>CAJDUK010000040.1_pt1 | contig 22161 bp, 26 predicted proteins | sample 7390591 | NCBI WGS metagenome assembly CAJDUK01 (sample SAMEA7055672, study PRJEB34461) | soil metagenome | biome: terrestrial ecosystem; feature: Peninsula; material: soil | place: Antarctica | collected 2016
TTTCATACTCGCATTCGGAGAACCTGCAAACTTGCTCTCCCAGAACGCCACCGGAAGAGCTCCCAGCTAAGAGGCTGCAAAGCTTGTAGCTCCCTGCTTCGGTATTATCGACCTCTCCGAAGCGATAGCGACTCTAAGTGTCGCTTTCAGACTCTAGCCGCGGCAGGCACCGCCATCTGTCCCTCGGCTAGGAGATAACTTGGGCGAACACCTTTGAATCAACGTTCGCGCCAGTCAGTACGATGCCCACAGCTCGGCCTCTCACTGAGTCGCGATCCTTGATGAGGGCGGCAAGCGCCGCAGCCCCGGCTCCTTCCGCCACGTTGTGTGTATCGGTGAAGAACGCACGCATTGCTCCCGCTACTTCATCCTCTGTCACTTGAATCACGCGCTCGACTCCCCGCCGCGCGATCGCCGCGAGCTTGGTGGTTACGTCGTGAGAGACCAGCTCACTCCGCTCGAAAGACAGCGCAAAAGCCGGAGCGCCGGCTGATACCACCGCTACGATGCGCGTACTGAGTCCAAGCGCGTCACGAGCCGCGATCACGCCGCATATGCCGCTTCCCATTCCGACTGGAACGTAGACAGTCTCGATGTCGGGCGCGGCTCTGAACAACTCGAGCGCGTAGGTCCCGACGCCGCGCACCAGCAACTGATGAAAATTCGGGAACCTGTGCCATCCCCGTTCCTCGGCGATCCTGTCCGCAGCCTCGGATGACGCCTGGAAATCGTGCCCCTCTTCGACGAGCTCCACGCCGAGGGCGCGCATCGCCGCGTTTTTCTCGACGCTGTTCCCGTGCGGCACTACGACCGCCGCGGCGATGCTGTGTTGAGCCGCCGCGAAGCCTACTGATTGACCGTGATTGCCCCTCGTCGAGGAAACGACACCAGCCGGCTTCTGTCCGCTGCGAACGAGGTTGTCGACGTACACTAGTCCGCCCCTCACCTTGAATTCTCCGGTCGGCGCGTAGTTCTCGTGCTTCACCCACACCGTCGTCCCGACTCTCGCCTCCAGAAGCGGCCAACGATACTGCGGCGTCGGCGCCATCGAGCGATAGACGAGCGCAGCGGCAGCCTCCAACTCCGGGAGCGTCGGGAGGCTCTCACCCACAGTCTTCATCCTGCCAGGCATTGCCGAAACGCTCGTATCTCACTCTCGTGGGAAGATTCGAGAAGGTATTTCGCCAAAGGCGATGAGGCCAGTCATTGCTGTCCTTCGATCTCCCGGGTAGACTCTACAAATACAGCATTATCCGGGGGATGCCTATATGAGCGCTGAACTTTGCTGCTGTGACTGCCCTAACTGTAAATGCCCCTGTGAGCCGGGAGGTTCCTGCTGCGGTAATTGCTGCGGAAGCAAGTGAGCCGGCGGGCGGAATGAGATGATAGAGCGGCGGGTGATCGCGGTCCGCGGCACAGTTCAAGGCGTGGGGTTCAGACCCTACGTCCACCGCCTGGCTACGGCCCGCAATCTCTCCGGTTTCGTCCGCAACGATAGTGCAGGCCTGACCATCGATATCCAGGGCGATGCACAAGCCCTGGAGGAATTTCTTTCGACTCTGATCGGTCACCCGCCTCCGACGGCGGTGATTCAGAGAGTCAAAAGCTCGTCCGCTCCCGTGAGGCCTTATCGTGGCTTCGAGATTGCCGAGAGCGCCCAGCCGGAAGTGTCGACGCCCACCGACACTTCACCCGACATCGCGGTTTGCGATGAGTGCCTGAAAGAGCTCTTCGATCCGGACAACCGGCGCTACCGCTACCCGTTCATCAATTGCACGCATTGCGGGCCGCGGCTCACGATCATCGAAGGGGTTCCGTACGACCGGCCGCGGACGACCATGCGCGACTTCGAGATGTGTGAGGCCTGTCGACGTGAATACGAAGATCCCGCCGACCGGAGATTCCACGCCCAGCCGATTGCGTGTGCCGAATGTGGGCCGAGCGTAAGACTGATCGACGGATCGGGGGGCGAGTGTCCGGGTGAGCCGATCGCTGTTGCGGCGCGCATGCTGGCTGGCGGAGCTGTTCTCGCCGTCAAGGGGCTGGGCGGCTACCACCTCTGCTGCGACGCATCAGATGCTGCGGTCATCGAGACGTTGCGATCGCGAAAAGCACGCGAAGCCAAGCCTCTCGCCGTCATGGTGCGCGACATCAGCGCGGTACGCGCAATGTGCAGTGTCAGTCCGGGAGAAGCAGCGCTTCTTCTTTCACGCGCGCGCCCGATCGTGCTGCTGCAAAAACGACGCGATCTCAACGTGCCGACTGCATCCGCACTGAGTGCCCTGGCACCTCGCAATTCTTACCTTGGCGTCATGCTCGCCTATACCCCGCTCCATCATCTCCTCCTCGCGGAAGATGGGGGACCGCTCGTCATGACCAGCGGCAACATCAGCGATGAGCCGATCGCCTTCGATGATCAGGACGCGTTCGATCGACTCGCTCACGTTGCCGATGTGTTTCTCACCAATGACCGCCCCATCGCCGAGCGCTGCGACGATTCAGTGATGCGAGTGCCGGCGGAAAACCCGGTGATGATCCGGCGCTCGCGTGGCTTTGTGCCGGCGCCGATTGGCATCGCGGCCGCGTTTCCAACCCACGTCCTAGCTCTCGGGGGACAGCTCAAGAACACATTCTGTTGCGCCAGAGACCGCGTGGCGTTCGTGTCCCACCACATAGGGGACCTCGATCATCCCGCGACGGCGAAGTCGCTGACTGCCAGCATCACCCGATTTTCGGCACTCGTCGGGGTAAAGCCGGAGATAGTCGTCCACGATCTCCACCCGCAGTACGCGTCGACCCAACTTGCATCGAGTCTCGAGGGGATGGAACGCATCGGTGTTCAGCATCATCACGCGCATATCGCATCGTGCATGGCCGAGCACGGAATTACGGACCCCGTGATTGGGGTGGCGTTCGATGGGACGGGATATGGGACCGATGGCGCGGTCTGGGGCGGCGAGTTCCTCGTGGTGGACCGCGAAGGTTTCGTACGGGCAGCACATTTGCGCTATATACCAATGCCAGGAGGAGAGGCAGCCATCCGCCGCCCGTTGAGGATGGCGTTGTCACACCTTTTCTCGGCTCTGGGGAACAGCGCCCTGTTGCTTCCGCTCGAGATGCTGGGGCACGCAAACAAGGGGGAGATTGGCATCGTGGAGCAAATGCTGGCCAAGGGTTTTGCGTCCCCACCAACTTCGAGCGTTGGCCGACTGTTCGATGCGGTGGCCAGCCTGCTGGGCGTTCGCGACGATGCACAATTCGAGGGACAGGCAGCTATGGAGCTCGAGGCCATCGCAGAACGGGACGCTGTGACGCGCTACGCGTTCGGCATCAGCGAGCCCGCAGGCAGTCCTGGCGACGATGATCGTGCAAGCGCTTCTATCACTATAGATCCTGCGCCTCTCATCAGGGGGATCGTTGATGATGTCGTGGCCGGAGTAGATCGGCGGACCATTGCGGGAGCGTTCCACCACTCGGTTGCCGAGATGATCGTCTCAGTCGCGAGCAACATTCGGAGCAGTACCGGGATCAACAGGGTCGCGCTGAGTGGCGGGGTGTTCCAGAACGCGCTGCTCGCCACCAGCGCGACCGAACTGCTCGGCCACTCGGGCTTCGAGGTCTACACTCAGCGTTTTGTCCCGTGCAACGACGGCGGACTGTCCCTCGGTCAGGCGTACGTGACAGCGCTCCGGAGCCTCGGCCCAACGGTAACGGCGGAGAAGTCGGAGGTTCTATGTGTCTAGGAATCCCCGGACGCATCGTCGAGTTCGTCGATGCGGGGCACCACATCGCCAAAGCTGAAGTCTCCGGCGTCCGCCGCAATATCAACGTCGGGCTCGTGCTCCCAGACGGACTCGATGTCGGCGACTGGGTTCTGATTCACGTCGGCTTCGCGCTCAGCAAGATCGATGAAGAGGAAGCAAAGCGGACGACGGATTACCTGACCCAGCTGGGTGATCTCTACGTCGACGAAGTCAGACAAATTACCGAGAGCAGGATCGAGTGACTGGCACTGCGTTGAAGGACACAGCTGCGACGGAGGTAGTGGACCGCCGGTTCGATCTGAGCATCGAGACCACACATCGCTTCTTCCAGGACAACGTCGACGCGATCTCGGCGACGTGCCTGGATATGGCGCGCCGATTCGAGCAGGGAGGCAGGCTGATTGTGTTCGGCACTGGCGCCGCGGCCACCGATGCTCAGCACGTCTCGGTTGAATTTCTGCATCCGGTAATAGTCGGCAAGCGGGCGCTCCCCGCCATCGCGCTCACGAGCGACGTTGCCAGCGTTACAGCGAGCAGCATTGGGGGAGGATTTCGAGCGATGATCGGCACGCTCGCCCGCGAAGACGACATTGCCCTCGGGATTCTTGGCGACGCAGATGAGCGAGAAGTGACTGAGTCGCTGGCGTGCGCAAAGAACAGAGGGCTCCTCACCATCGCGATCGGACCGGAACAGGCAGATGGTCTGCGCGGCGCGTTCGCCGAGCACAACTATCGGGTTCCGTCAAGCGATCCGTTCGTGGTGCAAGAGGTGAGCGAGACATTTTACCACGTGCTATGGGAGCTGGTGCATCTCTTTCTCGAGCACCGTCCGGCGGGTCCTGGAGCACGTTCGTGAGCTCCGCACCGCGCGCGCCGGATAACTGCGTCCCCAACGCGGACGGTTCGTGCTCGATCTGCGGCGATGAGGCGATCCCGGGCGTAGTCGAGAACCTGCAGACAGAGTCGGGAACGGCCGAGGTGCGCACAGGGTCTGGAACAACGACCGTCGCAATCGACCTGCTCGAGGAAGTCTCGATTGGCGACACAGTGATGGTCCACCTGGGCTTTGCGATCGCTCACCTCGTGCCGGGCCGGTCAGCCACAATGACGGGACCTAGTTTCGTCAACGGGGAAAAACTCCTATGAGTCCGGGCGATCGCGACTTCAACCGTGAGCTGTATCCATTCCTGTACACTTCCGCGCCAGAGACGGAGGTGTCGCTGGATCATGTCTTCGCTGCAGCGCGGACCTCCACACTTGCCAAATGCGCGGACGTCATCGCGCTCCGCCGTCAGCTCCGCGATGCCTATATCGACCAGATCGCCGAGGCAGGAGCTGCGATGTCGGATCGGTTCCTCGCGGGCGGCAAACTCCTCGCATTCGGAAACGGTGGCAGCGCGACCGATGCTTCCGACGCGGCCGTCGACTGCCTCAGGCCGCCGGTCAAGGCTTGGCGTTCGTTGCCGGCCATTCCGCTCAGCAGCGACATCGGTGTCGTAACCGGAGTTGCCAACGACGTCGGCTTCGACAACGTCTTCTCGCGCCAAATCATCGCACTCGGAGAACTGCAGGACATCGCGCTGGGATTCACGACGAGCGGAAGCTCTCCCAACGTGATCGCGGCTTTTGTCGAAGCGCGAAAGCGCGGAATGCTGTGCATCGCCCTCGTCGGCTACGACGGAGGCGAGCTGGAGAGATCGGGACTCGCCGACTACTGCTTCGTCGCCCGGCTCGACTACGTCCCGCGGATTCAGGAGGGCCACGCTACGGTGTGGCACTCGCTCCTCGACGTCGCGCAGCTGGCTCTTGCAAAGAAGGCAGCGTGACCATGCAATTCGTGGACGAATTTCGCGACCCGACCTCGATCAAGCATCTTGGCGAAGAGATCGCACGCCGCTCCGCCGGAAAACAATTCAAGTTCATGGAGGTGTGTGGGGGACACACACACTCCATCTACAAGCACGGCCTGCAAGAGCTGCTGCCGGAAAACGTCGAGCTGGTACACGGACCGGGTTGTCCGGTGTGCGTCATCCCGATGGGGCGGATCGACGATGCGATGGCTATAGCCAGAAATCCCGGCGTCATTTTCGCCACTTTCGGCGACATGATGCGAGTTCCCAGCTCGAGCGGCAGTCTGCTCGACGCCAAGGCGGACGGCGCGGATGTGCGATTCGTCTACTCGCCCCTGGACGCATTGAAGCTCGCCCGCGAAAACCCTGGTCGCGAAATAGTCTTCTTTGCGGTGGGTTTCGAGACTACGGCGCCATCGACGTCCGCGACGCTCCTTCGCGCCCGCGACGAAGGACTGAAAAACTTCTCCATCTTCTGCAACCACGTCACCATCATTCCCGCCATCAAGGCGATACTGGATTCGCCGGGAATGCAGCTCGACGGGTTCATCGGGCCGGGACACGTCAGCACGATCATCGGCCTTTCGCCGTTCGAGTTCATCCCTGCGCTTTATGGAAAGCCTATTGTCGTCAGTGGCTTCGAGCCGGCGGACGTGCTCCAGTCGATAGTGATGATTCTCGATCAGCTGGAGCGGCGCGCGCCTAGAGTAGAGAACCAATACGCCCGCGTCGTCCGCCCCGAGGGCAACCGACGCGCTCTCGAGATTCTTTCCGCGACGATGGAGTTGCGCACGCAGTTCGAGTGGAGGGGCCTGGGCTTCATTAGCCAGAGCGCGCTCAAGCTGCGTGCGGAGTTCGCTGACTGGGATGCAGAAGTCCGCTATTCAGTCCCAGGCTTGCGGGTCGCTGATCCGAAGGCTTGTCAGTGCGGGGAGGTATTGAAGGGCGTGATCAAGCCGTGGCAGTGCCGAGTGTTCGGAACTGCTTGCACGCCGGAAACGCCGATCGGGTCTTGCATGGTCTCGCCCGAAGGCGCGTGCGCCGCGTACTATAACTATGGGCGCTATTCGCTCATGAAACAGGGTGCGCCTGTCGTGGCGGCGAGCGAAGTGCTGGCGGCGAAATGAGCTCGCGCATCGAGAGCTCGCTCGCGTCGCAACTAGATCGGATCGACCGCGCGCGAACCGTGCGTCAGTCGAAGCCGATACTTCGAGACGAGCACATAACGCTCAGTCACGGCAGCGGCGGCAAGGCCACACACACGCTGATCGATGCCCTCTTCCTGCCCGCGTTCGGGAACCCACTGCTCGATGGGTTCGCAGATTCTGCCACTATCAACACAAATGGCGCCGGCTCTGAGCGGCTCGCCTTCACGACGGACTCCTACGTAGTCAGCCCGCTGTTCTTCCCGGGTGGCGACATCGGCATGCTGGCCGTCAACGGAACTATCAACGATCTCGCGATGTCGGGCGCGAAACCGCTCTGCCTGTCGCTCGCGTTCATTCTCGAAGAAGGATTGGAGATCGAAGTGCTGCGCCGGGTCGTCGATTCCATCGCCAGAGCTGCAAACAACGCCGAAGTGCGGGTGGTCACCGGAGACACGAAGGTAGTGCCGCGCGGAAAGGCGGATCGCCTCTTCATCAATACCAGCGGCGTCGGCGTGCATGGCGATCGCTCGCGCATGTCGGTCGACTCGATTCAGGAAGGCGACTCGATTCTCGTGAGCGGCTACATCGGCGACCACGGAATGGCGGTGATGCTCGCCCGCGAAGCGCTGGAGCTCGAGGCGGACATCCAAACCGACTCCGCAGCACTACACACCCTCGTCGACGTCATTCTCGGCGCTGCGCCATCGACTCGGCTGCTCAAGGATCCAACTCGCGGTGGAGTGGCGACCACTCTCAACGAAATCGCCCGACGCGCCGGCGTCAGCTTCACGCTGGATGAGGATCGCATCCCGGTGCGGGACGAGGTTCGCGGGGCGTGCGAGATTCTCGGTCTCGATCCGCTGCACATCGCCAACGAGGGAAAGCTCGTCGCAATCGTTCCCCGCGAAGAAACCGAAGCTGCGCTCGCGGCAATGCGGCGGCATCCGCTCGGACAGAGCGCAGCCCTCATCGGAACGGTAAATGCTGATCCGCACTCCATGGTGATCCTCCGCACACCTGTCGGAGGCTCCCGTGTTCTGGATATGTTGGTGGGAGATCCGCTTCCCAGAATCTGCTGAGCGTCGAGGAACTCATGGCTACAGCGATAGAACCGGAGACCGTTCAAGGCGGGCAGCCCTTTGTTTCACAGACAGAGCCGGCACCACGCCCGCAACGTCTGCCGCTCGGTCCACTCAAGACCGTGCACGTATTCTGGCTCGCGGGCATGAGCTGTGACGGCTGCACGGTCACGGTCGCCGGCGCGACAAATCCCGGAATAGAAGGCCTTCTCACTGGCACCGTCCCGACGATGCCCAAGGTGATTCTACATCACACGGTTCTCTCCGTAGAAGCGGGCGAAGCCTTCATCCAGCCGTTCAGGGATGCATGGGAAGGAAAGCTCGAGGATCCGTACGTCATCGTCGCGGAAGGCTCCATCGCCGACGAGCGAATCGCGGCGCGCACGGGCGGATACTTCTCCGCCATGGGCACGGAAGTGTTGTCTTCCGGAGGCGAGTCGTGTCCCGTTCCTTCGGCTACGTGGATCTCGCGGCTCGCTCCTGGCGCGGCGGCGACGATTGCGATCGGAACCTGCGCCACCTGGGGCGGGGTTCCATCGGCAGAAGGAAATCCTACGGGGGCGATGAGCCTCATGGATTTCCTCGGCAAGGATTACCGCAGCGCATTCGGACTTCCGGTGATCAACATTCCCGGCTGCGCCCCGCAGGGCGACAACTTCACCGAAACCGTCTTCGCTGTTCTGCTCTTCCTTCAGGGCCTCGGCCCGCTCCCACCGTTTGACGAGCTTGGTCGGCCCTCCTGGCTCTTCACCGAGACAGTGCACCGCGGATGCAACCGGGCTGGATACTACGAAGAAGGAGTTTTCGCCAAGAATTACGGAGATCCTGAGTGTCTGGTCGATATCGGGTGCTGGGGGCCGGTGGTCCAGTGCAACATCGTCAAGCGCGGCGCGATCAACCACATGGGTGGATGCATGGAGGCCGGCGGCGTCTGCATCGCCTGCACGATGCCGGGCTTCCCCGACAAGTTCTCGCCTTTCTACAAAGCACCGCCTGGAGGAATTATCTCCAGTATGACGTCGCGCTCGACCGGCGCCTTCGTCCGGCGCATGCGGCGCCTCAGCAATCATCACGCGAACCGTGAAGTAAGGTGGGACGTCCTCAAGAAGGTGCCGAGCGGCTGGGGGAACGTCACGGGCTCGTCAGTCGGACTGAAGGCGCTGGAGTACTTCTACAAGAAGTGGCAGTTCTGGGGCGCGAAGCGGCCCGGCCGGCCGCGTGGCCAGGAAGATCGCTTCTGGGGCGTCGATCGTCCCGGCACCAGCGCCGACTACATCGACCACAGCTCGGCGCGGGAGGATGTGCGTGACGGACGCTAATCTCTGGGCAGCCTGGCGCTTGTGGATGATAGTGGCCGTTGCGGTGATCCTCATCGCCGCCTCGCTCCTCATCACGATCTGGCTCACCGCGCGCAGCATCCTCGCGCACGCGGTGCGCGCCCTTACAGCCGCTGAAAAGATCCGCGCAAACACTGATCCGATCTGGGCGCTCGATACGACGAACGAAGTGGCGACCGGTCTGCTCGAAGCCGTGCAGAGCATCGAAGCGAAAGGGGGAAAGCTCGCTGAAGCTCTGGAAAGCCATGCAGGAGCCAGCGGAGGGAAGAGCCATGTCTAGCGTGACTCCCGAAGCCGTTGAGAAAGTCTGGATCGTCTCGCTGATCATCTACGGCGTCGTCGTGGTAGTTGTTGCGATCCTCCTGACGCTCATTCTCCGCACCGCGCACCAGATCAGGGCCGGAGTTGCCGCGATCTGGAATACCGGGCAGCGGATCGCCAACAACACCATCCACATCGCGCTGTTGAACAAGACCAACTTCGTCGCCGCGAAGCTTCTCCAGTCGGCGGTGGGCGTAGTCGGCGCGACCGCCGCCGTGCACGCCCACGCGAAGGATTGTCCGGGCTGCCCCACGTGTGTCATCGGACCGGAGTGGAGTCGATGAACACCATGACTCTGCTTGCGCTGGTTTCTCTCATCGGCGTAGCCGCCCTGTTCATCGCCCTCGCGGTCTTCCTGGTTCTCATCGCGCAACAGCTCGAGAACATCGGCGGCGCCGAGATCAAGCTGTACGGGACACGCGCCAGCCTCCTCTCGAAAATCCGGCTCGGCGTGCGCGCGATAGAGGTGCAGACGGCGGCAATCGCTCCGCTGGTCACCAAACTCAACGGCGGTCTCTCCGCCATTCGAGACGGACTCGGCGCGATCGATAACAATCTGGGTGGCGTCATCACCGCCGTATCCGCTCAGGGTCAGGGGGAGCGATGAACGACTCTCCGCTATTCCCGCCGGCTGTTTTCACCATCTGGTGGATAGGGCTGATTCTCGCTCTCGTAGTGTTCGCTCCGCTCTCTGTCTATTTGCTCAACCGCACTTTCGTAGCGGCGCGATCGATCAGGCGTTACTCGGCCGAGGCATTGACGGCCGCCGCCGGTATCGTCGCGAACACGAAACCCATCTCGGCGCTCGATGACACGATTGGCGTCGCTACACAGATTCTCGGCACGGCAGGTTCCGTTGCCGGGAAGCTCAACACGATTGCGAACGTGCTCGAAGAGAGGGCCCGATGACGGAGGAGCCATGCTGCTGACGCTGACGCTCGTCGCGATCGGCCTCGTCGTCCTGGCCCTGGCGGGATATCTGATTGCCATCGCGGTCGCGCTGCTCGGCGCCAGGAAAAACGTTATTGCGATCGCCGATGGACTGGAGGCGGTTTCGGGGAACACCAGCCTTTTGCCCGAGAAGCTTACAACGATCAACGGTGCCCTCGTCGCTCTACTCGGCGGATTGAGAGCAGCCGACGTTCGATAGCCAGGGCAAGCCGTTCCTGCGCGAGGGAATCCGCGATCCTTACGGTACCGGTACCGCGACTCCCAGCGGGGGTCCGCGCCAGCTGACGCCGGATAAAATCGAGGAGCTGCTTCGCCGCAACGGGCACGTCAAGGCGCTCGACTTCGATCCCGTAACGCGTGTCGCCGGAGCGCTGGCGTTTCACTCGGTCGCCGATTTCGAAAATCGCAAAGTTCTCGAAGCACGGTCCGTAGCCACGCTGTTCCGCGGGTACGAGGTGATCATGGTCGGGCGCGACCCGCGCGACGCGATCTACATCACGAGTCGCGCTTGCGGTGTGTGCGGCGGAGTCCATTCGACCTGCTCCGCGCTGGCGATCGAGATGGCCATCGGCTGCTGCCCGCCGCCCCTCGGCGTCCTGATCCGAAATCTCGCGCTCGCGCTGGAGTTCCTCTACGACCACCCGCTGCACTTGCACCTGCTCGCTGGCCCCGACTACTCGCAGGTGATCGTCGAGCCGACGAACCCTTCACTCTATGAGAAGGCAAAGACCGCGGAGTGCCGGTATACGGCGATCCATGGGTTCAGGACGATGGCAGATCTGATGACCGATCTCAATCCGCTGAGCGGGAAGCTGTACCTCGAGGCACTGCACATGACGCGCGTCGCGCGCGAGGCCTACGTGCTTATCTGCGGGAAGTATCCGCACCCGCAGACGATCGTTCCCGGCGGAATGAGCTCAACGATCAACCTCACCGTCATGAACGAGATGCTGGTGAGGCTGTCGCAGTTCTTCGACTACTCGAAGAAGCTCGCCCTGATCTGGGAAGACATCACTCAGTTCTTCTACGCCGCCAATCCGGAGTACAAGAAAGTCGGCGCCCGGCGCGCGAACATGATCGACACCGGAATATTCGACCACCCGGATGCCTACGACGCTACCTACGAGAACGCTGACGCCTGGGGCAATCGCCGGTGGGCAACCCCCGGCGCGATCGTCGATGGCGAGCTGGTGACGACCGATCTGAAGAAGATCAACATGGGTCTCGAGGAATTCGTCGATCACTCCTTCTATGCGGAATGGACGGGCGAGGGAAAGCAGCAGCATTTCGCGACCGATCCGAGCGGGAACCCGCTTTCGCCGCATCACCCGTGGAACAAGGTCACGCGTCCGCGGCCGCAGGGGCAGAAGCAGAATTGGAAGGAGAAGTACACGTGGGACACGACTCCACGTTGGGACAGGCTCGGCATGGAGGCCGGAGCGTATGCGCGGCTCTGGAATACCGCCGTCGCGCGCAAAATGCCCGAGAATCCGTTCATCGAGTCGACCGGTCACTCCCTCAAAATGCGCCTTCCCGCGGGTGCCCTTCCTGAAACCGAAATTGAATGGACGGTGCCCGACGTCTGGAACGCCTTCGAGCGCAACCGGGCCCGCGCTTACTGTCAGGCGTTCACGACACTCGTCGCATTCAACCAGTGGCTTGCCGCGATGGAGATTCTCAAGAGCGGACCCGCCAGCACGAGCACGCCGTTCCACATACCGCAAAGAGGCGAGCAGCGGGGCGTCGGCTTCTGGGGCGCCGGCCGCGGCTATCTCACGCACCACCTGACGCTCGATCGCGGCGCCGTCTCGAACTATCAGATCGTCACCCCGTCGACGTGGAACGCGTCCCCAACCGATCGATGGGGACAGCCCGGCCCCTACGAGGAGGCAGTGCTCAATACCCCTCTTCTCGAAGAAACGAACGACCCGAAGAAGTTTCGCGGCCTCGACGTCCTGCGCGCCATTCGGAGCTTCGATCCGTGCATGCCGTGCACGACGCACATCCAGTCCGAGGGAGGGCTCATCACGCGTGAAGTGAATACCTGCGCGTGCGGCCTCGATGACTGAGACGGACCGCGTCATCGTTTCAGGCGTCGGCTACCCTGATCTGTCGGACTACTCGGTAGGAATCGTGGTGATCGAGGAGCTCACGACGTGGTCGCCGCCTGGAAACGTCGTGGTCGAGGATCTCAGCTACAACCCGATCGCCGTGGTTCAGCGCTTTCAAGACGAGGCGCCTGATCGCCGATTCACCCGAGCGGTATTTGTCTCTGCGGTGACGCGACCATCCCGAGTAGCTGGAACCGTGAAATGCTATCGCTGGGACGGAGCGCTTCCCGGCGAGGAAGACATCCAGCGGGCCGTTACCGACGGAGTTACCGGCATCATCGCGTTGTCGAACACGCTCGTGATCGCCGAACATTTCGGCGCTCTTCCCGATGAAGTGGTGGTGGTGGAGGTCGAGCCCCAGTCCAACGAATTCGGCGCCGGGTTCAGCCCTCCCGTGGCCGCCGCATTCGACCGGGTGTGCGAGCTGATGAAGACCTTTGCGACCGATGGGGATGCCGTCGCCCGGCTTCCTCTCGAGCCCCTCGACTACGCGATTTCCCCGGGCTGGGGCCTCACCGTGCAATGAGCCACGCACTCGAAGTCGACGGAGCGAGCGAGCCGGCGGGCGAAACCATCGAACAGCGGCAAGACATTCTCGACGACGTGTCCCGCGCCATTGCCGCGCTCGAATCACACTCCGACCGCGACGTACGCGACAATCTCGAAGTGCTGCTGGACGGAATCGATGCCGTGCACCGCGTGGCGCTGACGCACCTCTTCAACGCGATTAAATCCATGGGGGGCGATGCCTTCATAAACAAGCTCACGACCGACCCCGCCATCCGGATGCTGCTCATGTCGTACGATCTCCTGGCCGTCGACAGACGGCTGACCGCGGAAGAAGCGCTCGATGAGGTTCGCGGACATCTTCACGCCCACGGTATCGACATCGAGTTGCTCGACGTCGCCGGGAGCGAGGTCTTCGTCCGGCTCCACGGACTGGATGGCAGCCCGCTCGCGGAAGAAGCCGTTCGACGCGACATCGAATCCGCGCTGAGAGAAGGACTGATCGGTTTCCAGGTCCTCGTCGTCGGCGAGCGCCATCAGCAAAAGCCGGCCGAACTCATCCAGCTCGGCGGCCTGCGGCGCGCTCAAAGACCAGTGTATCGCACAGTACTCTCGGCGGACGAACTTCCTCCGGGCGAGATGAAGAGCGTTGAATTAGATGGGGACTCGATCCTGGTCGCCAACATCGAGGATGGCGGAGTCTTCGCGGTCGCCAACCACTGCGGAGAAAGTCCACTGCCGCTTGAATACAGCGTTCTCTCGGGTGCGGTTCTCGTCTGCAGCTGGCACGGCTGCCGGTACGACTTGCGCACAGGAGCAAGAGTCGACGAAAGAGGCGATGAGAGGCTGAGGGTGTATCCGGTGCGGGTGAGCGCGGGCGAGATCCAGATCGCCGTGACCGTCGAGCCAGTTCCGCTCGATGTTCTGCCCGACCCGCCCGCCGCCGCTGCTGGCGAGATTCATGAGTAGAACGCTGATCGCCGGATTCGGCAACTCTCTTCGCGGCGACGATGCCTTCGGAGTCGACGTGATTCACCGCCTCACCGACCGTGGCGTAGCGGGGCCGGGAGTGGAGTTGATGGAAGTCGGAACCGGTGGAATCCGGCTGGCGCAGGAGCTTCTCACTCCCTGCGACCGCCTCATCATTGTCGACGCGATGACCAAAGGTGGCGCGCCCGGGACCCTTTACGTCCTCGAGGTCGATCACGTCGAAAGCGCTCCTCAGATCGACATGCATCTAGCCATCCCATCGCGCGCGCTCGCAGTCGCGCAGGCCCTCGGCGTCCTTCCGCCAACAGTGATCCTTATTGGCTGTGAGCCGCTCGAGGTGGACGAGCTGTTGTCAGAGCTCTCTGAGCCCGTGCGGTCAGCGGTCGACGAAGCGGTTACGCGGATCGAGGAAATTCTGCAATCGAGCGGCTCGGCAGTGTCTGCCAGCTCCCCGGAATAGAATGAGCGAAGAACGATACAACGAGATCGCGCGCCGCGACGAGATGCTCGAGCTGCTCTACTGGTTCGAGGGCGAGGGGCTGACTTCGAGTGCGACGATTCCCGATATGACGCGTTTTCTCTCGCGACCAGAATCAGAAGTGCGTGAGACGCTGGGGAACCTTCTCGCGCGTGGACTCGTTATCGCGCATCCCGGCTCGGGTAGCGAATACCGGCTCACCGACACCGGTCGGGTGGAAGCAGCGCGAAGATTCGCCGACGAGTTCGCGTCCATGCTGAGCCAGGGACACGGCGAGTGCAACGATCCGACCTGCGACTGCCACGCCAACCCCGAGGCCGCGGCCGAATGCCACGCTCGACGGGCGGGCACTCCGCATGCACATTGACGTATGACACCCAGAGGCAATCGATGCGGGTAGCTATCGCGGGAAAGGGCGGGACCGGAAAGACGACGATCGCGGGCACCCTCGCTCGAGTGCTGGCGGAGCAAGGTCGCCAGGTGTTGGCGATCGACGCTGACACCACGCCCAACCTCTCGGCCATGCTCGGCGTTCCCGCCGCTACCGCGCAGGAGATCATGGCGCTTCCCCGCAACATGATGGAGCGCCAGACGCTGCCCGATGGCAGCAGCAAAACGGTTTTCGTCGCCGATTCGGAGAAGGTGATCGCCGAGTATTCGGCCGTGGGACCCGACGGAGTGCGCCTCCTCGTCATGGGCAAGGTCACTCATGGCGGCATCGGTTGACTGTGCGGAGCCCACGCCGCGGTCCGCGGCCTCATCGGTGAAATAGTCAGCAAAGGCGGAGACGACGACGGTCGAGACATCATCGTCGACATGGAGGCTGGACTCGAGCACATGTCCCGCGGAACTGGAAAGCACCTCTCCAAATTCGTTGCTACGATCGAGCCCTACTACCGCTCGATGGAAGTCGCAAGCCGGGTCGCGGCGCTCGCGGCCGAGCTCGGAATCGGAGAAGTATGGGCGGTGGCCAACAAGGTTCGGGACGAGGGCGACAGGAAGGCGATCGGCGATTTCTGCGACGCTCATTCGCTCAGGCTCGTCGGCGAGATCCCCTATGATCCGTCGTTGATCCAGGCCGAGCGGGCGGGGGTAACGCCGGTGGACTATTCCCCGCGAGGACCCGCCGTAAAGGCAATCGAAAGGTTGGCCGAGACCCTGGGAGGGTCTGCCTGACATGCACCATTGCCTCGGCTGGAGATCGACACATATTAGGGTTGGCGCTCGGCGCCGCCGGACACCGTAACGGAGCGAGACAATGAGCACTGCAATCACCCCCAACCGCGCCTCCCTTGGCGGCAGCAGCATCATCATGGCGTGCGCCTGCGGCACTGCATCGAGCACCATGAAGCTGATGGCGATCGCTGGGGTAGCGGCGACCACGAAAGTCCTGCACCCCGTGTTCTTCTCGATCGGCGCCGCTCTGATCGTTTACGGCCTGTGGCGGACGGCGAGGCAAGCCGCGTACATCTCGGTGGCGGCGTTCGCGATCATCGGTTTTGGCGCGCTGCTGACTCCTCCTGGAAAAATGACGATGAAGGGGAGCGAGATGGCCGCGGGGCACCCGGGCATCCCGTGGAATGCGACCCAGATGTTCGGCGCTTCTCTTTACGTCGTTGGTATCGCGCTTCTCGCTTACGCATTCTGGCGCGCCTTCCCCGCCCGCAAGCCGAAGGCTTCTGGAGCGGCGATCGGCGGAATGGCTGTCGCCACCGGCTGCACCTGCTGTCTGGTCGAAGGCGCGATTGCTGGAATGGCGGTTACCACCGGCGTCTCGGCGAGCATTGAGACTCTGCCGATCATTTTCTGGGGAGCGCTCGCTGTGGTCGCGATGGCACTTTACCGGCTCGGCGGTTGGAAAGCGGCGATGTGGGTTCCCGCCGGCGGAGTCATCGTCAAGTATGCGCCAGCAGCACTCGCGCTGTCGCCCAACATGTTGGTGGGGACGGTGAACCTGCGCTTCATTCCGAGCTACATCATGACGGTGATCGGGGTTGGCGTGATCATGTACGGCTTCGCCAAGGCATATCGCGCGTCACAGGCCGTAGAGTTTGCCCCTGCGGAGCTGTCGCGGGCGGCCTGAGTTCAGCGCGGCGAGCTAAGGAACGGACGGCCTAACAGCCGTCCGTTTCGCTTAGCGGCCGGCAAGGTTCGCGCTGAGCCGGACTTGGCTCCATCTCTGACTCAGGCTCGAAGGGTGGGCTACGAATCCCTCCACTCCGTCGCGCAGCCCCCAGATCCGGTAGGTACCGGCAAGCGGAATCACAACCATTACTTCATTCGCGAGAATCCGCATCGCCTCCGCCGCGAGCCGCCGCACCTCTTCCGGCTCTGTAGCCGAACGGCATCCGTCGATCACCCGGTCGAACCGCGATCCGGGTGCGAACAGATGCGGGTACGTTGACGCATCGGAAGCCGCTCCATAGAAGAGGAGGTCAGGAAGGAAGCACGGATTTCCGTCATTCTGGCCTCCGGCTTCCGCCCAGAGATCTCCGTCGCGTTTTCTGATTCTCGCCTGATACGCGGCGTTGTCCGCCACTTCCTCGATCTTCAATTCGATCCCGACTCGGCGTAGTTGCGCCTGGAGCAGTTCGGGCATCGGTCGATGGATCTCCGGATTCGGAAAGCCGACGATCAGGCTGAGAGCGAGACGACGGGAGCCCTTGTGTCTGAATCCGTCCGGCCCGGGTACCCAGCCGGCTAAACTCAGTGTCTTCATCGCGCGCGACGGATCGAATTCCGAGCTGCTCACGGTGCGAACCTTGTCGCCCAGCATGGCAGCCGGCATCAGCGTCGCCGCCGGCTCGGCGTTGCCATGCCACACGTCCCTGGTAATCGCCGTTTTGTCGATCGCGAGCGCTATCGCCCGGCGGATCGCAGCGTCGCTTCCAAGATCGAATGGTGCCGCACCGTGAATATTGATGTAAATCGCCTCATATGCGCCCACCGGCGACCTGATTACGTTCACTCCGGGAAAATTCTCGGCGGCGGCGGCGCTTTCGCGCGGAAGATCCGCGGCTACATCGACCTGTCTCGAGCGTAAGGCGATCAATCGCACATTTGGGTCGGGAAAAAATCTAAAAGTGATGCGATCGAGCTTTGGCGACGCGCCCCAATACTTCGGAAATCGTTCTACGGTGATGTGGTCGCCCTTGACGTACTCTGCCAAACGATAGGGACCTGTTCCTACCGTTTTCTCTCCCGGCTCGGTGCCAGATGCCAGAACACTCCAGTTCGGGTGGGCGAGCTGTTCCACCAGGCGGCGGTTGGGGCGCACTGGCGTTATCTCCACCGTTGAATCATCGACGGCACGCGCGGAGCTCGGCCCGAGCCCCATGGTCCCGCCCGGCGTGCGCGCGATCCGCTGCATCGTCCACACGACATCCTTTGCCGTGAGCATCGATCCGTTGTGGAACGGCACTCCGGTTCTCAGATGAAAACGCCAGGTGTTGGGCGGAACGAATTCCCACGTCTTCGCCAGCAGCGGCTCGATCTGGTACGTCGGGGAGAGACGTACCAACGTTTCGTAGATGTTCGTGTTGACCGGATAGATCCCGACGTCTGTCCCCGTCACAGTGTTATAGCCATCGCCCGCTACGGCAACCACGAGCGGGCGAGCCTTTGCCGGCACGCGTCTGTCAGCGGTGCACGCCGTCGTTGACCAGAGCGACAGCAGCATTACCGGAACGGCGGCCGGCATCCGCGACATCACCGTGTGTTGCCTCTCGCGCTCGCGAACGTCCGCGGGTCCAGCACATCGCGGAGCGCGTCTCCAAGCAAATTGAAGCCCATCACGGCGAGGCTGATGGCAATGCCGGGATAGATCATCAGCCGCGGGGCGGAAAGAAGAAAGAAGCGTCCGTCGTTCACCATCGCCCCCCATTCCGGAGTTGGTGGTTGCGCTCCAAGGCCGAGAAACCCGAGTCCGGCGACGGCGAGAATCAGCTCGCCCATCTCTATCGTCGCGAGCACGGCAACAGGCGGCAAGACGTTGGGCAGTATGTGCCTGAAGACAATGTGAGTGTCGTTCGCTCCAAGCGATCGAGCCGCGGCGACAAAGTCTCGATCGCGCATCGATAGTACCAAACCGCGCACGATGCGCGCGTAGCTCGCCCACCAGACGCTGACCAGGCCGATCATCATGGTCAGCAGGCCGGGGCCCAGCATTCCGACGATGGCGAGCGCGAGCAGCAAGCTCGGAAAGGCGAGCAACACGTCGACAATCCGCATGATGATCTCGTCCACAACTCCGCCGACGTATCCTGCCACGATTCCCATCGTGACGCCGATCGACAAGATGAGCAGCGTCGTGATCGCCACTGTGCCGAGCGACCAACGTGAACCATGGAGCAAACGGCTCAGGACATCGCGTCCCAGGTTGTCGGTTCCAAGGGGATGGAGATAGCTGGCGGACTCGAGCCGTCTCGCGGCGTCGATGGCGCTCGGATCCTGCTGAGTAATAAGGGGCGCGGCGATCGATACCGCGATCAGAACCGCGACCAGGCAAAGCCCGAGGAGTCCGAGGCGGTCGCGCGTGAGCCTAGCGAGAACGATCGTCACCGCGAGGACCTCCGGTCAGCCGCATTCTCGGATCCAGCCTCGCGTAGGAGAGATCCACCGCCAAATTCGCCAGCAGAAAAATCGTTCCCATGAGCAGAACGAATCCTTGAATGAGTGGATAATCGCGATCGTGGATCGAGTCGACTACGAGCCTTCCGATTCCCGGCCGCGCAAATACCGTCTCCACGATTACAGCCCCGCCGAGTAGGCGGCCAGCCCGAACTCCGGTGAGTGTAACCAACGGATTGAGGGCGTTGCGCAGTGCGTGTCGAACGAGAACGCGCCGGCGCGGCACTCCCTTCGCTCGCGCTGTGCGCACGTAGTCTTCCCCAAGAACTTCGAGCATGCTCGCTCGCGTGAGTCTGGTGAGCGCCGCCGCCTCGGCGAGCGCCAGCGTCAGCACCGGCAGAACGAGCGACGCCGCGCCGTCAGAACCCGCCACCGGGAGCAGGTGCAGCGTAACCGCGAAGAGCATGATAAGCGCATAGCCGAGCAGGAAAGCTGGAACAGAGGTACCGAGCAGCGCGATCAGCCGCGACATGTGGTCGACCCACGATCCCCGACGAACCGCGGCCGCAACGCCGAGTGGCAGCGCGATCAAGATGCTCAGGAGCAGAGACGCCGCGGCTAGCTGGAGGGTCGACGGCAATCGCTCGAGGAGCGCCTGCACCACCGGAGCGCCGGTTCGATACGACAGGCCGAGATTTCCCTGCGCGGCGTGCGCGACCCACCGGGCGTAACGCAACGGAGCCGGGGCATTGAGACCGAGCTGCTCGCGAAGCTGCTCCACGGCCGCTCTCGTCGGTATCTCTCCGGTTCGCTGTAGAAGGATCATCTCGACTGGATCTCCCGGTGCCAGATTGCCAAGCGCGAAGGCGAGGAGTGAGATGCCGAGCCACACCGGAAGCAGAGACCAGAGTCGGCGCCACACGTAGCTCGTCAGACCGTCGGCCACGCCTTCACCTCGAGAGCCACACAGTGTTCCACCACTGATTCGTGCGCGACGGATTGGGATCGAATCCGCGCACGCGGTCGCTCAGCGCGTAGATCCGGTAGACCCCCGCTAGGGGAATGGCCGCGGCCTCCTCGTCCACCAGCAGGTGCATTGCTTCCGCGGCATACAGCTGCGCCTCGTAGTGATCGGGAGTCGCCAACGCGCTCGCTACGAGAGTGTCGTATCTGGCGCCCAACGCGAGAAAGTGTGCGCTCCTGACATTCGACCGGGAGTACCAGCGAAGCGCGAGCAGGAAAGCGGGGTTGGCATCGTTCTGATTCGGTATCTCGATGTCGAAGTCAAAGGTGCCGGCGTTGATGCGGCTTTCGAATGCCGCCGCGTCGAGCTGGTCGATCCTGACCTCGATTCCTACCTGCGCCAACTGTGCCTGAACGTACTGGGCAATCTGGGGCTCGATCGCTCCGGATTGGAGGATCATCGTAAGCGTGAGCCGCCTTCCGTTCTTCATCCTGACGCCGTTTGCTCCAACGCGCCAGCCGGCCGCATCGAGGAGGGTGGCCGCTCCGCGAGGATCGTGGGCGATCCCGCCCACGCGGTTGGCGTATCGGCCGAGCACGCTCGGCGGATTCACCGTGTTGATGGTTGTTGCATAGCCCTCGAGCACTGTCTTCACGAGCTGCTCCCGGTCGATTGCCATCGCCAGAGCACGTCGGACGGCTCGGTCGGCGAGGATCGTGTACGGCGCGGGGCCGTGAATCACTTCATAGATCAGAATAACTGCGCCGGGCGGAGCAGTGACGATCTTGAGGCCGGGCGTGGCCTTAAGTCCGGCGATCATGCTGCGACTCACGTCGAGAATCAGATCGACCTCTCCCGAGCGCAGCGCCAGCGCTCGCGTGTTTGCATCCGGTATGAATCGAAACGTCACCGTCCGCAGTTTGGCCATCTGTCCCCAATACCGGTCGTTGCGGACAGCCGTGATGTGGCTCTGCGGAACGTATTCCTCGAACCGGAACGGCCCCGTGCATACGGGTCTCACCGAGGGGTCGGTTCCGGCGGCGACGATGTCGTAGGTGGGGTGCACCATCTGCTCGGGAAGGCGCAGATTGGTGAGAGACGGCCGTATGTCGAGCGTACTGTCGTCGATGACGCGCACCGATTCGGTCGAGAGGAAGCTGTACTCGGTGCCGCTCTTGATGCCAAGATCGAGCGTGAACTTTATCGACGCTGCATCCAGTGGCCGTTCGTTCTGAAAGGTGACCCCGCGGCGTAACGTGAAGCGGTAAGTATTATCACCTCGATATTCCCAGTGGGATGCCAGCCACGGCTCCGTCTGAAAATCACGCGTGAGCCTGAGCAGGGGCTCGCAAATCGATGCGTTGAGCGGATACATCCCGAGGCGTGTTCGATTGAGACGGAGACCGAACTCGTCTTCGCCGGCGGCGACAACCAGGCGCTGCGCTGCCGCCCGTTCGGCGGGTCCCGGCGTACCGTGTCGGTCCGTCCGCCCGCACGAGGCAACGACCGTGGCGGTCAGGACGCCGAGGTACTTTGCCTGGAGCTTCACCTCGAGGAAGCAGCGGTCACGGCAATGAGTCAGTCAGCTGAGGTTAACTGGCTCCATTTGACGGAACCAGGGTATTACCTGTCAGCACCTTCATCTAGCCTGCCCAACTGGTCGACGAACAACAGAAAAATGCAAAATCCACCCAGGAATCTCGAATCCATTCGACGCGACATGGCGGAACGCCTCCGTTAGCCTCAGCTAAACTACTCGACGCGCCGCCAGACTTCCGTGATGCTGTCCGCCGCCATCGGGTTATTTACGCCTGGCGCGTCGAGGTCGCCCAGCCGCCAAGTGTGGTACCAGCGGTCTCCTTCGATGCGGCACGAGGCAGACAAACTCTTTCCTTCGAATTGCGGGAAGACGAACAGGTCGATGTGCTCGGTGTAGCGATGGCCTGAGACGTCATAGGTGCCGGCTCCGCCACTGATCGAATAATATCGAGCGCTATCCAATGGCGTGCTGAGCGGCAGTGTGTCGCGACGGTTCGCTCTTTCCAGCCACATCCAGTGCTTCTTCGTCACGACTTTACGTTCCCGAGCGCCG
>CAJDUK010000003.1_pt1 | contig 21288 bp, 29 predicted proteins | sample 7390591 | NCBI WGS metagenome assembly CAJDUK01 (sample SAMEA7055672, study PRJEB34461) | soil metagenome | biome: terrestrial ecosystem; feature: Peninsula; material: soil | place: Antarctica | collected 2016
TACAATCAACAACGACCACACGGCTCCCTCAGCCACCAACCGCCAATCGCACGGCTGGAGGCACTCAGGAGGAACAACCTGGCTGGGTCTTACACCTAGGGACAGGAAGCCGTGGCGCATCACCTCTTCCAGATGCAGCGCGAAGCTCGCCTGCGCGGCGAAGCTCTGCAGCTCCTTGACCCGCGGCGCCAGGGCAGCACGGGCGGATCGCTGCCGTCGACGTGGGCGACCGGCGAAGCTGCGCGGTAGCGGCCGGGACAGGTAGCAGGCTGCAGCCGAGGTAGTCGGAGACGAACGGGTGCTCCGGGTAGAAGCGGGCCAGGTCCATCGGCCCCGACCAGGCTACCGGCTGGCGCCGCGCTTTCCGTTCCCGGCCGCCGTGCGGGACGTAGAGAGCGCGCTGCGCTGGGCCGGAGTCGAGCCCGTGAGGCTACGGGTCGACCCGGCAAGGCTCGCCCTCTTCGGCGCCTCCGCCGGAGGAAACCTCGCTGTGCTGGCAGCGGTCGAGGGGCGGGGGCCGCTCGGCCGCGGTCTGCGCGTGCGGGCCGCCGTCTCCGTACGGCTCGGCGAGCGGCGTGCCGCTGCTCCTCGACGCGTACCTGCCTGCGGGCGGTGGACGGCATCCGGCGATCGTCTTCGTGCACGGGGGCGGCTTCCGCGCCGGCGACAAGTGGGCTTTCGCCCCCGGGGAGGAGGCATTCGCGGCCACCGGAGAAGCGCTCGCGCGCCGCGGCTTCGCCGTCTTCTCGATCAAGGTAACGCCCCTGCTCGTTCGCCGGCTTTTGGATCACGGACTAGGGAAGGACGATCCGGTTTTCGAGAAGGAGAAGCTGAGTGAACTCGGAGTGGAGCTCGATGAGCGCGAGAAGTTTCCTGATCCGAGATGACTCGATCAGCGAGTGGGTGGATCGGCCGTGGGGCCACGAACGACCCCCGCTCATACCCAGTTTCCTGCACGGCTCGCCGCCTTTAACCAGCCCCTTGTGGGAGTCAGCTGAGCCTTCGTAGGAACCTGAGGAGCTTAGGCCAAGACCGACTGCGCGCAACGGCATCGGCTCTTGTGCTTCCGCCGTAATTAATGATCCCGTACCGACCAGTCTGGAGAACCGTCGCCACTGGGAAATATGGAACGGCAACATCGACTAAGTGGCCAGCACGGGGATACAGGAGAGAACTGAAGTCTCTTCGCCCATGGGTTCGAAGACGCTGGCTAATCGCTCGGCTCGATTGCGCCGACGGCCAGAGCAGATCTGACCCGCCAGCGACAAGAAAGATCGGCCCGTTGATCCTCTCGACAGGGATGACGGCGGCCGGCGTGCCGAAAGGATCATGAGGACTCGCGGATGGCAAAGGCTTGCCGTGGAGCAGCCATGCATGGCCGCCACTGGGGAGACCTGGATAAACGACGGAGCTAGGGGAGTATGCGACGACTGCATGGACGAGTTTCGAGTAAATGCTGCCGAGGAGAAGCGCAGCCTCGCCACCCCGCGATCCTCCGAAGGTCACCAGATGGCGAGCGTCTACGCCTGGTTGCTTTGCGAGCCATCCAAGGGCTTTTTCGAAGTACTCCAATGGAATGTTCTTGAGATCGCGCGGCAGACCGCGCTCACCGAAATAGGCGAGCGCAAGGGTCGGGTAGCCGTGCGAGGCAAGCAGCGGCGAGAGGTAAGACGGCGGAAATCCTCCGCCGGATCCGCCGAGGAGAAGAATGCCTGGGTGCTTCGCGCCGTTGGGTTGCCGGGCGTAGAGGCGCCCGACGAAGCCCTCATTCTGGAGCGTGGTAGAGCGGATATGCACATCCGGTCCAAGGGTGCGACGCGTGACATAGACCCTCGCCATGACCCGACCATGTAGAATCGCGGCAAAACGGACGGTGGTAGTTGTCCGTGGCCACAGTCCGACTGAGTAGAGGGGTCCGCGCGATCCTCGTGGCCGCATTGACCAAAACAACCCCATCGCGTCACGGCCGCGGTAAGTGCCGCCGATCGAGTATGCTCGAGAGACATCGACGCCACCCGCGGCATCTGCGCGAAACACGGCCCGAGAGATCCACCTCCGGTTCGAATCCGACTTCTCCGCCCCAACCACCGTTACGCGTGTGCGTGGCTCCGCGCCGCGCACGCGGAGTTGTGTTGGAGAGTCAACCAGGCTCTCCTTCGGAGACACGATGAGCTTCAGGGAACTATTCGAACCCCAGGCACGGGCTAAAGCAGTGCCGACACCCGCTAGGCACGCGATGACGGCGACGCGAAGGAGCCGCGAAGGCAGTATACGGAGAATCGCCCCCATTGACTAACCAATGCCCCGGATACTACATCTTCAACGTGCAGTCCGGCTGTGACCCCGCCAGGTGACTGATCTAGACGCCACATACGTTCGGAGAACACGTTTTCTCTTCCTTCGCGCAAGTGATCAGGGTGAACTCATTGCCGTCTCCATACTCGCTGGCCACGAGATCCCGCTGACGTATTCCGAAGCAAACTTGCTGCTCTCGGTCCCAGCCGATCGGTGGATCTTTGCGGACTCTGTGGGCCCTCCGGCCGAGCTGACTCATCTGGTTAAATGCGGGCTCCTTCTAGCGAACAGCCCTAGCACCTCGGCGATCACACACCTAAGACGCGATCGCAGATTAACGTCACCTCAATGGAACCTCTATGCTGCCCTCTACTACTCGTTGACGCGATGGCAGGACTGCGATGTCCTGAGTCCCGCCATTCAAGGCCGCCTGAGCGCCGCGATTGAGTCTGGCCCACCGCCGGTTGATCCATTCTATGAGACCTCGGATGCTGTTGCGGTGCATGATCTGCCACTACTCGAACTAACACAGCCCCTCGGTGAGGTTCTGTTATCTCGCAAAACGACTCGAGAGTTTGACATCTCTGCCGCGTTGACAGAGGCAGAACTCGCACTCGTGCTTCGCTCAGTGTTTGGGGTGTATGGAACGCTTCGCATGGATAAAGGGTATACGGTTCTAAGGAAAACGAGCCCTTCGGGCGGCGGGCAGCATCCGATTGAAGTCTATCCGCTCATTCGATCAGTTGAAGGGCTTGAGCCGGGTCTATATCATTACCGGCCAGCGAGGCACCAGCTCGCACTGGTCCAACCGTTCAGCCAGGCGGAGGTCGCAGCTGTCATTGAACAGTTCGCGGCCGGACAGCACTATTTTGCTTCAGCGCCTGTGGCTTTCATTCTGGCGGCGCGCTTCGCTCGCACCCACTGGAAATATCCGGCTCATGATAAGGCACTGCGCGTCATCTACATGGATGCCGGACACTTGAGTCAGACCCTATACCTTGTCTGTGAGTCGCTCGGGCTAGGTGCGTTCATAACGGCCGCAATCAATGAAGAGGACATTAATTCTCAACTCAAGCTCGAAACCTTCGGCCAGGGCGCGATTGCGATGTGCGGTTGCGGAACGGCCAGCGCGGCTGCCACTGAACCACAATTTGAACCCTATCTCCCGGGTGGAAAGCACCCTCGTGCGTCGGAACAAGATCTTCGATAAGAGCAGGTATCTGCTTTGGAGGCATGGTTGCCGGTTCCCAGCGCTGATGCTCACTAAGGGCTAAGTAGACTAGATGAACGGGAAGCGAACCATGAAGGCCGAGATAATCAATGTACTAATGAGTCTCGCCGAGGACGGCCAGAAGAGGGAAAGCTTTCTGAAGAACCCGGAGGCATATCTCCGGAAATTAGGCCTCAGCGAAGAAGCGCGTCGGATTCTTCTGGCGCGAGACGCGCGAGTCCTAGACCACGTGCTGATTTCGCGCAAAGCCGACAGCGAGAGCGTCTTTGAAAGCCGCCGACGTCCTCCTGAGAAGCTGTAGCTCCTCGGTTACGAGCCTCATGCTGGCGCGAGATTGCCGCCGCCGGCGGCGATTCCGTGTTTAGGTACGCGCGCGAGATGGGAATCTTGCGCGAGATGGAGAACTGGTAGTATCCAGCAAATCGGAGAGGGGGCGATTGTGGCAATTGATACCACCGTCGACAGGAATGCTGAAGATACGGTGTCTGAGGAATTTCTCGTGAGGGAGCTCGACGATCTCTATGACTTGAAGACGGAGCGGAAGGGTCGAACTGGCATACTTGCAAGCGTCTTCACCTACACAAACTGCGGCGGGTCGTGTAGTGGGGGCTGTTGCAGCTTCGGACGCGACTGTGGCCCGTGCCGGTATCAACCTCCTCGCCCCGCTGGAGTTCGGCAGAACCCCGCTGAAGTTCAGCAGAAGTAACGAACCCCCAGGCCCCAAAAGGTACCGCGCGGTTGTCGGAGACCGACCACGCCAACCAATCATGGGATCGCCAGGATCTTCCGTGCCGCCCACTACTAAAGCCTTGGTACCGCAGGATCCAAGAGGGCGAGCGACTAGTCTTCGAATATGGTGGCTCGGTTGTCGCACTCAGCGGTCGGGCAGTCCCCAGCTTGCTGGCTCGACTCGTACCTCTCCTCGACGGTGGTCGAACAATCAGCGAAATCGTGGGCTTGTTTGATGCGCGCGTAGCACCTGCTGTTATACACGCACTTCATCAACTCGACGACAACGACCTACTTCTAGAAGCGTTTGCGCCGGCCGTCGAAAAAGGAGACAGAATTGCTTCAGGAATCGAGGAAGCTGCATTTGCTCTAGCAGCGGCGGTCCCGGCGCTGACGGCGGCAGAGGCACTTGAGAGGATGAGTGGAGCCACTGTCAGTGTCATCGGATCCAGCGAAGTCGCTGATCAGATCCACGAACTCTTAACGCGAGCCGGCATCGGCAAGAGTCTGCGACGAAGTCTTGACGATGAAGACAGCGCGTTTGACCGCCTCGATCTTCTCGTCGTGGCACCGGATCCTGATGAGTGTTTGGCCCTCAGGGATTGGAACAGCCGCGCACTTTCGACCGGATGGTCATGGGAACTCGTGCTTCCGTACGACGGGTCTAGTTGCATTGTTGGACCGATATTCAGACCCAAGGAAACCTGCTGTTACGAATGTTATCGGATCAGACGGTCACACACGTCACACTACAGCGGCGATTTTTGGCTGCTTGAGAAGACGGCACTAGCGGCACGCCAGCCGCCATGGCTCGATAGCGTCGTCGCCGGAGTCGCCGTTAACGAGGCGCTCAAATGGATTGTCGCCCAGCACTCGACTCCAGGAAGCTTCTGTGCTATAGAACATTTCGACTGGATAAAGATCACTAGCGGCACTGTGTTTCGCGTTCCTCGATGTCCAGCTTGCTCTGGCCTCCTCGAGCAAGGAGTGACATCTCTCTGGTACGAAGGCGAGTTCCATCGAGACATTAGCGCCTGAAGAAACAGGCTCGACGCCCGTCGCTGAGGCGTTAGTACGGCTGGACCGGTTTGCGTCACCGTATACAGGCGTCCTCGGCATATCTGGGGAGCAGATGGTTAGTCCCGACGAGGGAAGGCTGTGCTATTTCGCCTGTGAGGTCTTATGCGCCTACGGAGCCACCGGTGAACTCGAATCTCTCCTCGACCGGCCTTTGGAGCAACGCCTCTTCGGCAGCGGGCGGCACCGAACCCGTTCGGTGGCGCGTGCGGCTGCCCTGGGCGAAGGACTCGAGCGTTACTCGGCGACATTCCTTCCCCTCGAGAACCTCTTTTATAGTGATGCCGGCAGCTTGCCCGGCGAAGTCATAGAGCCGACTCGCTTCGCCTTTTTTCACGAAACTCAGTTAGCGGATCCGGAATTCGCGTATTCTTCGTTCACCTCCGAGACGTGCCTACGATGGACACGAGCCTGGGAGCTGCCGGGTTGGACACCGACGTTGGTTCCGGCTCAGCTCGCGTTCGGTGCGCCTTCGATCTTTAGCCTCGAGCCGCGCGAAATTCCGCTCGCCGACATCACATCAAATGGGCTCGCGTGCGCACCCACGCGCGAGGAAGCGATTCTCACGGCCTTGCTTGAACTCCTTGAGCGTGACGCCTTTATGATCACCTGGAACAACCGGCTTTCTCTTCCTCTCCTCGACTGGACGCGCGATAACGAAATGTGCGCCATCGAGGAACGTTATTTCCATTCATCCTCGATTGAATACAGCGTCGTCGACCTGAGTGTGTTCCACGGCATTCCGACAATGCTAGCGGTTGCGCGTGGTGGACCTGATGACCCCAGCTGTCTTTCCCTCGGAGCTGGGGCCGGAATCACTGTACGTGGCGCATGGGAGAAAGCGTTGAGCGAGGCATTGGGTGGAAGGGGATTCGCTAAGCGCACTCATCCCGAGGACCTCAAGCGCGCCTTCGCCCAAAACTTCTGCGACATCATCACTTTTAATGATCACATTGCCTACTATTCAAACCCCGAAAGAGCTGGAGCCACGAGGTTCTTGGATGGGTCCGATGAGCGTCGAGATGTGCGCGATGTCTCAGGCCTCGAAGGAGCAACGCCGTCGGCGCTGGTCAGCGTCATCGCGACCAGACTGCGCGAGCGTGGGATTGGCACGTTTGTCGCCGACGTCACTGCGCCGGACGTCAGAGATGGTGGATTACACGTCTACCGAGCCATTTCACCAGAGCTCTGTCCGTTAGATGTTGGTCATTCGCGGCGCTTTCTCGGTGTGGAGAGGCTATACACCGCCCCAGAAGAACTCGGGCTGGCAGCGTCGCGTCCAACGGTAGAAGAGCTGAACCATCTTCCCCATCCTTTCCCATGAAAGATCGCTATCGACTCCGGGCGGACGCACCGGTTAGAAACGCTTGGCCAACGCTAGGTGCAGACGGGCCGCCCCTAGATGATCCGGCCGAACTCTTTCACGAGGCTTCCAAGGCGCAGGAATCAGCGGCTTCTACAGTAGACGTGTACGGGTCGGACATTCGCCTCGCGATGAGCGTGCGCCGCGGAGTCAAGCGCTACCTGGGCGCGCCGCTTGTTGTGCTGCCGCCGCCGGAATTGCCTGACGTAAGCTTCAAGGATCTTATTGCCAACCGACGCTCGAGGCGTGCCTTCGGAGGTGGGCCGATCGGTCTTGCGCAAGTTTCAGCTCTTCTCCTCAGTTCGTATGGGGTCACCGGCCAACTAGCAGAACAGAAGGAGGATGCCGCTCCGCAACTCCTCCGAGCCGTTCCCTCTGGAGGCGCCCTATACCCCCTCGATGTCTACATCGCCGCGTTACGCGTCGAAGGCCTCGATGAAGCGATCTACCACTTCGACCCCCACGATCACGTCCTTGAGAAGATTCGCCTTCGAGAGAACGCGGCGCAAGATGCGCTCGCCATTTTGTATCCGGAGGGAAGTGACACTGCAGCCGCGGCCGTGATCGTGACGGGTGTCTTCTGGCGAAATCGGTTCAAGTATGGCTTGCGTGGGTATCGTTTTGCCTTGTTTGAAGCTGGTCACCTTATGCAGAATCTTGTGCTGGCGGCGACCGCATTTGATCTTGCGCATCTGCCCCTGGGTGGATTCGTGGATCGGAGACTCGAAGACTGCCTTAAGATTGACGGCGTCAACGAATCTGTGCTTTATGCGGCTTGTTTGGGGACCATGTCACTCGATCGACAGTTATGAGCTGGCGAGATGCTGAGGCACGTCCCCTTGCCTGATACGAGCCTCTCCAATTTCACCGCTCTCCGTGCATCGCCGCCGCGCGAGCCTCCGACGCGGAATGCTCGCAGGTATGCGCCGCTTGCTATCCTCGCGCCGCCGCGCTCGTACTCTTCGGTAGTCACGTCCATGATCGGGGAACATCCTGAGTTGTACGCGTTTCCGGAACTGAATCTCTTTCGTGGCGAGACGCTGAAATGTTCGCTGACTTTCTCACCAGGAGGTGGGGTCGTGCAGCAAGCGGGTCTGTTTCGCGCCGTCGCTCAAATCCGCGATTCCGAGCAAACCGCCGCTAGCGTCCGTCGTGCGAAACTGTGGCTCGAAGCGCGACTTCACTGGCATGTTGAACATGTGTATGACTGGTTGCTGGCAGAGATCGAGCCGCAGATGGGAGTAGAAAAGTCACCTCCTACAGCGGCGACTAGTGAGTCATTGGCTCGCGTACGGCGCTTCTATCCCCGCGCACGCTTTCTCCATCTCGTTCGCCATCCGGTAACGGCAATCCGCTCGATGCACGCGCACTGGACCGGCCTAGATTGGTTATGCCCCCAGGAGCGCCTTACCGAGTTCGCGGCTGAGGCGTGGTACGCAATACATCGTCGGATCATGCTGTTCGGCATGAAGCTTCCGCCTGCACAAGTCCTGAGAGTCCGCGGAGAGGACGTTCTCGAGCGGCCAACCGAAACCTTGGGGGTGGTCGCAGATTGGCTGGGAATTCGATCGGATCAAGCGGTGATCGACTCCATGTGCCACCCGGAGCGCTCTCCGTATGCAAACTTCGGTCCACCAGGCGCAGCTGGCGGTAATGATCCGAACTTTCTCTGCGATCCTACACTGAGATCAGCCACGTATCCGCCGACGACCGAGCTACCGTGCGAATGGAAAATCCCTAGCGATCTCGAACTCGTAATCCGTCGATTGGCTGAACACTTCGGCTACGGTGATGTCTGAGAGAGAGAGAGAGAGAGAGAGAGAGAGAGAGAGAGAGAGTGTCGGCGCCCATGAACATCTGCTCGCACGGATCCAACTTGGGGAAGCCCGCTGGCGCTCTAATAGTCGTAGGATTGGGCGTCGCCACCCCGGGTCACCTTACGATCGAGGCGCGTTCGTACATCGTTGCCGCAGATAAGCTCCTTTATTACGGTGCAGGTCCTCTAGGGAGATGCTACTTGATGGATCTGAATGACAGCGCCGAGGATCTGGTGGAAGACTACACGCACTGGCCTGGAGCCGGTGATCACTACAAAATCGTAGCACGAATCCTTGATGAGGTCCGGAGGGGGAAGAATGTATGCGTGGCATTCTTTGGGCACCCTGGATCTTATTCTGAGGCAAGCCATGATGTGATTCGTGTGGCTAAGAGCGAGGGCTTTCGCGCGGTGATGCTCGCGAGCGTGTCCCTGCAGGATGCCCTGGTTGCCGATCTTGGAGTACATACTGGGTATGGGTGCCAGGCTTGGCTGGCGACCGATTTTGTACTTCAGCGGCCTCGAGTGGACCGAGGTTCGCATGTCATCTTGTGGAACATCGGTGCGATCGCGGAGAGTTTTTCACTCGAGACGTCTCTCGGATCAGATGAGGGGCTGCGAGTTCTTGCCGAGCGGCTCGCTGAGTTGTATTCGCTCGATCACCACGTCACCATCTACGAACCCGCACTGTATCCAATATGCGATCCTTGGGTCGACGAGCTTCCGGTCGCGGAGTTGCCATATGCGGCGGTTCAGCGGATGTCAACGCTGTGTATTCCCCCGGATCGGGCTCGGCCGGTCGACCGCCGAAGCGCGGACCGCCTCGGCATCGACCAGACAACCTTGCGACTGTTGGGTGACACGCTACCCAGCAGGGCAGTTCGCGGCGCGGCGTGCGATCGGGTGGAATTTGCGGAGCGCTAGGTGTAATGTGAAGCGGCAGTGACCTGAAGATGTCGCCGGCGAGTGGCCTAGAAGCAGGGAACTAGTGGTCTAGTGAATCTGCCAACTCGCCTGATCTCGGTAGGGCGTTGCTTCGCTCAGGTGCCACGTCTTCTGTTTGACGCTCGGTCGGTAGACTGGATCGTGCAGCGTGCTGATCAGAGCTTTACTCCACTTCCTGCTCCAGCTCGCAGTCGCGGTTGGTTTTGCGGCAATCGTAGCGCTGTTGTGGGCCGTTGGTCACGGTGGGGCTTTCGTGCACAGCCTGAGTACAGCATGCTTCGTTATCGGGAGCGTTGCCCTGCTTTTCGGCGCGATGGGTGTCGGGGGTATGTCGCCATCCCGTGGCCTCGTGGAGACCGCAGGACGCGCTGGCGGCCGTCTCCCAGGAATGCCTGCCTTCATGTGGACCTCACCTGGGACGACGACCGTGAACGCAACCGTGATCTTCTTCTTGACGGGCGTCGTAATGTTCGCAATTGGTTTCGCGCTCCGCGGCTAACTAATACGCTCCCCACCACGTCGCGCGCGAGCGGGGCTGAAGTCACGAAGGGGGTAGCGCAGCCAAGAAAGACAGTAGGCGCGGCCATGCCTGTTCCCGTGCGCGTTCGTCGCCAACGAAGTTGAAGTCATGTGGCGCGTACGGTTCGTAGGGGAGGAGGGCGTCGACGTAGTGACCCGCGTTCGGATACGCGTAGAGGCTGTGGGCGTACGGATCGCCAGACGCGTCGAGCCGATTCATGATCGCCCGAGAAGAAGGGCAAGACGGCCAGACCAGGTCCACTTCACCGCAGACAAGCATGATCGGACCCCGGATCCTTTCAACTGGGATGACAGCGTCCGGATTATCGATCGGGCTTGGGCCGAAGAAGTGCGAGTATGGGACGGGCTGACCCATGTATGTCCAGGCGGGACCCGAGCAGGCGGGGAACGAGCAGATGGCGATGTTACTCGGCGCCAATGCCACAACAGCTTGCACGAGCTCCGGATAGTGGACGCCGAGCAGAAGAGCGGCCTCGCTTCCCCGTGAGCCACCAATCACGATGGTCCGGCTTGCGTCAACCTGGCGCTGCCCCCGGAGCCATCGGAGCGCCGTTGCGAAATACTCGAGCGGGACGTCCGAAAGCGTCTGCGGCAGTCCTGGCTCCTTGAAATAGGCAAGCGCTAGCGTCGGATAGCCGCGCCCAGCAAGGGTAGCGGCGATCAAGCCCAGGCCTAGCCCGCCCTCAGAGCCCCCGAATAGGAGGATTCCCGGATGTTGTGCGGATGCGGCGCTCGGTGCATAGTACCGGCCGTAAAAGCCAGTCTTACTAATCGGCTCGTCTTCTACGTCGACTGGACTCCCATTGCCAAGTCCGACTGGCCAGAGAGCGCGGTGGAAACTCGTGGCCGCCACGATCCGTCGTCGCATCTCGACACTGAGTCTGAACCTGAGAGCGCGGCTCTCATTCCAGGAGAAGAGAGCTCCCGGTGGCGGCGCTCGTGTCGTGAGGGACGCGACTAGACCCATGCCCCAGACGCCCGTATAGCTCCCCGCTAGCGATTTTGCTCGATCGAGGTCAACACGGCCGTGTCGGTCGGCTCGGAACCTCGCGGACGCGTGCCAGACGACGTTCTTGCCGTCGAGCGCGTGGAGTCGGACGGTGACGCCGGCGTGAAGAGGCAAGCTGGTTAGGCGGATGTGCACAGCCTCGTCGATGAGCGACGAGCGCGGAACCACTTCGACGGCGACACGCCGTCGGAGAGCGTCCGATGGGCCCGCTGCGCCTACTAAAACTGCGAGTAGAAGTACCGCCGCGTGCCCTTGCAAGCCCCTCATGCGCTCAGAATAGCTGCGCGCGTAATCCGACTACATGAGCGGATCTTCGGTTTCGAATCCGTAAGAGGCTCTACTCGAGTTACGCTAGCGCACCCGGCCACACGCAGGAGGAGTGGTTTCGGTTCTTAGCGACGAAGATGGGCGATCAGCTTCGGTCGCAGTAATCCCAGTTAGACGTGGATCGAGTATGCGGCGAGTGCTGCGATGACCCTGCCCGCGGACGAGCGAGGCGAAGGCCAGCGCGGCCGGCGGCGCGTGGGGTTCAGAAATGTTGTCACGTAGGCGAGCGGGCTCTTGAGGTCGCGCCTGTAGCTTGGGCCTCCCGCGTCTTTGGAGGTCGTGCGTGCTTTGGTCGCTTGCGTACTTGGTGTTGCTGCGTCTGTTCACGCTGGTCGTGCTGGTCACCCGCACGGATCGGTCGAAGGAGCTGGAGATCCTCGTGCTCCGCCACGAGCTCTCGATCTTGCGCCGGCAGGTGCGGCGCCCGCCGCTTCGCCCCTGCGAGCGGGTGCTGCTGGCCGCGCTGAGTCGCGGGCTGCCGCGGCGGAGTTGGGCGATCTTTCCGGTCAGCCCGAGAACGCTGTTGCGTTGGCACCATCAGCTGGTGGCGCGCCGCTGGACGTATCCGCAGCGGCGGCAGGGGCGGCCCCAGCTCGAGCATCACATCCAGCAGCTCGTCCTTCGTCTCGCGCGCGAGAACCCGAGCTGGGGTTATCGGCGGATCGTCGGCGAGCTGCGTCGGCTTGGCGTCACGGTGTCGGCCAGTTCCGTCCGCTCGATTTTGCTGCGCAACCGGCTACCGCCGGCGCCCGAGCGTGAGCGGACGAGCTGGCGGTTGTTCCTCCGGCAGCAGGCGGCAACGATGCTCGCCTGTGACTTCCTCACGGTCGAGACCGTCTGGCTGACCCGGATCTACGTGCTCTTCTTCATCTCGCTGGAGCGGCGGCGAATCGAGTCCGTCGCCTGCACCAGCAACCCGGACGGACGCTGGGTCGCACAGCAGGCGCGCAACCTGCTGATGACGCTGGGCGACCGGCAACAACCGTTTCGCTTTCTCCTGCACGACCGCGACAGCAAGTTCAGCGGCGGCTTCGACGCCGTCTTCCAAAGCGAGGGCATCAGGGTCATCCGCACACCGATCCGGGCTCCGAACGCGAACGCCTATGCGGAGCGCTGGGTGCGGACGCTCCGGCACGAATGCCTCGACCGAATCCTGACCTTCGGCCGCCGGCACCTCGAGCACGTGCTCCGCGTTTACAGCATCCATTACAACGGCCACAGGCCGCACCGATCACTCGCTCTCCTGCCGCCCGAGGAGAAGGAGACCGCGTCTGCACCCGCCGCCGATCAGCCACGCCGAATCCAACGACGCGACGTGCTCGGCGGCCTCATCCACGAGTACGAACTGGCCGCATAACAGAGGCGACTCAGCGGTGCGCCCGAGCTCCAAAGCCCCACGGGCTAGGCTCAGCCGGTGATCCTGCGCTGCACGCGGAGAGTGCTCGATCTGCTCGGTGGCCGTGCCATCACGCTCACTGAGCTGCCGCCCGGTGACGACGACTGGTACCTGAACCTCCTCTGGCTCGAGCGCCAGAAGTGCCTCCTGATCACGCACGCCGGCACGTTGTTCTCGGTGTTTGTGGCCGGCGTACGGAAGACGGATCTACGCCCGATCGGCCCCTACATCGTCAAGGCGATCGAGGCGGAACTTCGTTCAGAGAGCCTGCCGCGCGACGCCCTCGGCCCGCTCGATCCCGACGCCGTTCGTCTCATGAAGACGGCGAGCCGCAGCATCCTCGGTTTCATGAACGAGATGGCTGTCCACCTTCGATACCAGGTCGCTGACGCCGGCGGCCTCAGCCGCTGCGACACTCGAGCGCTCAACCAGGGCCTTCGCCGGACCTTGCACAACCGCGGCGGATACGTCTACCCAATCGAGCTCGTCGCGCAGCGGCTCGGCGAGCGCGCATAGACATCCGAGCACCGGGGCCCCGCACCTTCAAGACGCGGAAGGCCGACGCTAACAGGCCCGCTCAAGCGCCGTCACGCCGATGACGCGGTTTCTGAACCCCACGCGCCGCTCTTGCCGTCCGAGCACGACGAGCTGATGTCGCAACACGAGCAACTCGACGTCTTTACTGAACCCGCTGCGCCGGTCGCTGATCAGCAGCCGCAGCACAGCCGAGAAGGCGAGATAGGCGAACGAAAGGAGCATGAGGCGATGCTCGCATCGCCCGCCCTCGAGGGCAGCAAGAGCTTCTCTAGAGACGCTTGTCGAGCGTTGCGACATGCGGACCGCTGATTCGCTTGCCGCTTCGCTAGCTGTTCCTAAGCTCGACACGCAGAAACGGGGATGCGAGCCTCTCGTCTCCTGCCGCGACCTTGAGCAGTTCCTCGCCCTCGGCAGCGTGGGCGGCCAACTCCGGCGAGGGGCTGCCAGCTTCTACGGCCGCCTCAAGGTGCTCGTGCATAGTCTTGCTGCCCATCACCATCTTCCCCGCCCAGGTGCCCTTCCAGTGATACTCGCCGCTGATGCCGTTCGCCTGCTTCCAGGCGTCGATCCGTTTGTCGACCCAGCCGTGCAGCTTCCAGAACAGCGGGTTGACGTGGCTTGAGTAGAAGTCTCCGAGCCAGTTGTATGCGGGTGGATCCCACTTCTTGTCGACCGCGGTGGGCGTCGTCGGTTCGGGATCGGGTCGGATTGCGCTCGGCTTCTCCGACCAGCGCATATGTGCCCAGTTATGGACCGAGAACTCGACGCGGGCGCCGAGCTCGCCGAGGCTGATTGACGCGAGGTACTTTGGGTCTTCGAGCTGCTTCGCCTGCGGCAGGAAGGTCGAGAAGAAGTACGAGTCCGTCTTGACCTGGCGGAGCCAGGCATCGGTTGACGGGTCGCCGAGCGAATATCCTGGTGGGACGGGGTAGTCGGTGTTATCGGGCGCCGGGAACTCGTTCCAACCCACGACCTTCGGATACCCCGGGTCATGGAGCTTTGCGAGTTGATGGTTGACCTCCTCGATCATCTGATGGTGCATGTAGAAGAAGTCCTCACCTGACTCGTTGTCATAGATCGGACTGCTCCGATCGAGTGCAGGTCGCGGTGGCTCCCAGCCGATTCGCTCGAACGCAAGTCGTGCGGCTGGCGAGAACCGCAGCCAGCCGTTTCGCGCCGTGTGCCAAAGCATGTGGTGCAGGCGCATCGCTCGCTGCGCCTCCATCAGGACGATTGGCTTTGGAAGCTGGGGCAGCGACACGATCGGCGGCGAGCAGTCTACTTGTTTGGCGTTAGGTGCGCCTGGCAGCTTGAGTTTGCCTGATCGCTGTTTGTCCCGTCGGGGCAAGTAGTGTGATTCCAGACAGCGTTTAGGAAGGAGGTGCCGTCGACACTGGCTCCGGACAGGTTCGCCCCCGTTAGATCGGCTCCGGCCAACGAGGCGCCGTCGAGCTTGGTGTTGCTGAGGTCTGCGTCGATGAGCTTCGCCTTCGCCAGATTCGCCTTCCGCAGGTCAGCTCCAGAGAGCTGAGCGCGGCCGAGGTCCGCCCCTTGCAGCCTTGCGGCCGGCAGCGCGGACGGGGTAACGCTCTCGGGACTTGTCACTTTCAAGATGAACAACACCAGGCCCACGCTGACAAGGATGAGCGCTGGGACAACTCGCCAGTAAAGCATCTTCCGGTAGTCAGCTTGCAGCGTCTGATAGTTCGCCCAGGAAATGACGTTGGTCGCGATTTCAGCAGTCGGGGCGCCGAGTTGCTGCACAAGTCTCAGTTTCTTCGTGCTCGCCGCCGTCGGGTCTCGGTGCCAGGCGGCGAACGTGGAGACGTAGAGCTCGTAGTCTCGATCGAAGGCAGTCTTCAGATCGCCGACAGTCTTGAACGCCTGCAGGAGCTCTGGATTTTCCTGAAAGAACTTGCGTGCCGCATCCTCGTTCGAGGCACCGGCGATGTCAGTAAGCGTCCTGCCCGCAGGGGCGAGAACGTCTGCGACCGAATAAATCGCAAGCGCCACCCCGGCCAGGACTAACGCGCTGCCGATCAGCGCGACGACGAGATCCCAGCCGCCTAGCGCTCCAAGAGACGAGAACTGGATCCCGGTCGCGAGCGCTGCGCCGATCGCGCCGAACGACGCGATCAGCCACTTCGCACTGTCCCGTAGCTTGTCGGCTGCAGCGTCGAGCAGGGAAACGGCGTCACTCCCCCCACCGGCCTCCTTGTTACCGGGGGACACGGTACATCATCGGCGCCGGATTGCCGGAGCTGCGCACCGGGCCGATATCGAGGTCTTCTTCCGTGAGTCCCTCGAGGACATCCCCAAGCGTCGGCTTACGCGATTGATCGTCCTCGCCAGGCCGCTTGAGGGCCGAGGGCCTCGATTTCCGCCTCCGCGGGATGCGCACCAAGCGGGAGCCTAACGATTCGCTCACGCGCCCGCACTCCCCCTTCGGGCAACGGCCCCCGGACCGCCCGCAGTCGTCTAGCCGGGGTCGGGCATGACCACGCCCCCCGAATCGTCTCCACCAGATTGCAGATGTCCGATTAGCGGCCGACGGAACCTGGTCACAAATGACCAGGTTAGTACCCGTTTTCGGCTCAACCAAGCCGAAATTGAATTCTGGTCACAGTGACCAGGTTGCGCGCCGAGCCAGCGCGGGGTGGATGCGCCCAGCGCTCTCTAAAAACTGGGAGGACACTCAGGCGGGCTACTGCCAAGCATCGTCTTTGCGCCCGCGGAGCGAGCTAATGCTTACGATCGCGCGGTGGGAAGGGATCGTTTCCGTAGGAGTCCCGATCGCGAATCCGCCCGTCCTGCCGATGAATGACTACTTCCGAGTGTTGATGCTGGGCGATCTCACGTGCCGCGCTAATCGCCTTGGCTTGGGTCTCATGTCTCGAGGTGTCGCGCGAGTTTCCCGCACCGCGGACGCCCCATCCCTCCTGACGAGGGACGACATGCTGGTCCTTTCCCATGAGTGGCTAACTGATCCGTTGTGAACCGGAAGACTTGCCAGAAGAGCTGCGACCGGCTGCGGGCGACGTGCGCGAGGCCGATGAGGCCGTCCGCATGTAGCCTGGCCACTTCCGAGCTTCGCTGGTGATCTGCTTGAGGTGACTCCTGGGAGATGCCTTTTGGTTGGTCATTCTTCTCCTTCGTTCAACTCGACACCGCTCGTCTCAAGCGCGTCGTCGAGTTCGACTAAGACATTTGTCTCCCGGATGGTATAGAGGCGATCGGACGTATGTTCGACTGCCGTCTCGACTGGTGCGAGAACAACTCCGGAGTCCTCCGAGAGGTCAACTACATCGGTTTCCACGGCTTCTTCCTCCTTAGCGGGCACGTCAGAGGGCTCCTCTTCCAGCCCGAACGTATCGTTGCTGGCGGATGTCTCCCCTAACCTCTCGCTAGCGGATCCGGCCTCTTCCGATGTGTCCGTCTTCTCAAGCTTGGTGGGCTCCCCGCCGGGCACTCCCTTCGGAAACCACCCTGGCCGCGCCGAGGCGACTCGACCTTGGGCATCCTTACGGACTCGCGGGCTTGGTGTGAAGAGTCCGAGGTAGCGGCGGGGGGCGACCCCCACGAAAGGAAGAAAAGCAACTTTGTCATTCGGCGGCGTGCTTGGATCGATCACGATCGCATCATCATGGAGCCGTGCCGCAAGACTCTTCGGGTACGGCTCGATGTAGAAGACGCGACTAATGCCCGCACCAATTAGGTGCCGAGTGCATTCGTGGCAAGGGAAGGTGGTCGTATAGAGGAACGACCCCCCTACTGAGATACCGCGGCGCGCCGCGAGGACAATCGCCCCCATCTCGGCATGCATCGCGCGCTCGAACTCAATCAGCCCCTGAATACGCATGCCTTCGAGCAGACGGTCGAACTGCTCTCCCGTAGCGCCGCTCTGCTCCTCGCGAAGCCAATCTTGATCTTTCAGGCGGCGAAGAATCTGTTCAATCACTATGCTCTTCTCGGAGCCACTGACGTCGGGGTCGTCACGATTGTGATCGCGCTCGTCCGCCGTGTCTTCCGGCCAGTACTGGCCTCCTCCAGGCTTCGGCACCTCATTCGTTCCGACTGCGAGCACGTCGCCATCGGGGGCTGCAATCGCGCAACCGACCTGTCGGCCCGGTGCAGCTGACCGAAGGGCCGCAGCGTGTGCGTGAAACATCGCGTTCTCATGTCGAGTCGGAGTGTGAAACGGGTGATCGAACAGGAGTTCAACGAAGCGCCGTAGGTCTTTCTCGAGAGATGGCCGGTGGCGCGCGTCGACGAAGAAATCTGCTTTCGGGAAGGTGTCGGCCAGGCGCTGCCCGAGGAGACGGTGCCCCTCACGCATATCGCGTTCGATCAAGTTCCTTGCGGTCCCTTCCGGGCTAGCTTCGCTTGACGAGAGGGCACCTTTTTCCCAGTCCTGCGTGATCTTCGCTTCAAGGTATGCCGCGCGGGTACCTACGGGCGAGTAGGCCGAGATCATGAAGAAGTTGGGGCCGTAGACCTCGCGAAGCGTCTCAACCTCCTGGGGATGTTTGAGTGATCGCAAGATGTATGCGGTGCGCGCTGCCGGCTGCTTCGGCTCGGGCCGAAGTTGCGTAACGCGAAGAATGGCAAGCAGGGCGAGTGCATCGCCCCTCCCGAGGACTTCTCGCAAGCGGTCTCCAGCCTCCATCCTCGTTGAGATGTGCTCGTCGATCGTCTCGTCGTCTATCTCGGGCGGATCCTGGATGCCCGACCAATCGAGTAGATCGAGCAAGGAGCTGAGCCGAATTTGCTGGGATCGGTACCCGAGCTCGGCCAGTCGGTCTTCAAGCACTCGCGTGACCATCTCCAGGTCGGTACCGACAGCCCCGGCTATTCCAAAGAACAGTTCGGGCCCGTGTTCGGGCGGCTTACGAGGGGCTTCAGACAACATCCATCACCCTGGAGATTAGGAGAAAGCGAACGAATCCACCCAATCGTCTCGGATTAGGTCACCCCGAAGGGTCAACTCGCCAGCAGGTGCCGATGCCCGTTCGGGTGTCGCGCAGGCTCCCCAACGGTCATCCAGTCGACGACCTGGCCGAGAAAGTTCCGGAGGTAGGCGACATCCCCACTGTTGTTCCAGATTGGGGCGGCCCGGCCAGCGAAGAGCAGAAGATCACCGTCGGGAAGACGAACGCTGTAGCCAGGACCACTGAAGACGTAGGCGGTCGAAGCCGGGCTGAGCATGAGCGACGTACGATCCTGAGCGTAGGGAAATCGGTAAACGTGAGCGTCTTGCTGCGTCACCGTGTAGTCACTGATCTCGAGGCCCGTGAGGCTAACGGCCTGAATCGCATCGTTCGCGACACTCACCCATTCCCCACGCTCGTCACTACCTCGCTGGCAGATCTGGCAGATGTGGAGCCCAGGCATCTCAGCTCACCGTGTAGGTATGCCATGGGATCGCTTCCAACGGCACGTCCTTCAGGAAGCCAACGAGGTCTTCGCGTCCGTAGTAACGTGCGCGACCACCCGCGTCTTGTGCCATCAACACTGTCGGCAAGCCGGAAAACACCTGCGCGAACTGCGAGAGGGCTTGATCGCGGTGGCTCGGGCTGTCAACTACGGAGCGCTTCACCACTGCGAGGGCGAAGCTGACTCCCTGCTCCCTGATCACTGCTCCGTCGAACTTAGGCACCTGAACTCCTTTCAGTACCGCACCAGCTGGCGTGTAGCTGGCGCCAGTTGTATGCCTCTAGGGTGCCAGCCTCGGCGGACGGAGCAGGTTGACGCCGAGGAGTACGCTCGCTTACTTAAGCGACCTTGAGCCGGTAGAGGCCGGACCGAGGCCGGACCGACTCCACCCCGGGCGCGCGCGCGATCTGGGTCAGGAAGGTGGCAAGCGGGTCTTTCCCCGCGATAGTGAGCCCGGCTCCTCCGAGGAGCTCGTACCATTCGCGGTAATGGATCTCCTCACCGGGTCGCTTCCGCTTCTTGAGAAGCTCGACCGCGATCTCGCGTAGGCGCCGCCCACGAAGCCCGTTGTCGCTCTCCTCGAGCGAGAGCTGAGGGGCGAGGCCGAGCATCTCGTCCATGCCACGAAGGAGGCGCGCCGTTTCTTCCATCTCCCCATCGACGCGATCGGTAAGCGCATGAAGCCGCCGCGACTGGGTTTGAAGCTCGCGCAGGCGAGCCTCCACGACATCGCGCTCCCGACGCACCTCCGCGTGCAAATGGTCGGAGACGCGTACAACGGCCATGGCGGGCACTCTATGAAGAGACTCGGATGGCAGAGTCGAACAGCAGGTCGCGAACGCGAGGTCCTGCGGCCGGCCTTTTTTGGAGCGCGGCCACGCCTCCACCCCCCGCCAGCCCCGCGCGCGAGTCGGTCAAAAGACCAGAATGCCGTTCGGGAGAGCGGAAAGGCCCTCACAGGCAGGGAGTTGTACCGAGCGGCCTTCCGGACTGGATCTGACCGGGATCGGGACGCTACAACTGTCTTGGCGCAGATGAGCGGTATCGACGAGATCCTGAACAGCATTCCGGTCAGAAGGGCAGACGATCGTTCGGACAAACAGCTGCTCCGGCTCGACCTGGTCGGCGCCTTCGAGGCTGCTGAGCTGCTTCGGATCACTCGCTCGGCCCTCTGGGAGCGCAGGCGCAGGCACGCCAACTTCCCACCCCCGGTCGCCGAGCTTCGCTGCGGCCCGGTCTGGTTCCGCTGGCAGATCCAGGACTACGCCGCCGAGGAGCGGCGGCTCGGCCGCCGTGGCTGGTACGGCCTGCGCGCCTCTCCGCCCCGAGGACGCTGACGGGGCTCGAAGTGAACTCGACTGCCTTTCCCCGATCTGGCTCAACCAGGCCAGCTGCTTGAGCTGCTCGTGAGCACATGGCCACTTTTGACTGGCTGTATGTCCATGACGCAAACCGCGACCTCGTCCTCAGCCACCACGCTTGCTTCGATTGCGCCACGCACGATCCCGCAAAAGACGCAGTAAGTGTCCGTCCCTTCACCGGGCTTGACTTGAGGAACTGTCCCCAAGCTCTTCGGCTTCGATGAGAGCATGGAACCGACCTAGCTCTGGACGCCGATGAAGGGGCATCTGGTCAACGATCACGGTCACACCCAGGAACTCGCCTCCGCAATCCTCAACAAGCGCACGTGCGGTCTGTGCTTGCCAGCCTGTTTCGAGCCAGTCGTCGGCCAGGATGACTCGATCTCCTGGCGTGACCGAGTCGCGCTGAATCCGTAGCGTCAGCTCCCGCCCCCTGTAATCGGGGGGCGTGCGCCGTTCAACCTTCTCGACCGTCCACCCAGAGGTGATCTGGATCTCGCCGCCAATCAACGCCGGCTTCTTCTACTACCACTCACCGAAGGAACGGACGATCGACAGTGTGCTCGCACTGAAGGACGGCAAAGCGATGGCGGCCGACGCGGGACCCGGCGCCGCACCCGCCCCCCATCCTTTCGCCGAACTCGCCAAGCGAAGGCAACTAGACGAGATACAGACGAGAGACGGTCCCGCGACCCTATGGACGGCACCCACGAAAACGGAAGGTCGCTGCACGTGGCTCGAGTTCCAGGGCAAGGAGATCCCAGTCATCCCCTGCTTGCCCAAGGGGTACGAGCACCAGGCGGCGCTCGCGTACGCCGTCCAGGCACTCGGTGGGCACCGCATCCTCGCCGGCGAGTGTGGGTATGCCGCTATCCAGTTCCTCCACCTCGACGGGACGACGCGTACCGTCACCTGCTCGAATGGAATCGTCTTTACGGATCTGGAATCAGCCGACGCGGGAGGCGAGCTGCGCGCCCTCAACGCCAAAGGCCAGCCGGTACTCGGGAGCAGCACCGCCGTGCCGCTGCCGACGCCGCAGCGGAGCCGAGGAAGTAGTGGCCGTCTTCGTCACTCCGGCGCAACCGGCTGACCCGAGGGTCACGAGCACAAGCAGCGCAACGAGTCCCGAAGGGAGGTTGTCCCGTAGCTCGTAGAACTTGACGGCGGTCCCTCCGGCCTCGTCCGCTCCGCTTGGGAGCGTTCGAGGCGATCCGTCGAAGATCGAAGGA
>CAJDUK010000004.1_pt1 | contig 21229 bp, 21 predicted proteins | sample 7390591 | NCBI WGS metagenome assembly CAJDUK01 (sample SAMEA7055672, study PRJEB34461) | soil metagenome | biome: terrestrial ecosystem; feature: Peninsula; material: soil | place: Antarctica | collected 2016
CCGACGCCCTGCACGCGTCCACGAATTTCGAGATGGATGCTTTCCATTCACTCGCTACTGCTTCACTCCCAGGAGGGCGGCAAGCTGCGCGGCGAGTTTCGCGGGGTCGGACGTAGCCGCGGATCCGGGGACCGCCAGCTCGCCCTCCCGGATTCGCTGTGCGATCACATCCAGCGCGGTCGCTATCGCGTGCGCTGCCGTCGGTCGGAGCTCGCGCACGCGCGGAACAGTTCCGTCCCAATCAGTCGTTGCCCACGCGCTCGATGCGTCGCGCTCAGCACTCTCACCCAATGCAGCGGCCGCGCGCCAATCGTAATGCTGCCAGTCGGTTTCGAGCCAACCCGCGGCCGATGGATCTCCGCTGCTCGCGCCGGTAGGAGCGACGCCGACATTCTCCGCAGGCCACGCGTCTGCCAACGCCCCCTCGGCGTCGGGCGCGAAATCCTGAACTATCGGCAATGGGTCGAGGAAATGCTCCATAGGTGGCAGCTCCTCCCGCTCGTCATCCGATTCGCTCTCATACGGATCACTTGGATGACTGTAAGCGGTTGGCGCACGCGCCGGCGCATCGAGATAGTCCTGTATCGATGTCATCGGGACGCTCAGCTCGGCTTGGCTCCCTACGAAGTCTGCCGCGCGCATCGGCCCGTTCGATTGAATCACTTCTCGCTCTGCGCCCGGCACGAACGGGCGGTACAGGCGGAACTCCGACGTTGTGATCGTCGGACGCGCAGACTTTGGTGTTCGATGCGGCACGAATGGACGTTGCGGGTTCTGCGACACTACATGCCCTCCCAGCTATACTTTCCGACGAGTGGCACGAATCGCACCGGGGCAATCTCGACCTGCTCCAACTTGTCTCCACGCCGCGTGAACATGTAGAGCGTCTGCTCTTCCCTGTCGCCGAGTGGAATAAGAATACGTCCTCCCTCCGTCAATTGCTCGTGGTAGGTGGACGGGACCTCGGGAGCTCCGGCACCAACAAGGATCGCATCGTATGGCGCGTATTGCCGCCAGCCCAACGTCCCATCTCCAAGGAGAAAGGAAATGTTGCGCGCGCCGATCTGCTTGATCGTTTCCCGCGCCTTATCGAGGAGCGCTGGAATTCTTTCGATCGAGAATACCTGCGCGGCAAGCTGCGCGAGCAGTGCTGTCTGATAGCCGGAACCGGTGCCGATCTCCAGCACTTTCTCGTTTCCCGTCAGCTTGAGAAGCTCGAGATATCTGGCGTGAATGGAAGGCTGCGAAATCGTCTGGCCGCTCCCGATCGGGAGCGCCGAGTCTTCGTAGGCGCGGTGACGCACGCCTGTCGGAACGAAGAGGTGCCGGGGGGTCTGATCGATGGCGTGAAGGACCGCGAGGTCCTTGATCCCCTGCTCGTGCAACAGTTCCACGAGGCGTCGCCGCGGACCGCGGAACTCGTGCTCTACGGCTGCTGCCACCATGTCTCCGCTGCGGCGAGCATGGCGTGATGCGTCAGGTCAAGATGCAGCGGCGTGACGGAGATGTAGCCGTCCTGAATGGCACGAAAGTCGGAAGTCTCCTCTCCCGACCATTCAATTGATCCGCCGCCGATCCAGTAGATCTGGCGGCCCCACGGATCCTGCATCGCCTTGATTGAATCCGAATACACCCGGCGGCCGAGCCTCGTGAGTCGCCAGCCTCGAATATCTTCGCCCCGGAGGGGTGGGAGATTGATGTTGAGAAGCGTAAACGCAGGGAACGAACTGAGAGCGAGGATGTGCTCGAGCAGCTTTCTGAGCGGCCCGATCTGATCTTTCAGCATCGACACGTCCGCCCGTAGATCGCCGCCGGCAAAAGAAATGGCAACGGACGGAATCCCGAGCGACAGTCCTTCCATCGCGGCGGCGACGGTCCCCGAGTAAAGCACGTCCTCGCCCATGTTCTGGCCGTGATTGATACCGCTCAGAACGAAGTCGGGTCGCTCGGGCATCAGTGCCTCAACCGCGAGCATGACGCAGTCTGTCGGCGTTCCATCAACCTGGAACCGCCGCTCGCCCCGCTCGATCGGGCGGACCGGATGGTGCAGCGTCAGCGAGTGGCTGGTAGCGCTTTGCTCCCTGTCCGGCGCAACGACCGTTATCTCCCCGAGTGGCTCGGCTGCTTCAACGAGGCAAGCCAGCCCGTATGCGAGGATCCCGTCATCGTTCGTGCAGAGCAGTCTCAACGGTGGAAGATCCCCGCGCGGTGACGCCACAGCACTTTGATCACGAGCCAAGCATCCCGGAATTCGCGGAAATAGCTCGGGGATCCGTAGATGGTGGATATTGGAACGTTCACGGTAGTGAAGCCCGCGCGCGCCGCGCGAATGATGAAATCAGTCTCGTATTCGTATCTGTCTCCGACCGCATCGACCTTGCGCAGGACTTCAGCCTTGATCGCGCGATACCCCGACTGGCTGTCCCGCACTTTGCCGCCCGACACCGCGCGCGTCGCCGCGGAGGAGATCATGTTCGCGATACGTCGATGCTTCGGGACGTGGGCCCCGGAAAGATCGCGCGTGCCGATAACAATGTCAGCGCGGTCCAGCGCCGCGACGATTGCGGGCGCGAACGCAGCATCGTGCTGGCCATCGGTGTCGATCGTCAGCACGGCGGCAGCACCCTTCTTGAGGGCGGCATCAAATCCGGCTCGCAGTGCCGCGCCCTTCCCTCGATTCTTGTCGAACTCGATAGTTTCGTCCGCCACCGTTCGCAGCAGCTGCCGAGACCCATCAGTGGAACCATCGTCCACTCCTACGATCCAGGCGCCCGGAAGGTTGAGCCGCACGTCTTTCGCGACCTTTGCGAGCGATGGCTCCGCGTTGTACGCGGGAAGGATTACTACTAGAGGCTCTATCAACTTTCACTCCCTTTTTCCGGTGTCTGACCATCCAGTATCGCCAGAATTGAGCGCAGGTCGCTCTCCATGGATTCGACGGCTTGCGAATCCAGTGCCGCGCGTGCCACAGTACGAAGCTCACCACTCTTCCGGTAGTCGTCGATCTTCTGACGAGCTCCATCGATCGTGTACTTCTCGGTGTACAGGAGCTGCTTGACGAGCATTATCAGCTCGATCTCCCGCCGCTGGTAAACGCGGTTGCCGGAGCGGTTCTTTGCGGGGTGAAGAAACTTGAATTGGCTTTCCCAGTACCTCAGCACGTGCGGCTTGAGATCCGTCAGCGTGCAGACGTCGCCAATGGAAAAGAATTCCTGCACTGGTTCCTTTGCTTTCATCGGTCCACCTCCGCTCGTAGCTCTCTCGTCATGAGCGCGGCGATCGCGCTGCGGGCTGATTGACCCTCGAACAATACGCGGTTTACGGTGTCGACAATCGGCATCTCCACTCCCTCGCGCGCGGCAAGCTCGCGAGCGCTTTGCGCGGTGACCACCCCTTCCGCGACGGTCTCTTTGCCTCTCAGAACTTCTTCCAGCGTCTTCCCCTTCCCGATCTCGACTCCCACGGCCCTGTTGCGGCTGAGGGACCCTGTGCAGGTCAGCACGAGGTCTCCGAGTCCGGCTAACCCCGCGAACGTGCTCTGCTCCGCGCCGAGTGCCAGTCCCAGACGTGTCATCTCGGCTAGTCCGCGGGTGACGAGGGCTGCCCGGGCATTGAACCCAAGTCCCAACCCTTCGGCAATTCCGGTCGCGACGGCCATGACATTCTTGAGCGCGCCGCCCAGTTCGACGCCGGTCACGTCGGTGTGGGTGTAGGCGCGAAAGTAGGGCGAGCTGAACGCGAGTTGTGCGATGCCCGCCGGTCCGTCCGACTCCGAAGCGACCACCACGGCGGTCGGCTGGCTGGTCACTACTTCCTTGGCGAAGCTCGGTCCGGAAAGCGCCACAACCGTTGCGCCTTCAATCTCCTGCTCGGCTACCTCCGTCATCAGACAGAGAGTCCCCTTTTCAATTCCTTTTGACGCGACGACGATTGGTATCGAGCGTGGAATCGATTTACCCGCCGATCGAAGTATCGAACGCAGCACGTGCGATGGCGTAGCCAGCGTCAGGAGCTCCACTCCATCGACGGCGCGCTTGATGTCACCAGTCGCCTTGAGCGCCGGCGCCAGTTTGTGGCCGCCAAGGAACCGCGTGTTCTCGTGCTTCTCGTTGATGGATTCGACGACGTCCGCCTCGTAGGCCCAGAGTCGCACGTCGTGCCCATTGCGGGTGAGGAGATCCGCCAGCGCCGTCCCCCAGGCGCCTGCTCCCACCACCGCGCAGCGCATCAGACCGCACTTTCCTTTTTCACGAACCTGTGCTCTTCGCCGCGCCGAAGGCGTCCAATGTTCGCGCGATGAGTCCAGAACACGAACACAGCGATGACTACGCTGGCGATGAAGACCGGCGAGCGCGGGTCGCGCGACCAAATGAGGATCGCGACCGGAAGAACAGCGGCTCCGACGAGCGACGCCAGGCTCACGTATCGCGAGAAGTAGAAGACAACGATCCAGACCACCTCGGCGATCAGCATCGGCACGAACGCAAGCGCCAAAAAGACGCCGCTGGCGGTGGCGACTCCCTTCCCTCCGCCCTTCCCCAGCAAAAAGATCGGCTTCACGTGTCCGACGATTGTGGCGACGCCGAACACGAGCGCCCATAGCTCCGGGCGCAGCGTTTCCGTGTACCTCGGAAGGAGATAGACCGGAAGAAAGCCTTTCAGGAGATCGGCGATGAACACGATGACGCCGATCCTTGTACCCAGCACTCGGGCGACGTTCGTCGCACCGAGGTTTCCTGAGCCGTGCTTGCGGAGGTCGACGCCACGCAATTTCCCGGCGATGTAAGCCGATGGTATCGAGCCCGCTAAATAGGAGATCAGGACGCCGACGATCGGCAGCATCTAGGCAGATTTGCGGCGCATGATGATCCGGAGGGGATTGCCGCGAAATCCCCATGCCTCGCGGAAGCTGTTGTGCAGGTAACGCACGTAGTGCTCCTGCACGAGATCGGGGTTGTTGCCGAAGACCGCGATCACCGGCGGCGCCGTCTCCACCTGCGTGGCGTAATTCAGCTTGATCTCGCGCCCCGCCGCCTGCGGCGGTTGGCGGCGACCCACAATCTCCGTGAGCGTCGTGTTCACCTGCGAGGTGCTGATTCGCTTGTGCCGCTCCGTATCGACCTCGAGCAGCAGCTCCAGAATCTTCGTCACCCGCTGTCCGCTCAACGCGGAAGTGAACACGAACGGGACGAACTTGAGGAACGGAGCTTTTTCGTGCGCCTCCGTCTCGAATTGGACGGCTGTGTTGTTCTCCTTCTCCTTCAGATCCCACTTGTTCACGACGACGATCAGACCGCGCCCGCTCTCCCACGCGAGTGAAGCGATCTTGAGATCCTGATTGTGCAGGCCCTCGACGGCATCGAGAACAAGAACGCAGATGTCGGATCGCTCGATGGCTCGCCTGGTTCTCAGCGAGGAATAGAATTCGATCCCGTCGTCGATCTTCGATTGACGCCGCAGCCCCGCCGTATCGACGAAGATTACTTCCCGCCCGTGAAATACCATCGGAGTGTCGATTGCGTCGCGCGTCGTACCCGCTTCGGCAGCGACTACCAGACGCTCTTCGCCCAGAAGCCTGTTGATTATTGAAGACTTTCCGACGTTCGGCCGCCCGACCACAGCGACGCGAAGCGCCTCGGGTACTTCTTCCGCGGCCGTCGGAATTCTCTCGACCAGAACATCGAGCATGTCGCCGGAATTCTTCCCGTTGATGGCTGAGACGGGGACTGGGTCACCGGCCCCGAGCTCGTAGAACTCGTAGAAGTCCGTCGAAGCCGGATCGTCGACCTTGTTGGCTACGAGAACCCAGGGTTTCCGCGCCTCGCGCAGTAGCTCCACCACGCGCGTATCGCTCGGGTGAAGGCCGGCCTTCGCGTCGACCACCAGCATCAGGAGATCAGATTCATCGATGGCCTGCCGCACTTGTCGTTTGATCTCGAGATCCATCGGCATCCTCGGATCATCCGCGAGGCCGCCCGTATCGACCAGCCAGAACTGGCGGCCATTCCATTCCGCGCGCGCAAAATGACGGTCACGGGTCGTACCGGCTTCATCGCTTACGATTGCGCTGTTCTCACCAACGATTCGATTGAACAACGCCGATTTGCCGACGTTCGGGCGCCCGATGAGCGCAATGACGGGGAGGTTCACGCCAGCACTCCGCTCACTTCCGATTCGAGCACATCGATGAAGTCGTAGGACGGGAAGATCGGCATCGGCAACGCGTCCCGCACATTCGCGAGGGTGTAGTCGTCGAGGAACACTCCGTCCTCGTTGATCGTCTCGGCGGGAATCAACGCGATGTCGAGATCGTGGCGATCGGCGAGCGCGCTAAGGATGTCCTTCCCAACAAGCAGTCCCGCGGTCGTGATGGTCGGACCGAAGAGTGAGTTCTCGCGAACGATGAGCTCGAACTCCGCTCCACTTACATCGCTCAGCCGCTCCAACAGCGGGCGCATCAGCGGCGCCATCGCGAGACCGGTGACGACTCCGATGTGTTGGCCATCGCGGCGTGCGACGCGTTCCACACCGTTGGCGACGCGCATTCGCAGCGAAGTTACCGAGCCAACCCCGTTCTCGATTTGCGCGAATTCACCGTAGTGTTCAGGCGCGGGCAGCTCTCGCTGAGCGAGCATGTACAGCTCGTCCGAGCCGAATACCCACGTCTCTCCGCGCTCGCGCATTGCCCGCGCTCCCCATCTCTCGACCTGGTCGAGAATGGTGCCCGCGGTGTCGCGATCCATTCCCTTCCCCGTATAGAGGTGCGAGAACTGTGTGAGACCGACTGGAACCACCGCTGCCGACAGAACTGAGTCGCCCATGTTCCAGAGATCCGACAGCGATTCCTCGAGCACACCTTCGTCGTTGAGACCCGGAACGATCACCATCTGGCAATGAAACTGAATCCCGCCTTCAGCGAGGCGGAAAAGCTGAGACTTGATGTCCGGCACCCGCGCGTTGTTCAGGAGAATCTTGCGCGCCTCATGGTTCGTCGCATGGACCGAGACGTAAAGCGGAGAAAGCCGGTACTCGAGAATCCGCCCGATGTCGCGCTCCTTGACGTTGGAGAGTGTTGCAAAATTTCCGTACGCAAAGGAGAGACGGTAGTCGTCGTCGCGGATGTAGAGCGGCTTGCGCAGTCCGGGAGGGAGGCCTTCGATGAAGCAGAACTCGCAGCGGTTCGCGCACCGTCTCACCGTTGGCGGCTCGAGCGCTATGCCGAGGGGCTCGCCGTCGAGACGCTCAAGCTCATAGATGACCTGTTCGCCGTCGGGCTGGCGAGCCTCGATGACAAGCTCCTCGTCGGCGGTGAGAAACTCCCAGTCGAGGAAGTCTGCGAGGGGCCTCCCGTTCACCGTGAGAAGCTCGGTACCTGGCTGAATTCCGAGTTCTTCGGCGATGCTGCGCTGATCGATGCGGGAGACCTTAACCATAGCTCAAGTAATTTAGAGCCATAAGGAGCGAAGTCAAGGAATTACCGGACTTTAGCTCGCGCGATCTGTCCCGCTAAGCGCGACTCTTTCGTCACACTGGGGAGGTCGCGGCGAGCGACTCCAGGAGCTTTCGAGCCCGCTCTGCGTTGAACCCCGGGAGCTTGGCGATGGCCTCCTCTCCGGCGTCCCTGACCCCTTGCACGCTCCCGAACTCGTGGAGCAGCTGGCGGCGCTTCACAGGCCCGATTCCGGGGACTTTGAGAAGCTCGGAGGTGACCGTTCGCATCGTGCGGCGCTTCCGGTTGTAGGTCACGGCAAAGCGGTGGGCCTCGTCCCGAGCCTGTTGGAGGAGACGAAGCCCCGGTGAGCGACGCGAGAGCTTGAGCGGTTCCTCTCGTCCCCACATGAAAACCTCCTCCTCCCGCTTGGCCAGGCTTATCAGCGGCCGGTCGGTCACCCCGGATTCCAGGAGCGCGGCATGGGCTGCGCTCAGCTGCCCCTTTCCGCCGTCGACCACGATCAAATCCGGCAACGGCTTCTCGTCCTTGATCCGCCGCTCGAAGTACCGGCGTACTACTTCCTGCATCGACGCGAAGTCGTCCGTCCCCTCGACCGTCTTCACCTTGAACTTCCGGTATTCTGCCCGCTTGGGACGCCCGTTCTCGAACCAGACGCATGAGCCGACGGTATCGGTGCCCTGAGTTGTCGAGATGTCGAAGCAAACGAGGGCGCGTGGCAGCCGCTGGAGACCTAGCTCTCTTCCGAGCTCGTACACCGGATCACCGGCGCGTTCTTCCGCTTCCATCGACGAAAGCTTCAGCTCTTCGAGCAGATGACGCGCGTTTTGCTCTGCGAGCGCGATCAGATCGCGACGCGGGCCCCGCTGAGGAATCTGGATCTTGCTATCGGGAAGAGATTGTTCGATCAGCTCGCGATCCGGAAAGTCGAATGGCAGAAGCACCTGACGCGCCTTCTCCTGCATTCCTACGTAACTGCCGGCCATGAACATTGTCATGACGTCGGCATCGTCTTCTCCATCGATGTTCTCGAGAAACTTTTGCTCGCGCGACAGGAGCTTCCCGCCCCTGATCCGAAGAACGGTGACGCAGGCATCGTCACCATCGCGAGCGTAGCCGATCACGTCCCGATCGCCACCCTCAACCTCGAGAACCACCGTTGGCTCTTCCATCTGCTCCAGGTGGTGCAGCACGTCACGCAGCTCGGCCGCGCGCTCGAAGTCGAGCTGCTCTGAGGCGAGGTCCATCCTCTCCTTGACTCGCCGCACGACTTCTTCGGGCCGCCCCGAGAGGAAGAGAACGACTTCATCGATCATCGCGCGGTAGTCGTGCTGCGATTGCGCGAGGATGCACGGCGCCTTGCAGCGCTTGATGTAATAGTCGAGGCACGGCCGTTCGGGCATCTGCGCGGGCATGTCGTAGTTGCAGCTGCGAACGGTGAAGATCCTCTTCACGACGTTGAGCGCCCGTCGCATCGCCCCGACATCCGTGTAAGGACCGAAGTAGCTCGCGCCGTCATCTTCGACGCGGCGGGTCACGTAGACGCGCGGAAATGGCTCCTGAACCGTGACCTTGATGTACGGATATGACTTGTCGTCGCGCAGCGCGATGTTGAAGCGCGGCCGATACTCCTTGATGAGGTTGGCCTCGAGAATCAGCGCATGCGCTTCGCTGGGAACGACAATCGTCTCCAGGTCCGCCACAAGGCTGACGAGATGGCGTGTCTTGAGGCTCTCGAGCTGATCGTTGGAGAAATAGCTGCGAACCCTGGAGCGCAGGCGTTTCGCCTTGCCTATGTAGAGAGTGGTCCCGTCTCTTCCCTTCCACATGTAGACGCCCGGTCCATCGGGCAGGTGTGGAAGCTTCGCGGCAATGGCGTCAGGAACGGGCAGCATGTGTAATTATACCACGCGCCCGAAGGCGGGTTCACCTCGAGCGGAACACGAGCCTGACGAGCCGTTTGCCACGGTCGATGACGTTTCTCGCCTCGGGAATTCCGAAAGCCGCGGTGAATGCGAGATAAGTCAGTCCGTAAGTGGCTAGGAGAAGCAGCGCCAGGAACTTCGATTGCACCGCCGTCTCGTGGGCTGAAAGAATCGGCGCGCCCCAATTCATGTAGACCTTGTATGCCCATGGAATCATCGCGGCGACGATTGCCGCGCCCCACAGTCGGCCCATCCGCGACGGAACCAGTCGCGTGCGTCCGATGCGCTTGTCCATCTCCCGACGCAACAAGAAGAACTCTACCCACCCCGCCAAGCCCGCCGATGCTGTCAGACCGGCGGCCCCGAGTTTACGGTCGAGACCGAGCATGGGAGGAAGAACGAGCGCGAAGAGATAGCCGAGCACAGTCGTGAGGATCACGCGCACGATCGCGTACCTGAGCGGAGTCTTGGTGTCGCGCATCGCATAGAACGTCGACGAATAGAGACGCCCGCTCGTAGACGCGAGAAGCCCGACAGTGGATCCGATGAGAATTTGCCACACCCAGATCGTGTTGCCGCGCTGGAATCGGCCGCCCTGGTACAGCAAGACCACAATGAGATCTCCGAGCGCGAAAAGCGCGACGACGCTCGGAACGATGAAGTAAGCGATGCGATCCAGGCCATCACTCACGCGCCCCCTGAGGTACGCGCTGATCTCCGCTGCGGTCCCCACCGCGCGCGACATTCCCGGCAGCTCCGCCGCCGAGATCGCCATGCCGAAGAGACTGATCGGGAGCACGTAGATCGCCTGCGCGTAGGTGAACGACGAAACTGCGCCGTTGCCCAAGTAGCTGGCGAGCCACGCGTCAACGTACGCGCTGAGCTGTACAACGCCTCTTCCCACGAACGCCGGCACGAAGTTCCTGAATACATGGCGGACACTTTCGGACGCAGTCGTCAACCGCGGCCTCACACCGCGCGCAAGCTTGATCACCTGCGGGAGTTGCACGAAGAACTGGAGGGCGCTGCCAAGTACTGAACCGAACGCGAGGTAGATCGCCAGCTCGCCCTGGCTATGTCCCTTGTGAAAGAAGATCAGCGTGGCCACCATCGCCAGGTTCCAGATCACCGGGGCCGTGTACGACATGAAGAATCGGCGATGGCTGTTGAGGATCCCGAGGCACCACGCCGAGAAGACGAGAAGTCCCGCGCCCGGAAAGAGGACTCGCGTGAGCCTGACTGTCAGCTCGCGCTTCTCCCCAGAGAACCCGTTGGCGATAAGGGCGACGAGCCACGGCGCGGTGACTATGCCGAGCAGAACGATGATCGACGCGACCAGGGCCAACATTCCGGCGACCGCGCCGGCCAAGCGCGTCGCTTCTTCTTCGTCTCCTTTTCCGAGGAGCCCGGCGTACTCGGGAATGAACGAAGCGGAGAGTACTCCCTCGCCGAACAGGTTCTGGAGCATGTTCGGGATGCGGAACGCGGCGTTAAACGCGTCCGCCGCCAAGTCTGCGCCGAGGTAGCGCGCCATCATCGTCTGTCGGATGAGTCCGGCGAGACGACTAAGGAGTATCCCCATGCCGACGAGCAATGCCGCACCCTTCGATCGCTCGAATGCCCGGCTCGTCGTGCGAGGTACAGCGCGCCGTTCCACCCGCTCAACCGGCGGCGCTGCCTCGGTTACTTCGTCGGATTCCGGCGGGAGGAACTCGGGAAGCGAGCGATTCTTTTCGTCGGGTGCTTCGCCGTCTGTCACGTGCGCCCTCGGGCGCTGCCAGCTTCCTCGAGCGACGGCGAGGATTTTGACTCACCCAGAAGCCGCGCAGCGTGCTCTCGCGCTCCTGTCAGCATCTCGTCCTTGAGAAGCGGCCCGTAACGCGCCAGTAAAGGCACGAAGTTGAGGCTTCGCTCCTGCGGTTTTCCAACTGGGTAGAGTGATCCGCGCGCAGTCCCGATATCTTGCATCAGATCAGCATACTGCTTCTTGGCGGCCGCGATCAGGCGGCGCTCGAACCGATCGAACCGGCGTCTCAGGTTTGCCTTGAGCCCGGCGGTCACGGCCGGTGCAACCGTTGCATTCTCTTCCGCGATTCCTTCGCTCAGCGCATCCATTGCTTCGTCGAGCACGGCGCGCGCGACGTTGAGTTCATCGATGACGCGCTTCGGCAGCCGCGCCCGCGCAACACGCGCCTCGGCTTCATGTGGGTCGCGCAAGTCTTCCGGAAGCAGGTGCAGCTTCTCGAGGATTTTCTCGACGTGCGGCTCGATGATTGTGCATGACCAGCGCGGCACAATGGCCGGCCGCGCGACCTCGAGCGTGTCGGCAATCGGCGCGCTCTGGGCGAAATAGGCGATTTCCGCCGGACCGCCGATGTAGGTCGCCGTCGGAAGAATGGCCCGCTCGACGACAGGGCGAAGCAGGACGTTCGGCCCAAGGTCATCCGAGAGCGCGCGCTTTTCTGCCGCTTTGATCGGGATTCGCTTGCGCCCGCCCGACTCCGCGCTGAACACGAGCGACAGACCTGGAACATCCTGGACCTGCGGCATAAAGCCCGCCGCCTCCAGTTCGCGGTTACGCGCGCTCACGGCCGTCGCGATCTCATCCGCTTTCTTGAGTGCCGCGCTCAACACGGGTCTAGCGGCGGCACGGGTGGAGGGATGAGACGCGTCGATGACCGCGATACCTAGCGGAGCGAAGAGCGCTCGGAGAAACGCGACGTAGGAAGAGCCGACTGTCGCGTCAGAAGTGTAGAATTTCTCCAGCAGCTCGAGCGGCATTCGATCGATGGTCGATCCGGCTGAGCGCACCAGAGCCTCAAGCTCGCTGGACACATCCCCCAATGGCATGGCTGACATCGGCAGACCAAGTGGCTTCGTGTGGTCGATGCGCAGAAGTTGCCCGCCGCCTGGAATCGAGATCGCGGTGCTGCTCGCCTCCTTGAAATCGGTGTCGTCAGTGGCGGCCCAGAAAACAGGAGCGACGGGAATGCCTGTGGCGCCCTGCAGCGAATCAGCGAGTGCGAGCGCGCTAAGGGCTTTGGACAAGGTGTAAACGGGCCCGCCAAAGAGTCCCGGCTGTTGGCCAGTCGTCACGACCACGCCTTTACCGCCGGCAACAGAATCCAGCCGCATCTTCGCGTTGCCGGTTGCATCAAAGGCTGGCGCGAGCGGTTTGACCCAATCGTTGGGGAAATCAGACCGCACTGCCTCGAGGCGCTCACGCCAGCCAGAGACATCGCGCGGCTGGGGCTCGTACCAACCGCTCGGCGCCGCTCCGGAGATCACCGCGGCGGCGAGCGGGTTTCCGGTGACGGGCTGGGTGATGACGCGCGGATTCACTTTCGGCTTGCGAACAGAATGGTGCGTGGGGAATTCTCCGACCAGCCGGAACCACTGTAGTCGCCGAAGCAGTGATCGACGTCAAAACCCGCCCCCTCCAGCATCCGCTGGAGGTCTCCAGCCGACAGCAGGCGAACGCGCTCGACGTACTCCCTGCCACGCTCGCGCAACCGGATCGTTTTTTCCACGAACCTGTCATCATCGCTGATGACGCGACTCTGCTCGATCGTGATTCCGTTCTCGACCCGTTCGTCGTACGGGACGAGATTCCGGCGCACCTGACTTGCATTCAGGAAATCGATCACGAGCGTGCCACCTGGCTTCATCGCCGTTCTGACGCACGCAAGGACCCGCGCATCCTCGCGGTCCTCCTCGAAGTATCCGAAGCTCGTGAAAAGGTTGACTACGAGATCAAAGCTTTGATCCGCGAACGGGAGCTCTCGCATGTCCGCCCGCACGTATGGGGCGTCGCGGTCTTCTCGCCTCGCTATCCGCAGCAGCGCGGCCGAGAGGTCGAGTCCGACCGTCCACCACCGCTCGCAGAGTGCTTGGGAGTGACGCCCGGCCCCGCAGGCAAGATCGAGTACGGCCTGAATCTCACGGCCACGGACGTGCGCGGCGATGAGCTCGATTGCCCGCTCCGCTTCCGACTCGTCGCGGTGCTGGTAGATCCGGAGGTAGTCTTCTCCGAAGGTCTCCTCGAACCAGTCCGCCTCCTGCGACTTTAGGCTGCTCACAGCGGGCTCATCCAGTGTGATCACTTGTGGTACGGCTCGCCACGCACGATCGTGCCGGCTCGGTAGATCTGCTCCACCAGCACGAGGCGCGCAATCTCGTGGGGAAGAGTCCACGGCGCTAGCGACAGTTTGAAGGATGACTGCGCTGCAAGCTCGCTCGGGAGACCGAACGCGCCGCCAATCAGAAAGGCGAGATCCCGATCCTGCTCGCGCGCACTCTGAAGAAAGTCCGCGAATTGCGCTGAATCGAGTGTGCGGCCGCCGGTGGCGCACGCGACCGTTTGTGCGCGATCGGGAACCTTGTCCGCAAGGCGCTGACCCTCTCGCTCTCTCACCTTGTCGATCGAGATTCCGGATGCGCGTTCCTCACGCACCTCATGCACGTGGAGCGGCCAGTACCGCGCCGCTCGTTTCTCGTAGTCCCGGATGGCCTCTCCCAGCGCGGGATTCCGCGCCTTGCCCACGACCGCGACGACCAGCCGCATTTACGCGTAGATGCCGCGAAGTCTGTGAACGCTGGCGACTCTGCTGATGGACAGCATGTAGGAGGCGGTCCGCATGTTCACGCGGCTCTGGCGCGAGAGGTCGAGGACATCGTGGAAGCTGCGCTTCATGATGGTTTCGAGCCGCTCGTTGACGAGATCCTCAGTCCAGAAATATCCACCGCGGTCCTGCACCCACTCGAAGTATGAGACGGTGACTCCGCCCGCGTTGGCGAGGATGTCGGGAATCACGAAGATCCCGTTCTCGTCGAGAATAGAATCAGCCGCGGCGGTCGTCGGGCCGTTGGCGCCTTCGCAGATGATACGCGCCTTTATTTCCCCCGCGTTTCGTGTGGTGATGACGTTCTCCAGCGCTGCGGGCACAAGCACGTCGACGTCCAGCGTCAGCAGATCAGCGCCCGAGATCAGGTCGCCTTTGTTGTACCCCTCGAGATTTCGATGCTTCTGCACGTACGCGATCGCATCGTCGATGTCGAGTCCGGCGCGGTTGTAGACTGACACGGAGCGGTCCCCAATCGCGACGATCTTGCATCCCTCGCGAGAGAGCAGCTGCGCCGCGACCGAGCCGACGTTGCCGAATCCCTGCACGGCTACGGTAGTTCCCTTCACCGGCATCCCGAGGTGTTTCAGCGCCTCCTTCGTGACGATCATGCAGCCACGACCGGTCGCTTCACGTCTGCCCAGCGAGCCGCCGAGCTCCACCGGCTTGCCGGTGACGACCGCGGTCGTGGTGTGACCCACGTGCATGGAGTAGGTGTCCATGATCCACGCCATCACGCGCTCGTTCGTGTTGACGTCCGGAGCCGGGACATCCGAGTCCGGCCCGAGCATGTTGATGATTCCGGAGGTATAGCGCCGGGTCAGTTTCTCGAGCTCTGCCCCGCTCATCGCGAGCGGGTCGCATTTGACTCCGCCCTTGGCTCCGCCGAATGGGATGTTCACCACCGCGCATTTCCAGGTCATCCAGGCGGCGAGAGCTTTTACTTCTTCGAGTGTGACGTTCAGGTCGAACCTGATGCCGCCCTTGGCCGGTCCGCGCGAGGTATTGTACTGAACTCGATACCCCTCGAAGACATCTACTTCACCGTTGTCCCGCATTACGGGAATCGACACGATGACCTGTTTTTCCGCCTGGCGGAGAACCTTGTACAGCCCTGGCTCCAGATCGAGGAGCTCGGCGGCCTTGTCGAACCGCGACATCATCGCCTCGAACGGATTCTCCTCGTCGAGAAAACTGTCCTTGTCCGGGCGAACCAGCTTATGAGCAGGAATTCGATAGTCAGTGGCCATGAGTTCGAGTAATAAGTCTTGTCGTTGGGTCCTGGATCAGCGGGCCTGAGGCACTAGATGGTCGAGCAAACGGTCGATGTGCTCCTCTCCATCCTCGATCCGCAAGCGCTGTGAAACATACCATAATGACCCAGCTTCGGCAGGCCATAGGGATTCCAGTTTTACTGCGTCCTTGAGAGTACAAACGACGAAGTCGGAGCTGCTTGCGCGCGACGCCAGATCGCTTGCTTCCTGCCGCGTGAATGAATGATGGTCGCGGAAGCTGTGCGGCCGAACGACTGCGCCAAGCTCGGTGAGCTGTCTGAAAAAAGAGTCGGGGTGGGCGATCGCCGCGATCGCCGTGAGGTCGGCGCCAGCGAGCACGTGCAACGGCAGCGTTTGACCTGTAGCCGTACTCCTCAGTTCACCAGGCGCCAGATGCGCTACGGCGACGGGGACGCGAGGAGCGGCATTCGCAAGAGCGCGTCTCACATCTTCCACGATCGCCCGGTCGGCCGTCTTCCGCGTGATGATCACGAGATTGGCGCGTCGTGCCGATCGCAGCGGCTCGCGCCACGGCCCAGCGGGAAGCAGCCTCAGCGCACCAGACCACGCATCGGCGTTGACCAGCACGACATCGATGTCGCGCGACGCCCTGCGATGCTGAAACGCGTCGTCGAGAACAACCACGCCGACGCCTTGAGCGATCGCCTCCCGAATTCCGCGCACGCGGTCCGCCTCTGCTATCACAGGAACGCCCTCGTTCAATCTCTGGTGCACGATGGTTTCGTCGCCACCGTAACCCCTGAGAACGATTGCGGGTTTCAAGCCCTTCGCGGAGAGGGTTCTAGCGAACCACGCCGCCACGGGCGTCTTGCCGGTCCCTCCGACAGAGAGATTTCCAATGCTAAGAATCGGAACGGAAAAGTCCTCAGCTCGAAAGACGCCCCAGTCGTACAGCTTGCCCCGTGTCGTGATCGCGATGCGGTAGAGAGCTTCCGCCGGCGCTAGCAGAGTACGAGCGGCGCGAGCGCGCTTGCCCCTCCCCGTCCACACCTCCTCGATGAGCCTGCGTCCGTCAGCCACCGGCTAACCCGGCTGCTTCGCTCAGGAGTCTCTCGAAGCGTGGCCCTTCGTCCGCCGCCGCGCGAGAGGTGGTGGCCAAAACTTTCGCCGGAGTTGCGTATGCAATCGTGACTCGCGCAAATGGTTTTGGAATCACGAACCGGTCCCAGCTGCGGAGTCTCCACGCACGATCGGCTGATGCGGCAACTGGAAGGATGAATGAGTCGGATCGCTGCGCGGCGATCAATGCACCGGGCGCGAATGTTTTGGCTGGGCCGCGCGGGCCGTCGGGGGTAATCGCCACTTCGTGCCCGGCCTTCAGCTCACGCACTAGTGAGATCAAGGCCCGATCCGCTCCGCGTGTCGTCGACCCTCGAATGAGACCATACCCGAGCGATTCCGCCGCCCGCGCCACCATCTCTCCGTCGCGATGCTCGCTGATCAGAATAAGCACGCCTTTCTCCCGATGGTGCCAGAGCAGCGGAAGCAGCTGTCCATGCCAGCACGCGAAGATGAAGGGGCGCCCCGCCCGGCGCAGATCGAGAAGATACCCGCCATTCACAACGCGAATTCGCCAGGTGCGCGCGAGCGCGTGGAGGAAGCCCCGCCCGAGTAGGAGCATCGCTCGCGACCGCCATGACAGGGAGTCGCCTTCTTGGGGTTTCATCCCGCCCCCACGAGATCGCTCGCGATCCTGGCAACCCGCTCGTCCGCCCCGGGGGAACCGAGCTTTGCGCGCACTTCTGCCAAGCCGCTCAGCACCTCCCGTCGCCGACGACTCTCGCTTCCGAGAAGCTCGACCAACGCATCAGCCATCTTCTCGGGCACAACGTCGTTCTGAATGAACTCGCGCGCGACTTCTCGACCCGCGACGACGTTCACGAGACCAATTTGGGGCACCTTCACGAGTCGCTTCGCGAGCGCGTACGAGATTCGCCCCGTGCGATAGGCGACAATGAGTGGACAATCCGCAATCGCGGCTTCGAGAGTTGTCGTGCCGCTCTTGCACAGTGCCGCGTCCGCTGCTCTGAGCACGCTGAGCGATGCGGAGTGCACGAGTCGGAATGGGCAGCGGTCCGAGTCGAGCGCGACTGTCGACGCAACACTCACTAGCACTTGTAGCCCCGGTATTCTGCGCTGCATCTCACGGCCGGTCGCGACGAAGTCATCGATGAGGCGATCGATCTCCTGCTGGCGGCTCCCCGGAAAAAGCGCGAGTACAGGCGTATTCAGTGCTAGCCCAAGAGCTTCCCGCGCTTCGACTTTCGTAGGCATGTTCACGGCGCGATCCAGCATTGGATGTCCAACGAAGGTCGCGTCGATTCCAAATCCGCGCAGCAGCGGCTCTTCGAATGGAAGGATGACCGCCGCCTTCGTCACGACCTCGGCGAGCTTTGGGATCCGGCCCGCACCCCAGGCCCACACCTGGGGAGTCACGTAATAGAGCACGGGAACGCCAGCCCTTTTCGCTGCCGCCGCGACTTTCATGTTGAAGCCGGGATAGTCGATCAGGATCACGAGCGCAATCTCGCGGCGCTCCAGCATGTTCTTGATCGTACGCAACAAAGCGAAGTGTCGGGGCACGTGCTTCAGTACCTCCAAAAATCCCATCACGCCGAGTTGGTTGTCGCGGTGAATCAGCTCGACGCCCTGCTCTGCCAACCGCCGGCCTCCTGCTGCAATGAGGCTCAGCTCGGGTCGCACGCGTCGCAGTGCCGCTGCCACGCCGGCTGCGTGCAAGTCGCCGGAAGCCTCTCCGGCAACGAACAGCACCCTACGCATGGTGGTGCGCGCGTCCGACCAGGGATGGAAGGGTTAGCTCGATCTCCTTTACAATCTGGAGTGCCACACCAAGCGCCAGCCTGCCCTCGTCACCGGTGACGACTACCGGCCCTTCACCCTTGAGCGCGGAGACAAAGCTTTCGAGCTCCAGCTTCAGCGGCTCGCCTTCGGGCGCTTCGAGCTTGATCCGATCCACGAACGCTGTGATGTCCGCGGGCGCGGAGCGGACTGCGAGCGGGTCGATGTCAGACCGAAGCCTGAAGAATTCGCCCGTGCCCGCGGCGAGGTCGAGAGAGAGATAGCCGCTCTGTTGAAAGATGCGGATCTTCCGTTTTCTCTCACGTGAGATCCGGCTCGAGGTAATGTTGGCGACCGCACCCGATGTGAACGTCACTCGCGCGTTCGCGATGTCGAGCATTGGCGTGAGCACCGGCACTCCCACAGCCGAGATCTCTTTCGCACTGGAGCCGACAAGTGTGAGAAGCAGGTCGATGTCGTGGATCATGAGATCCAGCACTACAGCGACGTCGGAGCCCCGCGGGCTGAACGGTGCCAGTCGCTCACTGTCGATGAACCTTGGCTTGTTCACATGAGGCAACGCGGCACGAACGGCCTGATTAAAGCGCTCGATGTGCCCGATTTGGACCATTGCTCCCTTCTTGCGCGCCAGATCGAGGAGCGCGTCCGCCTCATCGAGCGTCGTCGTGATTGGCTTCTCGATGAAGACGTGCTTGCCACGCTCGATCGCCGCGCCGGCGACCGCAAAGTGGGCCGACGTCGGCACCACGACGATCACGGCGTCGGAGACGGCAAGCAAATCATCGAGGGACTCGTGCGCCTTGACGCCCAGCTCGTTCGCGACCTCGGTTGCGCGCTCGGGGCGGGTTTCCACAAATCCGCTGAACCGGATTCCGGGGAGATCGCGCAGGATTCTTATGTGGTGAAACCCGAGGCTGCCCGCGCCGACGACACCAACGCGCGGAGTGTTCGTCAAATCACGACTCCACGCTCACTCGCTCCGACGAACCTAATCAGCTCTCTGACTTCGGGGAGCTGTTCGATCTCGGTCTGCGCGCGCTCGATCGCCTGGGTAACGTTGAGATCGGATCTGAAAAGCAACCGGTACGCGCGCTTCAGCTCGCGAATCGTTTCTTCATCCATCCCGCTCCGCTGCAAGCCAATGGTATTCAGGCCGTACAGTTTCACGGGGTTGCCGACCGCCTTGAGAAACGGGGGAATGTCTTTCGACACGCGGGACATTCCGCCGATGAAGCTGTGGTGGCCGATGCGCGCGAACTGGTGGACCGCCGACATTCCCGAGATGATCGCCTTGTCCTCGATCGTGACGTGACCGGCCAGTTGAACGACGTTCGACAGGATCACGCTGTTGCCGATCTCGCAGTCGTGCCCGATGTGGACGTAGGACATGAGCAGGCAATTCTTGCCGACCGTCGTTTTGAACGAATGAGCCGTCCCGCGATTGATCGTCGCGTATTCCCGGATTACGGTGCCGTCGCCGATCTCAACCGTCGTCTCCTCGCCCGCGTACTTCAGATCCTGCGGTGGGCCGCCGATGATAGTGCCGATCCCTACTCTGACGGCGCGTCCCAGTGTGACGTTGCGCTCTAGCGTCGCGCGCGGGGATATCGCGCACTCGGCACCGATGGTGCAGCCCTCGCCCACAATCGCGAACGCGCCAATCTCGACGTCGGCGGCTATCTCAGCGTCGGGCGAAACTATCGCCGTCGGGTGAATCCGCGACTTGCTCATCGATCGCGGATCGTCGCCGCCATGTCCGCCTCGACGACTGTTTCACCGTCGACCTTTCCGACTCCGCGCATCTTGCAGACGGTGCCCCTCAACTGCACGACGTCGAGCTCGAACCGCAGCTGATCTCCCGGCTTGACCGGGCGCCTGAATTTCACGTTGTCGAGCGACATGAAGTAGACCACCTTCGTGTCGGGATCAGGCACCGAGCCAAGCAACAGCATCCCTCCGACCTGCGCCATCGCCTCGATGATCAGCACGCCCGGCATGATCGGATGGCCGGGAAAATGTCCCTGAAAAAAAGGCTCGTTGATCGTGACGTTCTTGAGTCCCACGATCCGCTTGTTCTCTTCGATCTCGAGAATCCGGTCCACCAGCAGAAACGGATAGCGGTGCGGCAGAACCTTCATGATGTCTTCAATCGTATACATCCCCTTCTCCTTTCTTGCGGCTTTTACCAGCTCACGCACCAACGTCACCGTCCCGCGGTGGCTCGGCTTCACAGCCACGATGCGAGCCTGCACTCGTGCCCCCGCCAACGCCAGGTCTCCAATGCAGTCCATCGCCTTGTGGCGCACGAACTCGTCGCTCCAGCGCAAGGCCCCACTAAGAATGTCGCTGTCGTCCAGGACGACCGCGTTGTCCAGCGATGCTCCCTTTATAAGTCCCTTCGCGCGAAGCGCATCCACCTCGTGCACGAATCCGAACGTTCTGGCTCTCGCCAGCTCGCTCGCAAACGAATCCTGAGTGACAGTGAAGCGACGCGAAACTCAATCGTTACGTCGAGCTCTAGTCCATCGTGCGGATACGCTTCATAGACTGAGGCGCCATCTATGATCCTAACTGGCTCAGCGAGATGCAGAAACTCCGGCTCACCTTCCAGGGACGCAAGCCCCGCTTCCGAGAGTGCAGCCAGGAATGGGGCCGCGCTGCCATCGAGGATCGGCGGCTCGGGACCGTCCATGTCGATTGTGATGTCATCGATTTCCATGCCGGTGACGGCGGCGAGCACGTGCTCTACCGTGTGCACGGCGTGATCGCCCTTTCCAAGCTGGGTGCGGCGCTCGCTGCCGCTGACTTCGCTGACGTGGGCGCGAATTCGCGGCAGTCCGGGACAGTCCGTACGTCGAAATACGATCCCCTGCCTGGCCCGCGCTGGTTGAAAGGTGAGCTTGCAGCGAATTCCAAGGTGCAGTCCGATCCCCTCCACCGTCGCCGGGCGCGCCAGCGTCTTCCTGCTCACTTCGATTCGGGCTCTTCGAGCAGCTTCTCCAGCCGTCGCATCATCCCGGCCAATTTAAACAATGCGGCGGAAGCACGTAGAGACTCCCTGTGTGGACGAGCCGGATAGCCCGACCACGATTCACCTGCTGGAATGTCTCCAAACAC
>CAJDUK010000045.1_pt1 | contig 21055 bp, 21 predicted proteins | sample 7390591 | NCBI WGS metagenome assembly CAJDUK01 (sample SAMEA7055672, study PRJEB34461) | soil metagenome | biome: terrestrial ecosystem; feature: Peninsula; material: soil | place: Antarctica | collected 2016
AGCACGATGGGGCGCGGAAACGCGTCGTCTCGAAGCGGCTTCAGCAGCGGATTCAACAGCGGAGCTTATCCGGCTCGCCGTACCCACGACGTTCCTTCCTGGCGCAAGGTGGCGATCAGCGAGGCGGAGCTTTCTCAGGACGAGCCTCGCTACGTGAAAGGCGAGCGCGTCAAGCACAAGCTGTTTGGAGAAGGGTCGATCGCCGAGCTGTCTGGAGTCGGGCGCGAAGTGAAAGCTGTCATCGATTTTGACGACGAAGCGGTAGGCCGGAAAACCATCAAGCTTGCGTACACCACTCTCGAGCGCGGTCAGGAATAGTGGCAGTTACCCGTAATGACGTTCTTCACATCGCCGAGCTCGCGCGGCTCGGCCTTGACGCTGCGCGGGTCGACGAGCTGACGAAGGAGCTGAGCGCGATTCTCGGCCACATGGATGCGTTGTCACAAGTGGACACCGCCAGCGTGCCCCTGACGGCTGGGGTCGGCTCTGGTGGAACTCCACTTCGGCCGGATGTCGGCGTCTCTCCGTTGATGACGGGAACGCTCGAGTCGTTCGCGCCATCGATGCGTGATGGCTTCTTCATCGTGCCGCGATTGGCTACGCACGAAGATCCCAACGAGAGCGGCGCTTGAGCGTCGCAAACTTCACCACCCTCGGCGCGGCTGCGATCGCGTCGAATGTTCGCGCCGGCAAAACCTCCCCAGCTGACGTGATCCGCGCCTCCTTCCAGCGCGCGGGAGAAATCGGTGCCGGCCGCGACGAACTCAACATCGTCCTCTACTCGGACGAGAAAGCGAGCATCCAGGAAGCCGACGAGATGCAGGGACGGGTGAACAGCGCCACCGACGTGGGAGTATTGGCGGGCGTACCCGTAGCGATCAAGGACAACATCGCTTCGCTCGGACTTCCTACAACCTGTGCCTCCAAAATTCTGGAGGGCTACGTCAGCCCGTTCGAGGCGACGGCGGTGACGAGGCTGCGCGCCAGCGGCGCGTTGATCGTCGCGAAGACGAACATGGATGAGTTCGCGATGGGATCCTCCACGGAGAACAGTGCCTACGGCCCGACACGAAACCCGTACGACGTGCGGTGCGTAGCGGGAGGATCGTCCGGAGGTTCTGCCGCCGCCGTTGCAGCTGGTATAACCCCCATAGCGCTCGGCTCGGAGACGGGCGGATCCGTCCGGCAGCCGGCCGCGTTTTGCGGCGTCGTCGGCGTGAAGCCGACCTATGGTAGAGTGAGCAGGTACGGACTCGTGGCGTTCGCGTCGTCGCTCGACCAGATCGGCGTCATTGGACGCACCGTGGACGACGCTGCGCTCGCGCTCGAAGCGATCGCGGGCTTCGACAAAATGGATTCGACCAGCTCGGATGCGGACGTTCCCATTTACCGACTGTCTGCTCTCGGCAAGCCGGCTCCGGATGCGCGCGATCCCGAGACGGAAGCGATTCGGATCGGACGAAGCCCAGTGCCGCTTCCTCCGCCGCCCAGTCCCACGACTCTGGAAGGCGTCGTAATTGGAAAGCCGAAAGAATATTTCCCCGACTCGCTCGACGCGAACATCAGAGAACTGTGCGAGCGCGCACTGGAAGGTTTTCGCTCGATGGGTGCGACGATACGCGACATCTCTCTGCCGCGAACACCGCTGGCGATCCCGGTCTACTACATCCTCGCTCCGGCTGAAGCCTCGTCGAACCTCGCGCGCTTCGATGGAGTGCGTTATGGGCTGCGCGTAGATCCCGGCAAGGGACTCAAGGCGATGTACGAGGCGACACGCTCGGCTGGATTCGGACGTGAAGTCACGCGCAGAATTCTTCTCGGCACCTACGTGTTGTCCGCCGGCTACTACGACGCCTACTACAAGAAGGCGCAGGCCGTGCGCACGCTCATCACCGACGACTTCCGCTCCGTTTTTGCGAGCGGCGTGAACGCGATCTTTACACCGACGACGCCGACTCCCGCGTTCCCCATTGGCGCTATCAGCGATCCGTACGAGATGTACCTGAACGACATCTTCACGGTCACGGCGAATCTAGCGGGAGTGCCGGCCATTTCTGTTCCGATCGGCCGGATGCGAAGGCTTCCTGTGGGTGGACAGATCATCACCGCGCACTTCGACGAGTACACCATGTTCCGGGTCGCATACGCTCTCGAGGCAAGCCTGGGTCGGGGAGCGCACGAGTGAGCGAGAAGCGCTACGAGATGGTCGTCGGCCTCGAAGTGCACGTCCAGTTGAAGACTCGCACGAAGGCTTTTTGCGGGTGCTCGACCGATTTTGGCGCGCCCCCCAACGTCAACACGTGTCCCGTCTGTCTTGCGTTGCCGGGTGCACTGCCGGTGCTGAACGAGCACGCGGTCGAGCTCGCAACGCGCGCGGCGCTCGGGCTCGGCTGCGCCGTAAATCCCGTTTCTGTGTTCGCGCGCAAGAATTACTTCTATCCCGATCTGCCGAAGGGTTACCAGATCTCGCAGTTCGATCAACCGCTTGCCACCGGGGGAGCTGTCGTCATCGGCAAGAGTGGCGGAGGATCCGACATCCAGATTGGGATAACGCGTCTCCACATGGAGGAGGACGCCGGCAAATCGATTCACGACCGTTATCCGGGTGCGACGGCAATCGACCTCAATCGCTCAGGCGTGCCGCTGATCGAGATTGTGAGCGAGCCGGAGATTCGTAGCGCCGCCGCTGCCGGCGCTTATCTGCGCACGCTGAAACAGATTCTCCAGTACCTCGACGTGAGTGACGTCAGCATGGAGGAGGGAAGTCTGCGTGTAGACGCCAATATCAGCGTGCGGCCAGCAGGTCAGGTCAAGCTCGGAACGAAGACGGAGGTGAAGAACATGAACTCCTTCTCTGCGGTCGAGAAGGCGCTGGAAGCGGAATTCGCACGTCAATGCGCACTGCTCGACGCCGGCGGAAAGGTCGAGCAACAGACTCTACTCTGGGATGGCGCTCGCGAGACTGTGCGCCCGAGTCGAACGAAGGAAGGAAGTCACGACTACCGTTACTTCCCGGAGCCGGATCTGCGTCCTTTAATGCTGGAAGCCAAGTGGATCGACCACACGCGCAAAGAGCTCCCCGAGCTGCCGGACGCGAGGAAGACGCGTCTCGTTCAGGAGTATGGCATCTCACCAACTGAGGTCGAGCAGCTCACCGCTTCGCCCGCCTTGTCCGAGTACTTCGAGGCGGTTGCCCGCGCATCAAGAGACGGCAAGGGCGCCTACAACTGGGTGATGGGCGAAGTCATGGCGGCGTTGCGCGCTTCGGGAGAGGAGATAAGTGGCTTCAAGGTGCGGCCCGCTGACCTCGCGCAGCTGCAGAACCTCGTGCGCGACGGAACCATCAGTCACACTGCCGCCAAGCAGGTTTTCGCGCGCATGGTCGAGACGGGAAAGCAGCCCGCGCAGATAGCGGCCGACGAAGGCCTGTTGCAGGTAGGCGACGAAGCCGCGATCGCCACCTGGGTGGACGAAGTCCTGGCGGAGCATCCGGAAGAAGCGAACAGATATCTGGCGGGTGAGAAGAAGCTTCAGGGAGTGCTGGTCGGCTTCGTGATGAAGAAGTCGAAAGGCCGCGCCGATCCCAAGCGCGTGAATCAGCTGTTGTCGGCGCGCGGCGGATAGAGAGGCTCAGGCAGCTTCACGGCGTATCGGAGCGGTGATCGTGGCATTCCGAAGTGCTGCTGCGCCTGTTCGTGCACGTGTTCTTCGCCCCCGCGCCGCAGCGCCGCGCGACGGACTTTCTTGGCTTCCCGCAAAGGGATCGTACCGGCGGGGTCGAGCTGGTAAGGCTCGGCGAGGTCAAGCCGCGTGAGCAAATCCACGATGTAGTCGAACGCGCGCGCCATGTACGTCTCGACCTCCTGCTCGCTCAGGTCCCAGCGGCTCTTCTCCTCCACCAGATGAAAGATCCGCTGCCACGACTCGGTGTCAGCGACATAGACCATTCCTCTGAAGATCCGCCGGTTGGTAGATGTGCTGAAGATCGTCGGGCTGAGGATGCGATCGAGATGCTCGTCGGAGTGCGAGTGGTCGCGGAGTATCAGCTGCTTCGCGGTACGGCTGAAACGCTCGCCGATGTGAGTATCGAAGCGACTCTCCCAGTAGCTGTGCCCGAGCGCGGCGGTCGACGATGTAATCGTGAGCTGGTGTGGAACGAAGTAGTTGTGCGCGACGGAGTCTGCAGCGAGATGCGCGAGATATCCGAGTCCGAACGCCCGCAAGGCGTCGGATTCAGCGTTGTCATGGATTTCGAAGCCGACGTTCCAGGAGTGACAATGCCGCCCCGCGGCGGCGTATTTCTTCGCGATGCTCGTGTCCGCCGCGATCGAGCCATAGAGAAAGTCGTATGGAAACGCCGCGAGCAGCTCGGCGATGCTCGAGGGAAGAAGCGTCAGCGAGCGCATGACCGCCTCTCCGAGGAATATGTGCGTCCCCGGAGTCCACGCGTGGGCGACAGCCGGCGTGAGCACCAGCGCCAGCAACACGGCCAGCGCGACGGCGCCGGCCGAGACTGCGCGCGGTGAAGCGCGCATCATTGGGCCGTGCCTAAATCCCGATCCGCTTGCGCTGCCGGCGAACCGCTTTCCGCAGATCGTTGAGCTCGTCCTTCACGACATCGTTGATCGCGTCGCGCGCGGTGTCGACGTAATCCCGGACCTGTTCGACCATCGCATCGACGGGGATCCGATCGACCAGCTCCTCGCCACGCTCGACGGCGCTATTGAAGCCGCGCTTCGCCCGAGGTGCGGCCCACCTGGCCCCCTCGGCGGCGCGGCCACCTGCCCACCGGGCGCCTTCGAGTCCGCGGCCTCCGGCCCATTTCGCTCCTTCGAAGCCGGCCAGGCCGGCGAGCGCCGCGCCCCGTCCCGCATAGCGCACCAGAGGTCCGACCGGACGACTGCCCGACGGCCCCTTCCGCAGCAACAGCGTTATTCCCGCGCCGACTGCGGCGCCTATCAACGCTGCTGTCAGCAGGTCGTATTGCTGCTCACGCTCCTCGTCCAGATCCATTTCTGGGTCGGACGCGCGGACGCGGCTTTTCCCAGCTGTCGGCTCCGCTTTCGTCGTAGTCCCCATCGCTCCAGTCCTCCTCGTCAAATGCCTGATTGATTCCCGTTTGCACGCCACGAATTGTCGACGCGGTCGTCACGAAAGCCGATTCGGCCTCCTCCTGCACCACGTCGAGCAGCGCGTTCAGCTGATTGATTCTGTCTTCCGCCGCTGCGACGGCCTGTTGCAGCCTCTGATTCACGGCGGCGACCGTCTGGCTTACCTGCTGAACATCTACCCGGATCGCCGTCGAGATGTAGTCTACATTGTCCGCGATCGCGCTGGCGTGCCGCATCAGCGGATTCACGTCGCCGTAGACCTTGTCCAGCATGTCGCTGATTTTCGAGTAGCTCTTTCTGAAGTTCCATGCGGCCGGAACGAGCGCCGCCGTCAGGATGATGACGGTGATCGTCATGACGCCGCTCGCGACACTGGTGACCTTGTCCCAGAGACCGGGCTCCGCGACGATCTGCTTCGTATAGATCGTATCGGGAAGCGTGCGAGCTACCTGCAACAGCAGCTCACCACCCCCGCTCATCCAACCCATCATGTTCGTGAAGTGTGCAAGGGAGAGGCCATTTGACGAGAGTATTCGACGCGCGGTACAAAGAGTGCTCTCTTAGATATATTTTCGCAACACAATCTCCAACACCTCCGAATCGGCTTCAGGAGCAACATGCCAGCAGTACAGTTCGTCGTTGAGGGCGGAAACTCTCTCAGCGGGTCCATCCGCCCCTCTGGAAACAAGAACGCGGCGCTGCCAATCGTGGCGGCGGCGATCCTGTCCCCCAACCCGGTACACCTCGAAAACGTGCCCCGCATCCGGGACATCGAGACGCTCGTCGAGCTCATTCGATCCGTCGGCGCTTCGATGGAATGGGTCGGCCAGAACGCCCTCGACGTCCACGCGAAGGAGCTGCGTCCCGCTGATCTGAATCCGACGCTGTGTGCGAAGATTCGCGCGTCCATACTCCTGGCCGCGCCGCTCCTCGCCCGTTGCGGGCAGGTGACGCTCCCACCGCCGGGTGGTGACGTTATCGGACGCAGACGACTCGACACGCACTTTCTCGCGCTCGAACAACTTGGCGCGAGCTTCACTCATGGCAAGATGATCGAGATGCGGGTCAACGGATTCAAGGGTGCGGACGTCTTCCTCGACGAGCCCAGTGTGACCGCCACCGAGAACGCGCTCGTCGCCGCGTCCGCCGCCACGGGCACGACGATTCTCCGGAACGCGGCCAGCGAACCACACGTCCAGGACCTCGCGCACTTTCTCATTGCGCTCGGCGCCGAGATCGAGGGCGTCGGCACGAACACGATGACCATCCATGGCAGCAAGTCGATCGGATCGAAGCGCGTATCCCATACGATCGGGCCGGATCACATCGAGGTTGGCTCCTTCATCGGCCTCGCGGCGGTGACGAAATCGGAGCTCCGGATCGAGAACGCAGGCATCGAGCACCTCCGTTCGACTCGCATGGGCTTCGCGCGGCTCGGGATCGAATGCGTCGAGGACGGCCACGATCTGATCGTCCCGGCCAAGCAATCCCGCCAAATCCAGTCGGACATGGGTGGTCACGTTCCGAAACTGGAGGACCAGCCCTGGCCAGCGTTCCCGGCCGATACGATGTCGATCGCGATTGTCACGGCCACACAATGCGAGGGCCTCGTCCTCATGCACGAGAAGATGTTCGAGTCGCGGCTCTTCTTCGTCGACAAACTCTCGACGATGGGTGCGCGAATAGTGCTTTGCGATCCGCACCGCGCTCTCATTCACGGACCGTCCCGGCTGCGAGGCGCCGTGCTCGAGTCACCCGACATCCGGGCGGGAATGGCGCTGCTCCTCGCCGCCCTTTGCGCCGAGGGGACGAGCGTGATCAACAACGTGGGACAGATTGAGCGCGGTTACGAGCGCATTGACGAGCGGCTGACCGTGCTCGGCGCCAAGATCACGCGCGTCGACGATCGGCGCCAGTAAGCGTGAGCGAAGTTCCGAAGGAAGTAATCCCCGACTTCGAGAGTTGGGGAATTCGCGCGTTCACCACCACCCGTGACGCGGGCACCTTCGGCCTCTCCGGCGAGGATCCCGTCAATGAGGTGATGGGCCGATGGACGGCGGTGCAGCACGAGCTCTCGGACACCGCCCGCCGGCTTGCCTCGATCCGACAGGTTCACGGCACTCGAGTTCTCGTGCACACAGGTGGGTGGGAGGGCTGGCTCCGCGGCGGGGAAGCCGACGGGCACATCGCGTCGGAAAAGGGGATTGCGCTCGCCGTCGGAGTAGCGGACTGCGTTCCGGTCTTCATCGCCCATCCGAGCGGAATCGTCGCGCTCCTTCATTCGGGTTGGAAGGGTACCGCCGCTCGGATTACAACAGAGGCCATCGCCGCACTCGCTCGTTACGGGCTCGCGCCGGACGAGCTGGCGATCCACCTCGGCCCCGCGATCTGTGGGCGCTGCTATGAGGTGAGCGCCGAGGTCAGGGAGCAGCTCACCGGACAGCCGGCGACGCGTTCGGGTCATGTGGATCTCAGGTCCCTCATCGCCGAGCACGCGACGGAGACGGGAGTGCAAAGGATCACCGTCAGCACATCGTGCACACGTTGCGACAACGACCGATTTTTTTCACACCGCGCCGGCGACAAGGGTCGGCAGATAGGGGTGATCGCAGCCCAGGCATAGCGTGGCGGGTCAACTTGACTCACCTCGGCCACCTTTCTACATTGTATAGGGCGTTCAACTCGGCGGCCAACACTGATGTGGGGATCCCCCCACATTTTTTTGTCCTCAGAATGGACCTCGAAGGTAGATGAAGGAAACGCTAGAAACCATTGTGGCGTCGGGAATTAAGCCACTTGGGCTAGAGCTTTTCGAGCTCAAGCTCGGTGGGAGCAACGGCCGGCCGGTCATCGACGTTCGCGTCGAGCGAGAGGACGGCGAAAAAGTGACGGTCGAGAATTGTGCGGCGGCATCGCGGGCAATCGAGGCCAGGCTCGACGAAGAAGATTTTGGCGGCAAGCGATACGTGCTCGAGGTTTCGTCCCCGGGTGTTGAGCGGCCGCTGAGAAATGCAAAGGATTGGCGGCGTTTCGCGGGCAGCACTGCCGTGGTAACGACGAACGTGTCCGGTGATCCGGCCGGGCGTAGAACGGACGAAGTATCGATCGTAGGTGTCGAGGGAGACCCCGGCGCAGAGGTCGTTGTTGTGCATGATGAGCGGGGCCAGGAACGGCGGTTTCCGCTCGACGCGGTCGAGAAAGCCCGGCTGGCGTTTCACTGGAAAAGGTAGAGGTAGAGGACATGGCGGCTTCAGTAGAGATTCTGGCGGCGATCCGCGAGTTGACCAACTCGAAGCAGATCGATCGCGCTGAATTGCACGGGCTTCTGCAGGACGGCATCAACGCCGCCCTCGCCAAGAAGCACGGGCCTACGGTGCAGGCCGAAGTCGAAATCGACGAGAACAAGGGCGCGATAAAGATCGTGCTGCTCAAGACTGTGGTTGACGAAGTGACCGACGCCGCGAGCCAGATCTCCCTCGAGGAGGCCCGTTTCGAGGACTCCGAGTTCCAGGTCGGCGATCAGATGGAGATCCCCGTGGACTTCGCCGAGTTCGGGCGGACCGCGGTTCAGGCGGCCAAGCAACGGATCATCCAGCGCGTCAGGGAAGGCGAGCGCTCCAAGATTCGCGACGAGTTCTCGAGCAGAGTCGGCGATCTTCTCTCCGGGGAAGTTCAGCAGATCGAGCGCGGCAAGCTCGTCATCATGCTCAACAAGTTTCGCGAAGCGGAAGCGATCATCCCTTACCGCGAGCAGAACCACCGCGAGCACTTCCACCAGGGAGATCCGATCCGCGCCGTACTGAAACGCGTCGAGGAGACACCAAAAGGACCGCGCCTCGTTTTGAGCCGCGCTGATGCACTCTTCGTAAAGGCGTTGTTCAAGCTCGAAGTCCCCGAGATCCAGCAGAACCTGGTCGAGATCCGCGCGAGCGCGCGCGAGGTCGGAAGCCGCACCAAAATCGCGGTCTTTTCCCGCGACGACTCGGTCGATCCGGTGGGAGCTTGCGTCGGTCTCAAGGGCTCCCGAGTCCAGGCAGTCGTGAACGAGCTCGGTGGTGAGAGAATCGACATCGTGCCGTGGTCAGCCGATCCGGAGCGCTTCGCCAAGCTGGCGCTCGCTCCGGCGAGGGTGGCCCGGGTGTTCAGCGATCCGGCGACCAAGACCATTCAGGCAATCGTGGATGAGGACCAGCTATCGCTGGCGATCGGACGCAATGGCCAGAACGTGCGCCTTGCGTCAGAGCTTACAGAGTGGAAGATCGAGCTGTACTCTAGTCGCGAGATGGAGCGCGGCACCGACCAACCAATTTTCGCTCCACTGCCGACGGACGAACCGGTTTCCGGTGTCAATCCTCGACTCCTGGACATTGAGGGAATGCAGCCCGCAACGGTTGCCGTTCTCGAGGAAGCCGGATATCGGACCTTGGACGACATCATCGATCTCGAGCGCGAAGACTTTCTGCGTCTTCCGGGCATCGCCCCTGAGGAGGCTGACCGTCTGATGGCGATCATCAACGAGCTTACCACGGACGAGGCGCCAGAGGCGGCCGAGGGAGCTGTAGCAACGACGGAAGCGGATGTGGAAGCAAGCAGCGAAATGGCTTCCGAGGGCGGAAGTGCGGCTGCAGGTGGAATTGCCGCGGCACCAGATGCAGTAGCCGACACGGAAGGCAAGAAGCCGGAGTAGGACGTGGACGCTACGCAGCTCCGCAAGCTCCTCGGTCTGATTGGCCTGGGACTCCGCGGTCGGGGCGCAATAGTGGGGGTCGAGCAGGTGCGAAACGCGGCGCGTCGGGGCAAGTTGCTATTAGCCATTGCGGCGCCCGACGCTTCGAGCAACAGTTTGGATAAAGTGCTCCCGTTGTTGCGGGCGCGCGGAATCACTGTGGTAGCTGGTCCATCCGCGGTGGAGCTGGGCTCGATCGCGGGGCGCGAAGCTACAGCAGTGATTGGGATTGTCGACAAAGGATTGGCAAAGGGAATTCGGGCGCTGAGCCTGACACCGATGCCGGATGGCCGTAACGAGGAGATTGGTTGAGCAAGCTTAGAGTACATGATTTGGCGGGCGAATTCGGGATTTCCAGCGACGAAGTGATCAACCTCCTTCGCCAGATGGACGTTCCCGTTCGAAGCCACCTCAGTCCGTTGAGTGACGATCAGGTCGCACGCATCCGCGCTCGATGGGAGCGTGAGAAGCGCGCGCGTGTCGCTGCTCCTCCCGCGACAGCGCGTCGCCGTCGTGGAACCGCGTCGGCTACGCCTGCGCCGGAACCGAAGCCGGAACCTTTCGCGGCTGCTGACGTCGCCAAGCGTCGCCGCCGTGTCGCAGTCGAGCCTGTGGCCGAAGTACCTGTCCTAGTCGAAGCGCCTCCGGCGAATGAGCCCAAGCCCGCTCACGTGGCTCCGACGATCGCGGCGTCCGCTTCCGCTGATGCGGTGGCTCCCGATCGCTTGAAAGCTCCGCCGGCTCCGCCGGCGCGTCCTTCGGCCCCGCCGCCGACGGCTGCCCAGCAAACCACGCATTCGGCTGGCGTCGAAAGAAACGACGGCCGTGAGCGCCAGCGCCCGCAACCCGTCGTGCCCGGTGCTCCGCGTCCGCGACCGGTCGCTACTGGCGCGCCCTATACGCCGCCACGTCCAATCGCTTCAGCTGCTCCTGGTGCGGGAACCGCCCCGGCGCGTCGCGACGACCGCGGCGGCACTGGCCGCGGTGAAGACCGTGGCGCGCGCCGTGGAAAGAAAGGGAAGCGCGGAGTGGATCAGGAAGCGGTATCGGCGAACATCGGCAAAACGATGGCGTCGATGCGCGGACCCATCCGCCGCGGCGGCGCTCGTCGTGCCGAGGACGGTACTTATCGCGAAGAGGTCGCAGCGCAGCGCCAGGCTGAGGTAGAGCGCGAGAAGAAGACGGTGCGCGTCAACGAGTTCATCACCGTCAGCGAGCTCGCGCAGATCCTCAAGACGCCAGCCGTCCAGATCGTCGGATTCGCGTTCAAGAATCTCGGACTGATGGTCACGATCAACCAGCGCCTCGACTTCGATCAGATCGAGCTCATCGCTGGCGAGTTCGGATTTCAGGCTGTCAAGGAAGAAGAGTACGCGGCTGACCTGAAGACGGCGGCTGTCGCCGAGGATACGGCGGAGCAGCTCGTGGCGCGTCCGCCTGTCGTGACCATCATGGGTCACGTCGACCACGGAAAGACATCGCTCCTCGATTACGTCCGCAAGGCGAACGTCGTTGCCGGCGAGTCGGGCGGAATCACGCAGCACATCGGTGCGTATCACGTCGACCTGCCGGGCGGCAAGTCGATCACGTTCCTCGATACTCCCGGCCACGAAGCGTTCACCGCCATGCGAGCGCGCGGCGCGCAGGTGACGGATATCGTCGTCCTCGTCGTCGCCGCGGATGACCAGGTGATGCCGCAGACCATTGAAGCGATCTCGCACGCGAAGAACGCTGGTGTGCCGATGATCGTTGCGATCAACAAGATCGACGTGCCGGGCGCAAACCCGACGAAGGTGAAACAGGACCTGCTCCAGCACGGCGTCGTGCTCGAGGAGTTCGGTGGCACCGTCCTCTCGAGCGAGGTCTCGGCGAAGAAGGGAACGAACATCGACACGCTGCTGGACCAGATCCTTCTGCAGGCTGAGATCCTGGACCTCAAGGCGAATCCGAACCGCAGCGCCCAAGGGGCCGTCGTTGAAGCGCAGCTCGATCCGGGCAAGGGTCCGGTCGCGACCGTGCTCGTCAGCAATGGAACGCTGCACGTCGGCGATGACTTCATCTGCGGCATGTACTCTGGGCGCGTGCGGGCGCTGCTCGATGAGCGCGGACGCGCGGTCAAGGACGCCGGCCCCGCCATTCCGGTTCAGATTCTTGGAATTGGCGGCGTCCCGATGGCAGGCGATCAGTTCGTCGTCGTCGAGGACGCGATGGAATCGCGCGAGATTGCACAGCGCCGCCAGCGCCTCGACCGCGAAGCGAAGAGTCGTCGGACCGCCAAGGGCGTCGTTTCTCTGGAAGATTTCATGACCCAGACGGCTCCCGGTCAGAAGCGCACCCTCCGGATCGTCATCAAGGCCGATCAAGGCGGTCCGGCGGAAGCGCTCGCCGATTCTCTCGGCCAGCTCTCCAACGACGAAGTCTCGGTGGACGTGATCCATCGCGGCGTCGGCGCGATCACGGAAAGCGACATCCTCCTCGCTCGCGCATCGGGCGCAATCATCGTCGGCTTCCACGTTCGGCCTGACAACAACGCCCGTGCGGCAGCGGAGCGCGAAGGCGTTGACATCAAGCTGTACAAGATCATCTACGAAGCGGTCGAAGACGTCAGGTCCGCGCTCGAAGGGATGCTCCGGCCGGAGGAAAGAGAGACCGTGCTGGGCGAAGCCGAAGTCCGTGAGCTGTTCAAGGTTCCGCGCATGGGCGTGATCGCGGGCTGCTCGGTGCGGAACGGTGTTATCAACCGTACCGGCCGCGTTCGCGTGATGCGCGACAGCGTCGAGATCTACGACGGCGCCATCGCATCGCTGCGTCGCTTCAAGGACGATGTGAAGGAAGTCCGTGAAGGCTTCGAGTGCGGCATTGGCGTCGAGAACTTCAACGACATCAAGGTCGGCGACGTGCTCGAGTGCTACCGCAAGGAGCAGGTAGCGCGAACACTGACTTCGGCGGCGGGCGCGTCTGCGTAACACGCGTCGAGCGGACCGCGTCGCCGAAGCGATCCGCGTCGAGGTAGCGACCTTCCTCACCGAATCGGCAAAGGACCCGCGGATCGTGGGGTTCGTGACGGTCACCGCCGCCGAGGTGAGCCCGGACTTGAGGCACGCGCGTGTATACGTGAGCGTCCTCGGAAGCGACACTGAGAAGCAGGCGACCTTCGACGGGCTCGACAGCGTTGCGTCGCATCTCCGCTCCCGCCTGGCCCGCCAGCTGCAGCTGCGCGTGGCTCCCGAGATCCAGTTCAAGGAAGACGACACCATCGCCCGCGCCGCCCGCATCGAGTCACTGCTAGCGGACGTCAAGAAGCAGGACTCCGCCTCAGCGCGTGGACGAGACGACGACTGATCGCTCCGGCGACGATCATTCGCCGAACCAGGGATTGCTGCTCGTAGACAAGCCCGCCGGGATGACGTCGCACGACGTCGTCCAGCACGTACGGAGGATTTACGGCGAGCGCAGCATCGGACATCTCGGCACGCTCGATCCATTCGCGACCGGACTCCTCGTGCTTCTTCTCGGCCGTGCGACCAGACTCGCGACCTTCCTCGATACCGAGCCCAAGGTGTACGAGGCGACGATCAAATTTGGCACTGAGACCGACACGGACGACGAAACGGGGACAGTCATCCGCTCGGCCGGTCCCGCACGCGAGAGCGACGTTCGATCCGCCATCAAGTCGTTGACCGGAACGATCTCGCAGGTGCCGCCGGCCTACTCCGCGAAGAGCGTCGACGGTACGCGCGCCTACGACGCTGCCCGCCGCGGCACGCCGCTGGATATTCCGGCAGTCGACATCACCGTGCACAGCTGGGATGTGCGCGAGCTGCGTGGTGAGACGCTTTCCGCCGTCATCACGTGCAGTGGCGGCACCTACATCCGCGCCCTGGCCCGCGACCTCGGACGGCTCACGTCGTCCGCGGCGCATCTGGCCGCGCTCAGACGGACTCGTATCGGAGAGTTCGATGTGCGCGATGCCGCGACGCTCGAAAGCCTCAGCGCAGAGCGGGTACGCGTAAGGCCGCTTCGCGTAGTTGCCGATGCATAGCAGGATCGATGCGTCCGACGAGTCGGGGCTGCCGGCGTACGTCAAAGGGAGCGTCGTAACCGTCGGAACTTTCGATGGTGTCCATCGCGGGCATCGCGACGTCGTGGAGCGGCTGGTTGCCAGATCTCTCGCGCTCAAGATTCCCAGCGTTCTCGTCACCTTCGAGCCCCACCCGCTCGAGATCGTGAATCCATCGGCGGCTCCGTTGCTGCTGACGACGCACTACGAGAAGCTGGAGGTCCTCGCGGAAACGGGCATCGACTACGTCGCAGTGCTGCCATTTACCGCAGCGCTTTCCACGTACGCGGCCGAAGATTTCGTAGAGCTTCTGCTACGCAGGCGGTTCCGCATGCGCGAGCTCCTCATCGGATACGATCACGGGTTTGGGCGCCAACGGGCTGGCAACGTTGACGTTCTCCGCACCCTCGGCGAACGGGATGGATTCCGGGTGGAGGTCGTCGATCCGGTTGCTACTCCGGATGGGCATTCTGTGTCGTCAACCTCCATCCGGCGCGCGATTGCGGGCGGCGACCTCGAGCGCGCGTCGGCGGGCCTCGGACGCTGCTATTCGGTGAGCGGCAGCGTCATCGAGGGGTCGCAGCGCGGGCGCACGATCGGATTTCCTACCTTGAACCTGGGCCCTCCTCCGCCGCGGAAGCTTTTGCCACCCGAAGGTGTATATGCTGTTCGTGTTCAAACGCCTCGCGGGCCTGTCGGTGGGATGATGAACCTTGGACCGCGTCCAACTTTCGGCGATTCCGCAACTTCTCTCGAAGCGCACCTCTTCGACACGACCGGAGACTTCTACGGCGCGCACGTGCGGATCGATTTCGTCATGAGGCTTCGTGAGACCCGGAAGTTTGCTTCGGCGGAACAGTTGTCGAAGCAGCTACGGCACGACGAGACCGATGCCAGAAGCGCGTTGACTCTCCTTCAGCTTCCCGGTAACCTTAAAGGCTAGTCTCGAAGTGCACCCTTTTCCCATTCAGGCAGCATGAGTCTGAAGTACCGCATTCTCTGCATACTGGCACTCATAGCAGCGTCCGTCTGGGCGCTGTTTCCGCGCACGGTCGTGGAGCGCGTCAAGCGCAACGGCGAGTTCGTCTACGATACCGTCCGGCGCGTTCCGCTGAAGCGGGGACTGGATCTACAGGGCGGCATGCACCTGGCCCTCGAGGTCGATGAGTCGAAAGGCGCCGTTCCCGACAAGAGCAAAGCGATCGACAACGCGCTCAAGGTCGTTCGAAACCGCATCGACGAATTCGGCGTCTCCGAGCCACTCGTGCAGAAGGCGGGCAACGACCGGATCATCGTCGAGCTTCCAGGAATCGACGATCCTCGTCGCGCCCAGGACGTCGTCCAAAAGTCCGCGTTCCTCGAGTTCCAGATCACGGACAAAACCCAGGCGCTGGAGAAAGCGCTCCCGCGACTGGATGCCCTGCTCAAGGACAAGAAGCTCGCGGTCGCTGTGACGACGCCGGGTGCGAAAAAGGACACTACCGCTGCGGGCGCCGGCTTACAATCGCTGTTCACCGCGGACACATCCAAGAAAGCCGACAGCGCCAAGACTGACAGCGCGTCCGCCGCGGTGGGGACCGTTGGCGGGCCAGGCGCGTTCTCCAAGCTCGTGCAGCAGGGGCAGATGCCCGGCGAGTACTTCGTCGCCCAGCCCGATGTCGGTACAGTCACGCAGTATCTCACCATGCCGGACGTGACCGCCGCGCTTCCGCCGGGCAAGGTCCTACGCTGGAGCAGCGACACGGTCTCGCTCGGCGGCCGAACCTACAAGGCTCTCTACGTTCTCGACGCCAAGCCGATTATCACCGGAGAGTTTCTCACCAACGCGAAGCCCAACACTTCGCCGACGGAAGGGAATCTCGTCGAATTCACGATGAGCAACGAAGGCGCTCGCCGCTTTCGGACTGAGACCGGCCGCCACATCAAGGACTACATGGCGATCGTCCTCGATCAGAAAGTGATGGGGCAACCGCCTGTCATTCAGGGCGCGATCGGCGCGCGCGGACAGATCACAATGGGCGGCAAGGATCTGCAGGCCGCGCAGGACCTGGCGCTCGTGCTACGCGCTGGCTCGCTGCCGGTTCCGCTCAAGGTCGTCGAGGTTCGCCAGATCGGAGCGAGCCTGGGTCAGGACTCGATCCACAAGGGCATCACCGCCGGCGTCATCGCCATTGGCCTTGTCGTTCTCATCATGCTCGGCTACTACCGTTTCTCGGGTGCGCTCGCTGTGGCCGCGCTCGTGCTCTACATCCTCTACACGCTGGCCGCGCTCGCAGGATTCCAGGCTGTGCTCACGCTGCCTGGGCTCGCGGGTTTCGTGCTCTCGATCGGTATTGCGGTTGACGCGAACGTCCTGATCTTCGAGCGAATACGCGAGGAACTTGCTCACGGCAAGACGGTGCGCACGGCGATAGACGAAGGATTCCGTCACGCCATGAGCGCGATCGTCGACTCGAACGTCTCCACTGCTCTGACAGCGGCAGTTCTCTATCAGTACGGTACGGGACCGGTTCGCGGGTTTGCCGTGACTCTTCTCGCCGGAATCGCGGCTTCGATGATCACGTCGATCTTCGTCGTGCGTACCTTCTACATGCTGTGGCTCGATCGCTCGCGCGACGCCCAGCAGTCACTGAGCATTTAATGCTTCGAATTCTTCACGACACCACCTACGACTTCATTCGCTGGTGGAAGGTGATGGCGGCGATCACGATCGCATTCATCCTGCTTGGTCTCGGATCCCTCGCAATCAAGCCACCCAACTACAGCATCGAGTTCACCGGCGGCACGCTGATGCAGCTCGAGTTCACGCAACCGCCTGATGTCGGCGTGATTCGGTCGACGCTCGACGACGCGGGGGTCCACGGAGCTGAGATCCAGCAGTTCGGGACCAACCGCGAATTCACCGTCCGCGCGCAGGATCCGAGCGCCGTGTCCGCGCAGTCCAAGGGCGCGGAGAGCATCGCCGTCACCATCGAAAAGGTCCTCAAGACCAAATTCGGTGAGCACAATCTGAAGGTCATGCGCACGGAGGCAGTCGGTCCTCGAGTCGGACAGGAGCTCCGCCGCGGAGCCATCATCGCCATCCTGCTGTCATTTCTCATTACGCTGGTGTACCTCTCGATCCGCTTCGAGTGGCGCTTCGCGACAGCGGCCGTCATCGCGACGAGCCACGACGTCTTCACGACAATCGCATTCCTCAAGCTGATGCACCTCGAGATCTCGCTGACCGTCGTGGCCGGATTGTTGACCGTGCTCGGATACTCTCTGAACGACACGATTATCATTTTTGACCGTGTCCGTGAAAACCTGCGCAAGGGAAGGAAGGAGACTCTCTACGAGACGCTCAACCGCTCCATCAATGAGACGCTGCCTCGATCCATCCTGACGCACGCTACCGTTCTGGCGGCGACGCTGTCGCTGCTCTTCTTCGCGGGTGAGGTGATTCGGCCCTTCGCGTGGGTGATGGCGTTCGGTGTCATCACTGGAACCTTCAGCTCGATTTACGTAGCAGCGCCGGTGCTCCTCTGGATCGAACGCAAATGGCCTCGCAAGACGGGCGCGCGTCAGGCTTCATCGACAGCCACGCCCACCTCGCGGACCCGGCCTTCGCCGGCGACCGCGACGCGGTAATCTCCCGCGCCCGCGATGCGGGCGCGGCGGCCATCGTTTGCATCGGAGAGTCGCCCGACGCAGCGGCTCTCGCAGGTGAATGCGCGGCGCAGAATCCGGGTTTTGTGTTCTCGACCGCGGGCATCCATCCCCATGATGCGGCCGGATTCGATGAGCAGCGCGACATTCCCAAGCTTCGTGAGTTTCTAAAGAGCGGCGCCGTGGCGGTCGGTGAGTGCGGCCTCGACTACCACTACGACAATTCTCCGCGAGACGCCCAGCGCGCCGCATTTAGCGCTCAGATCGTGTTGGCGGCCGAGCTGAAGAAGCCGGTGGTCGTTCACACGCGGGACGCCGAGGATGAGACTCGGTCTCTCATCCGCGACGCCCGGGACCTTGGCGTCATCGGTGTCATGCACTGCTACACCGGCTCTCACGGCCTGGCGGAGACCGCCCTTGATGCCGGGTGGTACGTGTCGTTTAGCGGGATAGTGACTTTCAAAAAGTGGACTGACGATGATCTTCTCCGGCTCGTGCCGCGCGATCGGTTACTCGTCGAATCCGATTCGCCCTATCTCGCGCCCGTTCCCTTCAGGGGGAAGCGGAACGAGCCGGCGTGGGTCACTCACACGCTCTCCAAGGTCGCGACCGCTCGCGGGGACGACCCGCTCGAACTTGGCCGCGTCACTGCCGCCAACGCCGGACGCCTCTTCAGTCTGGCCTTGAACGCGGCATAGTGTGTAACATTCGCCCTTCATCCAAACTCTGCCCGTTTCGCGGGCGCCCGCCCGGAGCCATTGAATGCCACTGAAGCATGTCAGCACGAGCAAAGCGCCGTCCGCCATCGGCCCCTATTCACAGGGGATCGTTGCGAACGGCTTCCTTTTTACCGCGGGTCAGATTGCCCTCGACCCGGTCGCCGGAAAAATCGTCGACGGCGGCATCGTCGAGCAGACGGAAAGAGTGATGGAGAATCTTCAGGAAGTTCTGCGCGCGGCCGGTGCTTCGTGGGGTGATGTCGTGAAGACGACCGTCTATCTTCACGACCTCGCGCACTTTCCCACCGTGAATGAGATCTACGGCAGGTGGCTGGGCGACGCTCGCCCCGCTCGGTCGACAGTGCAGGTGCCCGGACTTCCACGCGGGGCGCTCGTCGAGATCGATGCCGTTGCAGTCGTCTCGTCGAAGTAGCAGTCGCTGATCGAATGAGCACATCGAAGACGCGCGAGGAGCTGTTCCGCCTCACTGAATTCGCGCGTTGCGCCGGTTGAGCGTCGAAAATGGGTCCGGGTGACCTATCCCGCGCGCTGGCCGCGCTTCCAACAAAAACAGATCCGCGATTGCTGGTCGGACGGGAGACGTTCGACGACGCGGGGGTTTTTCGCGTATCCGACGATCTCGCTCTCGTGCAGACCGTGGATTTCTTCGCGCCGATCGTTGATGACCCGTTCGACTTCGGCCAGATCGCGGCTGCGAATGCGTTGTCCGACGTTTACGCGATGGGTGGACAGCCGCTGACCGCGCTCAACATCGTCGCGTTTCCGACCAGCGACCTGCCTCTCGAAGTGCTCACTCAGATTCTCGCCGGAGGGCAGGAGAAGGTGCACGAGGCGGGAGCGCTGATTGTCGGAGGGCACACGGTGGTGGACACCGAGCTCAAGTACGGTCTCGCTGTAACCGGACGCGCGCATCCGAATTTTCTCCTCACAAATGCCGGAGCAGTGCCCGGAGATCGGCTCATTCTCACCAAGCCCGTCGGCAATGGAATCCTCGCGACGGCGGCGAAGCGTGGGAAGCTCTCCATTGAAGCGCAGCGTCCGATGCTCGATGCGATGAAGGCGCTCAACGGAGCGGCGAGCCGAGCAGCGCTGGCGGTAGGCGCGCGTTGCGCGACGGATATCGCGCGAGCAAGGTCACGCTTCGCGTCCATCTCGATTCGGTTCCTGTCTTTGCGGGCGTCCGAGAGGCGGTTAGGGCGGGTTCGACAACTGACGGCGCCAAGAGAAACGCCGAGTACCTGAACGACCTCGTTCGCTGGAACAAGGGCAGGGACGAAGACCGCGCAATCCTCTTTGATCCGCAGACCTCGGGCGGCCTCGTCGTGTGCATCAATGAAGCCGGGGCCGCTAACTATCTTTCACGCATTGACGGATCGGTAGTGATTGGAGAGGTCATCGAACGGGGAGAAGTTGCGATCGAAGTTCAATGAGACGCGTGGGGGTGGATGGGGCCTGGTGGCTTCCGTGATCTTCAAAATCACTGTGACCCTACATCGTAGGGTCGGGTGGGTTCGATTCCCACACTCTCCCGCCACTTCGATAGTCGCAGTCCTCCTCTGTATGGCGTCGCTCAGCTCTCGGCCCGCTGAGGCGCAGCAGCGGGATAGCGCGCGCGCAGGCGTTGCTCCGCCCAAGAACCAGCAACCCCAGCCCGCGCCCGCCGACACGACCCCACGTCCGCCCCTTAGCCCGCGTCGCGCGTTTCTTACGTCGCTGCTGCTTCCGGGCTACGCGCAGACGGTCTTCGGCCGCAACAAGTCGGCGATGCTTTTCGCAGTCCTCGAGGTCGGTTCGATCGGCATGGCTCGCAAGGCCGCTCTCGACCTGGCCGAAGCGAAGGGGCTGCCGCACGACAGCGTTGTCGCGACTTACCAAATCGATCCATCGACCGGCGTGGCTGCGATCAATCCAAAGACGGGCCTGCCAATTCCCGCGACCTGGACGGCGAGTCGCTTCACACCCGATCGAATCAAGGCGCGTCGCACACACTACGAGGATTGGATCGCCGCAATCGTCTTCAACCACCTTTTCGCCGGCGCTGACGCCTATGTCGCGGCGAATCTCTGGGATTTCCGTACCAACATCGGCGTCGTGGCGAGCCACCGATCCGCCGGCGTCTACGCGAGCGTGAGACTGCGGTGACGAATCCGGCCCCGATTGGAGTTTTCGATTCCGGGATGGGGGGCCTCACCGTCGTCCGCGAGATGATCCGACAGCTTCCCCACGAGAGCATCATCTACTTTGGCGACACTGCGCGCGTCCCCTACGGTCCAAAGAGTCCCGATACGGTGCTGCGCTACAGCCGTGAGATCACGGCGTACCTCAAAGCTGAAGGCGTGAAGGCGCTCGTGATTGCGTGCAACACCGCCACCGCGCATGCGCTTCCCGCGCTGCGGCGAGAATACGACATGCCCATCGTGGGAGTGATCGAGCCGGGCGCAAGGGCCGCCGCGGGCGCGACCAAGACCAAGCGCGTGGGCGTCATCGGAACCGCCGGTACGATAAAGTCGCGCGCCTACGAGAAGGAAATCATCAAGCTCGTGCCGGATGCGCAGGTGACGGCGCAAGCCTGCGCGCTCTTCGTCCCCCTCGTCGAAGAAGGCTGGACGGACGCCGAGCCGACGCGCGCCATCGCGCGCAACTATCTCGCTCCTCTGGTAGCAGCCGAGATCGACACGCTCGTCCTCGGGTGCACGCACTATCCGCTGATGAAGACCGTGATCGGAAATGTCGTCGGCCGCGAAGTCAGACTCATCGACAGCGCCTACGA
>CAJDUK010000005.1_pt1 | contig 20249 bp, 19 predicted proteins | sample 7390591 | NCBI WGS metagenome assembly CAJDUK01 (sample SAMEA7055672, study PRJEB34461) | soil metagenome | biome: terrestrial ecosystem; feature: Peninsula; material: soil | place: Antarctica | collected 2016
TTTTAGCTCAGTGGCTTTTGCGGATGGATCAGTTTTCCAATAGTCGCAGAAGCCGCAGCGCGCGTTGCACCGCATCGTGACTTCGAAGTGCACGAGCACCGGGCGGTGCCTTAGCGTGAGATAGGCGTACTTGGCGAGGAAGATCGGGACGTGCCAAGGCTTGAATTCTTTGGTTAGCATCGCGCGCTGTGAGAGATGGTGGCGCGTGGAGAGTTCGGGGTTCGGCTGAGGGGATGCAAGTTTTGAGTGCTCAGTGTGTTAGTTGCGAGTGGGTCAGTGGTTACCAGTGGGCGTCGCCGAGCCTGCCAGTGACAACCACTAACAACTGGCGCACTAACCAACTGACCACTCAAAACTTGCATCCCCCATAAGTGTCCCCGTAACCAGTTGATCCATTTCACCCCGCCATCGGCAGATGCACCCCATGTTTTCTCGCCGTCGCAACAGCTTCCTCGTATCCAGCGTCTGCGTGCCGCGCTACACCCGTGCCGGGATCGTTGGTAAGCACACGCTCGAGGCGCACGCGCATCTCGGGAGTGCCATCCGCGACGATCACCTGCCCCGCGTGCAGGGAGTTGCCAATGCCGACTCCCCCTCCGTGGTGGAACGAGACCCACGATGCTCCGCTCGCGACGTTCAGCATCGCGTTGAGCAAAGGCCAGTCGGCTACCGCATCGGTACCGTCACGCATCCCTTCCGTCTCACGGAACGGCGACGCTACGCTACCCGTATCGAGATGATCCCGACCAATCGCGATCGGAGCAGAGATCTCGCGCGAGGCGACGAGATCGTTGATGGCGACGCCGAACTTGGCGCGGTCGGATTGGCCGAGCCAGCAAATGCGCGCGGGCAGGCCTTGAAATTTGATCCGCTTTTGCGCGAGCGATATCCAGCGGCGGAGGTGTTCATCCTCCGGGAATAGTTCGAGCGCGAGATCGTCGGTGCGCTTGATGTCCTTCGGATTTCCGGACAGGGCCACCCAGCGGAACGGCCCTTTGCCCTCGCAGAAAAGCGGCCTGATGTATTCGGGAACGAACCCGGGGATGTCGAACGCGTTGCGCAGCCCCGCGTCGAGAGCGACCGTGCGGATGTTGTTGCCGTAGTCGAATGTGACGACACCTCGCTGCTGTAGCGCCAGCATCGCCGTCACATGCCGCACCGCCGACTCCGTCGAGCGACGGACATATTCAGTGGGATCCGACTTTCGGAGCTCCAGGGCGTTCGCGAGCGTCATTCCCGCCGGTATGTAACCGTTCAGCATGTCGTGCGCGCTCGTCTGATCGGTCAGCACGTCCGGATTTATTCCGCGCTTCACGATCTCCGGCAAAACGTCGGCGGCGTTTCCGAGCAGTCCAACGGACACGGCTTCACCGGCGCGAGTCGCCTTCTCGATAATGCCCAGCGCCTCGTCGAGATCCTTCGCCTTCCGATCGAGGTATCCCGTCTCGATGCGCTTGTCGATTCGCGTTTCGTCCACCTCGATGATGAGCGCGACTGCGTCCTGCATCGTCGCCGCGAGCGGCTGCGCGCCGCCCATCCCACCAAGACCCGCCGACAGAAAGAGCCGGCGGCGAAGCGTGCCCCCGAAATGGCGCTTCGCGACTGAGCCGAGCGTCTCGTACGTACCCTGAACGATCCCCTGCGAACCGATGTAGATCCACGATCCGGCCGTCATCTGGCCGTACATCATCAGGCCGTTGCGCTCGAGCTCGCGGAAATGATCCCAGTTCGCCCACCGGCCGACGAGGTTGCTGTTGGCGATCAGGACGCGCGGTGCGCCGGCATGAGTGCGGAATACTCCCACCGGTTTTCCGCTCTGAATCAGAAGCGTTTCGTCGTTGCCGAGGTTGGTCAGCTCGCGAACGATGGCGTCGTAGCACTCCCAGTTGCGTGCTGCCTTTCCCGTCCCACCGTACACGACAAGATCCTGCGGACGCTCGGCCACTTCGGGATCCAGATTGTTCATCAGCAATCTGAGCGCCGCTTCCTGGTGCCAACCCTTGCACGAGATCTTCGGCCCGCGCGGCGCGTGAATCGGATCGCGTCTCTTGTTCGCCGCTGTGATCGAGTTCGGGTCGATGCCGACCTTCAGATCAGTCACGTGGGGCTACCGATGTCGGCGAAACGCATCTCTGAGACCGCCGTCATTAGAGCCGAGATGTCGGCGCTCAAGACACGATCGTTCTCGAGGTGCGGCACGATCGCGCGCACACGCTCGTGCGCAGTGCGAACTCCTCGGCCTGGCGTGAGAGGGGCTCTGAAGTCGATTCCCTGCGCTCCACACATCAGCTCGATGGCGAGAATGTTTTCGAGATTGCGCAGAACGCGTCGGGCCTTCCAGGCGGCACCCATCGCCATTGGAACGACATCTTCCTTGCCGCCGTCGGTCGGAATCGTGTCCACGCTCGCCGGATGCGACAACAATTTGCACTCACTGGCTAGAGCGGCGGCTGTAACTTGTGCCATCATGAAGCCGGAGTTCACACCGGCATCGGGCGAGAGAAAGGGCGGAAGGCCCTGATTCAGGTCGGGGTGAACCAGCCTGTCGATTCGGCGCTCCGCCATCGTGGCGAGGTGGGTGAGAACGATCGCGAGGAAGTCGAGCGCCATCGCAACGGTGAGCCCGTGAAAATTTCCACCGCTCAATGTCTCGCCGTTCTCGAAGACAAGCGGATTGTCGGTCGCGGCGTTGAGCTCTCTCGACACAGTCGAGTCGATCCAATCGAGCGCGTCGAGAACAGGTCCGTGCACCTGCGGCATGCATCGAAGCGAGTATGGGTCCTGAACGCGCGGATCGCCGTGCCGGTGTGATTCACGCAGCTGACTGTCGGCGAGCAGATCGCGTAGCAGTGCCGCCGAGCGGACCTGACCTTTCTGTCCACGCGCCAGGTGGATGCGCTCGTCGAACGCGACCGGCGTACCGAGCAACGCCTCGAGCGACATCGCGCCGGCGACGTGAGCGGTTCGCCAAAGGGCGCGCGCGTGAACCAGAGCAATGAGCGCCACAGCAGTGTGGGTCTGGGTGCCGTTGATTAGAGTGATTCCCTCTTTCGGTGCGAGCACAACGGGCTTGGCCCCGATCTCCTTGAGGATTTTTGCCGCAGGCTCCTCGCGGCCGCCCTTGATCAAGGTTCCCTCGCCGATCAGCGCGAGAGCCAGGTGCGCGAGCGGAGCGAGGTCACCACTGGCGCCCACGCTACCCTGTTCGGGAATTCGCGGATATACGTCGGCATTCAACATCTGGAGCAGCAGATCGACGAGCTCCGGGCGCGCGCCCGAGTATCCCTTCGCGATCACGTTGGCGCGAAGGAGCATCATCGCGCGCACTTCCTGCTCCGGGAGCGGATCGCCGACACCCGAAGCGTGGCTCCTCACCAGATTTATCTGCAGCTCGGCCAACCGATCCCGAGGAATTGCAACCTCGGACAGCTTGCCGAATCCCGTGGTGACTCCGTACACCGCGTCGTCTCGGCGGACGATGTCATCGACGACGGCGCGCGTGCGCAGCATCCGCGCACGGGCTTTCGGTGCGAGATCGACGCGCAGCCGGTCAACGGCCACTGCGTAGGCTTCATCGATGGAGAGCGTGTCGCCATCGATGAGAAGCTTGTCGGTCATTTTTTCCTTTTCTTCGCGGCCGGGTGGGACGGCTTGCGCGTTTTCGTTTTAATTCTGGCCGGCTTCGTCCTGGTCTTGCGCTCAACCGGTTTCGCTTTGCGCGGCTTGGAATGGCGTTGTGCTGGAGCTTCGTCGCCCTGCCGCACGACTGCGCCCCCCTCGGGATCCCAGCGCCATCCCTTGCTGTTCGGTCGGATCTCCACACCACCGAGCCAGCGCGTTTGAGTGTTGACGGTTTGCCAATCGGTATCGCCGCCGAGGACTTTGTAGCCGAGGGTCGTGAGCTTCAGCTCTCCCTTCACGAACTTCCGCGAGGTCTTGGCGGTCGGCGCGACCACCGGAGACCCGTCCGTCCACGTGACGAGCGCCGTTTTCTTGTTACCGCTCAGTCGTTCCAGATACCAATAGAAGACGGCGTCGCCAAGAAAAATGCTTTCCTGCTTCATCGCGACCTCGAGAAACGCGGCGACGGGCGTCGTGTGACCCTGGTCGATGGCCGTTAGCGCTTCACGCTCTGAGCGCGAAAGCCCGGTGTCGATCGCCGGAAATTCCTCGAGATGTCGACGGAGCGCGGGCGCGAGATACGGAAGCGCGGATGTGTTTTCATCGAGCAGACTCGCGATCGCCGAAGGATCGTCCGATCCGAACGCCTTCCATGCGCGCTGCGCCAAATCGGACTGTTCGTCCGTGACACGCGACCGGCTCTCGTCGAGCTTTTTGAGCTGGGCCGCGGACAGAGGCGGGATGTATCCGTCCACCTGGATCAGCGAGAGCGTCTTCTTGTGCGCCGCGCCGCGCGCGAAGAAGTCAAGGAGCTGAATCAGCTGGAGCTGATCGTAGAGATCGTCCTCGAACCAAAGCACGATCTCGTCGAAATAGTCCAAGTGCTGGATCATCCGATCACGCTCGGCGAAGTCGCCGCTCACGTGAGCGAAGTCGTCCCACCGCCGCTCCGCGATGAATCGTGCGCGCTCCTTGCTCAGCTCCTCGAGCGACAGCGACGAGTCCACCGGTCCTTCATGCAGCACGTCACGCCACGGAATGATCTTCCCCTCAACGCCGGCCTCGCTGAGGGTGCCGGCGGCGCTGTCGCCATTGGTGATGTTGAGCCGAGTCAACGTCAGGGCGTTATCGGACGGTACGTCTGCTTGTCATAGTTGAATTTTAGGTCGGGCTCCGCGTTGAGGGCAATGAAGAAGCTGAACGCGAAGTTTCCGTTTTGAGCTTGCGTAAAGGCAAAGATCGCTTTCCAGTCGTGCAGCGCCCTCTGCAGCGACACCTGGTGGCTTCCAAACTTCTTGGCCTGGAAGTCATAGTTCGTCCCCCACGATCCCGACCACTTTGGCGTGAGGTGGAAGGTCATCTGTGACTGAAGGTTGTCGCGGGGTGGCGTACGGATGAACGGACCACCGGCCGTGGTCCTGGTGGTTCCAATTCCTCCGTTCGAGTTCGCCGCTTCCGCCTGGATACACTGCTGATAAACGATAGGGTTGGCTTGATAGATGAGACACTTGGTGGTCGGATCGTCTTCAATCACGATGCCGCTGCCGGTGGGCGGACGCTGGCGGGTGGAGCTGTAAGTCAGAGTCGCCTGCCAGCCTTCGGTTTCGGGCACGTTGAATTGCCGGTTCCTCGACGATAGGCCCGCAACAGGCATCGAAGCGACCCGATTGGCCAACGCGTCATCCGGGCTCGCCTCTACCCGCTCGATCCGTGGATTTCTCGCTGGCACCGCTCGGCCAAATACGCGACCCAACACGCCGAAGATTCCCGACTGACCATTGAGTGAGAACGAAGCGTCGATACCCTCGCGAAATGGCTTGAAGCGCGCGCTGTCGCTCAGGATGTCGCCCTGATACAACGAGTAGCGCACGGCACCGCGGAAACCGGGGATCAGGTCGGTCGTGAAGTCTGACGTGAACGCGTCGGTGACGAATCCGGATCGATGGGTCACGCGCGCTCTCTCGAAGTCATACGAGAGCGATGAAAAGTTCATCGCCAGGATTTTCATCTTCTTCGGCTCCGCCGTGCTGCTCGTGTCGGCGTTTCGCACCTTGGCTTCGAGTACGTGCGACAGTGACAGGGTGACCCTGTTCTGAGCGAGCGCGCCAAGGTAGCCTTGCTTGCTCTTGTTCAGCGCCCTCAGAAACTCGCTGCTGATGTCGGCAGCCGGTGTGTAGTTGTAAGTGATCACCGGCGTGATCGAGTGTCTGAAGCGGGTGACCGATCCAAAGCCGGGGAACAGCGCGAAGAGGGTGGGCGATGCGCTCAGACCGGCAACGGCTCGCTTGGTCTGGTGAACGAACCGCCCGCCACTCTGCTCCGTTCTGATCCAGAAAGCGTGGCCATCGACGTTCTGGAAATTGATGGACGGCGAGAGCTTGAAGCTCCCCTGAAAGAAGCTTGGGAGCGAAATACCTGTCTGCCAATCGAGCTCGGTGGAAAACGTTTTCGCAAAGACGCGGCTCGACTTGACCGACGAGTCGTTGACGTCGACAACGACGATGGTCGCGGGTGCGTCGACCGTCTGATCGTTCATCGTGAACGAGTTGCTCCAGTTGAAGCCGCCAATCCTGATAGGCGTCTGGAACGCCGACTGAGTGTTCCGGGTGTTCCGCTTGAGCCGGGCGCTATCCGCCGCGCCATTGGCGTTCGTGAAGAACCGGTAGGTGAATTCGCCGGCCTGGTCGATGTTGAAGCGCTGGTCCGTCTGGAAATTGAAACCCGGACTCCAGTCGAGCCACGGCGCCAGCGACAGCGTCGGCACCTGGATACCAAAATTGGGGAAGCTCTGCGCGACTTCGTTCCGTCCGGAATATTGCGTGCGCGATCCGCCAAGACTTATCGCCGCCGGCCCGATCTTCGTCTGATAGTTCGCCTGCGAGGAGATCGTCGCCAGCACCTGCTGCGGATTGAACGCCGTAATTCGCTGGATGGAAGTGTTGGTGACGTAATTGATGTTCGCGTTCAGGCTTGTGGACTGCGAAAAGTTCTGAGAATGATTCCACGTCAGGCCTGTATTGGAAGTCCCGTCGCGCTGCGAGTGCCGGAAGAGCCCGACCCGTCCGCTAACGAAGCGATCGAGCCAGCGATACTGAAATTCCCCATTGAGGCGGACCCAGCCCGGGTCGCCGGAGCTTGGACGAGCTCCGCTGCGCCAATCGAGTGCGACCTCCGCGTCCATGTAATCGCTGATCGCGAAGTAGTAGCCAATGTTTTCGGCGTGCCGACGGTAGGTAGGGCTATTGCGGAACAGCTCGCTCACTCCGAAGCGCGGCGTCAACACGCCACTCCGTCTCCCCGAGCGCATGTCCTGGAAAATGAATGGGATCCACATCACCGGCACATCGCCGATGTAAAGCACCGCGGGACGCGCGACCATGATGTTCTTCGAGATCATCTTGATCTCTTTTGCCTCGAAGTGATAATCGGGAATCGAGTCGTCACAGCTCGTGATCGAGCCGTTCCGGGCGTAGAAAGCCGTTTCCTTGCCACGAGTGGTATCGCTGACGAAGGCGGCCTGCTTGCCGCTCACGAACCACGTCTGTCCCGACTCGACCGAAGTGCTGATGTTGGTGACGACTCCGCGGTGCAGCTCGACGTTATACGCCATCTGGCCGCGGGCGACGACGTCGGCTGCCTGACGCTCGGGATCGCGGAGAATCACGGTGTCTCCGCGGGCAATCATGATCTTGGTTGAATCGCTGTAAATGATGCTGTCACCAACCAGGATGGTTTGGCCGCGGCTGACGCCGGCCTTCTTGCCCTTGAGCGCGAGCGTATGTGTCCTGACGTCGAACACGACCTGGTCGCCCTGATACTTTGTGGCGCTGTAGCCGGGGCGGGCCATCAATGCTTCCATCACCGAATCCGTCGGATTCCACTTGATCAATTCTTTTGTCTTGGTCGAATCCACAGCGGTCGAATCGCGGCGTGTCGTGTCACCACGCGCGCGAACGGTGTCGCGCCTGGCACCGCCCGCAGGCACGCGGGGCCTGACCTGTGCCTCCACAGCGCGCGCCGCGACAAAGGCAACGGCGCAAACGCTGATCAGTGCCAAACGCCGCGTCACGCTGGCGCCCGCGCGCTCTGCTGCGCAGCGCTCTCTTCGGCGTCGCGCCGAGCCCGGCGTTTCTCACGCCTCCGAACGGTGACGAGGGCGACAGCAACGCTCAGCTCATACAGGAGGTATAGCGGAACCGCCAGTGCGAACAACGAGTACGGATCCGCGCCAGGCGTGATGAACGCCGCCGCCACCAGGCAGACAATGACGGCGTGCCTTCTGTACTTCGAAAGGAACTGAGGAGTGATAAGTCCGAGCGCAGTCAGGGCGAGGATGGCAATCGGCACCTCGAAGACGAGCCCGAAGGCAAGGCACATGCTGATCGCGAAGTCGAAATACTCCGTCGCGGAGATCATCGGAGTGAGAGCCGTTGACTCGATGCCCATCAGAAACCGAAGCGTCAGCGGCAGCACCACGAAGTAGCTGAGTGAGACGCCGGCTAGAAAAAGCGCGACCATCGCCATCAGCACCGGAATCACGACGCGCTTCTCGTGCGCGTAGAGCGCCGGCGCCAGGAATCCCCAGATCTGCCCGACGATCACCGGTGACGCGAGAATCAGCCCAAGGACGAGCGACGCGTTGAGCAGGATGTGAAACGACGTGCCCGGGTGCGTATAAATGAGCTTCTGCCCGTGCAGCAGGGGGAGAATCGGTCGCTCGAGCAGCCGGATTATGTCGAGCCGCGACAGCAGTGCGAAGCCCACCACGATGCCTAAGAGGATTGCGCCGGCTACCCAGAAGAGCCGCTTGCGCAGCTCCTCCAGATGATCCAGGAAAGGCATCTCGTGGCCAGGAGCTTCGCTCATACCACCGCCCTCTGCTACTTGATCGACTGTAGTCGCTCGTCGGCGAGCGCAGCCTCGTCGGAGCGCGGGAACCGCTTGATTATGTCCTGAAAGATTCTCTTCGCTTCCGCCGTCTTTTTCTGCGACTGGAGGTGGAGCGCGCGCTTGTACATCGCGGTCGGAACGCGCGGCGACCTGGGAAAGCGGCTGATCAGCGCCACATACTGCGCATCTGCGGCGTCAGGGTTACGCTCAGCGGTGTATGCCTGCGCGGTAAAGAACATCGCCTCAGGCACGTACTCGGATGTCGGATACTTCTTGATCAGCTCGCTGAACGCGCTTCTCGCGGCCGCATTGCCGCCTTTGAGCAGCTGATCGCGGCCAGCCTGCAGCAGTTGAAGCGGACCTGGTCCGCTAGCCGGGGCGTTGGTGACACCCGTCGAGCTGTCGGGCGCGGGAACGGGTTCCTGCTGTTGGCGCTTCTCCTCGAGAGCCGCGCGCACGTCGCGCATCCGCTGCTCGCTCTGTCCGCTCAGGTCCTGGAGCTGCGAGATGTCTTCCTTCATCGCGGTCATCTCGCTCTCCGACGCCGTGCGCATAGCCGAGACGCGCTTGCTCAGCGCATTGATCGAGTCGCCGAGTGTTCTCACGGAGCGGCTCACATCGACCAGCTGCGCGCGCTGGACCGAGTCAGCGGCGCTCGACGTAGCGCGCGCAACGACGATGTCCTGCTGGAGCTTGTCGAAGTCCTGCTTCGTCGCGAAGAAACAGCTGCCGCACACCAACGGAATGATCAGCGCGGCTAGAGGAGATGTTCCACCCAGAATTGCGCTGTTGAAACCGGCGAACGATACTGTTTTGGTCATTGCGAATATGTTCCCACTTCAGGATTGGCGAGAATTGGCGACCACGAAGCCAGTCTCGCGCCCCTGCTATGCGTGAGCTGCCGCGTGCGGCCCGACTCCGTGTCGAGAATCCACAACTGCTTGTCACCGCTGCGCGTCGAGGAGAAGACGATGTGCCGCCCGTCGGGTGCCCATGACGGATCTTCGTTCTCACCATCGCTCGTCAGCTGTTTCGGATTGCGATCGCGCACGTCGATCATCCAGATCTGGAAATTCCCATTCTGTTGCTCGTACGCGACTGCCCGACCGTCAGGTGACCAGTCCGGACTCGCCCGATAGCTGCGCGTCCCAGCCGTGTAGGGCGTGAGCAGCTGAACGTTAGAGCCGTCCGCATCCATAATATACACCTGGGGATTGCCCGACTTGCCGGAGATGAAAGCGATCTGGCGGCCGTCCGGACTGTACGAGGGAGAGGTGTTGTCCGTGCCTCGGCCGGCGGTAATTCTTCGCGGCTCACCTTCGAAGCCGGCGAAGATGAGGTCCGTTCCATTCCCCGTCCCCTGCGCGTATAGGATCCCGCTGCCATCCGGCTGGTAAATCGGCGTGATGTTGAGGCCTGCGCGAATCTGACTGATCCTGCGCGTGCCACCTCTCCGGACGTCGAGCTCTTCCACCTGCGTCCCGTTGTTGCCGAGTACGGTGAAGACGACGGACTCGCCAGTAGGAGACCAGGCGGGCGAGAGCGCTCCCTTTCCCGTGGTGATCGAGCGTGTCTCGGAGCCGTCGCTGTCGACGATGCGCAGCATGCCATCGTTCACGTAGGCAATACGCGTTTGCGCGATCCCGCGTTTCCCGAACACCCAGTTCTCGATCTGATCCGAGAGTCCGTGCACGGCGAAGCGCCAGTCTCTGTCGCGCCGGTCGAACAGGAAATGCTCCGATTGGAGCAGCTGTCCTCTGGCGACATCGTAGGCCGCAACGTGGAGTCCCTGCGTCGTTGGCGTCATTCGGACGAGCAGCGCGGCCCCGAACTTCCCCACCAGAGCGAAGTTGATTTTCTGACCGGCTGCCGGAACGAGGCCGGAGAGCGTCTCCGCGTCCAGCGCGATCACGTTCATGCGATCGCTGTAGTCGAGATCCCGCTGGACGATGGTCCGCAGCGAGTCGTCCCCATACTCATCCTGTACGGGCAGCACGATCACGCCCGGTTTCGTGCCGGGGTCGTAGTTGAGTCCGAGCCGGACACCGGGCGCGACCGTCGTATCCTGCGCGAGCGCCACCCGCGCCAGGCCAAGCGCGCAGGCGATTGCCAGCATAGAGACGAACCGTGCTTTCATTTTCATTTCAGGAATGCGGGGTCGAAGCTGAATACGACGGGAAGTGCGTCATCGGGAAATCCGTCTGGAAGTGGGCCGAACGCGTGCGCACTCGAAGCCGCTTCAACCGCGCCCTGTGCTTCGAGGTCGAAGGAGAAGTTGCCGGAGCGCCTGATGAACGTGATGTCTGAAACGGAACCATCGCGATGGATCAGAAACCTGACTTCCGCCTTGAGACGCGCGGCTGGATTTCTTGGTTTGAACTTGAGCGCTATCTGACGAACGATGTTGTTGAGATACCCTGGAAACGGGAATTCGATTCCGTCGCTGCGCACCGTAGCAACGTCGGTCCCCTTATCCCCCACCGGCCCACCGCCTGCCTTTGGCGCCGACGTTTTCGGCTGTGGAGTTGCCTTCGCTTCGGCCGGCCCTGCCTTCGCGACAGGTTTGGCCTTCGCATCCGACGGCGTCACGCGCGCGGGCGTCTTTGGCGCGGGCTTGGCCGTCGGCAACGGCATGTCCTTGACCGATGACTGTGAGGCCGCCGGCGGGGTAACCGCCGTCTTTGCAGCCGTTTGCTCGCTCTTCACTTCGCCAATCGCGCGTTCCCCCGCCGGTGCGGCGATGATTTCCACGCGGTACATCGGCGGTAGCGCCACCGGCTTCCGCTCCTTCAGCGTATTGAATAGGAGCGTCGCGATCGCCGCGTGAAGCAACGCCGACACCGCGAAGGGCGTAATGTGCCGGGGTTCATTCACGCGGTGCGACGTCATTTTCTATTTGGCCTCGGTAGGCTCGGCCACCAGTCCGATGTCCCCGACGCCGCTCGCCCGCATGATCGCCAGGACCCTCACAACGGAGCCGTATGGAACGCGATCGTCGGCTCGCAAGTACACCCCGCCTCTTCCTCGTCGCTGCGCCAGCGCCTTGAAGCTGGAAGAGAACTGCGCAAACGTGAGCCGGGCATCGTCGACATAGATGGCGCCGGAGCGATCGATCGTGACCGAAAGACCGCTCTTCGATTCGAGCGGGCGCGCCTGCGCCTTGGGAAGCGAGATGTCGACACCGCCCTGCATCATGGGCGCGGTGATCATGAAGATGATCATCAGCAGCATCATGACGTCGATGAGGCTGACGACGTTGATTTCCGCGTTGAGCACCAGCCGGTCTCGCCCACGTCCGCGGCGCGCCATCAGATGATCCCCTCTCTGACCATGAGCGCGATCAGCTCGGATCCGAAGCTTTCGAGCTGCCCCTCGATCTTGTTCAGTCGCGCGGCGAAAATGTTGTAAGCGAAGACCGCGGGGATCGCCACGCTGAGCGCGGCAGCAGTTGCGATGAGTGCCTCGGCGACACCGGGTGCGACAGCGCCGATGTTCCCCGATCCCTTGGACGCGATCCCGACGAACGCATCGATCACGCCCAACACCGTCCCCAGCAGGCCAATGAGCGGACTCACCGAGCCGATCGTCGCGAGCGATGGAACCCACCGGCTCAACCTGTCTCGCTCCGAAGTCGTCTCGGAGTCGAGCACCAGCCGCAGCGCTTCGACCTGCGACCCGCTGAAGCGCGCGGCGCGCTCCGACGTTTCTCGAAGAGCCGGAGTTGTCTCGGCGATGAAACGTGTCGCGCGCTCCATGATTCTCGCCGGAGGTCCGTTGGTTCCACGCGCCATCTGAGCGGCGGCCTCGACACTGTGCGCGCCCGCGAACTCGTGCGCGAAGCTGTAGGTGATCCTCGCGGCTCGCCGCAGCTCCGCCCACTTCGCGAAGATGATTCCCCAGCTGATAAGTGAGAGTACTACAAGAATTCCAAGCACGAACTTCGTCGCACCCGTGGAGCTGGTGATCAGCTCCATCGGCGAGCTCGGCACGGCCTGGAGGATCAAGGGATAGATCAAACCGCCACCTCCTTATGCCGTCGAGCAGACCATTCGTAGGTCTTCGCAATACCTTCAGCGAGCGTCACCTGGGGAGCCCAGCCGAGGAGCTCGCGCGCCTTGTCGGCGTTGACGAACGATTCCTGCTGCTCACCAGGGCGGTGCGGGGCAAACTCAACCGGCACCTCCTTGCGAGCAGTCTCCTTCAAGAGCCTCGCTATCTCGAGAACACTGGTTCCTTCGCCAGTTCCAATATTGAACCCGCGCGCATCGAGCCGTCCCTTCTCGGGAAGGCCCTTCGTGGACGCGAGCCAAACCGCGCGAGCTACGTCACCGACGTACACATAGTCGCGCGTCTGAAGTCCATCTCCAAAGACTGTCAGTGGACGGTTGTCATGTATGCGCCCGCAGAAAATCGCGACGACGCCCGCTTCTCCATGAGGATCCTGCCTCGGCCCGTACACGTTTCCAAAACGCAGCGCCGCGTACTCGCGGTCGTGCACGCGCGAGTAATAGGCGAGATAGTACTCGGTGCTCAACTTGGCGATCGCATAGGGTGATTCAGGATCCTTCGGGTAAGTCTCATAATTCGGCGGTGTGTTGAAGTCCCCGTACAAGACACCGCCAGTCGAAGTGAAAATCACCCGAGTGCGCGCTCCACTCGCCCGCAGGGCCTCCAACAAGTTGAGCGCGCCGATGATGTTGGTGTGCGCATCCGCAACGGGATCAGCAACGCTCTTGCGAACATCCATCTGCGCCGCCAGGTGAACGGCGACATCGAATTTGCCGGCGCTGACGAGCCGTGCAAATTCCGGCGAGGTCACGCTCATCTGGTGGAATTCGGCGGCCGCGGGAAGGTTTTCCCGCTTCCCCGACGACAGATCGTCGACGACGGTGACCTTCCACCCGTTGGCGATGAACAGCTCCGCCACGTGCGAGCCGATGAATCCCGCTCCGCCGGTGACGAGAGCCTTAGTCATCATCCTCCGTCGCCGACGGAACGTTGGGTACAGTCTTGTCTTCGAGCGCGAACAGGTAGCGAGCCGCATCAACCACGCCGAGGCCGCGACCGTTGGCGGCGGCGGCCTTCAATCTTACGCTCGGCTCATGCAGGAACTTGTTCATGAGGGCCTTTGAGAAATGTTCTATCTGCTCGGCCTGCTCCGGCGATAACGGACCGAGCCGGCGGAAAGCCGCGGCAAGCTCGGTACTACGCACCTTGTCCATCTCTTCTCTGAAGCTACGCACTACGGGCACCGCCGCGAGACTCGCGACCCAGTCCCAGTATTTCTGCGATTCCTGGGCGATGATCTGCTGAGCCGCGGGCACATCTTCTTCGCGGCGCTCGAGATTCGCCGCGGCGGCAGCGCGGATATCGTCGAGGTCATAGAGGAAGACGTTGTCCAACTTCCCAACCGCGGCCTCGACGTCACGCGGGAGCGCGATATCCAGAACACACAGCGGCCGGTCGCCGCGCGCTACGACCGCCTCGCTCACTCGCGCAAGGGTAACCACCGGCACGGGTGAGGCGGTCGAGCAGAGCAACAGATCAACATCCTTGAGGGCTGCCCAGCACTGATCGTAGTGCATTGCCGTCGCGCCGTGACGCTCCGCCAGAGACTCGGCACGCTCATGGGTGCGATTGGCGACAATCGCGACGCGCACTCCTTCCTTGAGCAAGCACTCCAGCGCGATCTCCGCGACGTCGCCGGCGCCGAGAATCATCGCGCGCCTCCCGCCCAGACCACCGAATATTTTCTTCGCGAGCTGAACCGCCGCCGAGCTCACTGACGCAGCTCCTCGGCCTATTCCGGTTTCGTCCCTCGCGCGCGCGCCGGCGAGCAGCGCGCACTGGAACATTCGGTTGAGTACCGGCCCCGACTCTGACCTGCACTGCTCCCACGCATCCTTCACCTGGCCGTGAATCTGCGCCTCGCCGAGTATCATGGATTCAAGTCCGGCAGCAACGCCGAACAGGTGCGTCGCCACATAGCGGTCGCGTCGCACGTACGTGAATGTGGTCGCATCATCTCCAAGACGTCGGGAGAGCATGGCCGAGATATGGGGTAGCGCGTCACCATTCTCTTCGACCGCGTAGATCTCCGTACGGTTGCATGTCGACAACGCGACACCTTCGCGGATTACGCCCGATTCCCGCAGCCGAGCGAGCTCCCGCAGCGCTTCGTCCGAGCGGAAGGCGAGCTTTTCCCGTACCTCGATCGGGGCCGTGGCGTGACTGACGCCGGCAACGATCAGCGCCACGAGTCCACCTTGTCGTCGAAGGATCCATCTTCGACCGAGCTGCAGAAGTCATCACCGACGAGCTTCGGCGCGGCGTCGCGCCACTGATTATCACCGCTGGCCAAAAGGCGCGACCGCAGTCCCCTCAGCGCGGAGACTGCACGCTCATATCGTCCATCGAACCGCTCGGCGATTGCGTCGCGAATTCTGGCGGCGGCTCCGGGAACGCCGCCAGACGACACGGCGATGGTCACATCGCCAGAGCGATGGATCGCCATCGTATGAAAGTTTCCTTCGTCGGGGTAATCCGTGATGTTGACGAGCTTTCCGGCGACGTGCGCGTCTACCGCCACACGGGCATTCACCTCACGGGAATCCGTCGCCGCTACGACGAGCATTGAGCGCCCAAGGTGCTCAGCGCTATATGATTCACGGACGATCGTCAGCTCGCGCGCACGCTCCGCTGCCTCGAGCTCCGGTGTCACCTCGAGGGAGACCACGAGCACCTGCGCGCCTGACTCAACCAACGCCAGCGCTTTGCGCGTGCCCACCGCGCCGCCACCGACGACGCACGCGGTCAGCCTCTCGCCGTGCAGTGCGATCGGAAAGTCGCTCACAGGAATTGGCCTCGATTGAAGGACGCCATCCTGAACACGATGTATAGCGCGATCACGCTTGCGAACGTCACGGCCGACATGAGAGCCGCGCGCCGAGCCTGCCAGCCACGAAGAACTCGCCCGAGTGCGAGCGCGCTCACTCCTGCCCAGGCACCGAGGCCCCAGATGATCTGCGGAAGAACAAGAGCGCGATACTGGAAGGAATAGGCGGCCGCGAGGGCCAGGCCGAGTGTAAGTCCAAGAAATCCCGCAATCGACGCGAGGTGATTCACCCGATCGAGCGTGTCGAGCGGCGGAAAGAATCTGAAGATTGCCCCGAAGTGCGCCGACTTGAGCTCGCGACGGGCAACGAGGTACATGGCTCCCGCCGCGGCCGCGGTCGCATATGCGGCGATCCCGATAAAGCTCAGCACGATGTGCATGGTCAGCCAAACAGCGCGGGCGCCCTGCGGCTCCAGGAACGGATGCATGCCAGTAAGATTCCCCGCCATCGTCACGAGCGCGGCAAGCGGGGCCGCAACGAGCGTTAGACTGACCTCGCGCGCCAGACTCTCGACGATGACGAGGGACAAGGCAAGCACGAGTCCGGCGAACGACAGCCCTGGCCCGAGACCCGTCAGCGAGGCTGCGCCGGCTTGTTTGGTGAGGCCTGCAAGCGCCGTCGCATGAGCTCCAATGCCCAGCAGGAGCAGGATGACCACCGCGACAACAGGCGCCTTCACGCGGCGCGCAAAGGGCAGCGCCGCCACTGCTGCGGCGCCGAGGTAAAAGCTGACGGCAATAAAGTGGGCGATCGCAATCATTTGATCGCCCTAATTTAGTTCCCCGCTGCTCTTTTAGGGCATTTTGCCGGTCAAACGCACCGACATTCCCTCACGGATTGTTGGCTGCATCTGGCCAACGATGATCGTTGTAGCGGCAAAGGGAGTAACACGCACCACCTGACCCAATCCGGCAATCACCGCGGGAGCGGCATTCTGATCATTCGCGCCAGTGGTGTTGTCGATGAAAGCGATCTGATCGCCGATGCGCACGCCGTTGGCGGCGTTGAGGGAAACGAGCACGTAGTGACCGATCGACGGCAACACAGGGTCGCCGTGAACATAGACGACCTTGCCTCTCGGACCACCGGCAACGGGCGCCAGCGTGCCGCTCGGGGAAGGCAGGTCCGGAGCTTGAATCAGACGCTGGTCGAGCTCGATCTCAGCGAACTGGCGGATGATACGAGCGACCGGTTGCTGCCCTGAAGGAAGGGACTCAATGCGGAGAAGACCGGTCGGAATCACGACCTCGCCGAAATCACCGAGGTCAGCGCCCAAAGTGTAGGACATGTAGGTATCACCGAGCCGAGCCACGAGGCCGCGCGGAAGACTGATGTAGAGTGCGTCGTTCAACTGGTAATGGGTGCGAACCATGCTGGTCTTGATGCCCGGCCGATCGATGCTGGCGACGATCCTGCCCGCACCCTTTGGCCCACCATCGCGATCGGCGTATGGCGCGGCTTCGATTTCGCCGCGCCGAACGCCACCACTACGCGCGCGACCGATCACATCGGCCGTCGCGGCGGCAGCAGTGCGGCTCAACGGCGATGCGAATACCGTAAGATCCTTTCCGTCCGCCGAGGTAGTCGGCTCAGCCGGGGCGGCCGGACGCGTTATGATGTGCGAAACGACTTCGCCGGCGCTTTCGGCGTGCGCCATGGCTGTGGCCTTTACTTCGGAACCCCAGATGCGAATGACTTCGCCGGGATAGATCCAGTGCGGGTTCTCGACGACGTCGGTATTACGGCGGAAGATCTCCGGCCAGCGGAACGGGTTCTTGAGGTAGAACTGCGCCAGATCCCAGAGCGTGTCACCCTTCTTCACCACGTGCTTCACTTCCCTCGTGGTGTCGGAGGTCATGACGAGGTTGTTTGTCGTGTCCGTCCGAACAGCGCGAACGGTGTCGGATGTGGCCGGCACCTGCGCGAACGCGGTATTGGCCCCGCTCGCTGAAAGGATCAGGGCGGCGAGGATCGAGGCGCGAACGCCGTATCTCGTTACTGTTCTTGACGATGTCTTCAGGAAATTACCGATCACTCGTGCTCCCGGAACTTGGCGGATGGCTAAGATGGCAACCGTATGACGGGGCGTCCCAGCGTAAGGTCACGCCCACAAGCCAGTTAGCAAAAGCGGCCCCGCAAGCGGGGCCGCCCGTTACAATCTCGAATCCGAAGCAGTTAGAAGGGTAGGTCGTCATCCCCGTCTTGCAGCGCCCCGGGGAAATCCTCGAAATCTGCTCCCCCAGCGCCTGCCGCCCCTGCCTTCGCCCCGGCCGCTGCCGGCGCTCTACTCTTTCCACTGCCCTCGCCATCGAAATCGCCCCCACCCTGGCCCCCACGTCCGCCGCCCAACATCAGCATCTCGCGCACGTTGACCTCGGTGCTGTAGCGGGTCTGGTTCTCCTTGTCCTGCCACTGCCGGTACTCGATGCGCCCCTCGACATAGATCCTGTCGCCTTTCTTGCAGAACTTCTCGACGACATCGGCCAGCCCGGTGCCCTTGGAGTTCCACACCACGCAGCGGTGCCACTCCGTCTTCTCCTGCTTCTCACCACTCGGCGAATTCCATGTCCGGGTTGTCGCGAGCGAGAACTGCGCGACCCTGTTGCCACCCGTCGTCGCGCGGACTTCCGGATCGCTGCCCAGGTTTCCGATCAGCATGACTTTGTTCAGACTTCGACTCACTGTGCCTCCTGGCGAGAGTTCATTTCCCGCCCAGAATAGTATAGGTGGGCTCAGAGCGCGGGCAAACCAACAATTTCAACGGTCAGCAAAAGTTCCCGCCGACCTCTCCTGATCACCTTCCGCGACTTCGAGCACCCGTCGCATCACCAAAGCATCTTCGACCGGGCGCCGATAGTAGGCGCGCCGTCGTCCGATCTCGGTAAATCCCCTCGAGCCATATAGCGCCCGGGCGGCGGCATTGGATTCACGAACCTCGAGAAAAGCCTTCTGCACCCCGCGAGCGCCCAGCTCGATAATCAACGCGTCGAGCATCTGACCCGCCAACCCCTTGCCGCGAAATTTGGGCTCGACGGCGACGTTCAGTACCTCTCCGTCTTCCCCAACCGCGAAAGCGATGGCGTATCCGGCAATCGCGAAATCCGGCGGGAAAACCGCTGCCAGAAAGATAGCGGGTTGAACGGAGAGGAGACGCCGGAATGATTCCTCGGTCCATGGATCCGCGAAGGACGCCGTCTCGATCCGCACGATCTCGCGCAGATCCCCTTCGACGGCCGGCCGGAGGAGCGCGGTCACCCTACGAGCGGACGCCCGTGCGCGGCTTCCCAACGCACCTGAGCCTCGGCGAGACGGCCATAGTCGGGCTCCCACAAAGCGAGATCTACCGGTCCTCCTGCGAGAATCGACGGCAGAAGCCCAGCAACTCCGCGCGCGTGAGGGCGCGCATCAACTTCCCGTCCCGGTCCGATGATTCTCACAGCCTGATCACGCGCGGCAGCCTTGGAGAGCTGTTCCGCGCTCAAGATGGTTGTGGGCTCGATCTGCGTCGCGGCTCCGCCAGACGGCAAGACAACCCGGGCCGCGAACACCTCTCCGCGCATGGCATCGAGAACGGAGAGGTATTCTCCCGGAGAAAGCGGAGGCTGCGCGCCCGTCACGGTCAGCAGCAGCGAGGATACAGCGAACAATTCCACTCGGTAACCGGACGCGAGGCCCTTCGCGACCGAGCCGGCAACACGAAGACTGGTGAAGCTGCCGGGCCCCGCGCCGCAGATGATTCGTGCGATCTCACCGCGTTCCACCCCACCTTCCTCGAGGCATTCAGCAACGGCGGGCATGAGCTGTTCACCCATTCCTATCGGAGATACGCTTCCGTCTTCGCGGCGTATTCCTCGTTCGACGATCACGCTGGAATCCACGAGCAGCGCCACACTCCCCTCGTACGTCGACCCTTCGATCGCCAGGCTGAACGATCGTGGGCGGCCGTCGCTGCTTTTTCGCGCGCTCTCTCTCTTGGTCATCCCGCGAGAAGGATGCGCCGAGCGGGATCGCCCTGCACGTAATCGAGATCGATCGGCACGTGATCCTCTGGAAGTCGATTGCCGGCGCGTTCGGGCCACTCGACGATTATTAGCGCGCGCGCCGACACGATCTCATCCCAGCCGATGTTCGTCAGCTGGTCGGCCGACTCGATTCTGTAGAGATCGATGTGAAACACCACCGACCTCGGCGCGGAATACTGGTGAACGAGGGCGTACGTCGGGCTCGTAACTTCGTCGACGACACCGTAACCGAAACAGATCGACTGCGCGAGAGTTGTTTTGCCGACGCCCAGCTCCCCGGTGAGTGTTATGAGCAAAGGTGGCGAGGCGCTGCGTCCGAGCTCCTCGCCCCACGTCTTGAGCTCGCTCTCGGTGAGCTTTAGATGACCGCGCTCGGCGCGCGGCGGGACGATGTGGCGGTGCGCAGGCATCACTAGCGGCCGTGAAGGCCCGCCAGCGATCCTCGACTCCTTTCCTCGCGTCCGGCCTTCGCCTTGACCTCGAACAGCTCGTCGCGAAGACGCGCCGCTGTCTCGAAATCGAGATTGGTCGCAGCCTCGCGCATCTGGCTCTCGAGATCGGCGATAAGTGCCGGGAGATTGTCGGTTCCATAATGCGCCCCGGACTCAGCCACCCGGCGTAGCTTCTCCTTCTCCCGCTCGTCCCGCTCGAGCCGAGAGTCGGCGACCCGCGTAGTGAACCGCACCTGGTCGACGCTCTTCTTTACGCCGATCGGTGTGATTCCGTGCTCGAGGTTGTACGCGGTCTGGATCTCGCGGCGCCGACTCGTTTCGTCGATGCAACGCTGCATCGAGCCGGTCATCTTGTCGGCGTAGAAAAT
>CAJDUK010000063.1_pt1 | contig 19219 bp, 17 predicted proteins | sample 7390591 | NCBI WGS metagenome assembly CAJDUK01 (sample SAMEA7055672, study PRJEB34461) | soil metagenome | biome: terrestrial ecosystem; feature: Peninsula; material: soil | place: Antarctica | collected 2016
GTGGTACACACCGAATGGGCGCTCCATTCAGAAGGAGCGCAAGCTTCTTCCGAACGGTGACTTCGTGGAAGTCATGCCCGATTCACTCGAGACGGATTCGGCCCGCCGCTCACGTCCTGCTTTCCGCTCCGATGCCGGTCGCATCGTCTACGGTGGAGGCGCGATCACTCCGGACATCATCGTGCGGCCCGACACACTCACGACCGCGGAGCAGAAGGTGTTCAACGCGTTCGCTCCGAAGACGGCCGATGTGAGAGTTGCGCTGATGGAATACTCGCTCGAGCTGAAGAAGTCTGTTCGTCCGAACTTCACTGTTCCAGCTACCTGGCGTGAAGAGTTTTACCGCCGGCTTCAGGCCAAAGGCGTCACCCTGGACCATGCGCAGTACGAGCAGGCCGGTGCCGAGATCGATCGCCTCCTTGGAAATACGGTCGCGCGACTGGCCTTCGGCGATTCCACGGCAAAGCGTCGTAGCGTCGACGACGACAATCAGCTGGCGCGGCGCACGCACTGCAGGTGCTGAAGCAGAGCGCGTCACAGAAGGACCTGTTCCTCATCGCCCAGCGCGAGCAGCCACAGGTTCCCGCCACCGCTCGGCGATAGGTAAGGTCTTAGGGCCAAAGATCCTTGTTCGAGTACTTCCCGCCGAATACCGCGGCCAGAACCGACTGCGGTTCTTCGGTTCTCACGATCGCATCGATCCTCTCACTGAGGTTGATTGGCCGGGTGAACTGGCGGTAGCGGCGATAGCTGTGACAGAAACAGACCGGCCCTTTGCGAGTTAGGTCTCCGAGCAGGATGTCCCACTCCCCTGCGATCGTCATGGCGTAGAAGAAGTTGAGCGTCCGTGGCTTAGGCAGGTCGCTCTCGTTGACGTTCCGGGGCATGCTGCCATGCTTGCCCCATTGGACATCTATCGCCACCTGCGACTTGGGCCAGGACGCATGAAGGATTTGCCCATGCCAATAGGTCCAAACGTCGGTAGGGGCGTACGTCGAGTCATAGCCCACCCATAGCACTTCCTCGTCGGTCGCAACCGTAAACGGGATCCATGACCCGTGGACGTCGTCCCGCCATAGAAGGTGGTAGGCGATGACAGACCGGGTGGGGTGCAGGACAGCGACCACCCGCTCGAGCGGGAACGTCTCGTCCCTTTGAAGGTATAAGACCGGTGCAAGACGCCGTGCCAGCATCGCTCCGCGATCACTCGGAGCAAGGGCGTCGGGCAGATTGGCCGGTCTGAGTGGGATGTGAGCATGGGGGCCGCAGGCGGAAATGAAGACCGCAGCCAACCCAATGCAGATCCGCTCGCGAATCTGAATGGCTCTTCTCTTCAATGAATAGCCGTCAAATGACACCCTATGCGACGCCCACCGCGCAGCGCCGCATGCAGTCCACTGGAGACCTCATGCGCAAGCCGCGTCCGAATGCGTACAATCCTGCTCAGGCCCTTTTTCTCATCAGCAACGATCGCAGCGGATCTCCCCTCAGCTGCCCGTCCTGCTCCGGGTCGATCGAGCGGGATCCCGGCCAGATTCCGCCGCCGCCCTACGCGCACGTGACGCTCCGCTGCAAAAGCTGCGGACGATCGGCACACTACGTAGCCGGAGCGGCGTAAAGGCCCAAACTGTTGCACAAAACTTGCCCTCCTCTCCCGGCGCCGGATTGACAACGCTTCACACGGGGACCGTCCGGCGGGCGCGGTGTCTTTCTCACCCCTGCTCGGCGATGGTAGCTGCTTTACGGATTGCCCCCGCGGAGAGAGGAATAGTTCAATGGCACGCATCACTGGTACGGTCAAGTGGTTCAACGACGCTAAGGGATTTGGCTTCATATCGCGCGAGGGAGGCCCCGACGTCTTTGTGCACTTCAGCGCGATAGGCGGATCAGGTTTCAAATCCCTCGCCGAGGGCGATAAGGTCGAATTCGAAGTTGTTCAGGGCCAGAAAGGACCCCAGGCCGCGGATGTGACAAAAGTCAGCTGACCATGGCTGCAATCTGGAAAGCTCGCTGACATTCGGCCTCGTCAACATTCCCGTCGAGCACAAGACCGCGGTGCGCGCCGATCATATCGGCTTCCGGCTCCTCCACGAGGAAGATCTTTCTCCGGTCATATCCGAGCGAGTATGTCATGGCAGTAGTCGACACCGCATCGCTGCTCGAGCAACTGACAGCCCTCGAAGAAAAAGGTGGAGACGGCTACCTGGACTTCGGCGAAGGGAAAAAGCTCAAGGTCTCGAACCTCGACAAGGTTTTCTTCCCGAAGGAGAAGTACACCAAGGGCGACGTAATGCGGTACTACACTCGCATCGCGGACTACATCCTCCCGACGATGCAGGATCGTCCCCTCGTCCTCAAGCGGTTTCCCAACGGAATCGACGGCGAGAGCTTTTACCAACAGAAGGCCTCTGAGACCACACCGCCCGGCGTCCGGGTTGAAGTGATAGTAACGGATGGGGGAGAGAAACAGCCCCGCTACATCGGGGGAGACCTCCTCACCCTGCTTTACACCATTCAGCTCGGCTCAATCTCCGTGGATCCATGGCATTCGCGGGTTCAGTCGCTTGAATACGCCGATTACACGATCATCGATCTCGACCCGGGTCCGCGCGCGAACTTTACGAGGTTGGTTCAGGTTGCTCGTTGGGCCAAGGAGGTCATCGATGGGTTTGGGCTCAACGCCGCCATCAAGACTTCCGGATCGACAGGGTTGCATATCTATCTACCGCTGCCTCCCAAGACTCCCAACGAGGCAGCGACGATCGTCGCCCAGATGATCGCGACGAAGGTGTCGGATGCGCACCCGAAGGAAACGACGATAGAGCGTTTCGTCAAAGCTCGCGGCGCCGCAATGGTCTACGTCGATTACCTCCAGAACATCCAGGGCAAGACGGTGGCGGGGCCTTATTGTGTTCGCGCGAAGCCGGGAGCGACCGTTTCAACGCCGCTAAAGTGGACCGAGTTGACGGATGCGCTTGATCCACGAGATTTGCATCTCGACAATGCGGCCGAACGTTTTGAGAGGATTGGAGATATCTGGACCGAAGCGATGAAGAAGAAAAATTCCCTTCAGGCGCTCGTTTAGAGCTGGCTAGCGGCCGCCGTTTCCTACTTTGCGGAGGGGCAGCTCGATCTGTCCGCCTTCCGCGGCCTGCTTCGATGAATCGCCGAATATGGGATCGCTCGACTCATCAACCATGTGAGTAAGCTTGTAATAGAAATGCAGCGCATGAATCGGCGCCATGAAGCTGCGGTTGCCGGCTCGAGAGATAGCGATCGCTTCTTCGCGCACTCGGCGAGGTAGATCGCGCGCCGCGGGAAGTGCGAGGAGTCGCTGTATCTCTGTGCTGTCTCGTGCGAGCAGAGCTGCGCACAAACTATCCAGAAAAGCGAGCATGGCTACCGGGGCCCCCGGTGAAAGGTGACCAGCCTTAGGCACACATTGCAACTAATACACCGGGAACGCAAGAGGTTCCTGCCGCAAGCCTGTTGGTAGCAGGGTCTTACCCTACCTCAGGGATAGAGGAAATCGAACCTCACTCCCCTTTGGGGCCTACGTCTTTTCTTCGGTGCATAGCGGAAAAGCTGGGCGGGTCTGCCTCGACCTTCGCTGCGCCATTCCTCTGTAGGTTCGACGAGCCAGGCGGCCTGAAGGGCACGTCGGAAACTCGCTTTGTGCAAGCGTTTACCGAGTAGGAGCTCGTAGATCTGCTGTAGCTCGCTCAGCGTGAAAGTCGCCGGCAAAAGGCGGAACGCTATGGGGGCCTGATCGAGCCGTCCCTCGATGGTTCGCCTCGCCGATTCGATCATCGCGCGCTGCCTGGGGGAGAGGGGCGGAAGGTCCCGCATCGGGAACCATGCGTAGCCCGTGCGGGGCGTCGCGGTCTCGTGGGGAGACTCGCCAAGTGCGTCGTCGGCGACTCGAGCCGCTGCCGCGTCAAGCATTTCACCCGTTTGCGGGATCTTCCACGGAAGAGACCATCGCTCCCGTTCCGTCGAGTTGCGGGCGAACAAAACCGCTAACTCGTTTCCCATCGCGGTGACCGGAATTACGTCGACGCTGTACGAAGCGGTCTTGGAGGAGCGGTCGCGCATGTACATGCGAATTAGTCACTTTATGTGACTAAAGTCAAGACTGCGGCTGTTGTTTTTTTTGGAGAGACGCCGGAGCTCGGTGCTGAGCGTCTAGAGGTAAGTGACTACTGATATATGGTTCGACTGTCCAATCGTCAACAGACAATTCTTCTGAAACATTTTTTCGCGCGCGATCGAACAAACAAGCGTTGGCTCAGCGCGATTGTGCTGCTCTTTCCTGTCCGGCTCCGCGACTCGCGTATGGCGGTATGCTGATCGGTAAATGACCCGAGATTGCCGATGTTCCCAGCAATGCCCGTGCTGCCGCGGTCTGAGAAACCGGAAAACCACCCCATGCAACGAGATACGTGCCTACCCACGGCAGCTGCTGCAGCAGATACGGATTTCCAAATGAGACAATGATTGGCTTTCGTCCCCGCTGAGCGAGAGTCTGCACGAAGTTGGTGAAGGGCTGTGGCGCGTTGAGCGTCACCACATCCGAGCCTTGCCCCATGTAAGAGCTCACGATCGTTACGTCGGCGGAATCGGCCGCCGCGATCAGCCGTGGATAGTTGAGCGCGGCGTCTTCGGTCGCGACAAACTCGGTGCGCAGATTTGGCAGTCCGCTCCGTAGCTCCGCGTTGAACGCGTTACCAGCGGGAAGATCAGTCCGACGGGCCAGCGTTATCGACAGCACTCGAGCGCTTGGCACGCTCAACGGGATCAGCCTCAGAGAATCCTTCACGAGCGTGATCGACTTCTCGGCCACCCTTCGCGCAACCTGTACGTTCGAGCTGTCACCGACGAGAAACCGTAACGCGTTGAGGTCGACGAGCTTTTTCTGCGCGAGACCCAGTCTGCGCTTCGTTTCCAGAACTCTCCGCACGGATGAATCGAGCCGTGCCGCCGTGTATCGCCCTTCGTTTACGCCAGCGACGACTGCATCGATGGTTTGAGATACGTCGGACGGCTGAATCAGGACATCGATGCCCGCTGCGATACCGCGCTTCGCTGCCTCAGCAGCCCCGAACTGGTCCAGAACGCCACGCATGTCCATCGCGTCCGAGATGATCATTCCCTTGAACCCCATCTCTCCACGCAACAACCCCGTTAGCACCTTCGGGGAAAGCGTACCCGGCACGTTGGAGGAATCGAGCGCCGGCATTACACCGTGGAACGACATTATCGCGCCCACGCCACCTTTGACGGCGGCACGAAATGGCACGAGCTCCACCGTGTCCAGACGACTTCTGCTCGCCGTTACTATCGGCAGGGCCAGGTGCGAGTTCACTCCGGTATCGCCGTGTCCGGGAAAATGCTTTCCCGTCGCTATCATCCCGTGGTCCTGCAAACCGTGGATGAACGCAACACCCATTCGTGCCACCAGCTCCGGATCCTCTCCGTAGGAGCGAGTGTTTATGACTGGGTTGTCGGGATTGTTGTTGACGTCAAGCACCGGCGCGTACGCGATGTGAATTCCAAGCGCGCGACCTTCTTGCGCTGTTAGACGCCCCTGCTCGTAAGCGAGCGTGGTGTCGCCAGTTGCGCCGATAGCCATCTCGGGCGGGAAGACAATCGCGCCGCCGAGGTCGATCGCGTTCGGCACGAAGTATCCGCCCCGGGCGCGAAACCCGGCGCCCGCTTCGAGGTCGGCTCCGAACAGAAGCGGAACTGTGCTCATCGACTGGAATGCGTTGAGCTTGGCCGCTACCTCCGTCGGCGAACCCACCGAAATGATGAAGCCTCCGACCTTATCCTGCTGGATGTACTGGCTCAGTCGTCGCCACTGAGGAGAGTCACCCGAGACATAGTCCCCCAACACCCAGGGCCACACGATTTGGGCGGCTTTCTCGCGCAAGGTCATCGAAGCCAGAACGGAATCTGTCCAGCGCGACGAAGTCGCCGCTCCAAGCTGACCGGTTTCGGCCGGATTGCTGCCGGTGGTCGTGCAGCTTGCCGCGACGAGCAGGAGCACTAAGGCGAGAAACGGCTTCGGGTTGCGTGTCATTAGTGCGTGATCGTGCCCTTTTTGCTGGTGTCGATGTCGGACGACGTGCCGGTCTTGAAGAAGAACGCCGTCATGTTCTTCGTGAGGAACGCTCGCGCCTGGGGATCCATCACGTTCAGGCCGTAGTGGTTGATCAACATCGTCTGCTGCTTGAGCCAGTCGGCCCAGCACTGCGTGCAGATCTCTTCCACCACGCGCGCCCCAATGGGGCCGGGAAAGGGAGGCTTTACGAATCCTGCGCGCGTCTGGCCACAACGCCCGCAGTTTACTGTTTCAGGCACGCGCGGAATTACCTGCGCGCGTAGGAGATTTCAGCCAGGCCGAAGATCGAGAGTAGCCGGAGGTACATCCAGCCGATGTCGAACTCATACCACTTCGCCTTGAACTTGGCCGAATGAGGATCGGCGTGATGATTGTTGTGCAGCTCCTCGCCACCAAGCCAGATCGCGATGGGCGAGATGTTCCGGCTCTCATCCTTCACCTCGAAGTTCCGATAGCCAACCGCGTGGCCAACCCCGTTAATGATTCCAGCCGCCCAGAAGGGGATCCAGATCATTTGCACGCCCCAAACGAGCGGCCCAACAAAAAATCCGAATAGATATACGTCGACCGCCAGCATGACTAGGATTCCGACCCAGTTCAGCGGCGACAGAAGATGACGCTCGAGCCAATCGTTCGGGGTTCCCTTTCCATACTTGTCGAGCACGCCCGGCTGGCGAACAGTCTTTCTATAGTAGAAGGCGCCTTTGAGGACGATATTGCGAAGCCCTTCCATCAACGGACTGTGCGGATCGCCCTCGCGATCTGCAAACGCGTGATGCTTACGGTGACACGCAACCCATTCCTTGGTGACGATCGCCGTGGAAAGCCACAGCCAGATTCTCATCGGCAAGGCGGCGAGGTAGTGCAGCTTCACGCCGCGGTGCGTCTGAGCGCGATGCAGGAACAGCGTTACGGACACGTTGGTGAGATGTCCAGCTATGATCACGAAAAGAATCGGCTTCCACCAAGCCGTTGCCCAGCTTCCAAAATCCGGCATCAATTGCTCCGTTTATCTAAGTCTCGGTTACAGCTGCAATCTATCTGAAGGGTATCTGTAAACCAAACGAGCCACATCACTTGCGCGTAACCGGTCCTGCTGGATTCGCTGATGGCGCACTTCCCCAGGTATCGTTGGAGGCATTCCAGTCGGGGACCGACGCATCCGGCCAGAGCCGCACGCCGGTCACGGTCCCACGCACTGGAATTACCGCATCGAAGCGGTTTCCCTGAGCCCAGATGTGCACCGGGAGCGAGAAATCCTGCGTCGTACCGTCGCCGTACGCGACGCGCAGACGGACAGGAAACGGAACCGACGTGTTCCGGCGGAGCGCGATCGCCGCAAAGGTCTGACCTTCGACGACGCGCGTTGACACGCTGTCGATCCCGATGTCGAGAACGTCGCTGGTGTAAAGGAAGCTTCGCCAGAACCAGGAGAGATCTTCGCCCGCCGAGTTCTCGATGCTGCGAAAGAAATCCCCTGGAGTGGGGTGCTTGAACGCCCAGGTTCGTGTGTATTCCCGGAATGCCGTATCGAACAAATCGGGACCGATGACATGATTCCGAAGCGTCAGCATCACTACGGCGGGTTTGCGGTAGCCGATCGCGCCAAGCGCCGAGGGGTCGATGTCGTCCGGCGCCGTCATGAGCGGTGACTGCGTGTTGTTCGTCACGGCATCGCCCCAGTTTTTGAGGTAGCCGGGATAAGCGTTCTGCCGGGGATACCGCGCCTCATTGGCGAATGCATTTAGATACGTGTTGAACCCTTCGTCCATCCATGCATAGCGCCGCTCGTTGGACCCGACGATCATTGGGAACCACTCGTGCCCGTGCTCGTGATTGATGGTCCCGAAGATCGACGCCGGGTCCTCGTTGCCGTAGTGAACCATCACGAACATCGGATATTCCATCCCGCCCACCGGTCCAGCGACGCTCGTCGCCTGCGGCCACGGATAAGGAAAGAACAGCTGTGAGTACTGGCGAATGCTCCATTGCGTCTGTTCCGCGGCGTGCTCCCAGGCTTTGCCGGCCTTGGGGAATTGGTAGTAAGCCTGCGCCAGTATTCCATTCCAGCTCGTTGCGTCCCACCTGAAGTCAGGCGCGCCTGCCCATGCGACGTCGTGGACGTTCCGAGCACGGAAGTGCCATGTCCTTGTTCCCGACTTCGCCGCTCTTTTTGAGGCTGCGGCTTCCGCCTCCGTGATGATCTGAACGACCTCGCCGCTGCGCGCGGCCTGGGCCAGTCGCCGGCGTTGTTCGGCTGTGAGGACCTGCTGTGGATTCTGCAACACACCACTGCCGGCGACGAGGTATCCCGCGGGTACGGTGACGGAATAGTCATAATCACCGAACTCGAGGTAGAACTCGCCTTGGCCGAGATACGGGTCGGTGTTCCAACCACGGACATCGTCGTAAACGGCCATTCGCGGGAACCATTGGGCAATCTCGAAGAGGGTGCTGTCGCGTCCCATTCGATCCGAGCCATGCTCGGGAACCTTGAACGAATAGCTGATCGCGATCGTCGCCTTGCCTCCGCCGGGGACGAGTGGAGATGGAAGGTCCAGGCGCATCATCGTGTCGTTGATCCGGGGCTGAACCGGAGTGCCGTTCACGCGCACGTCCGAGAACGTGTAGCCCCCCTGAAAGCCCCTTACTCCCCACCGGGAGTCCGCAGGAAAGAGCGCGGAACCCTTGCTGCCGTTGCGGTAAAGATTTTGATCCGCCTGGATCCACACGAAGCGAAGGGTGTCGGGAGAGTTGTTCGTGTACCTGATCTGAACCGAGCCCGCCAGCTCCGTCGTCCCGGTGTCGAGTGCCGCGACGATCACATAGTCGGCGCGTTGTTGCCAGTAGTCGGGTCCGGGAGCGCCGTTCGATGATCGGTACCGGTTGGGTCCGGGCCAATCGATGCGGTTTGTGGTCGCAAATGGATCGTCCCGCTGCGTGTCGTAAACAGGACGCGATGCTTGGGACGAATCGGACAGACTTTCCATCCGCACCGGTGCGAGCACGACCGCCCGTTGTTGTGCGCAAGCGACGAGTGCGACCGCCAGAAGAGCGTAATGCTTCACGTGTGCGAGCCTTTTGTAGTAAGAAATTCGTGAGTTTGACCCCGTAGACAGCAACGTAAGGGCCAGTCACCTCTCGCGCACCTTGCGGTACTGGAGTGGTGCCCCTACCCTCATCGCAATGAGTCGCACGAGAGTCCTGGAGTCCCTCATCGAAGGAGGCGCGACCCGCGAGGGTACGCAGCAATTTCGAAAGCGGTTCGCCAAGGCTCAACCGGAAAACTTCTATCGCCCGCTCGTCGATGGCGCGATCGTCTCCTCGCTCGGGCTAGGGACTTACCTCGGCGAGTGCGATGACGCGGAAGACGCGCGATACACCGCGACGGTGATCGCTGCGCTCGAGAAAGGCGTGAACATTCTCGACACCGCTATCAATTACAGATGTCAGCGGTCCGAGCGCGCAATCGGGGAAGCCTTGCACAGCGCGATCTCGAACGGCGACGTCACCCGCGAAGAAGTTGTCGTGTGCACAAAAGGTGGGTACATACCGCTCGAGCGGACCCCACCGGCAACTAAGGAAGGCTATCGCGGCTTTCTTCACAGCGAATACTACGGTCCGGGTATAATGGGACCCGACGATGTCGTTTCCGGCGGACATTGCCTGACACCGCGTTATCTCGATGATCAGATCGGACGCAGCAAAAAGAACCTTGGGCTCGCCTTCATCGATGTCTACTATCTCCACAATCCGGAACAGCAGCTCGACGTGCGGTCCCGGTCGGAATTCCTGGATGTGATGCGCGCCGCATTCTCCACGCTCGAGAACCAGGTCGCTCGAGGAGCGGTCGGCAACTATGGCTGCGCAACCTGGAACGGCTTCAAATTGGCGCCCGAGAATCGGAATCATTTGAGTTTGGGAGAGCTCGTATCCGTCGCGCGTGAAGTCGGCGGCGAGCATCACCACTTCAAGGTCGTCCAGCTTCCCGTCAACCTCGCGATGACGGAGGCGGTGCGGACCCCGACGCAGAAAGTAGGATCCGACCAAGTTCCCTTGCTGGAGGCGGCCCACCGGCTTGGCGTTTCCGTCGTCGGCAGCGCGACTCTCATGCACTCCCAGCTGACCCGATCGCTGCCGGAACAATTGCACAGCGCGTTTCCCGGTTTCAGCTCCGATGCGCGGCGCGCTATAGCGTTTGCCCAGTCGCTTCCGCTAACGGCCGCGCTCGTGGGGATGAAGTCCGTTTCGCATCTGGAAGAGAATCTCGAGTGTCCGAAAATCAGCTAGCGCACCATCGGCCTGGAGGCGGATTCAGGAATCCATGGCCCTCGGCGCAGACGCACGGGTTGCTTGATTTTCTCAAATGGACTCTGGTCGAAAGGCGCCGGAATCCGCGCCGCCCTGACCCTGACCCGAGCACGTTTGCTCGAGTAAATCCCGATTTCATCGTTCCACGTGCCGACCCCCGTGCGTTCACGCTCACGTGGGTTGGGCACACGAGCTTCCTGATCCAGATGGCGGGTCTCAACATCCTCCTCGATCCGATTTGGAGCGAGCGCGCGTCGCCTCTCGGCTTCGCCGGTCCGCGACGCTGGGTTCCACCCGGTGTTGAGTTCGATCGATTACCGCCAATCGATGCGGTGGTTCTCTCCCATGACCACTACGATCACCTGGATGCTCCCACCATTTCCAGACTTGCCGCCCGCTACCCCGCTGCAGTCTGGTATTCCCCGTTGGGGAATGGCGACTTCCTTCGGCATCGCGGGGCTCGCGAAGTTGTCGAAAGAGACTGGTGGGAAGAAACCACAATCGGGAATCTCCGTCTGATCTGCGTTCCAGCGCAGCACTTCTCGGGCAGATCGCTAGGCAAGCGCAACGAAACACTTTGGTGTGGATGGGTGCTGCGGTCTGCCGATCGGAGGCTGTTATTTGCCGGAGATACTGCCCTCCATCCGGAATTTAAGTCGATTGCCGCACGGTACGGCCCTATCGACCTCGCGATCCTGCCGATTGGAGCGTACGAGCCTCGCTGGTTCATGGGTGCTGTTCACATGAATCCGGAGGACTGCATGAAGGCGGTGGCTCAACTGAGAACCGCTCAAGGCAACAGGCGATTGGTCGTGGCCGCGGCTCATTGGGGAACCTTCAAGCTCACCGATGAACCGATGGACGAGCCTCCTGCCCGCATGCGCCAGGAATGGCAGGCATCCGGTTCCGACAGCAACGATCTCTGGATCATGCGACATGGCGAAACGCGCATACTTGACTGATCACAGCGGTTAGCGACAAAGTGTTAGCGCGGTGCGGTACTGTCTTTCCCGGCGTTGTTGTGCGCGAATCTTGCTATCCGTTCTACGAACCCTCCAACACGGAGCATTCCCATGGCTGCAGCCAAGAAGTCCAAAGCAAGAGGTGGCAAAAAGAGGTCGCGGTCCGGATCCTCCGGACGCAAGAGTGGAGGCGCTCGGAAGCGGACGACGAGAAAACGCGCGAGCAGCGCACGCAAGTCTGGCGGAAGAAAGTCATCGCGTCGGAAATCGTCCGCTCGTCGCAAGAGCAGCGGACGTAAGTCTTCTGCGCGGAAGTCTTCAGCCCGGAAGAGCAGCGGACGGAAACGTCCTCGTCGCCGGTCGCAGTCTCCGGTCGCTCGCGTGAAGCGCGTGGCATCCGGGGTGGCGCAGCAGGCAGTCGGTCTGGCTGAGCGTGGGGTTGGTCTTGCTGAGCGTGGCGTTGACAGCGTGACCGGGTTCGTCCAGGATCGATTCTAGCGTCAAGGGCGTTTGGCAGCCGCTCTGTTTTTCGTAGCGGCTGCCGCGCCAGGACGATGGTGGCCACCGAGCCATCGCTCAACCTCGGCAAACACTCTCTCGCGGCCGTAGTCGACGGTGATGATATGCCCGGCGCCCTCGGTCCAAACCAATTCCTTGTCCGCGCTCCCCAGGCTTCTGAGCGCGAACTCCGCGGTTGCCGGCGAGCAGCGCGGGTCTTCCCGGGACTGAATTATCAGCGTTGGCGCTCGCACGTCAGCGAGAGATTTTCTGGCGCGACGCACAACGGTGGACAGCTCGTGCAGCTCTCGCCCAGTGATATAGCCATAGGCAAGATTCTTTTCGCGCTCGATCGGATCGTGAATCGATCGCGGGTTTCGTCCGTAAACCTGGCCCGCCAGTCTCCCCCACAACTGCTCGCTTGCGACCAGTGCCGCCAATGCTCCGCCCATTGAAAGCCCGACGACTGAAACCGAATCGTGCCGGCTGCGCGTGTCGATGTACGCCTTCTTGGCCGCGGCAATCCACTCGCTCGCTCGCGATTTCCCAAACGCCTCCAGAGTTCGTCCATGACCCGGGAGCAGCGGAGCGAGCACGCTGAATCCCTTTTTTTTGAGGTGCCTGGCGAGAAGGGCGAGCGTCTGCGGAGTGTCTCCAAAACCATGCAGGAGGAGGACTCCATGCGAGCCCTCCTCCTGCAGATCTATCGTCTCAGCCCCGCGCAGTATTGCGGCCGTGTCGGCGGCTTGCCGGTCGTCCATCGGCCCTCACGACGGCGACAGCTCTCTTTGCACGGGAATCGGCGAGCTTCTGTCGCCGTTATCGCGAGAACTCCGATCGGCGTTTCCCCGAAGAGATGCGTGGAGGGAGCGCGGCTCGATCAGAAACGTCATCCCGTTCCGCTCGGCGATTCCGGCCGAGACGAGACGGCTCAACGCCAGCGCGATCGATTCCCGCGTCGCACCGACCATTTCACACAGAAGGCGGTGATGACTGTTCTCGAGCTTGAGGCGACCATCGGGAGCGGTGAAGCTCCGATCAGTGCTGAGATGCGTCAGCGTCGAAACCAGGCGTTGATCGACATTGAGTGCCGCGAGCTCGTGCAGCTTCTCCAGAAGGAAAGCTCTCTCCGACATTATTTGCGACAGGAGCGGAATGACGTGCGAGGGGCGTTCGCGTACCACAGCCCGAAATTGAGCGCCACTGAGGAACATTGTCTTCGTTTCTTCCGAGGCGCTCGCGTCGGTGACGTAATGACTGTTGGGAGATAATCCCTCACTCCCGAAAGTCTGTCCCACCGTGGCGATCACCGGGACGAATCCGCGTCCGACTTTGATCTTGTTGCGCAGAACTACGTGGCCTTCGAGAACGATGAAGACGCCGTCCGCTGCGACACCGCGCTGATACAGCTGAAATCCAGCGGGCCAGCTCGCGCGCGCGCCATACGCGCCAATGAGCGCCACATCATCCGGAGTGAGACGGGAGCGTCCCACTCCTTCTTGCCCAGTTTTCATTTAACTCTCGTCATTTCTGCTCTCGTCGGGATCGCAATGTCCGGGCCTGATTGGAGCAGTCAAGAACGCGACATTTCAACTCTTCTTGAGCAATCCTGTTGCCACTTCCAGTACTCGTGTTGCCGAATCGAAGCGCTGGACGAGATCAGCGATCTCGCGTTCCACCGTGGCTTCGTCCCCCACACGGATCGCTTCATTGACCGAAGGCAGCGTCATCGTCGAGTAGCCGTTGTTCTCGTCCGACGCATAAATCAGGTTTCTGAACCAGGGTCGTGTCACGAGACCCTGTGGTCTTGTAAGCTGGCGTTCAACTCCGAGAAGAGTCGTGTTCACTCGCTTGGCGATTCCTGGTGCCAGCTGAGCCGCAAGAGCTCGATCCCTCGCGGCAGTGAACGCGAGGGCTGCGCTCTCCATCCTTCCAACTGCCGCATTCAGTACGGCACCGGACAATTTCCAGTGCTTCTCGGTGATCGCGCGCTCGACCTGTGAGGTGAAGCGCCGCATCGTGCGCGCGTACTCCACGTAGTCGTACGGAAGGATTTCGGCGTTCGCGATGCGAAGAAGCGCCGCCACTCCGATTCGCGCGTTGGTTGCGTGATACTCGAATGTCGGATCACCGAACTTCGTCATCCAATGATAGGAGTCGTAAGCCGAGTGGTAGACACCGGCTGGACCGCCGAAGCCCCAATCGACGATCGGTATTCCGAGATGATTGTAGAAACCGGCGAAATCGGAGCCTCCACCCGGGTCTCCCATCTCTGGCTCGAGCGTATCGGCGGCGAGGTTTGCGCGCTTTCTCCACACACTGTAAACGCTGCCCTGACCGCTTGGATCCGGAATTCCTCTGGCAACATCGCGCAGCAACGCGCGCAGCGATGGCGATCCACCGCTCCCGAAGTTGGGACCTTGAGCGACATCGTCCTGGTTCAAGTACGCGACAGCGCTTCGAGCCAGCCGCAGTGAGTCCTCTTCGACGAACTCCGTCGAGCCGATCAATCCCCATTCTTCCGCATCCCAGGTCGCGAACACGATCGTGCGCTTGGGCCGCTTCCCTGTTTTCGCTTGTTCTGCAATCGTGCGAGCGGCTTCGAGCACGCTCACTGTTCCGCTGACGTTGTCAGCCGCGCCGGGACCCCACGCATCGCGGTGGCTACCGACGATCACGATCTCTTCGGGAAATTCGCTGCCGCGAATGGTCCCGAACGTATCCCAGATTTGCTTGTAGGGATTGGTCGTCGCGTCGGTCGTCACCGCGATCCGCGCCTGCACCGGACCCGGGCCTACGTGATAGCGGAAAGGAAGCCCGCCCTGCCAAGGCTGCGGAATCGACTTCCCCGCGAGTCCACGCAATAGCTCGCCGGCGTTTCCATAAGAGATAGGAAGTACCGGGATGTGAGGAACGTCCATCGCCGCGAGCGCGATCCGCTTCGCGTTCGTCGTGCTCGGGTAACCCGGAGTACTCGGATCACCGTTCGGATTCATGACGCTTCCCCGTTGAATTCCGTGCGATGGGCGCATCGGTCCCACGGGATAAACATCCCCGCGGACATAACCGTCGTCCGCCGGGTCGCTATAGATGATCAGTCCGACGGCTCTGTGCTTCTCCGCTTCACGCGCCTTGATCCCGCGATACGATCGCCCGTAACGCGCAATCGCGATTTTCCCCTTGACCGATACGCCCATTGAGTCGAGCTGCGCATAGTCTTCGATCAGTCCATAGTTCACATACACCACTTCGCCCTGCACATCGCCCGCGGCACCGTAACCGTTGAACGGGATCACCTGGGGAAAGGCGGATGACGTCGTGTCTTCGGGGACGATGCCTTCCTGCAGATTGAGCTCGATCGGATCGGGCGCGATTCGCCACACGCGCGTGCTGATCGGGTGCGGCATCCATACGCTGTAGCCTCGCACCTCAGTCTCGAGCCCCCACGATTTCATCTTGTCGATTACATAGTCGCGTGTCCGAGCCTGCGCGGAAGTTCCGGCCATGTGCGGCTGCAACGAGAGAAACTTCGAATGCGCCGACGAGCTCCGTGCCGAAGGCCGTGTGATCGCGTCGGCCTCCGTTGCGCGTTCGACCGACGCTGACTGGGTACCATAGCCCGGAGTCGTCTGCGCCTGGAGCGGAGCTGCGAACCCAATGATCAGCGTGGCTGCTAGATGTCGATTCATTCCCTGTAAATTGCCTCTGGAAAGGGTGGCCGAGCGAAATCCTAGTCGTCGAGCTGGTCGAGCGCGGCTGCAATTGCTTTGCGAAGCCTCGCCTCGCCTTCCGCCCCTGGAGTGATACCGCCTGCAAGCGAATTGAATTTCGACAACATCTCCGCTTCGATGAAGTTCGTCGGATCCCGGACTCCGAGCGATTCGAGTGAGCGAATCGCCAGCTTCCGCAGCAGCGACAGTGTCGAGCTTTCCAACGCCTTGAGAGATTCCGGGTCCGACGTTGCCTCCCTCGCCCCGCGCTCTCGCTTACGCCTCGGGGCATCTAGAAGCGATGATATGGATCCGAGCCTGACGACGAAGGATCCGGCCGTGTGCTCTTTCCATTCGCTCACGACGCCGCGCCTGCGCAGAGAGGGCAGCAGTGCAAGGATTCCCTCCCGAACCGGCGAGATTCCGTTCGGACTCTGATTGCCGCGCCCCGTAATTATCAGGACTTCGGTCGCGCCACCGACCTGACGCTCCCTCAGCCACGCTTCCGCACGAAAACGCGCGTCTGCCACAGTCGGTAACGACTCTCTCAGATTGAGGGTGTTCTTCTGGCCGAATGCGGCTTCGTCAAAAGCCTTCCAGACCGGGTCGAGCGAGATCTTACCGGATCGCATGCTGTAGTACGTGGCCGTCGAGCTTTTCCTGCGGTGTCACTCCTACGATTGCTGCAAGTGTCGGAGCCATGTCTACCACTCTTGCAAATTCACCGTACCGGCCAGGCCTGACGTCTCTACCATAGAAGATGATGGGGACGTGCGCGTCCGGATCGTTGGGGCTGCCGTGTTGGGCCTGCCAATAACCTGCGAGCCAGTAATTGTAGGGAGCGAGCGACACTACGAGAGCTGCTTGTTCTTCGTCAGAAAAAATGTGGAGCCACCTGCGAGCGATTCTGTCATTAATGGTATCACGACGCACAAGATCGGAAATCCTTTCGGCGCGCGCTACGCCTGGCACGTGCAGAAATGCTGACCGCACCGACTGCACGAGGGAGTCCTTGTTGATGTTGGCTCTGGCCAGTGCAGCTCTGTCCAGCTCCAGAACACCGCTGTCGAACAAGAACCCGTTGCCCTTGTACACGCCAAAAGTGTTGGTGAGTCCCGTACCCGGCACTCCGGCAGTGGCGAGCGAATTACTCAGCCGCTCCAGCACCGGTTGCACATTCACGCGAATCGCTCCGGCATTCGGATCGTGCGCGTGGACTTCAGGAAAGGGCGTCAGACCGTGATCGGCCGTCAGCGCGATTACGACTTCATTTCGATTGCGGATTCGGAAGAGCGAATCGAGAAACAGTCCGAGTGCGCGATCAACACGAAGAATCTGATCGTGCAGTTCCCGCGAGTCAGGGCCGTATCGGTGCCCGACAGCATCGGTGGTCGACAGCGATATTGCCAACACGTCCGTCTGTGGCCCCGCTCCCAGGTTCAGCGCCTTCACGCCGGCCATAGCAAAGTCGAGCGTAAGCTCGTCCATCCACGGAAACTCGGATAGGAACCGGGCGGCAGAATCCGCCACTCTCGACTCGTAGTGCGGGAACGTCACTCCGACACCGCCGCTCTCGAGTGGCACACTATCCGGCTCGCTGTACGCTCTCGCCGGCAGCAGCAGCTGCCACGCACGTCCCGCATAACTCGCTGCAAGTTTCCGCGCATTGAATGCGCGTACCCATTCCGGAAGGCTCATGTCGTAATAAGTGCTGGTCGTGAAATTCCCATTCGCGGCGTACCAGAACACGTGCTGCTTCGATCTTCCGATCGGAAGAATTGCCCCACGATCCTTTCTCGACACGGATAACGCGCGAGTGCGCGGATCCTTGGCGACCAGCCAATCGGTGAGTGTCGTCCCGCGAAAACGGAACGGCGATGCACCCAGGCCGTCGGCGTCGACCAGAGCCACCGTCGTATCGTTCACCCCCGCGATGTTCGTCATGATGCCGGTGTGAACAGGAAAACGACCGGACATCGTCGCCGCGTGGCCGGGAGCAGTTTCGGTGATTGCGTGATCCTGAAACGCGTTCGTGAAGACCGCGCCGCCTTTATAGAGTTTCCCAAGTCCGCCCGTGAGCTGCTTCTCGAAGCGCGGCAGATAGTCTGCGCGCATAGCATCGATCGTGATGAACACGATCAGCTTTGGCTTCGAAGCGCTTCGCATTTGAGCGCTCGCCGGATGTCCAGCGAGCGCGAGCAGAATTATCGGCAGCAGAGTGCCTTTGAATCGACGCATCATTTGAACGATTGAGGTTTTCTGGTCTACTTACACTGCGCGGGAGCGCCCGCGGGCAGGCCGAATGCCGTCGTGACGGCAATCCTCCAGCCCTCGGCCGTCTTCACGAATACGCGCTCCGATACGCCGCTCGACGTCGTGTCTTTCTGGGTGACGGTGTAACAGTAGGTACCGTAGACGATGCCCGGAGCTAGCGGATGCACGCGCAGATTCCGCGCAATAAGCGTGTCGGGCCACGTCGAGTCCCGTCGCGCGCTCCATCCTTCGTACCCAAGCTCCAGTCCCGCCGGTCCGTTGCGCGCCAGACCATTCGTATGCAGATAGGTGGCCAGATAGCGCGCACGATCGCGCTTGTGAATCGCGTCGATGTTCTCTTCGAAAAGCCTGCGCGCGTCCAGCGTATCCGCTACGACTGATGTCGCTGGTGATACGCCAGTGTTAGCCGCGGTAGGCGTGCACGCGGCGGACACGACGAGAAGAGTGAGGAGCTGACCAGACGAGAGACCCGTCGATGCCATATGACTCTGCGGAGAGTGTCTCCGAAATGTTAACCGGAGACGAGGCGATTGGCGACTCCGGTTGCGCTACTGGCTTATGATTTTCTCGAGGATGGAGACGCCTCTCGCCAGATCATCGCGATCCATCACGAGTGGAGGAAGAATGCGGAGCGTGTGATCCCCCGCTGTCAGTGCGAGAAGCCCCTCGTCCCATCCCCGCTTGACGATCTCGTTGGCCGACTCGACGACATCGAGCCCCCAGATGAACCCGGTCCCGCGGATTGCCCGCACCTTTCCGGAACGGAGCTGTTCCCCGAGCCACGCCCCATTTTCACGGACGGCGCGGAGGAGTGATGGATCCGACAGCCTGTCGATGACGTGCGAAGCGACAGCGGCCACGAGTGGACCGCCACCGAACGTCGTCCCGTGATCGCCCGGCTTGATCGTCGCCGCGATTTCCTCCGATACCAAAACGGCTCCCATCGGCAACCCGCCCGCCAGCGGCTTGGCCAGAGTCAGCATATCGGGAACGACGCCAATGTTCTCGTACGCGAAAAAGTGCCCTGTGCGCCCGAGACCGCATTGAATCTCGTCGAAGATGAGGGCGATCTCTCGCTTTGCGGTCAGCTTGCGCAGACCCTGCAGGAAATCCGAATCGAGAACGCGGACTCCTCCTTCCCCCTGAATCGGCTCGACGATGACTGCCGCTACCGTCTCCTCATCGAGAGCCGTTTCGAGGTCGGCAAGATCTCTCTCGCAAATCGAGACGCCGCCTGCCAGCGGCCGGAATGGTGCGCGATAGGAAGGACGATCGGTCGCGGCAAGCGACGCGAAGAGTCTGCCGTGAAAACTTCCGCGCAGCGCGACTATCTCGACCTT
>CAJDUK010000011.1_pt1 | contig 18156 bp, 15 predicted proteins | sample 7390591 | NCBI WGS metagenome assembly CAJDUK01 (sample SAMEA7055672, study PRJEB34461) | soil metagenome | biome: terrestrial ecosystem; feature: Peninsula; material: soil | place: Antarctica | collected 2016
CGCCTCCGCAACCGATGCTCGCCCGCTCCGGGCCGATCCCGACCCGCGGCGACGTGGCGGGTCTGCCAGCTGCCCAATCCCCTTCCGCAGACATACGGCATCAGTGACGTCGTTCAAACGCTCCGGAGCTGACGCCCTCGGCCGCGGAACGCTGCAAACCAGGTCGCAGACAAGAACCTCGACAACACCGCCACGTTCTTCGCTGGTCTGTGTGCGTGTCTCATTCCGCTGTTTCCGACTGGCCACCCGTCCTACTTTCATGGAGGGTTGACGTCACTTCAGGACCTCTGGGGCGAAGAAACGATCAAGAGGCTTCACTTCGGCGCGTCGGCGGTGTTCCTCGTTCTCCTTGCGCTGATGAGCTTCCTCTTCGGTAAGAGGGAAGGCCGCCGTGATCCGCGGCAAGGGATGCGTTTTTCGCCGAGGTTCTGGAAATGGTTCCACTGGACCTGCGCCATTGCCATGGGCCTAGCATTGATATGGATCGCGGTGACGCTTTCGGTGGGGTGGCCACCGCGCTCGTTGCTCATCGGCGAATGGGTCTCGGCGTGGGCGTTCGGCGCGTCGTTCCTCGCGAAGGGCGCCGAGTGGGACATGCTCTTCGGGAGACCACGTCCACCGGCGACGCCCACCGCCTGATCCGCCGCCTTTTTCCTCGGCGAGGAGCCAGAAGCGGAGTCGGCTCATGCCGACCCCGCGCTAGGCGCTAAAGGCCCTGGGTCGTCAGGTCCTGCGCGGCTCGCGCTGCGACTGCGCTGCGTGGCGGTGGTGCGAGTACGCCGACTGCGCCGCTCGCGCGGCCGTGCGACTGCTCGCGTTCGCGCGATGGTCGCCCAGACGGTGGCGCGCGCCGGACGCGGCGGGAACGGCATCGGCCGACCGCTCCTGATCGCGGCCTCGAGTTGCTGCTGCATGTCCGCGCAGACGATGGCTAGTGCCGTGCGGTCTCCTGCGCGGGCGCGAGCGGTGAGCTCTGCTACAAACGCTGCGTCGGCCGCGTCCACGTCGTGCTCCCGTTGATCGCCAGGCGATCGAGCCTCCTCCACGCACGGTCGATGATGACCAGTATCCGCCCGCGGTTCGCAGCACACCAGAGGCGGACGATCGCCGCAACGAAGCGCTCGGCACGCTCGGGCGCGCTTTCAGCATCGACGCCAGCGAGTCCAATGCATTCTCCAAGTTGGTTCGATACGAATCGAACATCGAGCGAGCACTCTTCCGCGCACTCAAAGAGTTGCAGCGCTTGCAATCCGCCCGTCTCGACGACTCCGCAGCCTCTAAGCCATCAAGCGGAGCGATCAAAGTAGACGAGCCCACGTTCTAGGCGCCAACGATTAGCTCGTCCTGCCGGAGCGGCCGTCGTGCGTGGAACGACGACTAGTAAGAACCAAGCCGAGCGCTTGTCGCGTTTTGGTGGAACTGCGACAGAAACCTGCGCTCGCTCACGCGTCACAGAATGTGAACGCGACGCCCGCCGCAATTGCACGCGAACCGCCTCGCAGAGCCGAGAACCACCTGACCCGGCCCGAAAACGCATCGAACGAATGTGATGCCTGTCTACGCTCAGGCCTTTCGGGCTTTGCTGACACGATCTCGTCGAGCAGTTCGCTCTCGCAGTGGTGCTTGCGCGCCTCGACGTAGGCCTTCGCGATCGCGAGCGTCTCGCGGAAAGTTCCGCCGCGTTTGGCCGTGACGACAATCATGCCGGCGGTCGGTGGACCCCTCGAGCTAGCCGGCTCGTCCGCTCACGCCGCGCAATGGCCTGCGCCACACCAGGGCCGGCCTCGTGAACGATCTGTTGGCCGCGCTACGACGCTAGACGGATTGCCCTGATCGTACGATCGGTGAAGTTGGTCGTCGAAAACGAGCGTCCGCGCGCGGCGAGCGACGAAGTGTCCCATTTCCTTTCAGCCAGCTCCACGATTGCCCGACGGAGACGATCGACAGTTGGATCATCAAGTAGGAGCCCGTCCTGGTTCGCTCGGACGATGTCTCGCGCGCCACCGCGGCTTGAGGCAATGACTGGCGTTCCCGCGGCAAGTGCCTCGACCATTGTGATGCCAAAGTCCTCTTCGCCGATGTGGATGAAGCCCCCTGCTTGCTCGTATAGCCGTACAAGCTCCTCCCTGGGCGTCCAGCCGCGGAGCTCCACGTTAGGGGGAAGACGCTGCCGTAGAATCTGCTCGAGCGGGCCGATGCCGACCATAATCAACCTGTACGGAAGGTTGCGAAACGCCTCCATAACGATTTCGGGACGCTTGTAGGGCACGAGGCGGTGCGCCCAGAGGAACATCGCTTCGTCTTTTGAGTTCGAGGAAGTGATGTCGTCGACGTCGACTGGTGCACCGACCACGATGGATTCGCGGCCGTAGAAACGGCGAATACGCTCCTGCACGGCGGTTGAGATCGCGAGATAGAGATCCGGCCGCTGGGCGGCTTCTCGGTCGGCCTTTCTCAACCATGCTCTGAACCTGTCGAACACCATTCCGCCGAGTCGTCCCACCTGGCGCTCGTCCGTTTCGGGCATCCAGGCGTACCGCATCGGCGTGTAGCAGTAGACGGCATGAAGGGCATCACTGCGCGGGCGGACGTGCGCTGCACACGCGTGCGACGACGAGATCACGATGTCGTAGTCGTCCAGGTCGAGGCTGCGGAAGTAATGCGGCATGTATGGCAGCAAGTAGCGCCAGCGACCTGGGTCGTGCCCTCTCTGGCGGATGCCCGGGAGCGTGGCAAGGCGTGATTCCTTCACGATCGAGCGCGCGAGCTCAGGCGGAAGCAGTTCGCGTGCTGCCATGAATGTGTAGATGTCCGGCGTCGAACCCTGCGCGAACAGCCCTGTGCGCATCACGTCGGCGACACGCTCGGCGCCGTGGTAGCCCTGGAACCAGTCGTGGACAATGGCCGCTCGACCCGTAAGTGGAGACGTGGGCGACGTGACCTCGGCAGGGTTTGTCACGGGGCCCTGGAGCTCACATACTTGCCTAGATGAAGAGGGCGCTCATTACCGGCATTGGTGGTCAAGACGGCTCGTTTCTAGCGGGATTCTTGCTTGAGAGAGACTATTCTTCGGCATCGTCCGGCGCGTCATCTCGGAGCCGCACGAGAATCTCGGGCACATCCGACACCGGGTCGAGCTCTTCCAGGCCGACCTCCTTGATCAAGGGTCACTGGTCGATGTTCTGCGCCGGTGCCGCGCGCACGAGATCTACAACCTCGCCTCCGTTTCATTCGTTCCGATGTCCTGGCAGGAGCCCGTGCTCACCTTACGCGGCCGTGGGAGTCACGTCGATGCTGGAGGCGATTCGCCTCGTCGATCCCACCATACGCTTCTACCAGGCGTCGTCCAGCGAGATCTTCGGTGAACCGATCGAAAGTCCGCAGAACGAGCTCACGCCCCTGCATCCACTCACGCCTTACGGGATCGCGAAAGCGTACGCCCATTTCATCACACGCGCGTACAGGCTGAATTACGGCGTTTATGCCTGCTCCGGGATTCTCTACAACCACGAGTCGCCTCGGCGACCCATCGACTTCGTACCGCGGAAAATCGCACGCGCTGCTGCTGCGATCAGCCTTGGAATGGAGAACGAGGTGATGCTCGGCGATCTAGATGCGAGGCGCGATTGGGGATACGCCGGAGACTACGTCGAAGCGATGTGGCTCATGTTGCAACAGGACTCAGCTGATGACTACGTCATCGCCACCGGGGTCACACACAGCGTCGGCGAGCTCGCCGAGCTCGCCTTCGGCCACGTTGGGCTGCACTGGCGTGACCACGTTCGCACCGACCCCGCTCTCACCCGTGGCCCAGCTGAGCTCCGCAACCTCGTCGGCGATGCCTCCAAGGCCAAAGACAAGCTTGGCTGGACGCCCAGCACCTCGTTCGAAGAGCTGATCCGAACGCTCGTCGACGCCGACCTCGAACGCCTAGGGGCGTCGGTCGAACCACGGTCTCTCGGTAGCAACATTGAGGCCGCGCCCTCTGTAAAGGCCTGAGGGGTTTTCAAAATGTCAGTTCGCGCTGCGACTCGGTGGTATTCGTGGATCAGGCCACTACGCGACGATCTCCCTGGGGTCCGGTCCGTGGGTAAACGGTCCTCTCGTCGTCGGTCCCGTAGACGCTGTCCGGGCGCGCGAGGAGGTAGACCGCCGCACCGATCGCCCAACTCGTGAGCGGCGTTCCGAGCACCTCCTGCGTGATCCCGACGGTCGCGACCGCGACGACAAGCGGCAAACTGCCACGATCCCCCTTGCGCACGGGCCGCAGAAGCGTCAACCAGTACATCGCGGCGACGAGCGAGAGCCCCACAAGGCCGCCGACGCCGAGGTAGTAAAAGAGCGTCGAGTCGATCGTATTCGGGATCACACCGCCGCCGAACAGCGGGTTCCTTTTGAAGGCTCCCCAGCCCACCCGCCATGATTCGAAGCGCTGGTCGAGGGAGAAACCGGCGAGCGCGAAGCGCGACTTGTAGATCTCGTCAAGCTTCCCGACCTGCCATAGGACGAGTGCAACGACGGCGACACCGGCGGTGCCGGCGATCAGAACCGAACGTCGTAGTCGCGGCGTGCGCCACAGAATCACGCTCGTCGCGCAGATGAAGCCGATCGCCGCGCCGCGCGACCCGGAGACGGCGATCGCCAGCAAACCGGCGACGAGTGCCGCCGTGTACAGGTTGATCGAATAGAGTCGGAGCCGTCTGCGCTCAATCATCACGAGCGCGACTATGGCGATGTAGGCACCATAGGGGCCAAGGTTTCCTGGGTAGACGAACGCGCCCTCTTCGCGACGCGTCTGAAGGAAATACGATTCGAAGCCGAGATCACGGGGGCGGCTGAGCGCGAAGGGGTCGATCGCGGGAAAGACTGCGTGAAGAGCTGCCAACGAGCAGCCGACAACCCCGCCGAGCAAGAAGAGCTTGATCCACCGATCCCGGTCCGCCTCGGCGAGGAAGGTCGCGCAAGCGGAGAAGGCCAGGACGGCGTGCAAGGGCCGGTAAGCGTTGCCGACGATGCCTAACCTGAGGTCGCCGCGGAGGACGCCGGTCTCTCCGAGATAGAGCGCGGCGAGGACGAGCGCGAGCACGATCCATCTGAAACGGTCCGAAAGGAGCGAGGGGAGCATGAGCACAGCAGCTGCGATCACGACGATCGTGCCTACGTAGAGCCGCTCGTCGAGCGATTTGAGGATCTCCGGATTGAAGACGGGGATGACGACGAAGAGGAAGAGCAGCAAGCCGCGGCCGAGCAATATTCGCGGCGGAAGCGCGAGTGGCCGGAGGAGCCGTGTCCGTTCGCTCCAGTTTGCGGTCGCGGCCGCCGAGGGGTCGACGCGCGGCCGAGTTTCCGCCCTCATGGGCGCGCGGGCATCCCTAATAGACGCTTGGAAGGGGCGACCAACGCCTGCGCGACGGCCTCCACCACTAGTTTGCCGACGACGCGATCTCGCTCGGTCGACGCGGCTCGCGCCGGCCGCGTCGTCGCCTCATCGATCGCGATCGTCATCTCATCGAGGTCGAGCGGATCGAAGAGCACGGCCGCCTCTGGCGGAAGCTCGACCATTCCGCCCGTACGACTCGCGGCGACCGGCAGCCCACACGCGGCGGCCTCGAACGCGGGAAGCCCAAACCCCTCCTCGAGCGAGGGCAGGACCAGGGCGCGGCTTGTCGCCAAGAGGCGGTCCACCTCTAGTTCGGAGCACGTCGGCCGGACCTCGACACCTGCGATCCGGTGCGTCCTCAGCCATTCCCGCATCCGCTCGGTCTCGCCTTCCCAACCACCCACAAGCCAAAGAGTGCCGCCACGCGCGGAAAAACGACTGGCGCGGAAAGCCAGGCAAAGCCGACCGAGGTTCTTGTGCGGCGCAAACCGGCCGAGGTAGAGGAGTCGGTCTTCCTGCCCAAGCGATTCGCGCAGCCCGGCCCGGTCCCGGGCCCGCTCCGGATCCTGCGGGAAGCGTACGACTGTGATCCGCGATTCCGGCACGTGGAGATCGCTCATGATGCGGGCTGCCGAGACGGCGGAGTCGGTGATGACGTGGCTCGAAAGCCGCGCGACCGCGAGCAAGAAGAGCCGTTTGGCAAACCGGGTCGCTCGGGTGCCCCCGTGGCGGAGCCCTATCGTGTCGTGGATGACGGTCACCGACGTTCCCGGCCGAAGGGGCCGAAGCTGGTGCATGTAAACCACAACATCAGCGCTCGGCACGCGGCCCACGTCGCGCTGGCCGCGCCATACTCTCGGATTAGCGATCGCGGGCTGGACGTGGGCTCCGTCGAAGAGAACTTGCCGCAACCGCTCAGGCTTCCCCCACAGAGTCCAATCTCCCGGAGGCGGCGAACCTCGAAAGTCGGCGAGAACGAGTTCCGTAACTCTGCCGGCACCTCCGAGACCGAGCCAGCGGCAATCGAGCACGATGCGCTTGCCGCGCAGCGCCGACGGCGTGGGCTCCCATATCGGCGCGGCGGCCTGCTTCGTGACCCCTCCCAAGACTATGCCCCTCGAGTAACGAGCGGTCGCCGCGCCCGCAGGCCGATGCGGAGGCCTCGCACGAACTCGCTGACAAGACTCGGGAGCCGGCGGAGCTGACGTCGTTTCAATCGCAGCAGCACTATCCCTGCGAGATTGAGCGGGACCGCGATGACGAGAGCGATCCCCGAATGCTTCGCGAGGAAGATCGCACTGCTTCGGACGTGGGCCCGATCGCCATCGAGCGACCGCGTCCGCGACCCCGCGTTGATCGTCGCTCCCACCTTGTGATAGACGACGCTCTCCTCCGCGACGGCGATCCTCCACGAACGCCGCTTCGCTCGGAAGCAGAGATCCGTGTCCTCCATGTAGAAGAAGAAGGTCTCATCCAGAAGCCCTACTTCCTCGAGAACGGCTCGTCGCACGAGCATGCTTGCCCCGGTGATGAAGTCGAGCTTGCTCGCCCGTGTCGGCTTCATCGAACACGTCGTCTTCCCAAGCAAGGAATTGAATGTTCCTCCGCCCCATGCCTGCACTCGTCCGGGGTCGTGGGCGAAATAGAGCACGGATCCGACAATTCCGATACGCGGGTCCTTGTCAGCCTCTCTCACGAGCGCTGTCAGGGCGCCGGGTTCGACAGTTGTGTCGTTGTTGAGGAGCCAGACGAAGTCGCCACCCTGGGCGAGGGCGTGGCGAATCCCGATGTTGCTCCCGCGCGAAAAGCCTAGGTTAGCCCCCGCTTGGAGGACGGCTACCTCAGGAAAGTCGCGCCGGATGCGCGTCTCCGATCCATCTACGGAGCCGTTGTCTACAGCGACAACTTGCCGGTTGTCGTAGTCAAGTAGACGAAGAGAGGAGAGACAACCGCGCGTGTCGGGCCATCCGTTCATGTTGAGCACAACCACGAACACGAGCGGGTTCGTCGAGTGACGAGTCATCAGCGACCATTAACCGGGCGGCAGGGGGCAACTTCCGGCTGTGGATCGTCTGCGGTGGCCCGCGGCGACACGCGGTACGAATGCCAGAAGACGGCCAACAACACGAGCGTGCCCGCGATCATGCCGGCGACCGCTCCGTTGACGCCCCACGCACGGATCAGCAGCCATCCAGCTGCCACTCCGAGCACTGCCGCGTAGAGATTCCCCATGAAGAGCGGCCTCGTCTGGCGCTTCGCGTTGAGCACGCACGTCAAAAGGTAGACGGGGTGGAGCACGAAGTAATAGAGAGAAAAGAGCACCACGACCGTGCCGTATCGTGAATATGTCGCTCCATAGAGAAGACGCAAGATCGGATTCGCAAGTATCGCGACGGCGAGGCAGTAAACCAGGACGAACGGCGCGGTTGCGGCATACGTGAGCGTCAGCGCGCGATGCAACCCCGCCTCTCCGGTGCGGCTGCGCGTTCGCGCATACCCGATGGGCAGGATGGTGAACAGGAAGAGAAAAAACGTATTCAGGGGTCCGAGAACGATTTGGGCAGCCTTGAGCCCGCCGGCGGCCGCGGCGCCGAGCATCGCGGCTGTGAGGTAAATGTAGAGTTGCCCGGCGAGCCACGATGCCGCGAGCGCCGCGGCCAGCCACCTCCCGAAGATCCAGTTCTCGCGCAGGCCAGCCGCGTCGGCAGAACGCCCGAGGCTGTGCCTGATCTTCCAGCCCCCAAGGGCAGCACCGACCGCAGAGGTCGCACCCACGACATAGAGTGCGCTCGGAGCTCCGATCTCGGTGAGCGACACGAGCGTGAGTAGGGTTCCGACCTGCCCTCCGTAGCTGACGAGATCGACCGCGAACGCCGTCTCCAACCTCCCCTCCGTATAGAGGACGCGCCGAACAAACTCCTGGAGTTGCCAGGCGGCGATCGCCGGCGCGAGCGCCAACAGGATGGCAGCAGCACGCGCGGAGAAGCTGGTCGCGGCGAGCGCGCCGGCCATGGCACCTGCGGACAGCGTTGCGGAGAGGACGACTTGACCGAGCGCCGTCGAGCTCGTGTAGCGGACGTAATCGCCTACCGGTCGGTTCTGGCCGAGGACATTGTGCGGTTGCGTCACGAGCGCGACTTGGATGCCGTTGAGGAAGAGGAGCGCCGTGTAGGCGAGAACGAACACACCGAATTCGGACGACCCGAGCGTTCGCGCGAGGATGAGCATCGTCGCGAGATTCGTGACGGAGATCAGCGTCTGGTCCGCGAGGCCCCAGAAACTCGTACGCAGGAGGGGCCTCAGCCCTCCGACGCGGAGACGAAGCGGCGCGCCTTCGCTCATGCAGTCTTCCGCGCCGTCACGTCGAGCGCACCGCCGGTTCCGAGGCCAAGAAGCAGCGTCGCAAGCGGAAGGAAGGCGTAGTACAGCGGCATCGATTCGCGGACCTCGACCTTCCGACCGAGGAGTGCATCGACCGCGTGCCTGACGCTGCCGCTCAGGGTGTTCGCCTGGTATTGCGGAACAACGCGCTCGATGCGAAACCCGGCGCCTTCAAGAGTCGCACGGAGCGTGCGCGGACCGAAGTGGTACAGGTGGCGGGGCACGTCGAGACCGAACCAGAGCTGTCGGAAGACCCTGCTTTCGATGCTGTCGAAATTGGGTAGCCAGAGCCGCAGCGTTCCGCCCGGTCGCAGCCAGCGGTGGATCTCCTCAAGCGCAGTCCTGGGATCGTGGAGGTGCTCGAGAACGTGAGCCATGGTGACGAGCTCGAAGGTCTCGAGCGGGAATTCCGCGTCCTCGACCCCTCCGACGAAGATCCGATCCAGTTGCAGGCCAAGTCTCTCCGCAGCCTGCGCCGCCGTAGCTTCGTCGGGCTCGATGCCGTGCACCGACCACCCGAGATTCGCCATTACCTGCAGGTAGACACCAGTCCCGCACCCGACATCCAGTAGCCGGTTCCTGTCGTTCGACGGACGGAACCAGGGATCGGCTGACCCGTAACGGAGGACGTAGGGAAGCCGCACGATCGAGCGAAGAGCTGCGTACCACGCGCTTGTGCGCGGAACGTCCCCCGCAAACGAGACGTATGAGTGCGGATAGAAGCCGGCGATTGAGCCGAGGCTAGGGCGCGGGTCCGTCCGCACGAGACCACAGCCGGTGCAGCGGACCACGTCGAACCGGCCCGGAAGCCAGTGGCGCCGGTCACGGCAATCCCGATAGACGACGGAGGCGTCACGGGTGCCGCATAGGGTGCAGTTGCTTGACTCGAAGTCGTTCACGGGCGGCGAAAAGGAAGTTCTGCCTCTTGGCGAGGTGACGGCGGCATACTTGCGGATCGTATGGCGTGTTTGTCCGTTGGAGCGATCAATGGACTGTTGCGGCGGCAGTACGTGAAGCTTTGCGACCTTCCCGACTTCGACGACGCAGTCCTGCGGCGGCGTATCCGAGAGATCGTGCCGGATCACGAACCTCGGGCCGAGCTTAGGCGGAAGTTCTGGGAATACGGAATGTTGACACTGTTCCTCGAGGACGTCGGAAAGCTCGATGACTCGACTGAGGTGCTTTCGGTCGGCGCCGGACACGAGGAGATCCTGTTCTGGCTCGCGAACAAGGTTGGCCGGGTCGTCGCGACCGACATCTACGGCGAGGGCGGTTTCGCGGGCGACGAAGCGGACGACACGATGCTGACGAATCCCAGGGCGTTCGCACCGTACACCTACCGCGAAGACCGCCTCGAGACGCTGAAGATGGATGCACGCGCGCTCCAGTTTCCCGGGGCGAGCTTCGACGTCGTCTTTTCGCTGTCGTCGATCGAGCACTTCGGCACGCGGCACGATGTCGCTCGGGCGGCGCGAGAGCTCGGTCGGGTTCTACGACCCGGCGGCGTAGCGTTCGTCGTTACCGAATGCTTCGTCGCGCGACATCCGCTGAACTCACCTCTGGTGCAAACGGGAATTCGCATCGCCACACTCGGTCGCCGCTGTAAGAAAGCGACGCCGAGACGTCGGGCAATCGACGTCTTCACGCCTCGAGAGCTGCAGAGGTGGATCGTCGAGCCGTCGGGTCTCGAGCTCGTGCAACCGCTCGATCTGACGTTGTCCCCCGAAAGCAAGGAGAACGTCATCATCTGGCGCGGCCACGGCGAGTTTGAAGCCTCTAGCGGCGACCCGTGGCCCCACGTGCTCCTGCGGCCGCAGGGCGGGGCGTTCTTCCTTCGTGCAGGCGCGGCAGCATTCACCTCCGCAGCGTTGGCGATGCGGAAGCCCTAATTCCCAGTCGAACCAAGTGCCGAGGCCAAAGCCCGACCCCCTGGTCCCGTCGAGCAGGTGGCGAATCAGAAGGCGCCTCGCCCACTTGCAACGGCCGATAGTGTCAGCGCGAGGATCCGCAGGTCACGGCCGAGCGTGAGATTCTCGATGTAGTCGCGCTCGACGGCGAGCCGCTCTTCGAACGTCAGCTGCCCTCGACCGTACACCTGCATAGGTCCGCTCAGGCCGGGCTTGACCGTCAGGCGGAACAGCTGCTCAGGTGTGTAGCGCTCGACGAGCTCGACCTGCTCCGGCCGCGGCCCGACGAGGCTCATGTTCCCCTTGAGGACATTCACCAGCTGGGGCAGCTCATCGAGGCTCGCTCGGCGCAGGAACCGCCCTACCCGCGTGACACGCGGATCGTCGTGGAGCTTGAACATCGGTTCTTGGAGGCGGTCGAACGACACAAGCTTCGGCAAGACGTCTTCGGCGTTCCAAATCATCGTTCGGAACTTCAACATCCGGAACGCATTACCGCCCTGACCCGCGCGCTCTTGCCCGAAAAGAATAAGTCCCCGGCTGTCGAGCTTGATCGCGAGTCCAATCAGCACGAGCACCGGGGCGAGGACGACGACTGCGAGCGAAGCGAGCGCGACGTCGAGGATTCGCTTGAGAAGCATGGTCGACCTCGAGACGTCCCAGGTGTTGTACTCCACCACGGGCAGGTCCGCGACGTGATTGAGCTGCACGGCTGTCCCGAACATTCCGCGGGCCGGCGGAACGACGCTGAGGTTCACCGACGCACGGCGACACCAGCGGACCAGCTGCGCGATCTCAGCCTCGTCGATGCTCTGCGAAGCGAGGATGACTCGGTCGATCTCGTCCAACCCGCCTGACCTTAGGTCCTCAATAACGAGGTCGCTGCCCTCGCCGACTAACGTCACATGGATGTCCGGGAACAACTGCAGCTTTCGCCTCGTCGCCGCGGCGAGGGGGCCTTCGCCAACTATGACCGTGCGAGCCGGTGGTGTGATCCACCGCCACAAGCCGCGAACGGAGGAGCGGAAGATGAAAGCCGTGATGACGAAGACCAACCACGATTGCACCGCGGAGCCAGCCGTCAATCCTCCCGAGGGAGCAAAGCCGAGATAAAGCGCGAGCAGGGCGGTCCCGCCCGTCGCCCATACGAAGATCGTCGGGAGTTCGTCGACGGTGAGGTGGCGGAGCGCGCGCTGATCCCAGTCGTAGAGACCGTGAATCTTGGCGAGAAGGAGCCACACGGGAATGAACACGGCCGACCAGAGCATTTGGTCAACGCGTGAGTTGAAGATCAATCCGAGCGACGCGCTCACTGCAACCGCGGCACCAACGTCCGCTAGTGCAAGCATCCGGCGCAAGAGTGCGTACCTCCACGGCCCCCGCCGCTGCGCGATCGAGAAACCCGCCGGCTCGTACGTCAGGCTCTCGCGACCCGACCCGAGTCTTTCACGCGCATTCATACGAGCTGGACGACCCCTCCCGATCCCGTTGCGGCTCCGAGGGACGGAAGCCTAAGGCCTCACGCTTGCTCCCGGCAAGGAGGAGACGCGTCACTTGGGCACATCCGAGAAGAGCGGCGACCGTGGGTTGAGGTCTGCCGCACGCGCCAAGCTCCGCTCAGCTGCACCGATCGCGCCGGCCTTGGTCTCCAGGCGCGCTGCGACGAGCCATAGGCGCCAGTCCTCTCGATCTCGCGCAATGGCCTTTGCGATCCACTGCTGCGCGCGGGCGAGGTGGCCAGACGCTTCTTCGACGAGGGCGAGCTGGAGGTACGGTTCGGGTGACCAGGGCTGGATCCGTCTGGCGTCGGCCGCGGCTGAGAAAGCTGCGTCGCCGTCGCCACGCCGAACGGCCGCCTGGCTGTCACCGAGCCTCATCGACGAGAGCCACGGAATCGCCTGCGCGCAGATCAGAAGCCATCCTGACGCGAGGGCCGCAGTGCCCGCGGCGAAACGGACGGCGCGCGCGCTTCTATGCCAATCGTTGGCCGCGGGATGAGGCCCGCGAACAGCAGTAGTCGCCGCTCCGGTCAGCAAGCCGAGCGACACGATCGCGACCGCCGTAACGATGGTTAGCTGCCAGACCCAGTCGATCATCGCGGCGAATGCGAACGCAGCGAAGACCGCCATGAGGGCGGCCCGCGTCGGCCGTTCGTCGACAGGCGCACGCTTGACGCGCTTCACCGCGATCACGAGGCCGGAAACAACGAGTGCCGCGATGAGCAGAAAGCCGATGATTCCGAGCTCACCGAGAGCTTCGAGATAGAGCGAGTGCGCGTTGCGGAGGAAATACGTGAAGCTCGCATGCTTCGCCCACCACGATTGGTAGGACGCGGCACCGCGCCCGACCACCGGTGCAGACTCGAACTCGTCGACGGCCGCGCTCCAGAACTGCCATCGACCGCTCCCGTTTCCCGAAAGCAGGTGCGCGCGGACGAAGTCCCCTGACGAGGATGAGGGCGCGCTTACGGGGATCTCCTTGAACGCTTCAACGCGGCGCACGGGATGGAGAGCGACGGCGGCCACGACCGCGGCGGCGATCACCATCGCCAGCGCCGCCCTATCGACGCGGGGGGTCGGTCGCCAGCGGCCACCCAGTAGGCGGGCCCCACCGGCGAACCCCCCGGCTGAGAGAAGGCAACAGCCCAGCAAGAGGAACGCCGCGCTTCGGCCTTGCGAGCTTGCCGCATCTGAGTGCAGCGGACCGTTCACGAGGGTGTCGCGAGCGAGCAGTACCGAGACTGCCGCTGCAGCGCCGATACTCGCGGCGAGCAACGCGCCGACGGCCTCCCAACGGCGGTCCGTAGCCGCAACGAATGCGAACGAGGCGACGATTGCCGTCGCCACTCCTCCGCGCGACGACGTGAGATAGATCACCGCGGCGATCACCGGGGCGGGAAGGAGCGCCAGGCTGCGAACCCATCGGTCTCGACCGACGAGCGCGCCGCGGAGACAGAAGGGGACAGTCAGGCCCATGAGAATCCCCAGCCCGTTCCAGTAACCCACCGGGAAGCTCAGACGCGTGGTCGACCCCGGTAAGAACTCGGGAAGGCCGCGGTCCGAGAAGAGATCCGGAAACAGCCTGCTAATTAGGGCCACGATCGCCGTCGCGACGAGACCGATTCCAAGACCGTCCGTCCAGCGCCCGATTTCCTTTTTCCTCACGCCGATCGCGACGAGGAGGTAGAGACCGAGGTACAGAGCGATTCGATTGAATTCGTTGAAAGCCTTGGCCGCGTTGGCCGCCCAGAAAGCCGACACGAACGTGTGGACCGCGAAGGCTGCGAGCAATCCGCCGGCGACCACGACTGTGCGCCCGAGCGGGGCACGCGGCAGGAGGCCAAAGCCCACTCCGACCAGAATTGCCCACCACAGTGCGATCCCCACGATCGAGCGCGCGGTCAGACCTGAGCCGCCGTTCTCGTATGCGATCCAGAAGACGAGGATTGCAACGACACCGGCGATCCACCACGTGCCCAAGGCAACGCGGGGTCTTGGACGAGGCGTCGGTTCGACGGGTCGGACCTCTTGGGGCCGCGGGCTCACCCACATGGGAGCGTGCTAGGCTAGCGCCTCGCTCGCCGCTCGATTGCGATGAGGAGGGGGGCACGAAAGCCCATGCGACGGATAGGCGCGTCCATTTTCCTCTTCGCAGTCTCTCTCGCAGGCGCGTCGCCGGCCGCAGCCGATCCGACTCCGCCCACGCCGCCCGGCGGTCCGGCGATCAACCAGTACGTCGAGACTTTGCCGTCCGGTGACGGGTGGAAGGCTGTCGGCGTAGGCAAGAACCGCTCGAAGCCACTTCCACGGAAGGCTCGCGCGGTGCTACAGGAGAAGACTACGCCCCTTGCGAAGAAACTTCGGGCGATTGCGTCATCGTCGAGGTACGGAGCGCCTCAGAAGACACTGCCGCGAGACGACGGTACGGTGAACAAGGCGCAAGAGGGCCCAGCAAAGAAGGGCAGTCGCGAGATGAGCCGGCCAGCCGAGTCTGAGAGGAGCGCACTCTCTGCCGCCGTATCTGCTGCGGCGGGGGACCAGAGTCGTCGTCCCCTAATCCTCCTCGCCGTGATCGCCCTACTCACCATCGTTACGGCGCTTGTCGCCGCCGCGAACAAGGCCCGCTAGGGCTGGTCACAGACCTCGCGGCAGCCGACCTGCCGAGGACGTACGTGGCGCGACCGAGGTAACGCCTGCCTCGGCGGCCCTCCGTCTTAGCACGGCTGTCCATCCGTCTGGGGCAGCGAGGCCCGGCCGAACGGGTTGTACACGCGGTCGCGCGGGGCGCGCATCGAGAACGAAAGCGACTTTTCGCCGCTGCCGAGGATCGCGCGAAACTTCCCGATCCGCTGCACATTCAGCACCGCCTGGACGATCCCGTAGCGGTCCGCTCGCAGCCTCGCGACGCGCTTCCACCCTCCTCTGAATGTTTGCTGGACGACAACCCGGCCCGGCTTGCCGAGTGGCGTATGCGCCCACACGTAAACGCCTTTGCCGCGGCGGAGCGCGACGAACGGGAACCGAAACCCTTGGAGGAACGCCTTCGGCTTTGCCTGCGCGAATGTCGCTCCCCGGAAGAAGAGACCCGACTGGAAGTAGTCTGTGGTTAGCGGGTTGTCCATCAACTGGAACCAACCGATCAGGTCGATCCCGCTCGCCCATATTCGGTAGAGGGCCTCGGGCACCCAGCGCACGAGCAGCGCCATGGGAGCAGCGCAGAGATCGGGTGGATTCGAGTCCCAGCTGAATTCCGTCACCCAGAACCGGACTGGCACGGTGGATTTGACGTGCCCGGCGCGGATTGCAGATTGAAGGGTTGCGCGCATCTCTGGAAGGTCCGCGATGGAGACGTCGTAGGGAAGCACGGCATGGTGCGTCGGACCGCCGGACGTGTACGGGTGTGTCGACCATACGTCGAACTCCGCTGTGTTCTGGCAGGTCGGCCGGCCTCGATCGTCTATGCAGAGCAGGCGCCGCATGAACTTCAACGGGCCCCAATCTTCGTCGAGCGCCAGGACCTCGGGTGTCGGGTCGCGAAACGGCGACGTCTCGCCTGCGACGACTACGTTGTCGCGATGAACGGCGTGGATCGACTTCGCTGCAGCGTTGAGCATGTCGCGATAGACGTCGGGTGAGGTGAACTTCCCCGTCGAATCGAACTGTGGCCAAAAGTAGAGCCCGAGGTTGGGCTCGTTCCAGATCTGCCAGTAGCGGACGCGAGGGAGCCCGGGATACTTGCCGCTGTAGCGCTCGGCGGCTGCACGCATGAATTGGCCGTACTCGGAGGCCTCCGGCGGCGACTGAGGCACGCTCGGCGCAAGACGGGCCCACACCGGCGCGTCGCCCACTCCCATCATCGGTTGGAAGCCGGCGGCCACGATTGCCTTGATGCGGGCGTCGACCTGCGACCAATCGTAATTCGGATCGTTCGGATTCTCCGGGTTCCAATTCGCCGGTTCCTGCCGCGGCGCCGACATCGGCCAGCTGATCCAGGTGTCGATGGTCGTGATTCCGGCGTTACGGATGCGCGCGAAGGCGATATTTGCTTCCGGCCCGTTGATCTCCGGTGCTGCGATCATCGCCATCGTCAGCGGGTGCGATGCGGCCGACGCGGCGGCTGCGGGAATTGCCAGCGCCGCAGCGACGGCGGCTGCGAGAACGGCGTGCATCAGCATAAGACGGCGGCGTATCATCCACGGAAAGGCGGACGCCCTCGGTCGGGCAACGAAACTATAGGACGAGGACAACGACGGAACGTTAGCCGGGCAGCTAAAGGAGCGGCTCCCAGACGAGGACTGCGGCCAGCCCGATCAGCAGTGCGAGGTGCGCGGCCGCAACGACCGAGTCCCGGCGGGGTCGTCGCGGCGCTCCTTTTCAGACCAGGTTCGACTCGGGTCCGTACAGTCGGGTGCGCGTCCCGTTTCTGAAAGGAGTCCATGGCCCCGAAGATCGGGTAGCGTCCAAGACGATGCCCGCCGGCACGCCGGACACGCTCAGCTTCCGCAATGCGCCGGCAGCGTGAATCGCCGCGCCGCTCTCGCCAGATTGACAGCGCCAGCGATGACGCCGTTTTGGACGATGACCGCAATACGGGTCGGCTTTTGGCTCGCAGCGATCGTGGCCCTCCTCTGGGCGCCGCTCCACCGCAACATCGCCCACTTCCCCGCCGACGGTCCACATCTGAGCCTCATCTTCAACACGTTCGCTCAATGGGATTCGGGGTGGTTCATCCGCATCGCGAACCACGGGTACGACGTGAAGCAAAGCTCTGTGTTCTTCCCGCTCTACCCGTTGGTGGTGCGGGGAGTTGCGGAGGTAGTCCGCTCGACCGTGGTCGCCGGAGTCCTGGTCTCCTCCCTCTTGCGTTCGTCTTCACGGCTGTTTACTCGGACGGGTTGTTTCTTGCTCTGGCCAGCTGGTCTTTCCTGGCTGCCCTACGTCGCCAAGCCATTCCGGCGTCGTTCCTGGGAGGGCTCGCAGTGGCGACACGGCCGACGGGTCTGGCCCTACTGCCAGCGCTCCTCGTGTTGCTGTGGCCCAAGGAGCGGACAGTTCGTTCGACCCTTCAACCGCTCGCCCTCGTTTTGCTTCCAGCTGCGCTCGGAGCTTACGCTCTCTACCTTCACTTCCACTTCCACGATGCGGGAGCGTTCTACCATTCCCAGAATGTCTTCTGGCTGCGGGAGACCCCTCGATTGGGACCTTTGCAGGGAGCCTGGGACGCTCTCCATACCGCTGAGCAAGGCGCAGCAGAGCTCGTTCGTCACTTACCTGCCGACGCCGGATACCCGAACGGTTTCGAAAAGGCTCAACAGCGAAGCACGTGGAACGTGCTGCAGCTGTTGCTTCTCGTTTCGGCCGCCGGCCTCACCTGGGTGGCGTGGAAGCGCCTGGGTGTCGCATTCGGCCTTTATTCGATAGCAGTGATCGCGATCATCTTGAGTACCCCCCCTGCAGTAGTGCCGCTCGTCAGCCTTCCCCGTCTCTTGATCGCTGACTTTCCCTTGTTCATTGCGCTGGCTGCGGTGGCGGCAACGCGCCCAAGACTGCGGCTCGGAATCATCATCGGGTTCGCTGCCATCGGCGGTATAGCCGCGGTCGCATTTACTCGCGGTGCCTGGATCGCATGACATCGACCTGGCCTGTGCCTCCGTCCTCAGCCCGTGGAGCGGATCGCGCGCGAGCTCGTCGGCCTACCGCCGGGCGCACTCGTCGCTAGGGGTGGGCGTGGCCAGGCATCACATTCGGTCGATGCGTTTTTGGGACGGGTTAGGGGGTTTTCGGCTCTGCGAGGCGGTTCGCGTGCGAGTTGGGCGGACGTCGTGCTCACATTCTGTGACGCGTGAGCGAGCGCAGGTTTCTGTCGCACTTCCACCAAACCGCGACAGCCTCGGCGCGAACTTCGTCGCCTGCGCGAGCCCGTCTCGTCTCGGAAGCGGTGGATGTGTAACTTCGCGTCCTCAGGGCTCGCCGCCTCACCGGACCGCCG
>CAJDUK010000008.1_pt1 | contig 18151 bp, 19 predicted proteins | sample 7390591 | NCBI WGS metagenome assembly CAJDUK01 (sample SAMEA7055672, study PRJEB34461) | soil metagenome | biome: terrestrial ecosystem; feature: Peninsula; material: soil | place: Antarctica | collected 2016
AGCTGGGCGGCCCAGACCGGCTTGCGCGACATCATCGGCCGCACTTCGCTGAGCGATCTGCTGCGCGGACGTGAGCGGATCGAGGCTGAGCTGCAAGCGTTGATCGATTCGAGATCCAACCCTTGGGGAGTTACCGTCCAGTCCGTCGAAATGCGCGACATCGTGATCCCGACTTCGCTCCAGGACGCAATGTCCCGCGAGGCGCAGGCGTCACGCGAGAAGTCAGCGCGCATCATCCTTGGCCAGGCGGAAGTTGAGATCGCACAGCTGTTCTTCGAGGCTGCCAAGTCCTATGAGAACAATCCGACGGCGCTGCACCTGCGCGCGATGAACATTCTGTACGAAGGGCTCAAGGAAAAGGGCGCGCTCATGGTAGTTCCGAGCAACGTCGTCGAGTCGATGGGACTGGGCGGTTATTTGGGCGCCGCGGCGCTAAGGCAGCAGACGATGGCCGCCGCCAACCCGACACCCGCTTCCCCGGCGGCTTAAGTCGAGCGAATTGGCTCGGCCGAACGTTGGCCAGCGCCGAGCTGCGGCGCTGGCTGACTTTCGGAAAGCAGCCTGGTGACGAAGCGCTGACCCTCGGAGATCCGCTCGATCTCGAGCGCGATTGTTTCAACCGCCGCTTCCACCCTCTCCAGACGTTGAGCAGCCTCATTGAAGACCGCGGGCGGTAGCGCCGGCTGGCTCGCTCGCTTGAAAAGCGTACGCGCGAAGCCGATTGCAAGCGGGCCAAGAACGAAAATCGTGAAGACGATCGAGAGGGCGAGAGTCTGTCCCGCGCCGAGCCCCGCGAACACTGGAGCGGATGTAGTGCTCGCGATCAATCCGGCCGACGCACTCGACAGCTGCTGGCCAGTCCGCGCAAGATCGGTCTCGAGCTGCAGCTGTCGAGCGTCGAGCAGTGCGAGGCGGTCCTGGAGTCCTTTGACGGCCGTGGCGTCGCCGGTCGATTTCAGCTGACTCATCAATTTCGAGCGTCGGCCATCAACTGAAGTGAGCTGTCTCGACAGCTCGTCGCGCTGCGCCTGGAGCGCCTCGATGTCTCTGGCACTCCGCGGTGCCGAAATCGTTAGGGGACCACCAGAGCCTGGAGCACCATGGATGACTACAACGGGGCTCGGAGGTGGTGTCGGTGCTTGCGGGGCTTCTTTCTGCATGGGATCTCTACGAACTAAGGGGCTTCGAGGTTACAGGATCACACCCGATAAGATGCAACAACGCCGAGTCCTAGTCGAACTCGAACGGACTCTTGGGCTGTTCGGTTCCCAGGCGCCCAGCTACAATGTCCGCGCGCGCGTAGGACTCTCCGCGGATCGGCGCGGCCGCGAGTCTCCGTAAAATTGCAATTTGCCCCACGTGCGTGAGCGCATCGGCAATCGGGCCTTGAAAGAGTTTCTGCGTGGTGATCCCGAGCGGTGCGTCGGACGCGAGGTATGCGTCGAACGCCTCGAGGGAGGCGTGAAACCGACCCACCTCATTTCTCCACTTGAGCGGATTGCTTTGCTTGTAGTCCCAGCTTCCTTGCGCCATGCTGAGCGCCCAATCGAAGAGATCTCCCAGGTGAGCGAGGAGCTGGAGCGGCGTGCGCGAGCCATTCCCCGCCTGAAAGTCGCCGAATCCCGCCGGCGTGTCGCGTTCGGCTTTTGCCGCGCGGTACGCTATCGTTGCCACGGTGTGGCGCAGGAAATCGCGGTTGGGATCTCTCAATGCCAATCCGGTTCGTCGCGTAACGTATCGACGTGAATTCTCTGGGCGGACGCTTTTCCCGAAATACGCTGCCACCCCGAGTTGCTGTTGGTGTGGGGGACCGCGATCTCGAAGCTGTCGGGCGCAAACCATCGGGCGTGGTTGAAATCCTCATCGCAGTCGCAGCCGCCATTGCCCGGACCCTTGATCACGACTTCGCGTGACGCGAGGTCTCGCACTGTTCCGTAAGTGCCGGGGTTGGACGGCGTCGTGTCCTCACCGACGTACGCGATGTAGCGTCCATTCGGTGATATGAGGATGTCCTGATACGAGGCCCATACGTCCTCGGGAATGGGACTGGTCTCGACGCGGTGCTGCCCGAGCCGCAGTCGAAAAATCTTTCGCTGCGGTGTCGCCGAATCTTCCGACACCTGGACCAGTCCTATGACCAAAGTGTCTCCGACCACGATCGGAGCAGGCGGAATGACGTTGCGTATCGTATCCGCGCCGAGGGGAGACACTACCTCGATTCTATACACCGTGCCGGTGTCTTCCATCGGCTCCCACGATTGAGTGTACGTCGAATCGAGAACCCGGATTCGCGTGCTGGATTCGTCCTCTGCGTCGCGGCACGCTCCGCTCAGCACGACCGCGCACGCTCCGGCCACGAGGACTGCTACGCGGGCGCGCATGCTCTACTTGTCGACCTGTGGCTCTTCGGCAGCTTCTGCCGAACCCGCGCGCACTGGAGTTTTTATCTCGTCCGTACTCGGGACAATCGGCGGCAAACCAGCCGCTTTGAGCGCTGCGTTGAGCGAAGGCAGCACGAGCAGTGCGCCGCGCATTGTCTGGAGCTGCCGGTCGAGCTGAGATGAGAGATCGTTGAACACTGTGTACGACTGGCTCGTTGGCTTGGCGGCCGCTCCTCCAACCACGCCGGAGAGCGCCGCGATCTTGTTATTGAGCTTGATCGGATAGTTGAGCGGATCCTGACCCGACTGGTTCCTCACCTGGTAGACCTCACCTTCCACCGCGGACAGCTTCGCGCTCAGCGCATTGGCCGCGTTCGAGAAGGCCGCGCTCTGGTCGGACGGCATCCGCTTCTCTCGATCGGCCAGCTGGGCCTTCACGTTGCGAATCAGCTTCACCGCATCGTTTGCCTGGCTCGTCTTGTCGCGAATGCGCACCAAAAAGTCGAACTGCTCGCGCAAGTCGGCGTCGCTCGCGGTGACCCGCGGATCCTTGACGATTACGAGCGGCTGCGTATAGCGCTGACCGTTGACGTTCATGCGGACAGAATAACTGCCGGGGAGCGCGACCGGACCATTCGTCCCGCCGGCCCAGAGAATCATGTTGTCGAACACGGATGCGTCCGGATAGCGGAGATTCCAGGCGAACATGTTGAGACCCGCCTTGTTGGCGACGCGAGGGGGCGGTGGTCTCCGGATCGGTCCCTCTTCGCCGGGAGGGCTCTCCTCACCCCGCGCCTCGGCGCGGACAGCCGTATCCGGCGTGACGCCAGCGCGCCGGAGACTGTCGTTGCGCGCGGTTCGAATGCTGTCTCCACGAATTGAATCCGCGGCGACTGTCGGATCTTGCTGACTCGTGAAGCTCCGTATGACCTTTCCCTGGGCGTCGAGAAAATCCATTGTCACGAGCTGCCGCGGTTGGGCCAGCCAATAATAGACGCCGCCGCCGGAGGGTGGGTTGGCTCCGCTCGGATGTCCGCCCGCGGCGCCCGTCCCTCCGCCACCGCCAAAACCGGCGCGAAAGACTTTGCGCGGCTTGAAGAGAAATGCCGGAGTCCGCGTTATCTCCGGATGCAATTGGCGGAGCGCCGAGAGATCGTCGAGGATCCAGAACGAGCGCCCGTGAGTTGCGGCGACGAGATCGCCTTCCTTGACGGCGAGATCGTGGATTGGAACGATCGGAAGATTCCGCCGCAGCGACTGCCAATTTGCGCCGTCGTCGAAGGAAACCCAGACTCCACGTTCGGTGCCGGCATACAAGAGAGCTGCTCGCTCGGGATCCTCACGAAGCACGCGCGTGAACTCGGTCGCCGGAATTCCGTTGGTGATCGGCCTCCACGTCGCGCCGTAGTCATTGGTCTTGAACAAGTACGGCCGCATGTCGTCGAGCTGGTACCGGTTCGCGGCAACGTAGGCGGTTCCACTCATGAAATTGGACGGCTCGATCATCGAGATGCGCGCCCATTCCGGAAGACCGGGCGGCGTCACGTTCTTCCAGGTTCTTCCGCCATCCCGGGTGATCTGAACGAGGCCGTCGTCAGATCCCGCCCAGATCACTCCCGCCGTGCGCGGTGATTCTGCGATCGTGAACACGGTTCCATAGTACTCTACCGAAGTCTGGTCCTTGGTGATCGGCCCACCAGAGGCACCGAGTGTACGCGGCTCGTGCCTCGTCAAATCCGGGCTGATCGGCTTGAAAGTTTGTCCTTCGTCGTCCGTCTGGAAGATCACGCTGCTCCCGACGTACATCCGACTTGGGTTGTGTGGGGAGATCACGATTGGAAACGTCCACTGAAAACGGTACTTCGCATCCACCGCGTCGTGCCCCATCGGATTGTTCGGCCACGGATTGATGTCCCGCTCGAACTCGGTGTTGATATCCTTGCGGGTCAACAACCCGCCGTACGAACCGGCGTACACAACGTCGGGTGTGTCGGGTCGCACCGCGATGTACCCGCTCTCGCCGCCGCCGACGTCGTACCAGTCGCTGATGTCGATTCCGCCGCCCTTCCTGCTCGGCCCGCACAAAGTCGAATTGTCCTGCTGCGCACCGCAGACCCTATACGGAAAATGATTGGTGGTCGTGACGTGGTAGAACTGCGCGGTTGCCTGGTCCTGCTCGGTCCAGGAGCGGCCGGCGTTGAACGAGACGTTCGCGCCGCCATCGTTCGCCTCGATCATCCGTTGTGCGTCGTTGGGCGCGATCCACAAGTCGTGGTTGTCACCGTGAGGAACTTGAATCGATTTGACCGTCTTGCCGTCGTCCGTTGACCGGTACATTCCGGTGTTGAGCACGTAGATCGATTTGTCGTCCTTCGGATCGGCGAAAATGCGGGTGTAGTACCACGCGCGCTGACGCAGCCGTCGATCGCTGTTGGTGCGCGTCCAGGTGGCTCCGCCATCGCTGGACCGGAACACTCCCCCTGAGTCCGCTTCGACGATCGCCCAGACTTTGTTGGAGTTCGACGGCGATACGGCGAGGCCGATGTTGCCTATGACACCTTGGGGCAGCCCTGGGTTTCGCGTGATTTCTGTCCAGTGCTCTCCACCGTCGGTCGATTTGAAAATCCCGCTGCCAGCGCCACCCGAAACGAGCTGCCACGGAGTTCGCCACGCCTGCCAGAACGCCGCGTAAATCGTCTCCGGATTGTTCGGATCGAGCACGAGGTCGGTGATGCCAGTCGAATCGTTGCGGTAGAGAATCTTTCTCCAGTTCTTCCCGCCATCGGTCGTCTTATAGACGCCGCGCTCGCTGTTGGGGCCGAACACGTGACCCTGCGCTCCCACATAGACGATGTCGGGATTGGTGGGATGAACGCGTACCCGGGAGATCTGCCTCGTCTCGGCGAGGCCGAGCGAAGCCCAGGTCTTTCCGCCATCGCTGGTCCGCCAGACTCCGTCACCATGCGAGACGTTCCCGCGAATCGGGTACTCGCCGCCGCCAACGTACACGATGTCCGGATTCGATTCGCTGATGCCGATCGCGCCGATCGTGCCGCCAAAATACTTGTCGGTCACCGGAGCCCAGCTAATTCCACCGTCCGTCGTCTTGAAGACTCCGCCGCCCGTCGTCCCGAAGTAGTACTCGTTCGCTCGCTTGCTCGATCCGGCGACCGCCACTGATCTACCGCCGCGAAAGGGTCCGATCTCGCGCCAACGCAGCGCGGCGAACGCGCTAGTGTCGTACGGCGCCGAAGACGTCTGGCTCGCCGGCTGAATGGTGCCGGGTATCCTCTGAGAGCTGGCGGAGCAGGGGAGCAGCAGCGAGAGGGGCAGGGCGGCGCTAACAAGGACGCAAATTGCGCGAGATTGCACGAATCAGTTCTCCGGGAGGGCGAGTCGGGTGGCCGCTAAAGTAATTCCCCGATCTCTTTCCGCGCTATCGGAGGTATCTCTCGGCGAGCTGGATAAGGCGCTCGTCTCCCTCGCGTTCAGCTCGCGCGCGGATCCGCTCGACGAATGGGCGAAGCTTCTTCTCACCCCAGTAATATCCAGTAGCGCTCTCGGCGCTTCCCGTATCGCCGGCCTTCGCTCCCTCGAGTAGCGCCTCGGCAGCGGCTTCGTCGTAACCAGGATCGGCGCGCTCGGGTAGCGAGTAGCGTTTCCCCGGATCCCCCCAACCGGCGTCTTCCTTCACGAACGCGCGCGACATCTCGTTTGCCCTCGCCGAAAGCAGCGGAATGTCGCAGCTTTCACGCCGCTATCACGGGACTTGCAGATCAATCCCTGCAACCCGACTTCGTGGAGGCTGGATGACACAGGAATCCTTTGAGGAGCAGCAGGAAGCTCTCGACCCGCACCGGCGCGAGGAGCGAAACTCGGCCGTCATCGAGCTGGAGGGTCGCCTTCGACAGAAGGGTGTGCTTCTCACTGGGCGCGAGACCAGCGCCCACCTCGACGACCTCATGACCGCCATAGATCGGTTCGAGGCGGCCGTGATAGCTCGAGGAGGAGATCTTTTTGTGAACATGCCGACTTCGAATCCGCCGGAGAACCCCGAATTCGTCATTCCTCGCCGGGTACCGGGGCAGGACGCCGAAGCCTACGCCGCCCGCATCAATGAGGCCGCTGCGCGCCTGGAGAAAGTCGACCTCTAGCAGGGCGACGCTGCAGTGAAAGAAGCGACCAACAGAGCCATCCGCTGGGCCCAGGCTGGACTGCTGACGAACGCTCTCCTCGTGTTCGTGAAGCTTTTCGCGGGGATCATTGGCCACTCCAACGCGCTGATTGCCGACGCGGTCGAATCATCGGCCGATATTTTCACCTCGCTGATCGTGTGGATGGGGCTGAGCATCGCGGCCCGCCCCGCCGATGAAGATCACCCTTACGGCCACGGCAAAGCGGAGCCGCTCGCCGCCGCGGTGGTCTCGCTAATGCTCCTCGGCGCGGCCATCGGGATTGCGATCATCGCCATCCGCGATATCAGGATACCCCATCACCTTCCGGCGCCGTTCACTTTGTTCGTCGCCGCGGGCGTGATCATCGTCAAAGAAATTCTGTATCGACGGGTCGCGCGCGTTGGCAAGGAGGTGGGCAGCAGCGCGGTGACGGCGGATGCGTGGCACCACCGCTCAGACGCGATCAGCTCTCTGGCCGCGTTCATCGGAATCAGTATTGCGCTACTGGGCGGGCGCGGCTGGGAAGCCGCGGATGATTGGGCCGCACTCGTGGCTGCATTGGTGGTCGCTGTGAACGGAGCCCGGACGCTCAGGCCGGCGATCTCAGGTTTGATGGACGAAGCCCCGGATCGCACCGTAAAGGAGCGAGCACTCCATGCGGCCGCCGAGGTGAATGGAGTTCGCAGCGTGGAGAACCTCAACGTGCGCAGCTCCGGCGTCGGCTTTTACGTCGATCTCCACGTCAAGGCCGACCCGAAACTGTCGCTCGAAGACGCGCACGAGATCGCCGCCAAAGTGAAGTACGCGATTCTTGAGGCGATCCCCAACTGCGTCAACGTGCTCGTGCACATGGAGCCGTACAAAGCGAGCGGCAGCCTCTCCGGGGATACTGCGTTCAGCTTGCCGCGCGCCTAGGTCGAACCAGGGCCCTCACTCACGGTTCCAGTCTCCGCTCTTTCCGCCGCGCTTCTCGAGCAGGCGAACCTGGGAGATCTCCATCCCGCGATCCATTGCCTTCGCCATGTCGTAAACCGTGAGGAGCGCGACGGTGACAGCTGTGAGTGCTTCAATCTCGACTCCTGTTCTTCCCTGCGTGGATGCCCATCCAATGACGTGGAGGCCGGGCAGCGCACGATCGACCTCGATCTCGACGCCTGCGTCGGTGAGTGCGACGGGATGGCAGAGCGGAATGAGCTCCGCGGTTCTCTTGGCCGCCATTATTCCGGCGATGCGCGCTGCCGCGATCACGTCGCCTTTGGAGACGGTGCTCCGCTCGACGGCGGCGAGCGTCTCAGCGCTCATCTTTATCGAGCCCTCGGCGCGGGCCGTCCGCGCGCTCTCCTTTTTGGCCCCGACGTCAACCATTCGAGCGCGACCCTCCGCGTCTAAATGAGAGAGATCTTTCATTTCAGAGTCGTCGCCAGCTCACGAATCAGCTTTGCGGCGATGATCTGCGGACTCACGTTGCCGTTCGCGTAGGTCTGCGCACGAAGCACCGCATCTACAGCTTTGCTCGCTGACGCGGCGCTTCCCTGATCCTTCCGGTGTAGAGCGTCTCTCGTGCGCTCCCCGAGCAGCTCCACGAGAGCGTCGAGAGTATCGGTGAAGGCGCCGCGCGCCCCAGCGGCTCCTTGCAAGAGCGCAGTGGAGTAAACGAGGGCACGACGCGCGTTCGTCGCGGCGTCGATGATCCTGCGAGCGTTCATCGTCGCCTTGGCGTCGCCCGCTCCGGTAAGAAGTCTTCCCGGCGCACCCGCGGCGGCCCGCACCCGCTCGGCCGTTCCCGACTTTCCCTCTTTGTCGAGCGCCTTCTTGACCTCGAGATTCTCGACGAATGCGCGGACATCGGCGTCAGAGAGGAGCGGAACGCGCACCGCTACGACGCGCGAGCGAATCGTCGGAAGCAAAGCGCCAGGCTCGCTCGACGTCAGAATGATCGTCGTGTCAGCCGGCGGTTCTTCGAGGAGCTTGAGGAACGCATTCGCGGCCATGTCCGCTCCTTCCTGCGGCACCATCCGCTCGGCGTCACCGACGATGAAGATCTTGCGGGTGCCCATCGCAGGTGCCATGGCCGCACGCTGCACCAACGAGCGAACCGTGGCGACGAAGATGCCTTCGCTTCCCGAGGGCGCGGCATACAGACCTCCGTTGCCCGCGCGCTCCGCCGTCGCTTCGCCGTAGTCGTCCCGCACCTGCTCGAGATCGGGATCGGCGTCCTTGAGGCGGGGGCGGGGGAATACCCAATGCAGATCCGGGTGGGTCAGCTCCCGAACGTAGCGACAAGCCTTACAACTTCCGCACGGCGCGTCAGCCTCGGTGCAGAGAAGTCGCTGCGCAAGCCAGAGGGCAAGCCGCTGTTTCCCGACTCCGCGCGGTCCCTGCAGCAGCAGGCTGGACGGAAGAGTGCCGGCGCGGATGCTTTCCGACAAGCGCTCGCGCAGGCGCTCGTGTCCGTACAGGTCGATGATCGGCACCTCGAAATATGGTCACTCCCGCGCCGCAGGTCAGGTGCTTGCGATCGCTAGGCGATGGCACAATTTCTGACTTGATTATGACGGTCTGACCAAACGCAAACCGCTACCGGAGATCGTCATGCCCAGCCAGCTCAAGGGGCGCAAAGTCGCATTCCTCGCCACCGACGGAGTCGAACAGGCGGAGCTCACAGCGCCGTGGAATGCGCTAAAGCAGGCGGGCGCCGAGGTGAAGCTGGTGTCGGAGAAGCCGGGCGAGATCCAGTCGATGAACCACGACCAGAAGGGCGAGCGGTTTCCGGTCGATCTGGAAGTCTCGAAGGTGAGCGCCCGCGACTTCGACGCGCTTGTTCTTCCCGGCGGCGTTGCCAATCCCGACAAGCTGCGCACGAACAAGGACGCGGTGAATTTCGTGCGCGAGTTCATGGAAGCCGACAAACCCGTAGCGGCGATCTGCCACGGTCCGTGGCTGCTGGTGGAGGCCGACGCTGTTCGCGGCAGGACTATAACGTCGTGGCCGAGCCTCGAGACCGATATCAAGAACGCCGGCGGGGCGTGGGTGGACAAGCAGGTCCAGCTCGACCAGAAGCTGCTCACGAGCCGTAAACCGGAGGATCTCCCCGCGTTCTGTGCCCAGCTGGTGGATCTGCTCTCCGACGCGATCGACGAGCGGCGATTGGACAAAATGATCGAGCAGAGCTTCCCGGCAAGCGACCCGTTACCCGGTCCGATCGCTCTGGGGTAGCAGGGAGGAGCGCGTATAGCGGGCGTACGCGACTTTGCAACGCAAAGTACTTGACAAAAGTCAGTCCGACAGATAATATCGGCACAATGGCATCAGTCACTCCCCTTCACCGGCCACCTGCTCCAGAGCCGCCCGCGCTCCACGCGCGGGCGATGGACAACCTCGCCTTCATCCGCGACACGATGGAAGCTGCCGGATCGTTTACGGCGGTGTCAGGGTGGGGAATGGTAGCCGTTGGATTGATCGCGACGGTTGCCGCAACAGTTGCGGCCGCCCAGCAAACAGAAGTGAGGTCCCTCTACGTATGGATTGTCGCGGCGGTTCTGGCGCCGGTGGTGATGCTTTGGGCAATCGTGCGGAAAGCGCGGAGGGCTCACGTGCCGCTTCTCTCGGGGCCGGGCCGAAAATTCGTCCTGAGCTTCTCCCCGCCGGTCGTGGTCGGAGCTCTCCTCACGATCGTTCTCTACCGCGCAGGTTTGGTTGGGATGATTCCCGGGATGTGGCTTCTGCTCTATGGGACGGCCGTCGTCGCCGGTGGGGCGTTCTCGGTCAAGATCGTACCCGTAATGGGACTCTGCTTCATGCTCGCCGGAACCCTGGCCTTGTTCGCTCCTCAATCGTGGAACGACTGGATCATGGCGGCGGCGTTCGGCGGTCTCCACATCGGTTTCGGAATTCCAGTGGCCTGGAGGCACGGTGGCTAAGCACGGAACCGCGCGCGACGACCGGAGACCGGGCGTGACGGGCGATTTACGGACGGTCCGTGGCAAGACGGACGCGGGTCCCATCTCCTCAGGTCGAGCCGATGCGCTGGACAGGCTCATTCACGAGCGCCTCCGCCTCGGCATCGTCAGCGCCCTGGCCGTCAACGACTCGCTCAGCTTCAGCGACCTCAAGAAGCTGATGAAGACCACCGACGGGAATCTCAGCGTGCACGCGCGCAAGCTGGAAGAAGCGGAATACATCGCGTGCACCAAGTCGTTCTCGGGAAGGATGCCGAAAACCGAATATCGGCTCACGGCCGTTGGTCGTCGGGCGCTCGAGCGCTACCTCGACCACATGGAGGCGCTCATTCGCGCCACGCGGGAGCGCTGAGCAGGTGTCGCACAGCCACTCGGTGAAACACACGCACGCGCGCGGACCCCACGCGACTCCGGCGCAGTCCGGGATCCACGTCGCGATCATCATGGACGGGAATGGCCGCTGGGCGAACGCGCGCGGGCGGCCGCGCACCGCCGGCCACATCACTGGCGCGCGGGTCGTGAAGAAGATCGTCGAGGCAGCGCCCGACTGCGGGATCGGCATGCTGACCCTCTACGCCTTTTCTGCCGACAACTGGGCACGGCCTTCGCGCGAAGTCGCGCTCCTGATGCGACTCTTCCGACGTTATCTCGTGGCCGAAACCGAGCGCTGCGTTACCAACGACGTCCGGATGCGGATCATTGGACGGCGCGACCGCATTCCCTCCGAGCTGCTCCGCGCGATTCACGCGGCGGAAGAAGCGACCAAGCATGGGACGCGTCTCGACCTGCGCATCGCGGTCGACTATTCAGCCCGGGATGCGATGGTGAGGGCGGCGGAGTCGCTGCGCGGGACAACGGACCGGATCACCCGCGAAGACCTGGCTCAGGCAATGTCCGAGGTCGATCACTGGACAGGCGAAGCCCGCGACGTGGATCTCCTCATTCGCACCGGCGGCGAGCAGCGTCTGAGCGACTTTCTTCTCTGGGAGTGCGCTTACGCCGAGCTGTACTTCACGGATCGTCGCTGGCCGGATTTCAGTCCGGTGGATCTGGAGCACGCGGTCAAGGATTTCCACTCGCGCGAGAGAAGATTCGGGACCGTCCCCGAGGCCGCAGCGGGTTAGGACACGGGCTCAGCGCCGCTAACGTCCCCGTTCGCGCTGAGTCAGGCTTCCATAAACGATGGTGAGGAACTGGTCCGCCTTTATGTTGCCGGACCCCCATTGGGCGTCGAGATCGGCCAGCGGTTTCGCGTCGAGAACCTGTTTGAGCGTTCTGTGCCGCGCGATCATTTTCCCAACGCGCTCGCGCGTTGCGACCAGCATGTCGCGATACCGTACGAGGTCCGCTCGCGTTGCGAGGGGCCCGTGCCCGGGAATGAAGCGTGTTTCGGCGTTGGTCATCGCCAGCGCCTGCTCGGCGGCTCTTATCATGCCAATCAACGATCCGCCCGTCGACACATCTATGAGCGGATACCTTCCGTTGAAAAACGTGTCGCCCATGTGAACGACGTTGGCTTTGCGGAAGAAGATGATCGCGTCACCATCGGTGTGCGCGTTGGCAACGTGGAACGTGCGGACAGTGTCGTCGTTCGTGTAGAAGGTGATAGTGTCGGAGAAGGTGATCACCGGCAGCGCGGCCGTTGGCGAAGCCGGGACCTTCATGTTGAAGGCCGCGATGAACTGATCGGTGCTCATGCGCCGCCTTGTGTTCTCATGGGCGAAAATGATCGCGCCCGATCCCGCCATCGCTTCGTTGCCGCCCACGTGATCGAAATGCCAATGCGTGTTTATGACAAATCGCACCGGTTTGGGGGTAACCGTTGCTACAGCGGCCTTGATCTTCTCGGATAAAGGCGCGTACTGATCGTCGATGATGAAGGCGTCGTCCTTGCCTACGGAGAGTCCAATATTTCCGCCCATACCCTCCAGCATGTACACGCCGGCAGCGACTGGCACGACCTTCACGGTTACCCGCGACATGTCCGGCAGGTTCTGAGCTTGCGCGGACGATGCCAAAAGCAAACCGAACGGAATCGTCAGGAAGCGGATCGTCGGACGCGCGAAGGGCATGGCGGAAGACATCGGGACCTCGGGTGTAGTGCGGGCTGGGCCCGACGCACGAAAATACATCCACAAAACCGAAGCAGGGAGGTCCCAGCCCCGAGGCTAGCAGCCGGGAGCCTCCATAAAGGCGTTCGAGGCTGAGTCTTAACGAGCGCCGTTCGGCCCCGTCTAACTGTTCAGCCGCCTGCATTTCCGCGCGCGGCGCTCAACGAAGTTGTGGAGGTTTTGAATGTCGACAATTCGAACTCTGGCGCTCGGGTCCCTCATGGTTCTCGGCGTGGCGGGAGTTTCCGCGGCGCAGTCGCCAACGACCCCGAAGGCCCGCACGGATAGTGGCTACCATCGTCGCGGTGCTCGTCCCGACGGACAGTTCCGCAAAGGCCCAGGCGGCGGTCGCGAAGGTCGCGGATTTGGCCGCGATCTCAACCTGACGGATGCGCAGAAGACGCAGATCAAGGCGATCCGCCAGAAGTATCAGCCCCAGAACCAGGCGCTGCGCGATCGCGCCAAGCCGTTCATGGAAGCGGCGCACACTGCCCGTCAGAAGGGTGACAGCGTGGCGTTCCGCAGCAACATGGAGAAGGCTCGTCAGGTGATGCAGAGTGGCCAGTCAGTCCACACTCAGGAAATGGCGGAGATTCGCGCCATCCTGACGCCGGACCAGCAGGCCAAGTTCGACGTTCATCAGAAAGCATCAGCTGAGCGGCGCGCGAAGGGCGGTAAGGGCGGAGAGAAAGGCTGGGGGCGCAAGCGCTCCGGCGCTCCACCGGCCGTCAAGCAGTAAGAAGCAGACAAATCCAAGCAGAGCAGAGAGCCTCCGTCGCCTTTTCGGCGACGGAGGCTCTCTGCATCCGGTGCCAAGACTACCCGCGCCACGCGGCAAAAACTAACTTTGCCTGCGTGCGCAGCTCTCTGCGCAGGAATGCTTGCCCGCCGACCGCCAGGATTCTGACCAATGGCAACTGAAGTCGTCCAGCTCACCCGCCGCCGCTTCGGCGAAACAATGCGCCGCGACGCCTGGTGGGTCCAGCCGCTCGTCGTCTTCATCATCCTCGGCAGCTTTCTCGTCTACGCGACCTGGGCAGCGATGCAGAACAAGTTCTACGCCTGGGGCAACTACCTGTCGCCGTTCTACTCGCCGCTGCTCTTCTCTGATTCTCCGCACGCGTGGATCCACGGTGGCCGACCCTCATGGATTCCCTCCTTCCTTCCGTTCTCGCCCGCGCTTTTGATCCTTCCGTTTCCCGCCGGATTCCGCCTGACGTGCTACTACTATAGGGGAGCTTACTACAAGAGCTTCTGGGCCGATCCACCCAACTGCGCCGTCGGTGAGCCGCGCAAGAGTTATCGCGGCGAGAGATTCTTTCCCCTCGTCATCCAAAACATCCACCGCTACTTCCTCTACGCCGCGCTGATTTTTCTCGTCATACTCGCGAGCGACGCGTACAAGGCGATGTGGTTCTTCGACCGCTCGACTGGCCGCCAGAATTTCGGCATTGGCCTCGGAACCCTCGTTCTCGTCGTCAACGTGGTTCTGCTCGGTGGCTACACCCTGGGGTGTCATTCCCTCCGGCATCTGGTGGGTGGATATCTCGACCAACTTTCACGTGCGCCGGTGCGCAGGAAGACCTACGACTGCGTCAGCTGTCTCAATCGCGGCCACATGCGGTGGGCATGGCTCAGTCTGGTCTGGGTAGCGTTCTCGGATGTCTACATCAGGTTGCTGGCGATGGGCATCTGGCACGACGTGAGGCTGTTCTAAGTGGCGGAATACCAGAGGCACGAGCACGATGTGCTCGTGATAGGCGCCGGCGGCGCGGGACTGCGCGCGGCGATCGAAGCGGCCACCGGTGGAGCCTCGGTCGGATTGATCTGCAAGTCGCTGCTCGGCAAGGCGCACACGGTGATGGCGGAAGGTGGAATTGCCGCGGCGCTCGCGAACGTCGACGACCGCGACAACTGGCGCGTTCACTTCGCCGATACGATGCGGGGTGGCCAGTATCTCAACAACTGGCGCATGGCGGAGCTGCACGCCAAGGAAGCGCCTGACCGCGTTCGCGAGCTCGAAGCGATGGGCGCTGTCTTCGACCGGACTTCAGATGGCCGCATCCTCCAGCGCAACTTCGGCGGACACAAGTATCCACGACTCGCGCACGTCGGCGATCGCACCGGACTGGAGATCATCCGCACGCTCCAGGATTTCGCGGTGCACCAACCGATCGACGTGCACATGGAATGCACCATCGTCTCGCTCCTCAAGGATGGCAATCGCATTGCGGGCGCGCTCGGGTACGATCGGGAGAGGGGACGCTTCAAGCTGTTCGCCGCGAAAGCAGTGGTTCTCGCGACCGGAGGAATCGGTAGAGCGTTCAGCGTCACGAGCAACAGCTGGGAATACACGGGTGATGGTCACGCACTCGCCTACAACGCGGGCGCGGCGCTGCAGGACATGGAGTTCGTGCAGTTCCATCCAACAGGAATGGTGTGGCCGCCGAGCGTGAAAGGAATTCTCGTCACCGAGGGCGTGAGGGGCGAAGGCGGCATCCTCGTGAACCGCGAAGGTCGCCGCTTCATGTTCGACGACATTCCCGAGAACTACCGCAATCAAACCGCCGACAACGAAGAAGAAGGCTGGCGCTACACCCAGGGCGACAAGAACGCCCGGCGACCACCTGAGCTTCTGACCCGAGATCACGTGGCGAGAGCAATCATGCGCGAGGTTCGCGAGGGGAGGGGAAGCCCGCACGGCGGAGTCTATCTCGACATCTCGTGGATCAAGACGAAGCTCTCGAACGCCGAGGAACACATCAAGAAAAAACTCCCCAGCATGTATCACCAGTTCAAGCAGCTGGCTGACATCGACATCACCAAGGAGCCGATGGAAGTCGGGCCCACGACGCACTATGTGATGGGCGGCGTGCGAGTCGATGGAGACACCCAGATGTCGAGCGTGCCGGGATTGTTCGCGGCAGGCGAAGTGGGCGCCGGATTGCACGGAGCGAACAGGCTTGGTGGAAACTCGCTCTCCGACCTGCTGGTGTTCGGGATGCGAGCCGGGAAATACGCCGCTGAATTTGCGGCGAGGCAGTCGTCGGCGAGGATCGATACCAACCAGGCGGACGAAGTCGTCCGCACAGCGCTCGAGCCCTTCAGCAGACCAGGCGCGGGCGAAGGGCCATTCCAGGTCGAGCATGATCTTCAAACGATGATGCAGGAGCTGGTCGGCATCGTGAGGCGCGAGGATGAAGTAAAGCGGGCGATCGATGGCCTCAAAACACTGCGCGAGAGAGCGGGGAACGTGTCGGTCACCGGTAACCGTGAGTACAATCCGGGGTGGCATACGGCGCTCGATCTTCAGAACCTGATCACCGTCTCGGAGATCGTTGCGCGGGCGGCCCTCGAACGAAAGGAGAGTCGAGGCGGGCACTTTCGCGACGACTTTCCAAACAAGGATCCGAACTACGGCAAGTTCAACATCGTCGTCAGGCGCGGACCCGGTGGGGAAATGCAGGTGACGCGCGAGCCGCTACCCGACATGCGTGAGGATCTGCAGAAGATCATCGAGGAGAACAAGTAATGGCCAGGGCCGAGACATACTCGCGCGACATCGTCGAGAGCGGCCAGCGCGCCGCGGCAAGGAGCGACAGCAGCGCGGGCACCGAAACGCGGCGCGCGACCTTCAGAATCTGGCGGGGCGGCGGCCCGGGCGCCGGAGGACAGCTCCAGGACTACGCGACGAGCGTGTCCGAAGGGATGGTGGTGCTCGACGCCATCCATCAGATCCAGGCCGAGAGCGCGGCCGACCTCGCCGTGCGCTGGAACTGCAAGGCGGGGAAATGCGGATCGTGCTCCGCGGAAATCAACGGAACTCCGCGTTTGATGTGCATGACGCGTCTGAGCGAGCTGAACGTGGCGGAACCGATCACCGTCGAGCCGATGAAGGCGTTTCCTCTCATAAAGGACCTCGTGACGGACGTGTCGTCGAATTTCCGCGCCAAGAAAAAGATCAGGAAATTCACGCCGCGGGCGCCGGATGCACCCGATGGCACCTGGCGCATGGCGCAGGTAGATGCCGACCGCGTTCAGGAGTTCAGAAAGTGCATCGAGTGCTTTCTCTGCCAGGATGTGTGTCACGTGCTGCGCGACCATCAGCTCCACGAGCAGTTCGTCGGGCCGCGCCTGCTCGTCCACGTCGCGCAGCTCGAGATGCATCCTCTGGACATTCTGGATCGATCGTCAGAGCTCAAGGAAAGCCACGGGATCGGCTACTGCAACATCACGAAATGCTGCACCAAGGTCTGTCCCGAGCACATCACCATCACCGACAACGCCATTATCCCGCTCAAGGAGCGCGTAGTAGACCGCCACTACGATCCGCTGGGGAAACTCGTGCGGCTGATGCGGGGTAAGAAGTCGAAGACCGAGCGGTAGGAGAACCAAGTGAGCGAACACTTCAAGCTGAAGCCGATTTCAAGGGAAGCGATTCCTCGCGCCGTTCAGAAGGCGGAGAGGTATCGGCTGATCAATCAGTCATGGGACGCGGAGAGCATTTGCCGCGACATTCTCGAGATCGATCCCACGAATCAGCAGGTGCTGGTGATGTTCGTGCTGGCGCTCACCGACCAGCTCGCCGACGATCACGGACGCATCATAACGGCCGTGCGTGATACGCTGCCGCGGATTTCCGACGCGTACCAGCGAGCCTACTATACGGGTATCGCGTCGGAGCGCAGCGGACAAGCGCTGATGCATCGCGGAGGAATGGGTAGCGGGGCGATGGCGTATGACGCGCTTCGCGACGCAATGAGCTGGTATGAGCGGGCCGAGGCGATCCGTCCGCCCGGAAATGACGATGCAATCCTTAGATGGAACACCTGCGCGCGACTGATCAACGGGAACAGCCAGCTGGCACCCCACGCGGAGCCTACCTACGAACCTGCGCTGGAAGATTGATGAAATCCCGAAGGACAATTCAGATCGCGGCGGCGCTCACTTTGGTTGGGCCTTGTGCACTTCTGGCCGGCGCAGATGTCATCATCCAGGGAACGAAGGCGACCCTCACCACCGATTCTCTGGGTCGATTCAGGATCGACGGCATCCCCGCCGGCACGTATCAGGTCGGCGTTTTCCACCCGCTCCTCGATACTCTCGGCATTTCCCTCGCAACGCAGCCATTTCGTGTCGGTACCGACAGCTCCACGTCAGTAGTCCTCGCGGTGCCGTCCGCTTCCACGATAATTCGTGGCGCGTGTCCGGTTCGTCCGCGAGCGCAAGGAACGTCAGCCGTGATCGGCCACGTAACCGACCCCGAAACGCTCCAGCCCGTCGCGGGGGCAGAAGTATCGATCGCCTGGACGCAGATCGAAGCCTCGAAGGAGAGCGGCATTCACCGGTCGCCGCGACTGGTCTACGACAGTACGGATGCCGCCGGCAAGTACCGTATTTGTGGGCTTCCGAATTCGATGCAGGCGACGCTGCAGGCGAAACGGGGAAGATCGGTCACCGCCGAAATTCCCATCACCGTCGGGGAAGCTGAAACCGAGCTGTTCGCGCGCACTCTGCTGCTGTCG
>CAJDUK010000043.1_pt1 | contig 17818 bp, 11 predicted proteins | sample 7390591 | NCBI WGS metagenome assembly CAJDUK01 (sample SAMEA7055672, study PRJEB34461) | soil metagenome | biome: terrestrial ecosystem; feature: Peninsula; material: soil | place: Antarctica | collected 2016
TGTCGTCATCATGACCATGTCCGAATTCGGCCGCATGGCACGCGAGAACGGGAATCGGGGCACCGATCACGGTCACGCCGGCGCACTCTTCGTGATTGGTGGACATGTAAAGGGCGGAAGAGTGCACGGGAAGTGGCCGGGCCTCGAGCAGGAGCAGCTTTACGAGGGGCGGGACCTCGCGCTCACGACCGACTTTCGGTCAGTATTCGCGGAGGTCGTGTCGGATCATCTCGGAGCTCGCGCGCTCGATCGCATTTTCCCCGGATTCGCTGCGTCACCGCGAGATTTTCTCGGGCTTGTTTAGCTTCGGATAGATCTCGGTTTGGGTCGAGAGCTCCGCAAAAGCACGCGCGAATAGCGCGGTGGCGCAGCTACCATCGCCGTTGAGGCGGACGCGCGCACGAGCTTCAAGATCGCGCCGTTGCTTTCCCTCCTGGGTGAGTTACTCGCCTAGCAGCATCCTCGGCCGACAACCGCGCGCAAGGATCTCGAACGAACTCAAAACTTGAAGATCTTGCCGAGTGCTTTGCCGATTTTCTTGCCGAAATCGTTCTGCCAGTCGCGTTGGTTCTGCCAGTCGGGATTCTGCTCGTCGCCCATGACTCGTTCCGCGACGCCGGGCACCATTCGGTCGCCAGATACCCGGTTGTCGGGTCGATGACGCGCATTGACATTCCAGGCGGTGGATTCCACGCTGTCGGATTCTTCGCCTCGCGCCAGCCATTCAGGTAGAACTCGGCCCACGCCGGCGCGGCGAGTCTGCCGCCAGATGCGTCACCGCCGATCGAGGCAGGATTGTCGAAGCCGAACCAGAAGCCCGCCACGAGCGTCGGCGTGTAGCCGACGAACCAGACGTCGGTACCGCTGTTCGTCGTGCCGGTTTTTCCGGCGACCAGACCCGTCACTCCGTAGTCGCGCACGGCCTTGCCGGTGCCGTAGTCGACGACCGACTGGAGCATCGACGTCACCTGGTATGCGTCGCGCGGATCCATCACCGGTGTTCCGTGCTCTTCGTCTTTCGACCAGATCTGCGTCTTATCGGCAGTCTCAATGCTTCTCACCAGTCGCGGCTTGACCCGAAATCCACCGTTGGCGAATGGCGCATACGCCGTGACAAGCTCGATTGGTGTGACTTCGAGCGAGCCGAGTGCCATTGACGGAACATTGGGGAGCTGGCTGACAATTCCGTTTCTGTGCGCGACGTCGATGATGCGCGGAATCCCGACCGCCTGACTTACCCGAACGGTTGCCGCATTCGCCGACTTGATCAACGCTCTGCGAAAAGTGATGCGGCCCGAGTAGTCGTCGTTGTAGTTCGACGGTGACCAGACATCTCTCCCCTGGATCACATCGATGGGATCATCATCGACTTCGGATGATGGCGTGTATCCGGCGGCCATTGCCGCCGCGTAGACGAACGGCTTGAATGCCGATCCCGGCTGACGATGCGCGAGCAGGGCGCGATTGAAGTTTCCGCGCTCGTACACCCTTCCTCCGGTCAAAGCGCGGATGTCGCCGTTCCGTGGATCGATCGCGACCATCGCGCCCTGAATCTGTGCGCGCCGGCCCGTCTCAGATTGTATTGCTGCGGCCCGTCGCCGGACCGCGCGGTCGGCCGCGATCTGAGCGTTCCGGTCGAGCGTCGTGCGAACAGTGAGATCTACGATGTCCGACGTTCCGCCTTGAATGATCGAATCCACGATCGCGCGGACGGCGTCGAGCGCGTAGGAATCGTTCGCATCTTTGGGGCGCCATTCGTCGCGCGCGATCCGCAGGCGCTCCGCCTGAAGTCCCTTGAGCCTGTTGGCCGAGACGTAGCCTTCCTTCACCATCAGGCTCAGCACGAGGTTGCGCCGGGTGAGTGCGCGGTCCGGATGACGCCGTGGAGTGTAAAGCGAGGGCGCTTTGGGAAGCGCGGCCAGCATGGCGGCCTGCGGGAGATTCAGCTGATTCACGCTTCGGCCGAACAGATCCTTACTCGCGGACTCGACGCCGTACACGCCATTCCCCATGTAAATGACGTTGAAGTAGAGCTCGAGAATTTGCTTTTTTGTGAGCGAGCTCTCGATGAGCCGGGACAGGCGCAGCTCCGTGAGCTTCTGTCGCAGCGATCGCGCGGGGTATTTCCGAACCGCGAACGTATTGCGCGCCACCTGCATCGTGATGGTGCTGAATCCTTCGCGCGTACGGCCCGCTTTCAGGTTGGTCACGAGGGCGCGAAAGAATCCGCGCCAATCGAGCCCGCCGTGCTGGTAAAAGCGCCGGTCTTCGGTCGCGATGAACGCCTGCTGGACGAATTCCGGGACCTGCTTGAGGGGAACATTCACCCGCCGCACGGTTTCCAACCGTCCCATGGGGCGGTTGTAGCGGTCGAGGATTACGCCGCCCTGGTCGGGCTGGAAGCTCTGGATGTCACGAGGCGTCGGGCACCCGTCGAAGCCGCAGGTTCCCAGCCAGACATCGGTGACGTAAACCGCTAGAATAGTTATTGCGAACACGCCGAGCAGGATCGCACGGCGTCTCGTTTTAATCTCTAACAGAATTCGGGAAAAATGTATCGTTCAGTCCTCGTCGTTTTCGTCTTCTTCGCAGCCGCCTGCAAGGGTGGAGCAAACTCAGCGTCTGCGGCGAACAGTAACAGTGGCGTCTCGGGCACGCCCGCGGCTGCTCAGCTATCAGACACCGGAGCGGCCGTCGCGGGTCCAATCTCCACTACGCAAACGTCCGCGCCAGGTTCCGCCGCCAATTCGGCAGGTACATCCCCTGCAGCCGCTGGGCCAGCTGTATCGAGCACGCCAAATCCGAATCGGGTTCCCAACGAAATGGGACGAATCATGGTGCTGGAGTATCACCTGATAACGGATCACAACAGCGATTATGCGCGCGAGCGCGGCCAGTTCCGCAAGGATCTCGAGCTCTTGTACAATCGCGGATATCGTCCCGTCAACATGACCGACGTGCTGGACAAGAAGCTCAACCTCCCGCGCGGACTCTCGCCCGTGGTCATTGTGTTCGACGACGCATCACCCGAACAGTTTCGCTACATCGAGAAGAACGGTCAGCTCGAGATCGATCCGACGAGCGGGATCGGCATCTGGCTCGATTTCAAGAAGACGCACCCCGACTGGGACAACAAGTCAGTGTACTGCTTGCTCTCAGGTGCGTCGGCCGGCCACAACTTCTTCGGTGACCGCGGAGTTCAGGGTCAGAAATCGAACTGGAGATTCCGCAAAGTGAAGTGGCTCGCCGACAACGGATTCGAGCTGTGCGATCACACGCTCTGGCACGCGCAGCTGAACAAATACCCCGACGCGTTCGTGCAGGAGCAAATCGCGCGAAACGTGTTGGCGATCGATTCAGCCGTGCCCGGATACAAGATCAGATCGATGGCCTTGCCGCAGGGATTGTGGCCGAAGAACCGCGCTCTCGCGAGCAAGGGTTCGTGGACGAATCCCAAGACGGGCAAGACTGTGAGCTACGACTGGCCGGTGGTGTTCGAGGTCGCGGGCGGCCCGATGCGCAGTCCGTACGATCCGGCGTTCATCCCGGGCAAGACCCCGCGCATTCAGGTCATCGGGAATGCGATCGAGAATATGATCAACAAGCTCGAACAGTCGGGCAACATGTACATCTCCGACGGCGATCCCGCTATACCACTGGCGCGAAGCATTGATCGTTTAGTCACTGAATTCTTCTCCGGTCAGTCGGGCGAGGGCATCCTCTTCGGCCTAGTCCTCGCTTGCGGCTGCGCCGCACCGCGCCGGAGCGGCGCTAGCTGCGGAGACGGCCTGCGAGGACGCCCTCACCCTCCTTCCCACTAGATCTGTAACTGCTCGCGGCGCTTCGCGCCGCGAGTAGTTGGTTTGCGATAGTACCGCAGCAAACTGGCGCGCCGAGCAGGGCAACGCATCAGAGATCTACAAGTTCCGATCTGTGGGTCTCCCTCGCGGGCTCGGTGCGCTCCGATGCTTTCACGCGCGGCGATTCGGTCAGGGCTGAGCGAGCACCCCGCACGAGACTTCGTGGTGCCGCAGTTGTGGATCTCGACCCGGGAGGCGACGGGTGTCCTCGCAGGCCGTCTCCGCAGCTAGCGCCGCTTCGGCGCGGTGCGGCGAAGCCGCAAGCGAGGACTAGGCCGAAGAGGATACCCGGCGCCGACCAAGCGCGATGCACTAACCGAAGTCGCACACCACGATGCTAGTGCGATAGCCGCTCCAGCTCAGACCACCGATCAACAGCGCGACGAAGATGCGGAATGACGATAGAACCACCGACGATGAGACCCACAGAAAGCGACTCGAAGATCTCCGGACGCGTGACGCGCTCCTCGGCGCAGCGGGTGAGATGATACGTGACGCAGTCATCACACCTCAACACCAGCGAAGCGACGAGTCCAAGCAGCTCCTTGGTCTTGACGTCGAGCGCGCCGGCTTCGTAGGTGCGGGTGTCGAGCGCGAAGAACCGGTTGATGACGAGGTTCCCTTCGTTCAGAATCTCGACGTTCAAACGCTGGCGGAATTGGACGAAGTCCTCGAGCGAAGCACCATGCTCGTGCGGAGTGTCATCGCCGCGCTCTACCGACGATGAAGCGACCGGCTTCGCCCGCTTTCCTTTCGGAATCTTCCGAGTCAAAACTTCCACCCCTTGAGCGTCTTGATGGCCTTCTCGAGCGCGCTCCGCTGATCCGGCTGTTGTGCCGTCGCGAGAAGATCCTCGTACGTCTCGATCGCCAGGTCCACCGCCTGATAGTCGTGCTCGGCGCCCGCCAGGCTCGCGGCGTTGTCGGCGAGGTTCGGAAAGCGGGCGGACACCTGCTGCCACCGCGACACTCGTTCGCGCGGATTGGACTCGGCTAGCGCCCACAGATGCCAGGCCGCTCTGTTGTCAGCGTCGGATGCGATCGCGCGCGATGCGAGATCACCCACCGCTTCCGGACCGGCGCCGATCAACCAATAGTGATTGGCGAGCGCAACGAGCGCCTTCGCGTCGTCCGGACGCTCAGCCACCGCGCGCTCGAGTTCGGGCAACGGATCGGTTAGCCCTTCGCTTGTGTCAGAAATTTGAGGCTCAGTCATCTACTTGAAACTAAGTGCTGGACATTCCATGTACCGGACCCTACCATTCACTTGTTGCTGGACATTTGTGCCGGCCGATAGTACCATTCTTGCACGAGCGCAGCCCTGTTGGCGCGCCACTTCCAAACAGAATCGGGTTCCGGAATTCGCGTGAGTTTGCCCCGCGGTCCCCGTGAGCCATTCGAGTAGCACTTTTCTTCTCAGCCACACCGCCACACCACAACTGCATGAGCGAACGCCGACGTCCTTTTCGTCGCGGCCGGAGGTCCCGTCCCTCCGGCAATCAACCCAACACTCCCGAATCATACGGTGATGCAGATCCGTATCTGGAGCCAATAGATCCCTTGAGACCACCACCAGACGCAGCGCAGATACCCGACGCGCGCGACGACATGTCATCACCTGCCATTCCATCTCCCGCGCCGGCGCCATCGCCCGGCCCGGACGCTGAATCCAATTCCAATCCGTCTGATCCGCCTGCTCCACCGGACGGATCGAGCGATGCCGGCAACGCGCCGCAAGCTCAATACAACCCACAGACTTCGGGTGGCGGCGGCCAGCCCCGAAACGGAAACCAGCAGCGACACCCCGGTGACCGCGACCGGCACAACGGACGTCGCTCCCGCAACCAGCGTGGACGCGGCAGACAACGCCCGCAAGGCGGACCACGCGGCGGCGGCGGAGGCGGTGGTGGGGGACGGGAAGGAGGAGTAGCCGCAGAACCGCAGTCTCGCGCACCAGTCGCTCCGGTAGTGCCCGATGGCGAAACCACGGGCTGGTTCGACCCGCAGCGCGAGGGCGGCTTCATTCGCCGCGCCGCCAACAGCTACCTGGCCGAGCCGGGCGATGCGTACATGGCGACGAACATCATGCGACAGTACATGTTGCGCCGGGGCGACCAGATCCTCGCCACGACCGGACATGATCACCGCAATCGCATCGTGGTCGTCGACGTTCAGCAGATCAACGGAGCCAGTCCCGACGAGGCGGCAAGGCGGCCGGATTTCGGATCGCTCACTGCCTCCTATCCGGAGCGGAAACTCAAGCTCGAGACCGGCCGTCCCGCCAAGGTCGGACCCGAGCTCACCCGCCGCGCCATCGATCTCATCGCGCCAATCGGCTATGGCCAGCGCGCGCTAATCGTCGCTCCTGCCCGCGCCGGCAAGACGATGCTTCTCCAGGCGATCGTCGAAGGCGTAGCGATCAACCACCCGCAGGCCGCCCTCCTCGTTCTGCTCGTAGACGAGCGCCCCGAGGAAGTCAGCGAAATGATTACCTGGGGCTATGGCGAGGTTGTTGCCTCCAGCTTCGATATGCCCGCGGTACGCCATACGGACGTAACCGAAATGGTTCTCGAGCGGGCACGCCGACTCGTGGAGCTGGGCAAGGATGTCGTCATCGTACTGGATTCGATCACTCGTATGGCCCGCGCCTACAACACCGTGGAGCGCGGCACCGGCCGCACGCTATCCGGTGGACTCGATTCTTCCGCAATGGCGAAACCGAAGGCATTCTTCGGCTCCGCGCGATCGGTCGCTCCGGAACACGGCGGCGGGTCGCTGACTATAATTGCCACCGCCCTCGTCGAAACGGGATCGCGGATGGACGACGTCATCTTCGAGGAATTCAAGGGTACTGGCAATTGCGAGATCAAGCTCGATCGCTCCCTCTCCGAGAAGCGGATCTTCCCCGCAATCGATGTCGCTACGAGCGGCACGCGTCGTGAAGACAAGCTCTTCCGCCCTGACCAGCTAGAGCATGTCTATACACTCAGACGCGGTCTTCAACAGATGCCATCCAGCTCGGCGATGGAGTGGCTCATCAAGCGCATCGCTGCGACGCCAAGCAACGACGCGCTGCTCGAAGGCCTATAGACAGTCTCGCTCGGCGCTGACGCGCTTCATTCCTCTCTTCGCCGGCGCCCTATTCTTCGTTCCCGCGACACTCGCGGGGCAGAATACGCCACCGGCAGCAGGGTCACCGGCAGCGGCAAAAAACCCTGAGGTCGTGAACCTCACTATCAAGGGTGTGAAGGTCGTGAGAAGGGACGAGCTCGGGACGAACATCTACACCACGGCTTCGTACTGCAACAGCTTCATCCTCAAGCCGTTCTGCTGGATCAGCAAGTCGAGGTCGTTCTACACCCGAAAGTACCTCGACCACAAAGAGCTCGAGCGCGACGTTCTTCGCATTCGCATCTACTACTGGAAGCGCGGATACCGCGAGACTGAAGTCGATACCGCGGTCGTTGCGCGCGGACACAATCAGGTCGGCGTCACGTTCCTCATCAAGGAGGGGCCGCCGACCACAGTTTCCAACGTCATCGTCCGACAGGCAACGCCGATCCTCTCGAAAAGGGAGATCGACCGTCGCGTAGTGTTGGGCAACAATGGCCCGCTGAACCTGATCAGACTCGATTCGTCGCGAGTCTTCCTGCAGCAAAGCCTGTTCGACAAGGGATACGCCGACGCCGAAGTAGACACGTCGGTCGTCATCGATACCACCGCGCGACAAGCCGTGGTCACACTCACTCTGAACCCGAAATACATGACCACGGTGGAAGACATCGTGGTCACCGGCAACGAAGGCGTGAGCGAGCGCACGATCAGGAAATCGCTGACCTTCCACGTCGGCGAATTGTTCCGCCGATCCGAGATGCTCCGCAGCCAGCGCGCGCTCTACGAGTCGAATCTCTTCCGGCGAGCCGGCATCGAGCCGCGCCCGCCGATCGACATCGCGACACCCGACTCGGCGAAAGTCATCGTGGTCACGGTGCAGGAATCGCCGAGCCGGGAGGCGCGTCTGGCCGCCGGATTCAACACGATCGATTTCGTCCAGTTCGAAGGGCGCTTCACTCACTACAACTTCCTGGGCAGCGCGAGGCGACTCGATTTTCAGGCGTCTATTGGAAATCTTCTCGCGAGCTCTCTCAACGGACGCGGCATCTTCCGCAACGCTTCCGTACCCCAGACGAGCAGCCTCGCGAGATACTTCGTTCCGACCTACAACGCGAGCATCGATCTCCGGCAGCCGTGGTTCCTCTCCCCGCACAACGAGCTTGGTCTGAGCTTCTTCACGCACCGCCGCAGCGCACCGGGCATCTACGTCGATCGCGGTTACGGGACGAGCGCGACCTTCACGCGCGAGATCGCCCAGCAGTCGCCGGCCAGCGCCAACTATCGCTTCGAGATAAGCAAGGTCGACGCGGGCGACGTGTACTTCTGCATCAACTACGGCGTCTGCGACCAGCCCACACTCGAGGCCCTGCGGGGAAATCAGAAGCTCTCGCCATTCACGATCACCACGACGGTAGACCGCACCAACGATCCGTTCTCTCCCAACAAGGGTTTTCGCGCGAACGGAAGTCTCGAGCACGCGTCGACGTTTACGATCTCCGATTTCCGCTACAACCGCGCGACGGCCGAGGGAGCTGTGTTCAAACAGATCAGACGCCGCGGCATGATCGGCGCTCATGTGCGCGCTGGCTGGGTGCACTCGCTCAGCAGCTCGGAGCAGGCGCTGGGCGTTGCCGCAACTGTGGGCGGAGGAGTGCTTCACCCGAGAAAGCGGTTCTACGCGGGCGGGTCGCACTCGGTTCGCGGGTTCGGCGAGAACCAGCTCGGTCCGCGCGTTCTCACCGTGCCGATCGGCGTTCTCCAGAGTCACGATTCCCTCAACGTCGCGTGCACAAGCGGGACCGACGTTACGGCATGCGACCCCAGCATGGGCAACCTCAAGGACCGTGATTTCGAGCCCCGACCCCTGGGCGGAAACCTCGTGGTCGAGGGCAGCGTGGAGACCCATTTCCCGGTCTGGCGGGACCTATTTGGCGCCGTCTTCGTGGACGCCGGAATGGTCCAGCAGAAGCTCAATCCGAGCCTTCCCAAGCGTAGGGCGGCCGTAACTCCCGGATTTGGGTTCCGCTACAGCTCACCTGTAGGCCCCATTCGTGCCGATATAGGCTTCAACCCCGGGGCTACCGAATCCCTGCCGGTTGTAACCGAGAATATCGTGAATGGACAGAAAACGCTCGTCACACTCCAGAAGCGCCGAATCTACTCGCCCACGAGCGGCGGTGGCATCCTCAACAGGATGGTCCTTCACCTGTCGATCGGCGAAGCGTTCTAATGCGTAAGTGGTGGGTGCGCCTACTCGCAGTTCTTGCGGTGGTGGCTTTGCTGCTGGTCGGCGCCGCGTACCTGGTCACGAACAGCGACTGGGGCCGCGAGCGCGTTCGCCGCTACATCGTCGGGCTCCTCCAGCGAAACAGCCACGGCATCATCAACATCGGGAGCGTCAGCGGTAATCTGACGAATGGGTTCACGCTGCACGATGTCGTGATCACCGACAGCGCGCACAATCCGTTCGTCAAAGCCGACGAGATCTGGGCCCGATACAGTCTCGGCACTTTGCGCGGCAAGAAAATCGATTTCCGCGAGGTGCGGCTGGTGCGGCCGATCATCGTGATCGACAAGCAGCCGGGTGGGAAATGGAATTACGATCGCATTTTCCCCCGTGATACGGTTACGCGGACCGGCGTGCAGCCGAGCGGATGGGGAAAGTGGATCCGCTTCAGCGACGTCACCGTGCTGGACGGAGATCTCACGGTGCGCGCGCCCTGGCAGCCGGATCCCAAGCTCACGCTCGCGGGGCGTGGCGACGCGGTCAGGCGAGCACTTGGACCGACGGGAAGACTCAAGATCCTTCAGGTGGCAAAAGGCTACCAGCACGAGTCCAGCTTTCACCACATCAACGGACTGTTTCCGCTGGTCCGCCTCGAGGATCCGGCCTACAAGAACCGGCTGATCGATGTCTCGGCCCTCAAGATGATCGCCGAGCCGTTCCGTCCACCCGTTGCGGACGTGCGCGGTCTTACCGGCACGTTCGAGTTCACGGGCGATTCTCTGTGGTGGAAGGGCGCGCGCGTCGCATTTCCCGGAACTCGAGCCTCGGGCGACGGGCGCTACTACATCAACAACGGCGACCTGCACCTGAGACTGCACGGGGATCCTGTCAATCCAGCCGACATTCGCTGGGCAATGATCGGGTTGCCGCAGGACGGATCCGGGAAGCTCGACTTCGGACTGGACTGGACCGACAAGAAGAGCGTCTACACTGCGCAGAACATGGACGTCCGGCTCGAGAAGTCACACGTCGCCGGACAGATCGAGGCGACGGTGACCGACACGATAGCCTACCGCAACGCGAAGCTTCGCTTCACCGATCTCGACACGCGGCTGCTGACGCGCCTCTTCCCGGCGATGACGTTTCCGCGGCCGCTTACTCTCAGCGGTCGAGCAAGTTTCGAGGGAGGACAGCACGCGCTACGGATCGACGGCGACGTCGTAGTCGCCGACCGGCTCTCGGGCACGAGCCGGCTGGTCGGCAATGGCGTGATGGGATTGTCCAACGGAGTTTTCACCGCGCGCGATCTGCACGTGAGGATGGCGCCATTGCAATTGGGGCTCGCGAGGGCGATCGCGCCCTCCGTCAAGCTGCGAGGCGCCGTCTCAGGCACTGCTACGCTCAACGGCTCGAGCGCCGCAATCATGACGGCGCAGGCCGACGTCACCCACGTCGAGCGGGGAGCCGTCTCGCGAGCCACGGGTCGAGCATCATTTCGTGCGCGCGGCGTGCCGTGGTTCGACGTCGACGCGCGGATGCATCCGCTTGCGCTCGCGACGCTCGGGCAATTCATGCCGAGTGTGGGATTGCGTGGCAGCGCGAGCGGGCCGATGAAGCTCAAGGGAAACATCAACAATCTCGCGCTCAACACGCAGCTCACCTTCCCCGACGGCGGGTTCCTCGACCTGCGCGGAACGTTGGATCTCGCGACCAAGCAGACGGGATACAACCTCGATTTCAATACGCGGTCGTTCAACGTGAATGAAGCCATCGCGAAGGCCCCGCAAACATCGATCACGGCGATAGGTTCCGCGCGCGGACGCGGCACTGATCCAGCCACGATGCAGGCGCAGATTGTCGCCGATGTCGCGCCTTCCACCATCGATACCATTTCCGTCGATAAGGCGAACGTCAGAGTCGCGATCGCCAATGGCATCGCACGGTTCGATACGCTAGCGGTGGCACTTCCGCAGGGAATCGTCGAGGCGAAGGGCTCATTCGGACTCGCGCCTGGACGCGACGGCACGATGTCCTATCATGTCGCGATCGATTCGCTGTCTCGCTTCGCGGGTCTGCTCTCGAAGGACTCCGGTGTCGTCCGTCCGCGGCCGGGAATTCTGGCCGGTCGTATCGCCAAAGCCAAAGCGGATTCGTCAAGGATCGCGCGCGCCACTGAGGTCGAGCGTGCGATCACGGGGGGCGTAGTGCGTCGCGCCGCGGTAGACACACCAGCGACCGTCCGCAAGAACGAGCTGTCCGGCTCCGCGCGGGCTGACGGCGTCGCGACCGGCAACATCAGGACTTTCAGCCTCAAGGGGACTGCGTCCGGGTCCAACATCGTAGCGCAGGGAAACACGGTCGGCTCGTTCATGGCCGACTACGATTGGATCAACGCGCGAACCCCGCAATCGATGGTGCGGTTCAACGCGCAGGCGAGATCGGTTCGCGCCGCCGGTTTCGATTTGGACAGCGTCGGCGCGAAGCTCACCTATCAGAAGCCGAATGGCACCGCGGAAATCGTGGTGAACCAGGATAATGCGCGCACCTACAGCGCCAACGCGGCGTTTACGCTCGACAAGCTTCGCAACACGCTCAAGCTCAATAATCTGAAGCTTCAGTTCGACACCAGTGTGTGGGCGAGCACCCGCGTCGCCGCGCTGCATTGGGGGCAGGCGGGCGTCGACGTCGAGACCCTCGAGCTGCGCAGCGGCGCCGCTGGCCGCATCTACATCAACGGCAATGTACCGAAGCAAGGGAACGCCAATCTCGACATTGCCGTCGACAACCTGAACGTCGGTGATGTGATCGCTCTCACCCAGAGCGACATCAACGCAAAGGGGTTGATCTCACTCAACGTGCACGGAACCGGCACGCGCGAGAATCCTCAATTCAAGGGAGCGTTCGGCGCGACCAATCTTCTCTACAACGGCGCCGCTGTCGGCGACGTCCGCGGAAACATCGACTACGCGAACCAGACGCTGACCGGTCGCGCTGAAGCCATGAAAGACGGTAAGCCGCCGTTCCTGATCGCCGAAGGAACGGTGCCGATCAACCTCGCGCTGACCGGTGTGACGGGATCGAGGATCCCGACCGATCGTCAGGTCGCGCTCAACATCAACGCCGATAGTCTGCCCCTCGATCTCATTCCACAGTTCAGCGGCTTCGTCGCCAATGTCACCGGTCGGGCCAGCGGCAATTTCAAGGTCGGCGGGACTTTCAACAAGCCTCAGCTGACGGGTCAATTCGCGCTGCACGACGGTCGCGCGCGGGTAGTTCCGGCCGGCATCAATCTCAGCAAGATCGAAGCATCAATCCGGATGCTTGGCGACACTGTCGTAATCGACTCCGTCGCGGCCACGAATCGGGGACGAATTGTTCTGACTGGAGGAATCGGGTTGGGCTCCTCCGTCACTACGCCCAGCTTCGACCTGAAGCTGCATGCGAACAGCGCCCAGGTGCTGAACAATGACAAGGGACGCCTGGTGATCGGCGCCAATCTGGCAATGGCCGGCCCGTTCAAGGATGCGCACGTCACCGGGGATGTGCGCATTCGTGAAGGCGTGGTCTACATACCCAAGCCCGATGGCAAGAATCTCGTTGGGGCGGGCGATCCGGCGTTGTTCAACGTGCTCGACACCGCGGTGATGACGGACAAGGAACTGTTCCCCACGCAGTCGCCGTTGCTCGCGAATCTGCGCATGGATGTGAATCTCCGCGTCGACCGTGACGTGTTCGTGCGCTCGCTCGAGGCAAACGTCGAAGTGTACAGCGACGGGGACCTCGGCGTCCACGTCAATCGCGCCAAGCAGACGCTGGTGCTCGATGGCGTGCTGCTCAGCGAGCGCGGCGAGTACACCTTCATGACGCGTCGGTTCACGATCAAGCGCGGCTCTGCGACTTTCATCAACTCGACTGAGCTGAACCCGACGCTTCAGGCTACTGGTGAGTACCTGGTGACACAGCCCAATCGCGAGGCTATCAACATCCAGATCATCGTTGGCGGGACGATGAGAAAGCCGAACATCTCGCTTGTGAGCGACGCGCAGCCGCCGATCCCGCAGAGTGATTTGCTCAGCTATCTCGCATTCGGACGCTCATCGTCATCGCTGGTACAGCTCGAGGGCTCGGGCCTCACGAACGGAAGCGGTGGCAGCAACGTCGTCGGCGCCGGCGCGGCACTCGCGAGCAAGCAGCTCGCCGGAGTTGCCCTGGGTGTCGCCGCTGACCAGATCGCCGGTTCAGCAGCGCGCTCGCTGGGCGCCGACGTATTCACGATCACGCCCGCCGACGTGCAGACCGATGTCGGCAACTTCCTGCGCGGCACGCAATTCGACTTCGGCAAGTACATCAAGTCGCACACTTTCGTGGCTGTGAAATCCCCGCTCGATCCGAAGGCGCTGGCGCGGCCGGGCCTTCAGGTTGTGCACCGGTTCGGCGGGCTCCGCGGCTACAGGCTCGAGACTGGGGTGGATACCCGGTACTTGCTGCGGGAGCCGAGCCTGAGGAGAGATCAGAACGTCGCCACGACCAGCGCGTTCGGGGCGTTCCTCATTCGAGAGTGGCGGTTCTAGACCTGACACTGTAACTGCAACTGAGAACTGCGCTGCTGCCCGCTACCCGCGAACTGACGCTACCTGCTGCGAGTTGCAAACGACGGGACAAATTTCTGTGGCGAGAGAGAAACTGCTTTTCTTGCCTGTGTTTTCGACGCAAACCGATCTGTCCCGACGCAGTCAACTCGTGGCTGGCAGCGATAAGCGGGTAGCGGGAAGCGGTGTAGTTCTCACTTGCAGTGTAGTTCTCAGTTGTAGTTTCCCCGTCCGTGTCTTACCGTATCGGTATGTGCGGACGCGCGACGGTAATCAACCCAGACGGCATCACCGAGAAACTCTACGGCTTCACGAAGAAGTTCGTCCCGACCGACTGGAAGCCGCGCTACAACCTGAATCCGCATGAGGACATCCCGTCCGTCTACTACGATCCGTTCCTGCGCGAACGGGTCCTTCGGACGATGCACTGGAACCTCGTGCCCTCAAAGCTCGAGAGCAGAGACAAAGTCGTCGAGTTCGACTCACAGTACTCGACCTTCAACGCGAGGATCGAGACAGTTGCGTCGGCGCCGACCTTTCAGCAGGCGTGGCGCAGCCAGCGCTGTCTCATCGTAGTCGACGGGATCATCGAATGGGTCGGAGAGAAAGGGCGCAAGATTCCGCACCTCATTCGCCACAAAGACAGGATTCCATTCGCGATGGCGGGGCTGTGGAGCCGCTGGCAAGATGGCGCAACCGGCGAAGAGTTGTGGTCGTGCACAGTGATCGTCAAAGATGCCGATGACTGGTACAGCCGGTTCCACGACCGGATGGCTGTGCTCCTCGCGCCCGAATCCTACGAGCAGTGGCTCGATCCAGAGCGCAAGCAGGGACAGCTCGAGCTGCTCAACAAATCAGCGTATCACAAGAACGGCGAGCTGGAGTTCTTCCCCATCTCCAAGCTGGTCAACAATGCGCGCAACGACTCGGCGGAGTGCCTCGAGCGAACTGCCTATCCGGAACCTGAGGCCGACATCGAGCTGCTCCTCGACCTGTAGCGAACGCGTCCGGCTCAGCGCTTCCCGTTCTTCCCGTACTCGTCCCACAGCGTAGCCATCGCGCGCATCCCCAGGCGAAAATTCTCGTCGCTCATCCACTCGTCCGGCGCGTGGGCGTTCTCACCCGGCAATCCGAATCCAACCAGTAAAACCGGAGCGCCTAGTATCTTCTCGAAGTCGCCCGCTCAGTGCCTTTCGTGCCGCGTCGAAGATCGGCCCATTGAGCTCGGCGCGCCACGGCCGCCCGCCGTGCAGGTGCTTGACGTTTACCTTCACTCCCTTCGGCGCGACCTTCGCAACGTGCGCCTTCATCAGCTTCTCGATGTCCGCTGGATCCTGATCCGGCACCAGGCGGCAGCTTACCTTGGCCATCGCCTTGGCCGGCAGCACCGTCTTGGCGCCTTCTCCCGTGTAACCGCTCAATAGCCCGTTCACTTCGCACGTCGGCCGAATCCATAGCTTCTCGAGAGTCGTGTAGCCCTTCTCGCCCCCGAGCGAATCGACAGCGGTCTCCTTCATCAGAGTTTTTTCGTCGAACGGTAGCGATCGCATCTGCTCACGGATCTTCGGATTCCACTCACGCACCTTGTCGTAAAATCCCGGGATGGCGATGTGGCCGTTCTCGTCGTGGAAGGTCGCCAGGATCCGCGCCAACGCCATCGCCGGATTCACCACCGCCCCGCCGTAACTCCCTGAGTGCAGGTCGCCCTTCGGTCCCTGCACATTGATCTCGAAGTAAGCAAGCCCTCGCAGCGACGACAGAATCGACGGCAACCCTGGGGCGAACATCGCTGAGTCGGAGATCACGACCGCATCCGCTTTGAGAAGCTTCTTCTGCTCCTCGACGAAGGATGCCAGATGCTCGCTTCCAATCTCCTCTTCCCCCTCTGCGATCACGACGACATTCACGGGAAGCTTCTTGCGGGTCGAGAGATGCGCCTCGAGCGCCTTGATGTGGAGGAAAAGCTGCCCTTTGTCATCCACGGACCCGCGCGCGAATATGTTCCCTTCACGCATTGTCGGCTCGAACGGTGGCGACGTCCACAGATCCAGCGGCTCGGCCGGCTGAACGTCGTAGTGACCGTAGATGAGAACGGTCGGAGCGCCCGCCGGTGCGCTTCTCCATTCGCCGACAACGATCGGGTGGCCGGCAGTCGGATAGATCTTCGCCGGCACGCCGATCTTGTCGAGCGAGGCCTTCACCCAGTCGGCCGCGCGCTTGGTGTCGGTGTTGTGATCGGATTTCGCGCTGACGCTCGGAATGCGTAGAAACTCGAAGAGCTCCTTGTGGATCCGGTCGTCGTTGTCGGTGAGAAACTTCTCGAGATCTGGTGCTATGGACTTTGGCATTGGATTGGAATCGTTGGTGTCTTCGTCTTCATAGAAAATGTGGGCCAGGCACGCTGGATCACCTGGCATGGCCGGTACCGGCAATCAGTCGCATCGCAGTCATCCCGGCAAATGTCGCCGCCAGGCAGAGCGTGAGGCTGAGCGCTATATAACTCATTGCACGAGAATACTCGCCACCTTCGATCAGGCCGACGGTCTCCATGCTGAAAGTCGAGAACGTGGTGAATCCGCCACAGAATCCGACCACCAACAGCGCCCGCAGATAGTTATGGGTTTGGATGTTCATGAACTGGCGAACCAGAATTCCTACCAGGAAACAACCGGCCACGTTCACGAACAAAGTGCCGAGCGGAAATCCGTGCGGAGCGAAGTGCTGTGCTCTGCCACCTAGGAGGTAACGGAGCACGGAACCTGCGGCGCCTCCGAGTGCGATGAGTAGAAGGACCATTTTTTCTGGAAGTCTGTCGATAAGTTACCGGGTAAGATACGCATGCCGAACCGCCTCGCGAACGAGACCAGCCCGTACCTCCTTCAGCACGCCGAGAATCCGGTTGATTGGCATCCGTGGGGACCGGAGGCTCTCGACAAAGCCAAGCGCGAAGACAAGCCGATCCTGTTGAGCATCGGCTATGCGGCGTGTCACTGGTGTCACGTGATGGCGCACGAGTCCTTCGAGGACGAAGAGACCGCGCAGCTCATGAACGAGAATTTCGTCAACATCAAAGTCGACCGGGAAGAGCGGCCCGATCTCGACGGGATCTACATGCAGGCGGTGCAGGCCATGACCGGGCAAGGCGGCTGGCCGATGACGATGTTCCTTCTGCCCGACGGAAGTCCGTTTTACGGCGGCACTTATTTCCCGCCGGATGATAGGCACGGTCTCCCATCGTTCCGACGGGTTCTGCAATCCGTCACCGACGCGTATGCGAAGCGGCGCGACGGAGTAACCCAGGGCGCGGAACAGCTGAGGCAGATCTACGAGAGCAATCGTGCCGGCGCTCGAAGCTCCGGCACTCTGTCGCCAGAGACGCTGGAGATCGCCTACCGCGGTATCTCACAGGGCTACGATGCGCAGAACGGAGGGTTCGGCACCGCTCCAAAGTTTCCGGCAACGATGGTGCTCGATTTTCTTCTCAGGTACTGGAAGCGCACCAGCACCACGCACGCCCTCGAGATCGTCGAGACATCGTTCCGGAAGATGGCCCGCGGCGGAATCTACGATCAGATCGGCGGCGGGTTCGCCCGCTATGCGGTCGATGCGATCTGGCTCACGCCGCATTTCGAGAAAATGCTGTATGACAATGCGCTCCTCACCCGACTGGGCGCGCACCTCTGGCAGGCCACGAAGAACGACGAGGTAAAGCGCGTAACGACGGAAACCGTTGAATGGGTCGGCCGCGAGATGACTTCTCCCGAGGGCGGATTCTACTCGTCGCTCGATGCCGACAGCGAAGGGCACGAGGGCAAATTCTACGTCTGGACCGCCGACGAGATCGACGTGCTGCTCGGCGCCGACGCTCGCGCCTTCAGGACCTACTATGGCGTAACACCGGCCGGGAACTTCGAGGGAAAGAACATTCTCTTCGTCGCCGGCGACCGTGCCGCTGCTGCCTCTCGGGCACGAGTAGATCAGGTGCAGCTCGACGCGATTCTCGCTCGAGGAAAGAAGATGCTGTATGAG
>CAJDUK010000007.1_pt1 | contig 17711 bp, 10 predicted proteins | sample 7390591 | NCBI WGS metagenome assembly CAJDUK01 (sample SAMEA7055672, study PRJEB34461) | soil metagenome | biome: terrestrial ecosystem; feature: Peninsula; material: soil | place: Antarctica | collected 2016
AGGCGAGATCCTCGAGCTGAAGAGCACGATCAACATCATGGTGGATCAGCTCAGCGCGTTCGCGTCAGAGGTGACGCGCGTCGCCAAGGAAGTAGGTACGGAAGGAAAGCTTGGAGGTCAGGCCGAGGTTCCGGGCGTCGGTGGCACGTGGAAGGATTTGACCGACAACGTGAACTTCATGGCGTCCAACCTCACCGGTCAGGTGAGAAACATTGCCGACGTCACGACCGCTGTCGCGCGTGGAGATCTCAATCGGAAGATCACCGCCGAAGCAAAGGGCGAGATTCTCGAGCTGAAGCAGACGATCAACATCATGGTCGATCAGCTCAGCGCCTTTGCCGCTGAAGTGACGCGCGTTGCGCGCGAAGTGGGAACCGAGGGCAAGCTTGGCGGACAGGCCAACGTGCCCGGAGTCGCCGGCACCTGGAAGGATCTCACTGACAACGTGAACACGCTCGCCGGAAACCTTACCGGTCAGGTGAGAAACATCGCTGCCGTGACGACGGCCGTTGCGCGCGGCGATCTGTCGCAGAAGATCACGGTCGAGGCAAAGGGTGAGACCGCCGAGCTGAAGGACACGATCAACACCATGGTGGACCAGCTCGGTTCATTTGCCGACGAAGTAACTCGCGTCGCCAAGGAAGTAGGAACGGAAGGAAAGCTCGGTGGCCAGGCGAGCGTGCCGGGCGTTGCTGGAACGTGGAAGGATCTCACCGACAACGTGAACGCGATGGCGTCGAACCTCACCGGTCAGATCAGAAATATTGCCGACGTCACGACCGCCGTCGCGAAGGGAGACCTGTCGCGCAAGATCACGGTCGACGTGAAGGGAGAGATCCTCGAGCTCAAGCAAACCATCAATACGATGGTGGACTCACTGAGCGTGTTCGCGGGCGAAGTAACCCGTGTCGCGCGCGAGGTCGGTACTGAAGGACGCCTGGGCGGACAGGCGAACGTGCCCGGAGTGGCGGGGACGTGGAAGGACCTGACCGACAATGTGAACTTCATGGCCTCGAACCTCACCGGTCAGGTGAGAAACATCGCCGACGTCACCACGGCAGTCGCGAAGGGCGATCTGTCGCGCAAAATGACGGTGGACGTGAAGGGCGAGATCCTCGAGCTGAAGAACACCATCAATACGATGGTCGATCAGCTGAGTGGATTCTCGTCCGAGGTGACGCGAGTCGCCCGCGACGTGGGCACGGAAGGTAAGCTCGGGGGACAGGCCAACGTGCCCGGCGTCGCCGGCACCTGGAAGGACCTGACCGACAACGTGAATACGCTTGCCGGAAACCTGACGAGTCAGATCAGAAACATTGCGCTCGTCACGACCGCGGTCGCCAAGGGGGATCTCTCGCAGAAGATCACGGTCGAAGTACGCGGCGAAATTCTCGAGCTCAAGAACACGGTCAACGCGATGGTGGACTCGCTCCGTGTTTTCGCGGACGAAGTAACACGCGTGGCCAAGGAAGTGGGCACTGAAGGAAAACTCGGTGGTCAAGCGGAAGTTCCGGGAGCCGCTGGTATCTGGAGAGCGCTCACCGACAACGTGAACGCGATGGCGAACAGTCTGACGCTTCAGGTGCGAGCGATCGCCGATGTAGCGACAGCGGTGACACGCGGCGATCTGAGCAGACAGATCGCGGTCGAGGCGCAGGGAGAGCTTGACGAGCTGAAGAACAACCTGAACCAGATGATCGCGAATCTGAAAACAACGAGTGAGAAGAACAACGAGCAGGACTGGCTGAAGACGAACCTTGCGAAGTTCTCGAACATGATGCAGGGGCAGAAGGATCTCGAGGCGGTGTCGAAGCTCATCATGTCGGAGCTCACTCCACTCGTTTCCGCCCACCATGGCACGTTCTACATCATGGCGGAGGAGAACAGCACGCCGGTTCTCAAGCTGATCGCGAGCTACGCGTACAAGGAACGGAAGCATATTGGCAGCCGCTTCTATCTCGGCGAAGGACTGGTCGGACAGGCCGCGCTCGAGAAGAAGCCGATTCTTCTCACCAACGTTCCGGATGATTACATCCGGATTACGTCCGGGTTGGGCGAGGCGCCGCCGCGCAACATCCTGGTGCTGCCGGTTCTGTTCGAGGGAGAAATAAAAGCAGTCATCGAGCTCGCCTCGTTCCTGCCGTTCAGCCAGATCCACCAGCTCTTCCTCGATCAGCTGGCGGAGAGCGTGGGCGTCGTGATCAACATGATCAGCGCCAACATGAGGACGGCCGAGCTGCTCGAGCAGTCGCAGAGCCTGACGTTGGAGCTGCAGAGTCAGTCCGAAGAGCTGCGGACGCAGCAGGAGGAGCTCAAGAAATCGAACGCCGAGCTCGAAGCGCAGGCGACGACGCTGCGCACTTCAGAGGAGCTGCTCAAGGACCAGCAGGAAGAATTGCAGCAGGTCAACGAGGAGCTCGAGGAAAAGGCTTCGTTGCTCGCCGAGCAAAACCGGAAGGTCGAATCGAAGAACGAGGAAGTGGAATCGGCGAGGCTGGCTCTCGAAGAAAAGGCGGACCAGCTCGCACTCAGCTCCAAGTACAAGTCGGAGTTCCTCGCCAACATGTCGCACGAGCTGAGGACTCCGCTCAACAGCTTGCTCATTCTCGCGCGGCTTCTCAGCGAGAACAAGGACGGCAATCTCACGCCGAAGCAGGTCGAGTTCGCCCAGACGATTCTTACCTCGGGCAGCGATCTGCTCACTCTGATCAACGACGTGCTCGATCTGTCGAAGGTCGAGGCCGGCAAGATGGACGTCAATCCGTCGGATGTTCGCCTCACCGAGGTCAAGGAGTTCGTCGAGCGCAGCTTCGACGCGCTGGCCGACCAGAAAGGTCTCGGCTTTCACGTGGAGGTCAACGCCGATCTTCCGCCGGCGATCTACACCGACGGCGGGCGGCTGCAGCAGGTGCTCAAGAACCTGTTGTCGAACGCGTTCAAGTTCACGCAGCAAGGAGACGTCACGCTCACCGTTCGACGGGCGGAGAAGGGCAGGCGGTTCCAGAATCTCAGTCTCGAGTCCGCGCCAGAGGTCATCGCTTTCGCGGTGACCGACACCGGCATCGGAATTCCTAGAGACAAGCAACGCCTGATCTTCGAGGCGTTCCAGCAGGCCGACGGAACGACGAGCCGCAAATTTGGCGGGACCGGGCTTGGTCTATCGATCAGCCGCGAGATTGCCCGGCTACTCGGCGGCGAGATCCGCGTCGAGAGCACCGAGAATCAGGGGAGCACGTTCACACTCTTTCTCCCCGGGCGCTACGCACCTCGCGAGAACGGACCGGATCGCGAAGTGGCCGACACGAGCGACTTCATGTCCCAGAGCCGGCGGGCACAGGCTGGAGGGTCGCAGACCGGAGTAGCACAGCCCACACGAGCCCCCGCGCGTAACACGAACGCGCGCCGAGACCATCGGCGCCAGCCGGCTGGTGACGCGCTGCAGTACATGCCCGAGCGGCGAGCCGTGCCGCAGATGGTCATCGCGGACGACAGAGAGAACATCGAGGAAGGCGATCGCACGGTGCTTGTCATCGAGAACGATCAGAATTTCGCCAAGGTTCTCCTCGACATGGCCCGCGACAAGGGTTACAAAGGCGTGGTTGAGCTGGATGGCGAAGCCGGCCTCAAGGCCGCGCGCGAAATTCGTCCGGACGCGATAACGCTCGACATCGACATGCCTGGCATGGATGGATTTCAGGTGCTCGATCGTCTCAAGCGCGATCCCGAAACCAGACACGTTCCGGTGCACATCATATCTGGCGTGGAGAGAAAGGGCGAAGGCCTGAAGGCCGGGGCCATCGCGTTTCTCACCAAGCCAGTGAGCAAGGAGGCGCTCGACACGGCGTTCGCTCGCATCTCGACTTTCATCGAGACGATGCCGAAGAGTCTTCTCGTCGTGGAGGACAACGAGGCACAGCGGCAGAGCATAGTCGAGCTGATCGCGCACGACGATGTCGAGATAACCGCGGTTGGCTCCGCCGAAGAGGCGATGGACAAGCTCCACGAGAAGCACTTCGACTGCATGGTCCTCGATCTCGGATTGAACACGGGTGCGATGAGTGGATTCGACCTGCTCGAGAAGGTGAAGTCGGATCCGGACAACCACGATCTTCCAATCATCATTTACACCGGCAAAGATCTGGGCTGGGAAGACGAGACGAAGATCAAGAAGTACGCGGAGACGATCATCGTGAAGGACGTGAAGTCTCCGGAGCGCCTACTGGATGAAACCGCGCTCTTCCTGCACCGCGTCGAGGCCAAGCTGCCCGAGCAGAAGCGGAAGATGCTGGAGCACCTGCACGACGCCGATTCAGTGGTGGCGGGCAAGGCGGTTCTCGTTGTCGATGACGATGTCCGCAACATCTTCTCGCTCACGAGCATGCTGGAAGATCACGGCATGGTCGTGCGTTTCGCCGAAAACGGGAAGCAGGCGATCCAGCAGCTGAAGAAGGATCCCAACGTCGACGCGGTGCTGATGGACGTAATGATGCCGGAGATGGATGGATACGAGACGACCAGAGCTATCCGGGCGATGGATGAGTTCAAGGCGTTGCCGATCATCGCCCTCACGGCGAAAGCGATGAAGGGCGACCGGGAAAAGTGCATTGCGGCGGGTGCTTCGGATTACATCACGAAGCCCGTCGATACGGAGCAGCTCTTGTCGCTGCTGCGCGTGTGGCTGTACAGGTAGCGGAACCACCCACCGCTGGGGAATCCGCTCAGCAGGCATTCAAGCCCGATCTCGAGAGAATCGAGATCGAGCTGCTGCTGGAGGGGGTTTTCCGTCATTACGGGTTCGATTTCCGGGCGTACGCGTACGCATCGATTCGGCGCCGTTTGTGGAAGCGCATTGAAGAGGAAGGTCTCTCCAGCGTGAGCGCTCTCCAGGAACGGGTGCTGCACGAGCCCGCGATTATGGAGAAGCTGCTGCTCGACCTCTCCATCAACGTGACTGCGATGTTTCGCGATCCGAATTTCTACCAGACTTTCCGGGAACACGTGGTACCTCTGCTCCGGACGTATCCTTTCATCCGCATCTGGCACGCCGGGTGCTCGACGGGGGAAGAGGTCTACTCGATGGCGATTCTTCTGCGCGAGGAAGGCCTCTACGATCGCACCCGGATCTACGCGACGGACATCAACGAAGTGGTGCTGCAGCGCGCGAAGGCGGGCATCTTTCCGCTGGAAAGAATGCAGGAGTACACGGACAACTACATGCGTGCCGGCGGCAAGAAATCGTTCTCGGAGTACTACACCGCGAAATATGGGGGAGCGCTCTTCGACCAGTCGCTGACGAAGAACGTCGTGTTCTCGCAGCACAACCTGGTGACGGATCATTCCTTTAGCGAGTTCAACGTCATACTCTGCCGTAACGTGCTCATCTACTTCGACAAAACGTTGCAGTCGAAAGTGCACAGCCTGTTCTACGACAGCCTCGCGACGTTCGGCGTCCTCGTCCTCGGCAGCAAGGAGACTCTCCGCTTCATGGCGCACGAAGACGCCTACCAGCAAATCGCTCCGCCCGAGAAGATATTCCGGAAGGTGAAGTAGAGTGCCGTACTCCGTCGTCGCGATCGGAACTTCGTGGGGAGGCCTCGCCGCGCTGACCACGCTGCTGGGCGGACTGCCCGCCGACTTCAGCATTCCGGTGGTGGTAGTCCAACACCGCAGCCACGATTCGGAGCGCCTCCTCAGCCAGCTGCTACAGGACGCGACGGATCTGCGAGTGTGCGAGATCGAGGACAAGGACCCGCTCACTCCCGGCACGGTGCATCTCGCGCCCGCGAATTACCACGTTCTGATCGAGCAAGGATATGCGTCTCTCACCGTCGAGGAGCCTGTGCGGTTCAGCAGGCCTTCGATCGACGTGATGCTCACGTCGGCCTCGGACACCTATGGAGCCGGCGTAATCGGCGTCGTGTTGACCGGTGCGAATGAAGATGGTGCGCGGGGACTCGCTCAGATCGTGAAGCGTGGGGGACGCGCTCTGGTGCAGGACCCGAAGACGGCGGAGATTCCGATAATGCCTTTAGCCGCCATCCGTGCCGTTCCAACAGCGGAAGTGTTGCCGCTCGATGCGCTGGTATCGCGGCTGATCGTGCTGAGCGCCGATAAGGTGAAAGTGGGCGCGGGCGGGGTGCAATGACGGAGGACCGCGTCCAACTTCTGCTCGTCGACGACCGCGCCGAGAATCTCCTCGCGCTGGAAGCCATCCTCGAGCCCCTCGGACAGGAGTTGACTCGCGCCACGTCGGGACCTGAGGCGCTGAAAAAAGTGCTCGAGACGGAATTCGCCGCCATCCTGCTCGACGTGCAGATGCCGGAGATGAACGGCTTCGAAGTCGCGGAGATCATCAAGTCGAGGGAAAGATCGCGAACGATTCCCATCATCTTCTTGAGCGCGATCAGCAAGGAAGACGCATACGTGTTCAAGGGATACTCGATGGGCGCGGTGGACTACGTGTTCAAACCCTTCAACCCGGACGTGCTCAGGTCGAAAGTCGCGGTCTTTGTGGATCTCTACATGAAGCAGCGCCAGATCCAACAGCAGGGAGAGCTGTTGCGCGAGAGCCAGAAGCGGGAGCTCGAGCTGGAGCACCGTACTTCGCTGCTGGAGGCGGAGGCACGCTCGGCGGCGAAGCTGTCGCAGATGAACGAGGAGCTGCACCGCCGTCAGATTGCTCTCGAACAAGCGATGGGCGCGCGCAACCGGTTCTACGCGTCGATGAGCCACGAGCTGCGCACGCCGATCAACGCAGTAATCGGCTACAGCACTCTCATGCTCGACAACATCTACGGGCCGCTCAACGCGAAGCAGAAAGAAGGACTTCAGCGCACGCTCAAGGCGGCGCGGCACCTCCTCGAGCTCGTGAACGATGTGCTCGACCTTTCGAAGATCGAAGCGGGCAAGATCGAGCTCACGCTCCAGCCCGTGATGTTCCCGTCGCTGATCGAAGATCTGTTCGTCACGGTGCGACCCCTGGCGGACGAGTACGGATCGACCCTCAGCCTCGAGATGGATGGAGAATCTTTCAACATCGTCAGCGACCCACGGCGAGTGCGGCAGATCCTTCTCAATCTTCTGTCGAACGCGATCAAGTTTGGGGAGGGCAAACCGATTCGGGTCGTCTGCAGGCACAGCGAAAACGGTGCAGCCGACATTGATGTCATCGATCAGGGAGTGGGAATAGCGAAGGAGAACATCGTGCGGATCTTCGAGGAGTTCGTACAGGTGTCCGAGTCGAAGCAACCAGGCACCGGTCTTGGGCTCCCGATTTCGAGGCGGTTAGCTCAACTGTTGGACGGGTCTTTGACCGTCCGCTCCACCCCCGGGGAGGGGAGCACCTTCAGTCTCACACTGCCGGCCTCTCTAGAGGACGACATGGCGCCTACGGCTGAGTTATCCGCGGCTACAGCGGCTTAACCGGGTCCTAAAACTGGCATAGAGCCTGCCCTCTATAGAAGGACCGTCGCATTGCGCGGGGGTCATTCTGGAGGCTTAAATGTTCAAAAAGTTACTAATTCTTCCGGCCGCGGCTCTCGCGTTCGCATGCTCGAAGGGCGACAACAAGCAGACCGCCGCCGACAGCGCGCTGAACGCTGATCTTTCGACGGCGGCGTCCACCCAGCCGTACACACCGCTGGATAGCATCACCGCCGCTGAGCGCGCGGGCGTAGCTCCCGCGACAGCGCTGAGAAGCACTTCGACAGCGCCACGCACGGTCTATCGTGCGCCAGTGCGCCGCACCACCCGCAGCTCGTCGGGCGGCACGTACTCATCGCAGCCGGTTTATCGCGCTCCGGCTCCTGCCCCGGTGATCGTCAAGCACACCAAGCGTGACGCCGCAATCGGCGCTGGCGCAGGTGCAATCATCGGCGCGGTCACCAGCAGGAACAAGGTGAAAGGCGCGATCATCGGTGGCGCAGCCGGAGCAATTATCGGCGGCGTGATCGGTAACAACGTCGACAAGACGAAGAAGTAGTAGAGCCCGCTCGCTCACGCTTCTGGCGCCCCGCACGGTCTCCGTGCGGGGCGTCTTGTTTTGGTGCCCGTGACAAAAGGATTTTGGCGGCGTCAGTAGGTTAACTTCGTCATTGTGGGCGCCCGCCACGCCTTGTGGTTGTCGCCTCTGTGCCTTACGATGAACGGGCATGACTTTGGAATCACGGAATCAGGCAGTCCAGAAAGACGTGGCCCCACCACTACGCGCACTGTGCATTGCGCGCCATTGCTTTTTGAGCGAGCACATTGCGCGCTATTTCGCGCAAATGGGCATTGCCACCACGAACGCGGTCGGGCTCGACTCCGCCGTAGAGAAAGCCGCCAACTCATCGCCTGACGTGGTCATCTGCGACTACGATCTTCTGGCGACGATTCCCCTCGAGAAGTGGGAGCACGACGGATTGCTCTCGAAGACGCCTGTGATCGCCGTCAGTCTCACGAGACACGCCGAGGAGCTGCACCTCCTCGATATCAACGGCATTGCGGGATTCCTCTACCTTCCGACCCTCCAGCGGGAACCCGCGCTGAGGATTCTGCGCGCGGCCGCAACGCGTCCCAAGTACACGGTTGGCCTACGCGCGAGTGCGCCAAGGACGATAGAGCGAAGTTAAATTTAGGCATGAGCTCTGACCCGATAACGGGCGTCTTCAACGACGGATACATAAGCGAGGCATACGAAGCCTACCGGCGCGATCCAGCGTCGGTCGACGAATCGTGGCGTCAGTTCTTCCGATTCGCTGAGAGCCTCGGCACTGCGGGGCCGCCCGCTACTCGGGAACAGCCTCTTTCTGCGGGACAGATGGATCCCGCTTTTCTTCGCGACGTCGCCGCCGCGGCCGAGCTCATCGATGCCATCCGGAGTTACGGTCACCTGGCTGTGCCGCTCGATCCGCTGGGCACACCCGCCGAAGGAACTCCAGAGCTCACCGCGGAATTTCACGGACTCAGCGAGGAGGATCTGGCCAGTATTCCCGGGTTCGCGCTCGGCGGGTCGGGAGGCAACGCCGCCGATGTAGTCGCGCGTCTACGCGATCTCTATTCATCTCGAATCGGATTCGAGATATCGCATCTCCAGAGGATCGAGGAGAGGGAGTGGCTGCGCCAGCAGATCGAGAGCGGGCGCTTGAACGCGCCGCTCAGCGACGAAGAGAAAAAGGCAATCCTTCAGCGCCTGACGGAAGTCGATGGACTAGAGCGATTCCTGGGACGCGCGTATCAGGGTTACAAGCGCTTCTCGATAGAGGGCAACGACATCCTGGTGCCGATGCTGGACGTCGCGATTGAATCGGCCGCGGCACACGGTGCGCGCGAAGTCGATCTCGCGATGGCGCACCGCGGACGCATCAACATCCTGGCGCACACCCTCAGCAAGCCGTACGCAACGATCTTCGAGGAGTTCGAGGAAAAGCACGCCACGACCAACGCGGTGAGCGAGACCGGAGATGTAAAATACCACCTCGGCGCCATCGGTAAGAGGAAGGTCGCGGGTGGGGGCGAAGTCGAGATCGTGCTGATTCCGAATCCGAGCCATCTCGAAGTCGTGAATCCCGTGCTCGAGGGAGTTGCGCGCGCGCGACAGGTGCTCGCCGGCAACGGTGAGCGTGATGAAGCCGCGGTCGTGCCGATTTGCGTCCACGGCGATGCGGCGTTTCCGGGCGAGGGAGTCGTGGCCGAGACGCTCAACCTCTCCGGCCTCACGGCTTTCCGTACGGGCGGAACGCTCCACATCATTGTCAACAATCAGGTCGGATTCACGACTGATCCCATCGATGCCAGATCGACGCGTTACGCCAGCGATCTCGCCAAGGGGTTCGAGGTGCCGATCGTTCACGTCAACGCCGATGATGCGGAATCGTGTATTCACGTCGTGCGGCTGGCGATCGAGTACCGCGCGAAGTTCGGAAAGGACTTTCTGATCGACGTCGTCGGCTACCGCCGTCACGGGCACAACGAGACGGACGAGCCGGCATTCACGCAGCCGACGCTGTACAAGAAAATCCGCGCGCATCCATCTCCGCGCGAAGTGTGGGGAAGCCGGCTCGTCTCCGAGGGAATTGTCACGGACGAACAGGTGAAGCAGATCGACGCCGACGCGGCGGCGAATTTCGACCGGATCCAGACGGCGATGAAGGCCGGCGAGATTCATTCGCGCGAGTACAATCCGCCCAAGGACGCGGAGGCGGATCAGTCGGGCGCGGGAAGCGGCAACACCGCTGTCGACGCGGATCGTTTGCGTGAGCTAAACGCCAAGCTTCTCAAGTGGCCCGCAACGCTCAAGGTGAATCCGCGACTCGCGAAGACTCTGGCTCGCCGCGGCGAGGCGATGGGAGACGCCGGCGGAATCGACTGGGGCCACGCCGAGGCGTTGGCTTTTGCGTCGCTGCTGACCGAGGGCAAATCAGTTCGGCTGACGGGGCAGGATTCGGAGCGCGCGACATTCTCGCACAGGCAGGCGGTGCTTCACGATTCTGAGTCCGGAGAGATCTACGTTCCGCTTCAGCACGTAGCCGATGGCGAGTCGCACGGCAGGATCGAGATCTACAACAGTCCGCTTTCCGAGATGGCCGTGCTCGGCTTCGAGTACGGCTACAGCACGGCCGCCGAAGATACGCTTGTGCTCTGGGAAGCCCAGTACGGCGATTTCGTGAACGTGGCGCAGCCGATCATCGATCAGTTCATCGCGGCCGATCGCGCGAAGTGGGGACAGGATTCGTCGATCGTGCTGCTGCTTCCGCACGGGTACGAGGGACAAGGGCCCGAGCACTCGAGCGCCCGTCTCGAGAGATTTCTGCAACTCTGCGCGGAAGGCAATCAACGCGTGGCGTATCCGTCGACGCCGGCGCAGTACTTCCACATTCTCCGGCGGCAGGCGCAGCTCTACGAACGCCGTCCGCTCATTCTGATGCAGCCGAAGAGTCTGCTGCGTCTGCCAGAGGCCGCATCGAAACTGTCGGATCTGATCAGCGGCAGCTTTCGCCCGGTGATCGACGATCCAGCCGCATCGCAGAATCGTGAAGCGATAACCCGACTCGTCTTCTGCACCGGCAAGATCTACTACGATCTCGCGGTGAAGCGCGCTCCGCACGTGGCGATCGTGAGAGTCGAAGAGCTCTATCCGTGGCCGGGCAATCAGATCGCACAGATCGTGGATCTGTATCCAGCGATCGAGGAAGTGGTGTGGGCGCAGGAAGAGCCGAAGAATCAGGGCGCGTGGTCCTATGCGGCGCCGCGGCTCCGGATGTCGACCGGCAACGCGCTGCTCACGCGCTACATTGGCCGGCCCGATCGCTCGAGCCCCGCCGAGGGCTACGCCGAGGTGCACAAGAAGGAGCAGGAGCGCATCATCACCGAGGTGAGCGCTCCGCTGCCGCAACCCGCCGGAGCGAAGCGCCGAGGCGTGGCGCTCAAAACCTGAGCATCGAGTTCTCACAACAATGAAGAGAGCGGTAACACTTGCAGTGCTGGGTGCGGCTGTGCTGCTGCCGCATTCCGGGCGCGCTCAAGGAATCTCTCCCACCGCTGCAAGCATTCGAGTCCAGAACGCTCCTGAGCGGATGCGCGTGCTATGGATCGCCGCGCATCCGGACGACGAAGACACCCAGCTCATATCCTGGCTTGCTCGCGGACGCCGCGTCGAGACGGCGTACCTATCGCTTTCGCGCGGTGACGGCGGCCAGAATCTCATCGGCAATGAGCTCGGTGAAGCGCTCGGGGTGATTCGAACTGAGGAGTTGCTGGCGGCGAGACGGCTCGACGGAGCGCACCAGTATTTCGCCCGCGCGTACGACTTCGGTTTCTCGAAGACCGCTGATGAGACGCGGAAGCACTGGCCACAGGATTCATTGCTGCGCGATGTGATAACGGTGATGCGAGCCTTCCGGCCCCACATCGTGATCACGACTTTCTCGGGCACACCGCGCGATGGACACGGCCAGCACCAGATCTCGGCGATCGTCGCGCGCGACGCGTATAGCCTGGCCATGGATACCGTTCGCTTTCCGGTTGCTGAATTCGGGAGGCCGTGGACTCCGCTCAAGTTCTATCGTCTCGCGCGTTTTTCTCCCCAGAACCGCACGATTGCCATCAACGTCGGCGAGTACGACCCAAACCTCGGGCTTTCATACCAGGAGATTGCGGCGGACAGCCGGTCACAGCACAAGTCGCAGGGCGAAGGAACGCTGCGTCGTAAAGGAGTCGTGTGGGATTATCTAACGCGTGAGGACTCTCGCGTGCCTGCGCCGCCCGCGAAGGAAGAGAAATCGATCTTCGCGGGCTTCGATACGACCAGGTTGCTGGTTCAGGACGGACGGGTAGCGCCGCCGGAGCTTCCGCCGAGCCTTGCGCTCGAAGCGGTCGCGGACAGACAAGCTCTAGCCGTTGGTGACACGGCGAAGATCACGATGACGCTCTACAATCGCGGACGCGTGCCGGTGCGCATCGAGAGCGGTGAGATCCATTTCCCGGCGGCACTCCTTCCTGACTCGAGCTATCAGTGGACTCAGCCCTATGTCGGAAGGGAGATAACGCAGCCGTGGTGGCTCGCTCAACCTCGCAACGGAGATCTGTTCACTCCGCGGATCCACGGCGTATCGGAGGATGAGAAGGAGCGCCAGAAATGGGCACACGTGACGGTGATGGCCGCGCAGGGAGGGGTGTCCGACGTAGCCTCTCCGATCGTGTTTCATTACGTCGATCGCGTTCGCGGGGATGTGCAGCGACCGCTGATCGTCGCGCCGGGCATCTCGATCACTCTCGATGACGCCACGACAATGGCGCGGGCGAACGGCCCATTCCATCGATTGCTGAAGGCCACGTTGCGCTCGGCGTTCCAGGATACCGCGACGACGACCGTCACTCTGACGCTGCCGCGTCGTATCACCGCAGACTCAGCGACCCGGACGATCGTGATGGCGCCGCGCTCTACTCGCAGCTTGATCTTCAGGTTGCGCGGCAGCCTTCCGCGGGGGACATACCTGCTCGGCGCAAGCGCGAACGCGCACGGAAAGGAGTACCGCAGCGGCTACATCCCGATCGAGTACTCGCATATCAACCCGCAACGGATCTACCGGCCGTCGACACTCAGCATTAACGCCGCGGACGTGGCATTACCCGGGCGCCTCAACGTCGCGTACGTGCCGGGAGTGGGTGACAACGTCGCGCCCGTTCTCCAGCAGCTCGGCGTTCCGCTCACGATCCTCGATGCCGATGACATTCCGCAGACAGATCTGAGCCGCTTTACCGCGATTGTGGTTGGACCGCGTGCGTATCAGGCGAGCCAGACTCTTCAGGACAACAACGATTATCTGCTCGCGTACGTGCGCAATGGCGGAAGACTCGTGGTTCAATACGGCCAGGGGGAGATGCAGCGCCCGGGGATCATGCCTTATCCGATCACACTCAAACAGCCGGCCGAACGGGTGACCGACGAGAATGCGCCGGTGACGTTCGTCGATCCGCAATCACCGCTGCTGAACTCGCCGAACAAGATCACTCAGGACGATTTCAACGGCTGGGTGCAGGAGAGAGCGTCGTACATGCCCTCGACGTTCGACTCGCATTATCGCACGGTGCTCGCGATGAATGATCCCGGTGAGCAGCCGAACCGCGCTGCAATTCTTGCGGCGCCGTATGGACGTGGGACTTACATCTACGTTCCGCTCGCGCTCTTCCGCCAGCTTCCCGCCGGCGTCCCGGGTGGCGCGCGCATCTTCGCCAACCTCCTCGGCGGCAACACCATTCGATGAAGCTGCGCCGGGCAGTATCGTGTTCTGTGGCGTCCGTAGGATCGCGAGCGATCTGGGTATCGGCACTGCTGGTGCTGGCAGCGTGCAAATCGGATGGCCGCAAGACACTGATCGTCTACTCGCCGCACGGGAAAGAGCTGCTCGAGTATTTCGAGAAGGGTTTCGAGAAGGCGCACCCCGACATCGACGTGCAGTGGGTGGACATGGGGTCGCAGGAAGTTCTCGAGCGAGTGCGGGCGGAGAAGCCGAATCCTCAGGCGGACGTATGGTTTGGAGCGCCGGCTGAAGCGTTCGACAGAGCTACGAAAGAGAATCTGCTTCAGCCATACAAACCAACGTGGGCCGCGGCAATCGACGCCGAAGGCAAGGAAGCCGGCGACAACTGGTACGGGACGTATCTAACGCCCGAGGTCATCGGATACAATCGCGACGCCGTGAAGGAAGCCGACGCGCCGAAGGACTGGGACGATCTCGTTGACCCGAAGTGGAAGGGGAAGATCCTCATTCGCGATCCGATTGCATCGGGAACGATGCGCGCGATCTTCGGGGCGATCATGGCGCGCTCCATTGCGAAAACCGGGAAGCCTGATGCAGGCTATGAGTGGCTCCGGAAGCTGGATGCGAATACGCGGGAGTACACTCTGAATCCGACGATCCTCTACCAAAAGCTCGGCCGGCAGGAAGGCGTCGTCACGATGTGGGACATGCCTGATTTCGCTACGCTCGAGCAGCGCACTCGCATTCCCATCAGGTACGTCATTCCCGCGAGTGGAACGCCGCTGCTGGTGGATGGAATCGCGGTCGTGCGCGGCAGCAAGCATCCGAAGGAAGCGCAGGAGTACTACGAGTACGTGACGACCCCCGAGGCAATGATCGCCGCCGCCGATTCGTTCCTTCGCATTCCCGCCCGCAAGGACATTCCAGTGTCGAAGCTTCCGGCGTGGATCCGCGACGCGATGGCGCAGATCAAGCCGATGCCGGTCGATCGCCAAGTGATGGCCGCGCACCTGGACGAGTGGATGAAGTACTGGGATGCGAACATCAGGAACCGCGGATCGAAGCAGTGACGGCCGCGCCGAGGGCGCGAAGCGGGAAGTCAGACGCCGGGGCGCTGGCGCTCAATGGTGTGACGCGCAGGTTCGGGGATTTCACCGCCGTCGACAATCTTTCGGTGGAAGTGGGACCGGGCGAGCTGTTGGCAATAGTGGGCGCGTCCGGGTCGGGGAAGACTACGTCACTGCGCATCGCCGCCGGCTACGAGGCACCTGATTCCGGCACGGTCACACTCGGCGGCGAGGACATCACTCGCGTTCCTCCGGAGCGACGCGGTTTCGGCATGGTGTTTCAGCATTACGCGCTTTTCCCGCACATGCCGGTCGAGCAGAACGTCGCGTTCGGCCTCGAAGCGCGCGGAGTCAGCAAGTCGGAGAGACTGGCGAAGGCGCGCGCGGCACTGGCAAGCGTGGGACTCGAGGGCGCGGGGGATCGCCCAATTCAGTCTCTGTCCGGCGGTGAGCAGCAGCGGGTGGCGCTCGCCCGCGCGCTTGTGATAGAACCGCGCGCTTTGCTCCTCGACGAGCCGCTCTCCAATCTGGACCCGACGCTGCGTCAGGCGATGCGCGATGATCTGCGGGCGATGCTGCGGCGGGTTGGGGTGCCGGCGTTGTTCGTCACGCACGATCAGGAGGATGCGTTTGCGATCGCGGATCGCATCGCGCTTCTCCAGAAAGGGAAGCTGCTGCAGTGCGGGACGCCCTCGGAGCTGTATCACGAACCGGTCTCGCGGGAAGTCGCAACGTTCATCGGGCGTGGCGCCGTCGTTCGCGCTGTAGACAAGGGTAGCTCCGCGCTCGTCACGATCGGCAGCGTGACCCGGGAGCTGAGCGTGAGCCGGCCGGAGGAAGCGCCGGACAGATTGGAGAATGCCTACGTCGTCATGCGGCCGGATACCTTGCAGCTCTCGAGAGAGCGCGGCGGGTCCGCCTGGCGGGGCCGCGTGATCAACAGGCGGTTCGCGGGTGGACTCGTCGTGTATCGGGTGAGACTGTCCGACGACGTGACCGTGGATGTCGAGTCGACCTCCGGTGAAATTCACGAGGACGAGACGGTTACAGTGACTCCTCACAACGGACTCTTTCCGATCGTGCCCGGATGAGAACGGCTGTCCAGCGGCAGAACTGGCTCATCGCCGTTCCGGTGATCCTGCTGCTCCTGTGGGCGGTGATTTATCCGAACGCAGCCGTCATCGCTGGAAGTTTCGAGAACGGGTTGGGCCACTGGCGCGAGTTCGCCGCGAGCCCGGCCGATCGGGAAGCGTTGCGCACGAGTATCATCATCTCGGTCGCCTCAGTGTTTGCGTCGCTCGCGATCGGCGTGCCGCTCGCATTTCTATTGGGAAGGTTCGAGTTTCCCGGGCGCCGGCTCCTGCGCGCGGTCGCGACTCTTCCGGCAGCGCTCCCACCGCTCGTCGGCGTCATCGCGTTTCTTTTCCTCTACGGCGAGAGCGGGCTCGTTACGCGCATTGTGCAGCGAATCCTCGGCATGCAGGGAGCGCCGTGGAGGCTCAAGGGCGTGGGCGCGATCGTGTTCGTCCACGCCTACACGATGTACGTCTACGTGTTTCTCTTCGTCTCGGCCGGACTCGAGCGTTTCGACGCCACGCTCGACGAAGCAGCATCCGGGCTCGGCGCCAGCACCTGGCGCAGACTGCGGCGGGTAACGTTGCCGCTGCTCATGCCTGCCGTCGCGGGATCGGCCCTGCTCGTTTTCATGAACGCACTCGGATCGTTCTCGGCGCCGTACGTGTTTGGCGGAGGACTGCGCGTTCTTTCGACACAGATTCTGGCGTCGAAGCTGAATGGCGCGATGGGCCTCGCGTACGTCGAGACGACAGTGTTGGCGTTGAGCGCGGTTGCGGGACTGGTGCTCTTCCGGTGGCTTGACAGAAAGCGAAAATACACGCTCGCAGGCAAGGGCGGCCGCACTCGGAGCGTCATTCGCTCGCGACGCGTTCAGATACTCACATCGATCGCGGCGGCGGTAATAGTGGTGGCGCTTGTGCTGCCGCACCTCATGGTCGTGCTCGTCTCATTTGCGCGCGACGGATCCTGGACGACGCAGGTACTCCCGCCCGAGTACACGCTCGAGAACTATCGCCGGCTCTTCTCCGAGAGCGAGCTCTGGCGGCCGATCACGAACAGCGTGTCGATGGCACTCATTGCCACGGCCGCAAATCTGGTCGTGTGCTTCCTGGCGGCTTATCTGATCGTGTTCCGCCGATTCAAGGGGCGCGGGTTGCTCGAGCTTCTCGTCGCGCTGCCGTGGGCGATTCCAGCTACGGCAATCGCGCTCGGTCTCGCCGCGACTTTCAACCGGAACGATCTGGCTACTGCGCGCATCCTGTTGGTCGGAACGTTCTGGATATTGCCACTTGCCTATTTCATTCGTGACATCCCGCTCGTCGCTTCCGCCGTGGAGTCGTCCCTGCGCCAGATGGACTCCTCACTAGAGGACGCCGCGCGTGGACTTGGTGCTTCGTGGCTGCTGACGATGCGACGAGTCATTTTGCCGGCAGCACGGCCGGGACTCATCGCGGGTGGATTGCTAGCCGCGGTCACTGCGGTGGGCGAATTCGTAGCGAGCGTCGTCCTCTACACGCACGCGAACCGACCGATCTCGATGGAGATCCTGGCGCAGCTGCGCGCGCTTGCGTTCGGCACGGCGGCGGCCTACAGTGTCCTCCTGATCTTTCTGGTGCTGCTCATGACTCTTGCCGCGCGCTCGTTCGAGGAAAGACTTGCCTGAGAAGCCGGCGCGACCGCGAGTGGTTATCATCGGCGGCGGGTTCGGTGGAATTCTCGCCGCCAAGTCGCTCAAGCGCGCCAATGTCGACATCACGCTGATCGACAGGACGAATCACCACACATTCCAGCCGTTGCTCTACCAGGTGGCAACAGCGGCGCTGGC
>CAJDUK010000016.1_pt1 | contig 17632 bp, 19 predicted proteins | sample 7390591 | NCBI WGS metagenome assembly CAJDUK01 (sample SAMEA7055672, study PRJEB34461) | soil metagenome | biome: terrestrial ecosystem; feature: Peninsula; material: soil | place: Antarctica | collected 2016
GCAGATGTCCGCGGGAGCTGGGCTCGTGTTCAAGGGGTCGGGATTCTACATCACCGACTACGGCAAGGACGGAAAGAAAGGAGCGACTTCCCCGGAGACCACCGCAGCAAAAGAGTCGACGCCGAGTACCGCCGACTCGGGGACTACGAAAGTAGAGTCAGCCGGCAAAGGGGAGAAGATTGCGGCTAAGCCTGACGCGAAGCCCGCCGCCGAGGCGAAATCGAGCGGAGACTCCAAGCCCGCTGCTGCGTCCAAGTCGGCCGCCAAGAAATCCTCGAAAAGCAGAGAATGAGTGCTGCTGACCAGATCCGCGCCGAGCTAATTCGGGCGGCGCGCAGTCTCGGCGCGCCCGAGGGCATTGACCCGCTACTCGAGCGTCCGCGAGATTCTTCGCACGGTGATTGGGCAACCAACATCGCCATGACACTCGCGCGCCCGCTCAAGTCCAAGCCGCGCGAGATCGCGGAGCGCCTGCGCGACGCCATCAAGCTGGACGATGCCGGCGTCTCAAAGATCGACATCGCCGGCCCCGGCTTCATGAACTTCTGGATCGACGCAGGCACGATCGCATCCGGACTCCGCGACATAATCAGCGCGAACGAAAGCTATGGCCGGAACGACAAAGGCGCGGGACGCGTCGTCAATGTCGAGTTCGTTTCGGCAAATCCGACTGGGCCGCTGCACGTGGGTCACGGCCGTCAAGCCGCTCTCGGAGACGCGATCTCCACGCTGCTTGCCGTTACGGGATGGAGCGTCACGCGGGAATTCTATTACAACGACGGAGGCGCCCAGATCGACAACCTTGTCGCAAGCGTGGAGGCGCGACTCAACGAGCTGCGCGGAAAACCATCGGCTATTCCGGAAGGCGGTTATCACGGCGAGTACATCCGCGACCTCGCGGAGCGGTATCACGCCGGGAGCGACGGACTCTCGGTGCGCGAATTCGCCGTGCGCGAATTGCGCAAGGAACAGGACCTCGACCTGCAGGCGTTCGGAGTCCGGTTCGACCACTACTTCCTCGAATCTTCGCTCTACACCGAGGGCATGGTCGACGACACCGTGAAGCAGCTCGTAGCCTCGGGCAGGACTTTCGAGCACGAGGGAGCACTCTGGCTGCGCACCACGGAATTCGGCGACGACAAGGATCGCGTGATGCGGAAGAGTGACGGGACGTACACGTACTTCGTTCCCGACGTCGCCTATCATGTCACCAAGTGGAAGCGCGGATTTCATCGCGCCATCGATGTGCAGGGCGCTGATCATCATAGCACCGTCACGCGCGTGCGCGCGGGACTCCAGTCGCTCGAGATGGGAGCCGCGCCCCAGTATCCGGAGTACGTGCTGCACCAGATGGTCACGGTCATGAAGCACGGGGAAGAGGTGAAAATCTCCAAGCGCGCCGGCAGCTACGTCACCGTCCGGGATCTCGTCACCGAGGTGGGACGGGACGCCGTGCGCTACTTCTTCCTCATGCGCAAAGCCGATTCGCAGCTGATCTTCAACGTCGATCTCGCCGCATCGCAATCGGAAGAAAATCCCGTGTATTACATCCAGATGGCCCACGCCCGTATGTCCGGAATTTTCCGCGTTGGTGGCGTCGACCCCGAGTCGGTGTCCCCGGATGCGATCCGGTTCGATGTGCTGCGCGAGCCGGAGGAGCAGGCGCTGATCAAGGCGCTCCTCGATTTTCCGGAGCTCATCGAAGCAGCGGCGGAATCACTCGAGCCACACCGCGTTGCGACTTATCTACTGGAGACGGCGCGGCTCGCGCACGTCTGGTACCACAAGCACCACGTGCTCGAGCAGGAAGAGGACGTTACGCGCGCGCGTCTGGCGCTCGCGAGAAGCGCCCAGATCGTGCTGCGCAATGGAATGACGATTCTCGGGATCACGTCACCCGAGAGGATGTAGTTGCCGCTAGTGTCCATGCTGTTAGCATTAGCCGGCTGACCCTCAGCGAACGAGAAAGAAACGAAGTGTCGGTTCTGGTAGTTGGTTCGGTTGCGCTGGATTCCGTGGAAACGCCGTTCGGAAAAGCCGAGGACGTCCTCGGCGGCTCAGCGACGTTCTTTGCCGCATCGGCGAGCCACCTTACCAAAGTGAGCGTGGTCGGAGTCATTGGCTCGGACTATCCGATCGAGAAGCTCGAGCCGCTGAAGAAGCGTGGCGTCGATTTCAGCGGACTGGAGCGCGCCGAAGGACAATCCTTCCGCTGGCGCGGTCGCTACCGGCACGACCTCAACTCCGCCGAGACGCTGGAAACACACCTCGGCGTCTTTTCGCACTTCAGTCCCAAGATCCCGGAGAAGCTGCGGTCGTCTCCGTATCTCTTTCTCGGCAACATCGATCCGCGCCTGCAGCTCGACGTGCTCGAGCAGGTGAAGAAGCCGAAGCTTGTTGCTGTTGACACCATGAACTTCTGGATCCAGAGCCGGCGTGCCGATATCCTCAAGCTGCTGGGGCACGTCGACATCGTGACGCTGAATGACGCGGAAGCGCGTCAGCTCACTGAGAAAGTGAACCTCGTTCAGGCGGCGCAGTGGATCATGGCGCGCGGTCCGCGGCACGTGATCATCAAGAAGGGCGAGCACGGCGCGTTCATGTTCACCGAGAAATCGATCTTCTTTGCTCCGGCGTTTCCGCTCGAGAGCGTGTTCGATCCCACCGGCGCCGGCGACGCGTTCGCTGGCGGATTCATCGGCTATCTCGCGGCCAGCGGGGACCTGAGCGAGGCCAGCATGCGCCGGGCCGTCATCTATGGATCGGTGATGGGCTCGTTTGCGGTCGAGAAGTTTTCGATCGAGCGGCTGATGACTGTAACCCGTTCGGAGATCGACCAGCGAATGCGCGAGATGCGACGCCTCGTTGCCTTCGAGGAGGAGCTGCCCGCGTGAGCGACGATGCGCTTCGCTACGGAAGCGCCGGTGTTGATCTCGATGCGTCCAATGCCGCCAAGAATCGAATAAAAAAGCTCGTCGAATCGACCTTTACGTCGGGTGTAGTGGGTGGATTCGGGGGCTTCGGTGGGATGTTCCGATTCCCCCCCGGCCTGAACAAGCCAGTCCTTGTCTCCAGCGCGGACGGTGTGGGCACCAAGATCAAAGTCGCCATCGAGTCGAACCGCCACGACAGGATCGGCCGGGACCTCGTCAACCATTGCGTCAACGACATCCTCGTCCAGGGCGCGCTCCCACTCTTTTTTCTCGACTACGTCGCCTTCGGCAAGCTAGACCCGCGTGTGGTCGAGGCTGTCGTGGCTGGGGTCGCCGCGGGCTGCCGGGAGAACGGTTGCGCTCTAATAGGCGGCGAAACGGCCGAAATGCCGGGTTTGTATGCGCCTCCTGATTACGACTTGGCGGGCTTCATCGTCGGATATGTGGAGGAAGAGCGCATTCTTGGGCCACAGCGGGTTCGGCCGGACGATGTGCTGATTGGTCTTCCAAGCTCGGGATTGCACACGAACGGCTATTCGCTGGCGCGGAAGATCGTGAAAGATCGACTGAAGCTGCGGCTGAACGATGCGTTTCCTGGTGGTGGCGGGGTGGTCGCGGATGTGTTGCTCGCTGAGCATCGGTCCTATTTGCCGGCGCTCAAACCAGTGCTCGATCGTGTTCACGCGATGGCGCACATCACGGGTGGGGGATTACCCGGGAATCTCGATCGTGCGCTCCCGCCGTCAGTGGACGCCGTAATAGATCTCTCGAGCTGGCAAACCCCGAATGTCTTCAGGGTTTTGATGGAGGCAGGGGCGGTAGAACCCGCCGAGATGTACCGAACGTTCAACATGGGTGTAGGAATGGTCGTCATCTGCTCGCCGTCCGACGTTGAAGCGGTTCTGTCGGCGGCTACCGGTGCTGGAGTGTCGGGCTGGATTCTCGGCTCGCTCAAGCCGGGCACGGGAGCAGTCATACTTTCTTGAGGATTCAATCGATGAAAGCACGTTTGTTTGTTTTGTTCGCAGCCCTCACGCTGGTCGCGACTTCAGTCGAAGCGCAGGGAGTCGACACCCAGCGCTGCCCGCCGGGCACAGTCAATGGTCTTGGAATTCCCGATCAGGCGCGTGCATCTCAGGATGCGTGTCAGAAGGCGATCGATCTTTTCCAGTACATGGCTCCGCAGCTCGGTGGCGTCATCTCTGGCGGCAACGCTACGCTCGGTCAGGCCGGAAGTCTGGGCGGACTCGGGCATTTTTCCGCCGGCTTCCGAATCAACGCGATTCAGGGAACGCTGCCACAGGTTCAGAACGTCACGCCGGCCGTCACGGGTGCGACGAGCAGCCGCTACGATACAAAGACCCAGATCATTCCAATGCCAACCGCGGAGCTCGCGGTCGGCATATTCAAAGGCCTTCCGCTCGCTATCACCAATGTCGGCGGTGTAGACCTTCTGGTTAGCGCGTCGTATCTGCCCGATTTCACTGGCAATAATGTGAGCGTCAAGGCTCCGAGCGGCTCGCTCAAGTTTGGCTATGGAGCGCGCGTCGGAATCCTGCAGGAATCGCTGCTCGTGCCCGGCGTCTCGGTGAGCTACCTGCACCGCGATCTTCCTACCGTGAATATTGCGGCGAATAGCGGTAACGACTCGCTTTACGTCAACAACCTCAGCTTGAAAACCAATGCCTGGCGTATTGTCGCGAGCAAGAGCTTGCTGTTGTTCGGTTTTGCGGCTGGATTCGGCCAGGACAAGTACGACGTCTCCACAGATATCGGTGGTCACATTGCTGCTCGGGTTGGCCCACCGGCGACTCCTGCGGCCAACGCCTCCGCAACAGGGCTTTCCCAGAACTTGACGCGCACCAACGTTTTCGCCGATTTGTCCATGAACCTTTTGCTTCTCAAGCTCACGGGCGAAATTGGACAGGTATCCGGTGGCACGATCAACACTTTCAATACCTTCAGTGGCAAGCAAGCAGCCGATTCCAGAATCTACGGATCGGTCGGAGCTCGATTCGGGTTCTAACGACGAGCGCGACGCGGAGTACATGCGTCGCGCGCTCGCCCTCGCCCAGCAAGGGTGGGGTCAAACAGCGCCGAACCCCATGGTCGGCGCTGTTGTCGTTCGCGACGGTACCGTCGTCGGCGAAGGCTACCACGCGCGCTACGCTGAGCCCCACGCCGAAATAATCGCCCTCAAGTCAGCGGGCGATCGCGCGCGCGGATCGACCATGTACGTGACGCTCGAGCCATGCAACCACTTCGGCAAGACGCCCCCGTGCACAGAGGCAATTCTGGAGGCACGCGTCCAGCGCGTCGTGATCGCCGCGGCCGATCCTACGGCACTCGCGGGCGGAGGAGCAAGGCACCTCGCCGACTACGGGGTTCAGGTCGACTTCTCCGTGGAAGAACCAGCCGCGATCGAGCTGAACGCTCCCTTCTTTTTCGCGGCCGCGAACTCGACGCGGCCGTGGGTAACGCTCAAGCTTGCTCTTTCGAGCGACGACAAGATGAACGATCCCTCGGGCGAGCGCCGTTGGATCAGCAACGAGCTTTCGCGCAGTGAAGTGCAGCGGTTGCGCGCGAACGTCGACGCGATCGCAGTGGGGCTCGGAACAGTGCGGGCGGATGATCCGCAGCTGACCGCGAGGGGTACGATTCGCCCTCGCGTTGCTCCAATGCGGGTAGTGTTTGACAGAAATGCCGACACTCCGCTTCAATCCAGCCTTGTGCGCACGGCGAAACAGACGCCAACGATGATTTTCGCTCACCACGCCCCGGTAGCCCGGCTCGCGGCCCTTCACAACGCGGGTGTGGATGTTTTCGAAGCCGAAGATCTCCCGGCGGCACTAAAAGCCCTGCGGGGGTTCGAGGTGCAGCATCTGTTGGTAGAGGGGGGCGCCCGGGTCGCGCAGGAGTTCCTCCAGCAGGACCTGGTAGACCGACTCGTTATCTTTCAGTCACCCATCACTCTTGGGGGCGACGCGCTGAGTCCGTTCTCCGGACTGCCAGGCAACTATCGGGAAACGCTTGCAAAGAAGCCGATAGTTCGGCGCGCCGAATTTGGAGACGATGTCATGACCGCGTACGCGCTGCGAGAGGCCTGAAATGTTCACCGGATTGATCGAGCAGGTTGGCGAAGTCGAAAGCGTCCGGCAGACCGAAGCCGGTCGCGAGATTCGCATCCGTGCTCCTTTTCCCGACCTCTCCAACGGAGAAAGCATCGCCATCAATGGAACATGCCTCACAGTTCGTGAATTCGGTCCCGGCTGGTTCGACGCCGCGGCGGTGCTGACTACGCTGGAGCGCACGACGATCGGCAATTGGAAGAAGGGAACACGCGTCAATCTCGAGCGCGCCCTTCGCCCGGGCGACAGGCTTGGTGGACACATCGTCCAGGGACACGTGGACTGCGTTGGTATCGTCGGTGCGCGCGAGCAGGCCGGTGATGCGCTGCTCATCGATGTCTCCGTCCCCCAGGCCATCGAGTCGCTGATGGTGCTGCACGGATCAGTCGCGATTGATGGCGTGAGCTTGACGGTCAACGAGCTCAAGCCGGGCGGATTGCAAGTTTCTCTCATTGACTACACTTTGCGTCACACCACACTTGGCGCGCTGAAAGAGGGAAGCCGCGTGCACGTGGAAGCTGACGTCGTCGCCAAACACGTGCGCCGTCTGCTCGAGCCCTACATGCGCGAGGCATCGGCGCTAACTTCCTTGACCGATTTCTCGCTGGAGCACTGACAACCATGGCGTTCGGAACAATCGAGCAGGCCATTGCCGATATCAAAGCCGGCAAGCTGATCATCGTCGCGGATGATGAGGATCGCGAGAACGAAGGCGATCTCATTTGCGCGGCGGATCTCGTCACGCCCGAGCTGATCAACTTCATGATCCGGAAGGCGGGAGGATGGATCTGTCTCGCGCTCACCGGTGAGCGCGCCGACCAGCTGGAGCTTCCGCAACAGAGCGAAACGAATACCGAGGAGTATCGCACCGCCTTCACGATCAGCATCGACGCCGACGAGCGGTTTGGCGTTACGACCGGCGTTAGCGCGCAGGATCGCGCCAAGACCATCCGCGTCGCGGTAGATCCGAAGACCGTGCCCTCCGACCTCCGTCGTCCCGGACACGTCCCGCCGCTCCGCGCTCGCGAAGGTGGCGTGTTGCAGCGCGTAGGACACACCGAAGCCGCGGTCGATCTCGCGCGGCTCGCTGGGCTCGCTCCGGCCGGCGTGGTCTGCGAGATCCTGAGCGAAGATGGGTCGAGCGCGCGACGCCCCGAGTTGGACCGCTTTGCTCAAGAGCACGGCCTCACGTTCATCACAGTCGCCCAGCTCGTCGCGTACCGGCTTCAGACCGAGCGTTTGGTGCACAGGGTCGCAGAAGCTCGCCTCCCAATGGAGAGCGGCACCTGGCGCGTCCTCGGCTATCGCAACGATGTCGACAAGCACGAGCACATCGCTCTGGTGTTGGGCGATGTCGGTCCGGATTCCAGCGTGCTCGTGCGCATGCACTCGAAGTGCCTCACCGGCGACGTCTTCCACTCGCTCCGCTGCGATTGCGGTTGGCAGCTGGAAACGGCGATGAAGATGATCGCGAAAGAGGGGAAGGGCGTGATCGTCTATCTCGATCAGGAAGGTCGCGGTATCGGTCTGCTCAACAAGCTCAAGGCGTACGAGCTCCAGGATCAGGGGATCGACACCGTCGAAGCGAACGAGCGGCTTGGCTTCAAACCCGACCTCCGCAACTACGGCATCGGCGCCCAGATACTCATGGATCTCGGGTTGAAGACGATCCGTCCGATCACCAACAATCCGCGCAAGCTGGTGGGGCTCGAAGGGTATGGCCTCACGATCGATGAGCGGGTGCCGATCATCTCGATCGCGCACGACGAGAACTCAAGCTACCTCGAAGCCAAACGGGCGAAGCTCGGACACCTCTTCGCTTCGTAGATGGCTGAGTTTGCGGGATTGCCGAGTGGCGTCGGGCGACGCGTGGCCGTCCTCGCCAGCCGCTTCAACGAGCCCATCGTAAAGAAGCTCGTCGATGGCGCCCTCGAGGCGCTGCTCAAGTACGGCGTCGTTTTCGAAGACATCGATGTTGTCTGGGTTCCCGGAGCATGGGAGCTTCCCGTCGCCGCCCGTTGGCTTCTCGAGAGTGAGCGCTACGATGGCATCGTCGCCGTCGGAGCCGTGATCCGCGGCGAGACCGCGCACTTCGATTTCATCGCGGGCGAGGCATCAAGAGGACTCGCCGAAGCCAGCGCCGAATCGGAGACTCCGATCGGATTTGGTGTTCTCACTTGTGACTCGGAAGAACAGGCCGAAGCGCGCGCCGGTGGCGCTCACGGCAACAAGGGATGGGATGCGGCTGTGGCGACCCTCGAGATGGCCGACCTCATGGATCGACTGACGCCCGACGATGAGGATTGAGACGCGCGCACGCGCACGGGCGCTCCAGGCACTCTATGCGTGCGACATGCGGGGCGGAAAGAATCTGGATCGCGTAGCGAGCCAGGTTTGGGACGATCTTGCGGTCGCTCCCGAGGAGCGTCGTCTCGCTGGACTTCTCGTTCGTGAGGTCGTAAGCGGGGGAAGCGAGCTCGACATGCGGCTCGCCGACGTCACGACCAACTGGCGCCTCGAGCGCCTCGGAGCGATCGAGAGATCAGTGCTTCGTCTAGGTGCCGCCGAGCTGCTGAAGGGTGAGACTCCGCCTCGCGTCGCGATTCAGGAAGCTGTTCGCCTCGCCGAACGATTCGGCACTTCCGCCAGTGCCAAGTTCGTGAATGGCGTGCTCGATGCCTTCGCCCGACAGGCCGGCATGATCTAGTGCGAATACTCGTACTGAACTGGCAAGATCGCGAAAATCCGCAGGCGGGCGGCGCCGAGCTGCACCTCAAGGAAATCTTCAGCCGCATCGTCGCGCGCGGACACAACGTGGATCTGCTTTGCAGTGCCTGGAAAGACGCGCCTCAGCGCGTCCAGCTCGATGGAATTGACGTGCACCGAGTCGGGACTCGCCAGACGTATCCGTTCCTTGCCCGAGGATACTACGCGGCCCAGCTGGCTGCCAACAACTACGATGTCGTCATCGAGGACCTCAACAAGGTTCCGTTGTACACGCCGATGTGGGGCGTGCCCAAACTCGTCGCGCTGGTCCACCACCTCTTCGGCGCTACGGCTTTTCGTGAGGCCCCGCTACCGCTCGCAGCCGCGGTCTGGCTCTCCGAAAAGCCACTCGGCGCCCTCTATCGGAAAGTCCCATTTCAGGCCGTGAGCGTCAGCACGGCTGACGATCTGGTTGCGCGTGGAATTCCACGCGGCTCCATCCGCATCATTTACAACGGTGTTGATTCTGCGCGTCTCACGCCCAATCCGGCGGAGCGATCCGTGACTCCACTCTTCGTCTATCTGGGCCGGCTCAAGAAGTACAAGCGGGTGGACGTCGTCATTCGCGCATTCGCGGGGCTCAGTCTACCAGAGGCGACTCTGGAAATTGCTGGAACGGGTGACTATCGCGCTCCGCTCGAAGGGCTGGTAAAATCCCTTCACCTGGAGGACAAGGTGAAGTTCCTAGGTTTCATTCCAGAGGATCAGAAGATTCATCTCCTTCGTCGTGCGTGGGCCTCGACACTGGCGTCACCCAAAGAAGGGTGGGGAATCAGCAATCTCGAAGCAGCCGCGTGCGCGACGCCGGTGATCGCCGCCAATTCGCCGGGAATCTGCGAGTCGGTCATCGACGGCGAAACGGGCTTCCTCGTTCCTCAGGGTGATCCAGCCGCCATGACGGCGGCCATGCGAGGACTTGTTGAATCTCCGGAACTCGTGTCATCGCTCGGCGCAGCGGGCCGTCGCTTTGCCGAGGCGTTCACCTGGGACCGCGCGGCCAACGATACGCTGGCCCACCTCGAGCAGGTAGTGGCGCGATGACGCCGAACGGAAAATCACTGAAGGAGCGGGAATGCCGGCCCCGAAGGTAACCGTCGCCACGCTTCTCGAGCGCCTGCGCGGCACGCTGCAGCTCGAGGAGATAGAACCGGGAACAGGTCACGATCGGACTGTCGGGAATCCGGAAGTCTCCAGCCCGGGCTTAGTGCTGGCGGGCTACGTCAAACGATTCTCGGCGGGACGCCTTCAGGTCCTCGGCGAAACGGAGATCACGTATCTCTCTTCGCTGAGTACGTCCGAACGACGCAAGATTCTGGAGCTCTTCTTTTCGTTTCCGATACCGGCCGTCTTCGTTACCAAGGGGCAGCGTCTTCCATCCGGACTCAAGGAGCTCGCGAGCGCAGCCGGGATTCCTCTCATCCGCACGAAGCTCAAGACCGCCGAATTCTATCGGCGCATCAAGCCCGTGCTCGAGATGGAATTCGCGCCTACCTCATCTCTGCATGGGTCACTCGCCGATGTGTTCGGAGTTGGCCTTTTCTTCACGGGAAAGAGCGGGATCGGAAAATCCGAATGCGTTCTGGATCTCGTGGAGCGAGGGCACAGACTCGTTGCGGATGATCTCGTCATCGCCAGCAAGCGCGGGAACGACGTGCTGATCGGTCGCGGCCACGAGATGCAGCGCCACTACATGGAGATTCGCGGTGTCGGGCTGATCGACATTCCTGCAATCTTCGGAATCCGCGCCGTGCGGCAGCAGAAGCGCATCGAGGTCGTCGTCCAGCTCGAGGAGTGGGACCAGCACGCTGTGGTCGAGCGGACCGGTCTCGACGTCCAGACCACGACCATACTGGAAGTCGAGCTGCCGAAGATTACGGTCTATCTCAATCCGGGAAAGAACATCACAGTGATTGCAGAAGTCATCGCGCTGAACCACCTGCTCCGCTATTCTGGGATCAACGCGGCTGAAGCTTTCAACGACCGGCTTGTCCATCGCATGAAGACAGCGGCGAAGGCGAGCAACATTCGCGAGTATCTCCAGGAAGACCATGAGTAATAGCGAGAGCGCCGGAACGGAGAAGCCGAAAGCAATAGTCGTCGGTCACGGCGAGTTCTCCGCTGGCCTGGTATCCGCCGTCGGCCAGATTTGCGGGCTCGCCGACAAGCTCGTCGTGCTTTCCAATACCGGCATGGCGCCAGGTGACATTGAGGCCGCGATACGATCCGAGCTCGCGCGCACCGAAGCCAAGGTGATCTTTACCGATCTCCCGGGGGGCAGCGGCACCATCGCCGCGAGGAGAATCGCCAAGGAGAATCCTGACCTCGTGCTCGTAACCGGCGTCAACCTGGCGACGCTTCTCGATTTTGTGTTTAGCGCCGGTGGCACGCCTGAGGAAGCCGCGAGAGCCGCCGCGGAGCGGGGAAAAGCATCGCTCATCGTCATTGAGCGCGGCTGATGGCGATTCAGCTCTACCGCATCGACGACCGGCTCATTCACGGCCAGGTCGTCGTGGGCTGGGGCCAGCCGCACAACATTCGCTTTCTGGTGCTCGTGGATGATCTCGTCGCGTCCAGCGATTGGGAAAAAGAGCTGTATCGGATGGCGATCCCGCCGGAGATGGAGATCTATTTCGCGGACATCGAGACAGCGATCCGCGACCACCCCCGCTACGCAAACGATCCTCGTCCCGGCATCCTCATCACGGGCGACATTGCGAGCATGCTTCGACTCGTGAAGGGAGTAAAGGCAATCGGCAGCGTCAATCTGGGCGGAATCCACCACCGCGCCGGCCGCTCTGAGAAGCTCCGCTACGTCTTTCTCACGCCAGAAGAGGAAACGCAGCTGCACGCGCTTGAAGCGTCGGGCGTGGAAGTCACTGCCCAGGACGTTCCATCCGCTCGCTCGCGTCCGCTTGCCGAAGTGCTCGACGGGGAGACGAAGTGAGTTTGGCTCAGGCGTTGCCGATCGCGCTCCTCGGAGCGTTGCTCGGTTTGGATGTCGTGAGTTTTCCGCAGGCGATGATCTCGCGACCGATCGTCGCGGCGACGCTGGCCGGAGCCTTCATCGGTTATCCGCAGGCGGGGCTGCTCATCGGCGTCGTGCTGGAGCTCATCGCGCTCGACACGCTGCCGTTCGGTGCTTCGCGGTATCCTGAGTGGGGATCTGCCGGTGTCGTCGGCGGCGCTTTGTTCGCCGCGCAGCCGCCTGGAATGCCCGGCGCACTTCCGGCCTCTCTTCTTGCCGCGCTACTCACCGCGAGCGTCAGCGGTTGGAGCATGGTCACGCTGCGGCGCATCATCGCGGGGCGTCTGGAGCGCACACGCGATTCGATCGAAGCGGGATCACGCGACGCGCTTTTTTCACTCCACCTCTCGGGGATGACGATGGATATGTTGCGGGCGGGGCTCGTTACGATGGTCGGCATGATCATCTTCAGCCCGCTCGTCCGCGCCATCGTAGCGATCTGGGGGAGCGAGTCGGCGCCGTCGCGCGCCGTTGTCGTCGTGATCGCGGCGATCGTGGCGGGCGGAGCGCTCTGGAAAGTGTTCCACTCGATTCGTCGCGTCGTGTGGCTGTTTCTCGGCGGCCTGCTGGCTTCTACGATCCTCTTGGCAATGACATGACCGGGGGGCCCACCGCCGCGGGATTTTCACTGCCATTTCGCGTCAAGCTCGCGATGTACGTGCGCCTGCTGGCGCTGCAGGGCTCGTGGAATTACGAGACGCTTTTGGGGACTGGTGTCGGCTTTGTCATGGAGCCCGCGCTGCGGTATTTACCGGGCGGGGTCGATGGCCCGCAGTATCGTGCCGCGCTGGCGCGCGAATCGCGCTATTTCAACGCGCATCCCTATCTGGCGGGCGTCGCCGTCGGCGCACTCACGCGAGCAGAGCTCGATGGCGTCGATCCGGTGAGAATCGAGCGATTCCGGACAGCACTTGCCGGTCCGCTCGGCAGTGTCGGGGATCGGCTGGTGTGGGCGAGCTGGCTGCCGTTCTGCTCACTCGTCGCGCTTTGCGTTTATGGCGCCGGCGGCTCTCCCGTACAAGTTGTCGGTACATTTCTATTGCTCTACAACGTCGGACACTTTCTGCTCAGGGCATGGGGACTCCGGATTGGTCTGTCGCGCGGTCTCAACGTTGCCTCGGCGCTTGGCAATCCAGTGTTGAGGCAGGGCCCGCACTACATCGGCAGCGCGGCCGCGGTTGTGGCCGGCCTGGCGCTTCCGCTCGCGCTTCAGCGCGTCGTCGGTCCGGGCAGAGTGCTGGCGGGCGGTATCATCATCGCGGCGTTGCTGGGGATTCTTCTTCTGGCGCGGCTCCACGAGCGCGCGGAAGGCTGGCGGATTGCTCTCGGAGTTCTCGCGATTTTCGTTCTCTACTCGGTCCTGACCTGATGCCTGAGCGCGAAGCAAAGATCGTCAACAAGCTGGGGATACATGCTCGCCCTGCCGCCGAGATCGTAAAGACGGCGGGGAAATTCAAGAGCAGCATCACCATCGTGCGTGAGGACCTCGAGGTGAACGCGAAGAGCATCATGGGGGTGATGATGCTTGCCGCCGAGTTCGGCTCGACGGTCGTGCTGCGAGCCACGGGTGACGATGCCGAGGGGGCGCTCGATGCCCTGGCCGCGTGCATCGCGAACAAGTTCGGAGAGAGTTGATGCGGAACGGGATCGCAGGGATGCCTGCCTCACCGGGAATCGTGGACGGACCAGTCCACCTTCTCCGCTGGGAAGTCCCGGACGTCCGGCATCGCATCATCTCCGACGAAGCGATACCAGGCGAAGTCAAGCGCTTCCACGCCGCGCTCGAAAAGGCGAGAGAGCGCGTGCGTCAGGTCCGAGCCCGCGCGGAAAAACACGCCGGGCCTGAAGAGGCCGCGATTTTCGACGTCCAGTTGTCGATACTCGAGGACGGCGAGCTCATCCGCCAGGTCGAGGAGCTGATCCACCAGAACATCGGTGCTGAAAAAGGCTTCGACCTCGTCTTGTTCGAGTGGCGCCAGCAGTTCGCCGGACACGCGCGTCCGCTCCTGCGCGAGAGAGTCGGCGATCTGATCGACGTGCACATCAGGGTTCTGTCGATCCTCCTTGGGTTGCCCGATCATGATCCGGTCGATCTTCCGAAAGGATCGAATAAGATCCTGGTCACGCACGATTTGACGCCCAGCCTCACCGTGCAGCTCGATCGCGAAGCGATCATTGGAATCGCCACTGACGCCGGCACGCGCACCTCGCACGTCGCGATTCTCGCGCGCTCGCTCGGGTTGCCCGCGGTGGTTGGACTGCGCGACGCGACGGAGCGCCTGAATGGCAACGAACACCTGATCCTCGACGGTAGCACCGGCGTTCTCATCATCAACCCAACGCAGGCGCAGCTCGACAGCTACCGAGTCGCACGCGCTCGAGAAGCCATGGAGACGAAAGAGCTCCAGGCGCTCGCGGCAGCCGATTCCGTCACCCTCGACGGCCACTGGGTGACGCTGCGCGCAAATGTGGATCTTCCCGAAGAAGCCGAAGCGGCCGCGCACAGCGGAGCGGAAGGCGTTGGTCTGATGCGCACCGAGTTTCTGGTCGTGGGAAGGGCGACGATGCCCGACGAAGAAGAGCAGTACAAGGCGTATCGCCACGTCGTCGAGGCATTCGGCGGCAAACCGGTGGTGATTCGCACCTTTGATGTCGGCGGCGACAAGCTGCCCGTGGGCGGCTACCCGACCGATCCCAACCCCTTCCTCGGGTGGCGCGCGATCAGGATGTGCCTCGACGAGCCCGAGCTGTTCAAGACTCAGCTACGCGCGCTGCTCCGAGCCGCGATGCACGGCGACGTGAGGATCATGTTCCCGCTCATCATCACCCTCGACGAGGTGAAGCAGGCGAAGCATCTCCTCAACGAGGCCGCCGCGGAGCTGGATGCGAGGGGAGTGCAGTACCGGCACGACCTCCCGCTCGGAGTCATGGTGGAGACCCCCGCCGCCGCGCTCTCCATTCACACGCTGGTGGATGACGTTTCCTTCTTCAGCATCGGGACGAATGACCTCGTGCAGTATACGCTGGCGGTGGATCGCGGCAGCGCGAACCTCGCGTCGCGTTTTACGCCGCTGCATCCGGCGGTTCTGACGCTGATAAAACGGATCGTCGATGTCGGCTGCGCTCACCGCATGGAGGTCGCGGTGTGCGGCGAGATGGCGTCCCAGCCTTTGATGGCGTTCGCGCTGATCGGACTGGGCGTCCGCTCCTTGAGCGTGGCGGGTCGCGCCGTCCCATTGGTGAAGCGCATCGTGCGAGGCGTTAGCGTCGCCGTCGCCGCTGAAGCAGCGAACGCCGCCCTTGCCTCGAGGACCGCTCGAGAAGCTGAGGGCGAGCTGCGCCGCCGACTCATGTCGGCGTTCGGTGACGCTCCATTTTTGCGCGATGGGTTGCCCGGCTTCGTCGATGGAAATATCTTCGAAGGCTCCGGTGGGGTTAAATCTTCCTCGGCGCACGAATAGTACGGCGTGCGACCGTTGCCACCGATCATCCTCATATTCCCCAGAGGAACTTCGTGCTCGATCGACATCTGTTCACGTCCGAATCCGTAACCGAAGGTCATCCTGACAAGGTCGCGGACGCGATCTCGGACGCCATTCTCGACGCCATTCTGCAAGATGATCCGATGGCTCGAGTCGCCTGCGAAACGCTGGTCACCACCGGGCTCGCCTGCGTTGCCGGCGAAATCACCACCAAGACATACGTCAACGTTCCCGAGATCGTGCGCTCCACGATCGACCGGATCGGCTACACCGATGCCGGCATGGGCTTCGATTCGAAGACCTGCGCCGTCATCAGTACCATCGACAAGCAATCTCCGGACATCGCCCAGGGTGTAGACCATGGCGGAGCCGGCGACCAAAGAGTTGATGCCCATGCCGATCCAGCTGGCCCACCGCCTCACCGAGCGGCTCGCTGCATTCCGCCGATCGAAGGATGGCCATTGGGTGCGGCCGGACGGTAAGGCGCAGGTCACCGTTCTCTATGAGGAGAATATTCCGATCGGCGTCGAGACTGTCGTCGTGTCGACACAACATTCGGAAGACATCTCCACCAAGAAGCTGCGTGAGGTGATCATCTCCGAGGTCATCGAGCCGGTCATCCCCAAAGAGCTTCGCGACAAGACCATCAAGTTCCACATCAACCCGACCGGACGCTTCGTCATTGGTGGTCCGCAGGGCGACGCCGGACTGACGGGCCGCAAGATCATCGTCGACACTTACGGCGGCATGGGCCGTCACGGCGGCGGCGCGTTCAGCGGCAAGGATCCATCGAAGGTCGATCGTTCCGCGTGCTACGCGGCGCGCTGGGTCGCGAAGAACATCGTCGGCGCCAAGCTCGCCCGCCGCTGCGAAGTCCAGGTGGCATACGCAATCGGGGTGGCCGAGCCCGTGTCAGTCAACGTCGACACCTTCGGTACCAATACCGTACCTGAAACCGCAATCCTGAAGGCAGTCCGCAAGGTGTTCAACCTCACGCCGAAAGGGATAATCGAGTCACTCGATCTCAGAAAGCCGATCTACAGCCCGACGTCGTCGTACGGGCATTTCGGCCGCGCTCCCAAGAAAAACGGCAAGGGAACGCTGTTCACGTGGGAGCGGCTCGACAGGGTGGCGGATCTGCGGAAGGCCGTCGACGGTCGGTAGCGTTCGTTAACTTGTTTTCATGCAACTTGTCGAAGTCGAAGTGATGCGGCTGGGTCTCGACCGCTCGACCAACTCCTACGTGGTGATCCTCCAGGAGAAGGGCGGTGCGCGACTCCTCCCGATCTGGATCGGCCAGCCTGAGGCGGAGTCGATCGTGATCGAGATGAACAAGCTCAAGCGCGAGCGGCCGCTCACTCACGACCTCTGCAAGAACCTCATCATCGGAATGGGCGGCACGCTTCGTCGAGTCCACATCACCAAGGTGGAGAACCGCACGTTCTACGCGGAGCTGCACATCGCCCGCAGCTCCGGAGCGGTTCACATCGACGCGCGACCGTCGGACAGCATCGCGATCGCGCTCAGATTCGAGGCGCCCATCTTCGCGCAGGAGAGCCTGCTCACAGCGCTCTTGCTGGAGGAAGGTCAACCCGCTCCGGAGACGCTCGCAGAGCCACCCTCCGACGAAATGTCTGCGGAGCAGCTGAAGCAGTACCTGGAGAACATGCGACCCGAAGACTTTGGGAAGTTCAATATGTAAGTTGGCGGTCCTGCTCTTTTTGCAGGCCGCGCTTCCCTCTGTTCCACAGCAGGTCTCTGGGCGCATCGTCCGGCCCGGCGCGGCGAGAATGGATCCGGTGAGCAGCATCTGGGTCGTTCTCCACAGAGTTGGGCCCGATAGCGCGGGGCCCCTCGACTCGGTGCGGTCCGACCCTCGCGGCCGGTACTCGTTCAAGTATGCGCGCACGGGAAGTGAAGAGGCGATCTACTTCGTCTCCGCGTCTTACGCCGGGATCGCTTACTTCACGCCGCCGTTGCCACAAGGTAAAGTCAACGGCGACGACAGCGAGATCACCGTATTCGATACTACATCGAGTCACGTGCCCGTGAGCGTGCGGGGACATCACATCGTCGTCTCCGGAGTCGATGCCAACGCGCGCCGCTCGGTCGTAGAGGTGTACGACATCTCCAATGACACCTCGGTCACCCGCGTCGCCATGGGCGACAAACCGGAGAACGCAACCTGGCGCGCGCACGTCATCCCGGGTGCCACTGATTTTCACGTGAGTCAGGGCGACATCTCTGCGGCCGCCGTTTCGTTCACCAACGGTACCGTCAACGTCTTCGCTCCGATTG
>CAJDUK010000009.1_pt1 | contig 17357 bp, 9 predicted proteins | sample 7390591 | NCBI WGS metagenome assembly CAJDUK01 (sample SAMEA7055672, study PRJEB34461) | soil metagenome | biome: terrestrial ecosystem; feature: Peninsula; material: soil | place: Antarctica | collected 2016
CTTCGTAGCCTGCTTTCCGGCCGGCGGCTGGCCGGTTCTGCCTTCATCTGCCGGATCCAGCTGGCCAATCATGCGCTGGAACTCGGTTGGGTCGCCGCTCACGCGCAGGCACTCGTCCGCCGTCACTTCGCGGTTCATATACAGGGCGTACAACGCGTCGTTGAGCGTCTGCATGCCCCACTTCTTTCCGGCCTGCATCGACGAGTAGATCTGGTGAACCTTGTCGTCACGAATCAGCGCGCGAATCGCCGGCGTTACGACCAGGATTTCAGCGGCCATAACGCGGCCCTTACCCTGCGCCTTCGGCAGCAGCGTCTGGGTGACGATTCCCTCGAGCACGAAAGCGAGCTGCGCCCTCACCTGAGATTGCTGGTGCGACGGGAAGACGTCGATGATGCGGTTGATCGCCTCGGCGGCAGAGTTGGTGTGCAGGGTAGCGAATGCGAGGTGACCCGTTTCGGCGATCGTCAGCGTCGCGGCGATCGTCTCCAGGTCGCGCATTTCACCCACCAGGATGATGTCCGGATCCTCGCGGAGCGCGTACTTGAGGGCGTTGGCGAACGACTTGGTGTCGCTGCCGATCTCGCGCTGGTTGATGATGCAGCTCTGGTGCTTGTGGATGAACTCGATCGGGTCTTCTACGGTGATGATGTGGCCTTTGCGCTCGCGGTTGATCTTGTCGATCATGGCGGCGAGGGTCGTCGATTTACCCGAGCCGGTCGGACCGGTGACGAGCACCAGTCCGCGCGGCTTTTCCGCCATCTTGGCGATGGAGCCAGGCAGTCCGAGCTGATCGAACGTCTTGATGGCGAACGGAATCTGCCGGACGACCATCGACACGCATCCGCGCTGCTTGAACACGTTGCCGCGGAACCGGGCGAGGTTCTGGATGCCGAAAGAGAAGTCGAGCTCGTCTTCCAGCTCGAACCGTTTCTTCTGCTGTTCGGTCAGCACCGAGTAGGCCACCTGCAGCGTGTCCTTTGGTGTCATGACCAAATCAAACGACGCGTTGGTTATGTCGCCATCGACGCGGAGTTTCGGCCGCTCTCCCGCCACGATGTGCAAGTCGGAAGCATTACGAGAGACCATCTCCTCGAGCAGCGTGCGGAGGTTGACTCCGTGAGGGGCGGGCGCGCCGGACGGGGACGAGGTGTCAATGAAGGGTAATGTCATCAGTTATCGATTCGAGTGTTGAGGATCACGCTGAGGTTTCGCGTACGATCTGGTCGAGGGGACAGATCCCCTTGAGCACCTTTAGCCAGCCATCCATGCGGAGTGTCAGCATTCCCTCTTCGATGGCTGCCGCCTGAATTTCTGCCGCGCCCGCGCTCTGCATGATCAGCTTTCTGAGTCTGGGCGTCATGTTCATGACTTCGTAAAGTCCCTGCCGTCCCTTGAGGCCTGAACCGTCGCACTGCTCGCATCCCTTGCCACGAAAGACCGGAAGGTCTTCCATCTTGGTGTCGAGAGTGATCTTCTCCATGTACGGCCTGGCGGCGTCGGTAGCGCGCGTTTTCGCGTCACTCAGCGCCATGTCGGTGAAGGCCAGGTCACGCAGCGTGACGCCTCCGCCAATCTTCGCGCCGGCAATCTCCGCCTTGTCCATCTTGTAGGCTTCAGAGCACTTGCTGCACACGCGTCGTACGAGCCGCTGCGCGAGGATCAGATTGAGCGCCGAGGCAACGTTGAACGGCTCGATGCCCATGTCCATTAGACGTGTGACGGTCTCAGGCGCCGAGTTCGTGTGGAGGGTCGAGAGCACCAGGTGACCGGTTAGCGCTGCCTTGATGGCGATGCCGCCGGTCTCCAGGTCTCGAATTTCTCCCAACATGATGATGTTCGGATCCTGACGAAGGAACGCCTTGAGCGCCGCCGCGAACGTCATTCCGATGTCGGTGCGGACGAGCACCTGATTGATTCCAAACAGGTTGTATTCGACCGGGTCTTCCGCCGTCATGATGTTGACGTCGATGTTGTTGATTTTCGAAAGAGCGGAGTACAGCGTAGTCGTCTTTCCGGAACCCGTTGGTCCGGTGACGAGCACCATCCCGTAAGGATTCGAGATCGCTTCCATCAGCTCGCGCTCGGCGCGGGGCTCGATGCCGAAGGTCCCGAGGTCCAGAGTCAGGTTGCCCTTGTCGAGAATACGGAGCACCACCTTCTCGCCGAACAGGGTCGGGAGGGTGGAGACACGGAAATCGATGACCTTGGTTCCGATCTTCAGCTTGATGCGCCCGTCCTGCGGCACGCGACGCTCGGCGATGTTGAGGCTCGCCATGATCTTGAACCGGGAGATGAGAGCCGGCCGCATCTTGATGGGCGGCTTCATGATCTCCTGGAGTGCTCCGTCGATGCGGTAGCGGACGCGGAGCTCTTTTTCAAAGCACTCGAAATGAATGTCCGAAGCGCCTTTCTTGAGCGCGTCGGTCATGATCGCGTTGATAAGCTTGACCACCGGCGCTTCGTCGATGAGCGCCATGCCGGCGTTCGACGGCTCTTCGGCCTCACTCGCGAGAATCTCGACGTCGTCGGTATCGGCGATGTCGGCGAGGAGGTTCTCCATCTGCGCTTCGCCCGATGCGTAGAACTTCTCGATCGCGTTGCGCAGAGTGAACTCGCCAGCGATGACCGGGAAGATGTCGAGACGGGTGATGAACTTGATGTCGTCGAGAACGGACATCGACGCGGGATCCGACATTGCGACCGTGAGCGTGCGGCCATCGCGTTTGAGCGGAAGGACGCTGTGCTTGATCGCAAGCTCACCAGGAATGAGCTTGGCGATGCGCGGATCGACCTGGAACTTCGACAGGTCGACGGCGGGCATCTTGTGCTGTCGCGCAAGCATCCTGGTGAGGTCGGTTTCTTTTACATAACCGAGCTTGACCAGGTTATAGCCTACGCGAGTGCCGTTCTGTTTCTGTTCCTGAAGAGCCTTATTGAGCTGTTCTTGGGTAACGAGCCCTTCTCTCAGGAGCAGTTCGCCTATTCGGGGCGAGTTTTTGGCGGCAGGTGCTGTCAAGGACGCTAGTCCCTCCGATGAGGCATCCTGGGTGTTTTTCGCACTTTGGATCGCCTGGATATCACTGTGTTGGTAGGACGCGGGACGAGCGAGAAGGTTACCGCGGAGTCGAGCTTTTCTACCATAGAGGGACTGATGCCTTTTACTCGCGTCAGACCTTCCATAGAGCCGAAGGGGCCGAAGGAATCGCGGTCGGCAATTATGCGTTTGGCTAGCGCCGGCCCCACATGCCTCAGCGCCTCGATTTCCTTCTCGCCGGCGACATCCAAGTCCAATGGACTTACCGGCTTGGGGGGAGCCTTTTGCCTCTTCTCCCTTTTTGGTTTGCGCAAGCCGGCTTTACGGGCGGAATCGGCAGCCTTTATCTGGCGTTCGAGCGCCAATCTGGACCCCGCATCCGCCGGAGAGCGGCCGTGCAGGCTCCTATAGGCACGGGTCGAGGCGCCCAGAACAAGGACGACCGAGAAGAAGAGAAGCGCTTTGCGTTCGGCGCGGGTCGGCATCCGCCGACCCTATCCAGAACTAGCCGGTTTTCGTCATCGAAGGGGCGCGGCTGGGGGCATAGTCTTCCATCGATGCAGTCAGGGGAAGGGTGGCCAGGACCAGGACTCCGGCGACGACGAATGGGACCCCGAGACCGAGACGGTCCATCGCCACGCCCGCCGCCAACGGAAACACCACCCGCGAGATGCCACCGAAGGTGTGCTGCACGCCCATGTACAGCCCGCGATGCCTGCTCGGCACCACACGTGAGAGCGTAGCGGTCACGCAGGGAAAGGCAAAGGCTGTCCCGAGCGGCATGAGCGTGAGCGCCACGAGAAGCGTTAGATAAGAGTGCACCGCGGCAACCAGAGCGAGCCCCAGTGCGAGGAGCACGAGTCCGAGGCGGGTCAATTTTGGCTCCCCGAGCCACTCGATCATGCGGCCAAGGATTCCCGCTCGTACGAATACTCCCATCCCGCCCAGATACATCACGAAGTAGCCGACATTGGCCTCGGTGATGGGTAGACGGTGCATGAGAATGAGCGGCAAAGTGGGCACGGTGCCGTAGAACGCGCCGATCGCGATCGCGTAGATCCAGATCAGGCGTTGCGCCGGCTCATTCGGCCGCGCGATGACGCTCCAAACGGCCCCGGCGCTGGTCTGGTGGACGAGCCCGTGCTCGCTCGTCGCGGCAATCTCCTCGCGCGACTCGCGCAAATAAACCGCGGCGAAGATGCTGACCAGAACGCAGAAGATCGCGGATGCGATCCCCGGCGCGTGCCGCCCCCAGTGAATGAGCGCGGATCCGATCGCGGGACCGACAACGGCGCCCAAGCTTGTCGCGGCGGAAAGCCAGCCGAGACTCTTGGCGCGGTCCTTCGGATCGCTGGCATCGGCGACGTAAGCCTGGACGACGCCGATCGTTCCTCCACCCAGCCCCTGCACGATACGGCAAACCAGCAGAAGCCAGAGCGTGCTCGCGTACGCGAAGATGAGGTAGGCGGCGGCCGAAATCATCAAGCCCGCCAGGAGCGCCGGGCGTCGTCCGTACCGGTCGGAAAATCGGCCCCAGAGAGGGGCGCTCGCAAGCTGCGCGATCGAGAAGGCGGCGATCAGAACGCCGACGATGCTCGCCGAGGCGCCTAGCTTGGTCGCATAGAAGGGAAGGAGGGGAATGACCATCGCAAATCCAAGCATGTCCACGAAAGCCGTGATCATGAGGACCGTGAGTTTCCCCTTCATACGACTATTTCCGCGTCACGAGCGCGGCGGCGACGTCTCCCACAGCGGCGAGCGATTTCGCCGAGATCTTGTCCATTGTGTCCTGGGGCGTGTGGTGCGGCGGATAAGTGAGATCGATCACATCGATCACACGAAGTCCTGACTGGAGCAGCGGCACGTGATCATCGATGACCTCTCCCCCGCTTTCCTGCACGAAGATGTCTGCGTACCCGAGCTCAGCGGCCGTTTGCCAGACGCGCGAGACGACTTCGGGAGCCTGCTGAAAGGAGATCATCTCGTAGGGAATGCGGAGATCCTTGTCGCCGATCATGTCCCAGAGAACTCCGTAGAGCGGTTTGTAGCCCGGAGATGGAGGATGAGCGGCGAAGTATTTCGCCCCGATCAGAACGTCCACCTGCGGCGGGCCGAAATTGCCGTAGTCTTCTCCGTCCGTGAACAACAAATCGACGCCGACGTTGGGCTTTGTTTTCTTCAACAGGTCACCGAGGGCGACGAACATCCCGACGCCTGAGGCTCCGTCGTTCGCACCAGGCGTCGGCATCTTCTTTTCTGCCGCAGTTGCCGCCGACTCGGCGATCGGCCGCGAATCCCAGTGTGTCAGGTAAAGAACACGCTCCGACAGCTCGGGCCGGAAACGCGCCAGGATGTTGCGGAGCGGAAGCTTTTTACCGTCCGCGGTCGTGTAGGTGAAGCTCTGGACGATCACCGTATCGGCGCGTGCGCGCATTTGCTTGATGATCCAGTCGCCCGCCTGCTTCGCGGCCGATGTTCCTGGAACGCGTGGGCCGAAATCGAATTGCGCCTTCGCATAGCTGTAGGCCGCGCTGCCATTGAAGCCCGTTGACGTCGAGCCGACACTGTCACCCCTTTGCGCGGCACTTCCCTGCTTTGCATCGCCATTGCAGCCCACAAACAAACACACGAGCAGAATCAGCAGCATCGGTCTCACTTGAATTCCCCGGCGTAGAACTGCAGATGCATGACCGCGCTCAGCACGGTCTGCGTGAAGCGGCGGTTAAGGTTACGGTCGAAGCTCTCGACGCGCGAGACTACGAAGCTCGAGGACAGGTTCTCGGCGACGTCGGTATCGGCGCTCATGCTGAAAGCGCGGCGGCCGTTGTCGGACAGCCTGCTCTCCCCCGTCAGGGCAAGCGGATTCACGACGAAGTTCTGTCCCTGACTCTTTTGATAGCTGACGCGCGTTCGCAAGTCGCTGCGCGCGTTCCAGTCGGCGGGCAGCTTCCACGGCTTGGAGACGTCGATGCTGAAGTCGGAGTTGTCCCCGTTGCTGCTGAGCCCCGGCTTGGCATCGAGGCGCTTGGACAACGAGAATCCGACGGTGCTCGATATCGGCCGGGCTCCGGCGAATACGACCGAGCCGTTCATCGGGTAGCTGCGGACACGCAATTGCCCGCGGTCGTCGACCGACTCGCCAAAGAGCGGCTGGGTACCGTTGAATTGCCGCGTCTCCAGGACCCGCGCGTTGGCGCCGAGGCTCGAAATGATGGACCTGAGTGCCGCCGGCTTGCCGGCCCACCGCAGTGACACATCGGGGAAAACTATTTGCGTTCCGTCCACGATCTCCTGTCCTCGCTCTATTCGTCGGGTCCAGTTTCTGGTGTTGATGCGCTGATACCGGCTGGCGAGGCTCGCCCCGAGCGGCAGATTGAGCGATTGATTCACGGAGAGTTGCGTGACCAGCCCAACGCTCGTGGCCAGCTCGCCACTCAGCTGGCGGAAGGTGTTGATCCCACCCAGGGCAAACTGATATCCGATCGATGCCGGCACGCCGCTCCCATCATACACCGACAGGACGCTTCGGTTGAAGTTGATGTCCACCGGCTGGAAGCCGCTGAGGAATCGACGGAGGAAGGAGGCGCTGTCCGTGTAGATCTTGACCGCGCGTGGCAGGTCGAGAGTCAGCCCGGCGCTTGTCGTTTGTGAATTCCCGAGACGCCGCGGAATGCGGAGGTTACCCGTGCTGTCCGGCTCGCGCGCAAAGCTCAGCGTGTTCGGATCGCGGAGCATGTTGTACGATGTCCCGAAGTCGAGTCGCGGCCGGAACCACGCCGTGATGGGCGGGGAGATGTTGATCCCAGCCTGCATCGCTCGCTCACGCTCGAGGCCGGTGTCGTAGCCAAGGACCCTGTCACGATCGCTCGCCGCGACGATTCCAAGAGGCGAGCTCGTGCCGTATCCCCTCAGGTCGCGGACCGAGGTGATGTCCCACCGAACGGACGCCGCCTTGAAGGGACGAAACACGAGGCTGCTGCCGTTGCGCCAGGTGCGAGTCCGTCCTCTCACTGGATGCGCCGAGTCGTCCACCGCCGCGGCCGGCTTGAGGAACGAAACGCGGTCGTCGCGTCCGTTCGTGAACACGCTGATGAGATGCAGCTCGGTCGGTGACCACCTGGACAGGTCCGGCAGCAGCGCGCGCGACAGATTGAAATCGAGACCGACGAGGAAATTCTTCGCCTTGCCGTCTTCGTACTCGCTACGCGACGCTCCGGTCGTGTAGGCGGAATTGAGCGAGAGATTGTTGAGAATCGGTGACCACATCGATCCGGTCGACTGCCTGGTACGGCGCAGGCTCAACGTGAACGAGGTCGCAGCGGACCGCGGAGTGCGCAGACCTTCGATGGCGTCTCCCTGAATATCCGACTGCGACAAGTACAGAGGCTCGATGGCGGCCGAGGTGTAGTTGACCGTGAACGGTATGGACAGGCCGAGCGAGGCAGGAAGAAGCTTCTCGAGGTGGAACGCCGAGCTGACGTTCCAGTTGTTGTCGGTGAGGAAGGTAGGCTGCTCGGCGAGCTGCCTGAAATTCGGATCACGCCTGCTGGCGTTGATGCGGATGTCGGCGAAGTCGCTCGCAATGATGGTGAGTCCCGTCTGACCCGCAAACCCGGCCTGATTCACCACACCAGCTAGTCTCATGTCGTCCACCCACATTTCGAGCGTGTCTGTCGGCAGGATCGGGTTGGCCCCGGGAGCGACGGGCAGGCGGAGCATTCCGACAGCGAGCTCCTGAACCGCGGCAAGATTGGGAGGACTCGAGCCGGGATCGAGCGTGTAGACGATATAGCCGTCATCGCACGCCGCGTAGCGCGAAGCCCCGGTCGAGCCGGCAGGCAGCGGCGTATTCGCAATCAGCACGGAATCGAGGCCAGTGCAGGTGTTGCGCTGCGTGCCCTGGAGATAGGCGTTCTGAATCTGCGCTCTCAACGCGAACAGCCGGTTGAAGCTCACGTTTATCTCGGGGAGCCACGCGGCCTTCGATGTCCCCGTGTTGATCGGCGTGCGGTACATGTAGAAGTTGTTGTCGTCGCGCGCGATCTTGACGTAGAACTGTAGCTCGCCATCCAGTCCCCAGCCGCTGCTCACTCCTCGAGCCCAGAGCCGGAGCTCCTTGTAGCTCATGAAATTCTTTTCGCCTTCGGGGAATCTGTAGTACGATTCCGCCCGGTCCAACGGCGCGAGGTCGGTGACAGTCAGGCGGAGCGATCGCTCGTTGATCTGCACGCGTCCTGGCTGATAAGCGACAGTCTTGCTTGTTGGAGCGTCGGTCACTCCGGGCGGCGATTCGTAATCGATGCCGCTCCGTACGTTCCTGTCCTGAGTACCGACGACTCCGGACTGCACCGCCCCGAACGTCGTTTGATTGCCCGCTATGCCGTGCAGCGTCCGGTCGCTCACCTTGAGCCACGGCGCGCCCGTCAGCCTCAGGCGCGCGAGCCCGACGGTGCTGAAGGCGTCGTCGGCGAGACCATTGCCGGAGATCATCGTGATGCGCAACGCGCGCGCGCGCCGCAGCAACGGATTCCCCAGCGAATCGTCCGCCGTGCGGAACGGAATCCGAAACAGAACCCAGCAGACTTCTTCGCGCGCAACGCGCGGTTGGCCGGCGAGCTGCGGCGCGGGCCCACACTTCCCCTTGCGCGTGAATTTCGACGGATCGGCGAGATTCACGGCGTAGCGCTTCCACTGTTCCTGATCGCGCTCCGCCGTCGTGAGATTGAGCACGTTGTCAGCATCGATGTCTTCCTCATCGAGGCGATTGTTGGCGATGGTGCAATCGGTTCTGGAGTCTCCAAGGATCTGCCGGACTCCGTATCCTCCCTTGCAGGTCCCCACCAGGCTGACTTTGGAGACAGTCGGTGGCTGACCGGGGATCGTATCATGGACGACGTAGAGGGCGTTCACGATGTCCCCGGGCAGTCCCTTGTCGTTGGTAGCGACGTTGAATGCGCGCGAGAACGGATCTCGCTCGCTATCGAGCTGATCCAATCCTTGAATGGTCTTGCCGTGATACGTCGTGTCGCGCGAGCCAGGCAGGACTCCCAGGCGAACGAACATCGTATCAGGTCCGAAGGTGACCGAGTTCTCGGAGATGTCGCCGAAATCGAAAACGAGCGTCGGATTCGCCGCAGTGTTGATGACGGGGATCTGCGCCCAGAACTCGAGGTTCTCAGCACGTGAGATATCGGCGCCGCTCGAGCTGAGTATCGTCCGGACTGATCGCCAGCGCCGTCCTGCTGGCTGATTCTGGATCGTCCAGCGAAATCTGGTCGCGCCGTCATCGAGCTGTCCGCCCACCGAGGTCGGATAGAGCGTGAGCCAGAGGAGCTGCTCAGGGCCGGCGATGCCGGTCCCAGTCTGCGAGACAAGAGAGTCGATCTGGTCGATCCGGTATCGAACCGCCTTCCCGTCGGCGTCCACGCCGTTGCTTTGCCAGGCTAGCGTGGTGGCGCGCGAAAGATCGAAGACTCCCGCTCCGAAGCGAGTCGGGATTACGGTGCCGAGTGCAGGCTGGCTGCTGAAATACCATTGTGGATCAGCAAGTGAAACGGGAAATCCACCTTCGCCCTCGAATGATTCCAGATAGGCTTGCTGCGACGCGTTGGTCTGGGGGCGGCTTGCCGCGATCTCGGCGGAGAATCCTATCCGGGAAGGAATTGTCGTCGGCCCGAACGGCAGCTTCGACACCAATTGCGTCAACGGTTCGGCGTCGAAGCTGAAGAGCGCCGTCACTCCCGCGACCAGTGACGCGGCGGGTTCGAAGCCCAGCGGCGGACGCGTGAAGTTCGTGCGCTGGCTCTGCGAGATGGCCGTGAAGTTGATTTGGCCGCTGGTAAACGGAAGCTCCGCCGTTGCGCCAAAGATCGACGTCGGCGTTTCCTCGAAGACGGGATTCTCCTCGTATTGAACGGTGACCTGGCGCGGTCGCGGAAAGAGCGTGTCGGGCCGGTTGAAGGAGACCCGACCCAGATCGTAGTCGACGGAGTAGTCGCTCCCGCGCGTGAGTGGAATGCCATCCACCAGCAATCGCTCCGAGTTTGGCCGGACCTGGACGGTTCCGAGCATGAGCGCTCCGCCGTCTCCGCTGCCTTCCGCCTGGTAGCGCAGACGAATGCGATAAACGGCTTCGGGACGCTGCGACGATCGCACGTATTCAGGGGGCGTCGTGTAAATCGTGTCGTTGGTAGGATTGCCTCCTACCGCGAGCCCGTTGGACGCAAACGGCTTCGCGGAGGGGAACACGAGGAACTGATCGCGGATAGTGTGCGCTCCGGGAGAGCCGAGGCTGAGCTCGAAATTCGGATCACTCGGGCGAGGCCAGATCCGATTCTCGAGATCGAAGCTCGAGCTGTTGGTGGGCTGGGCGAGCCTAAAGAGTTTCAGGTAGGTGTCGGCGTTGCCGCCGACTGGTTTCTCCTGGTCCTCGCTGCTGCCAGTCACGATCTTGAGCGTGACACTCTGTCGCCGCAGGTCCGCCCCGCCGAGACGATAGACGCTACGTATCTCGCGGTCGAACTCGGGGTCGCCGGGCTCCACGTCCGGATCCCAGATCAGGTTGGCGAACTGGTCTCTCTTGTCGGTGAACGCGAGGTCCGGCGTTCCCCCCGTCGATGTGTAGGTGGTGTCCCTGCCGTTGATCCGAACACGATAGGCGACGGCGAGACGCTCGTTGTTGAGCGCGAGGGGACGGACGAGCGCGATCCACAGGAGGGAAGGATCGGCGTAGTAGTCCACGCCCTCGCGCAGGTATTCGTAGACCTGTCCGCGCCGCGAGCGCGGGTTGCCGAGGAGGCGAAACTGCGGACCGTCGGGATTGGGAGGCTGCCCACCGATCAACAGTCGGTACAGAAAGATCTTTGTCGGCCTCAACGTGTCCGGCAGCGAAGCGGACAAAGTCGCCATGCGCCGCGTGTCGAGGATGTCTACATTCGGATAAGTCGCGCCGAACAGCCGCGGATCGACAGTGAAGAAGAATCGCCGCGGCTCGAACTGGTAGTCCTCGATCTTTCTGTCGATCGCCTGAAGCGTGCGGTCACCAACCGTGAAGGTGCGGTCGCGCACGATATTGCCCTTCTGCTGCGCGAGAATCGTCTTGACACGCATCGGCCCCAGCTTGGTGACGGCCTGTATTCCGTAATTGCCGCTCGGGATGCCGGCGGTGATGTAACGGGACGCCGGCGGCTGGAACGTGACGTTGCCTACCTCCAGCCGCTGGATGAATTCACTCCCCTTCCCCTCGTAGTAAATCGAGATGTTGTTCGACGCGTCGAATTCGCGCTGAGTGTCGTAGTCGAGATTGACGTGGACCCTGTCGGCTACGATTCCGCCTGACTTGGCGGCAAACTGAAAATCGACGAGCGGCTCGAAGGAGCTGCGACAATTGGCGACGGGATCGAAAAACACCGCCGATGCGCAGAGCGCGCTCTGATTCTTTTCGCCGCGGAACTCGAGCCGTCCATCGAGCTGCAGGCCGAGGTCGGCGTATTCGCCGAGTATGGGGACGGGCTTCGGAGTGACGGTTGGCTTGGGCTTCGGCGGGAGATCGCCGGGATACGCCGGCGCCGGCGCGGACGTGGCGAAATTGCTGGTCGCAACCTGTCCCCATACTGACTCGAGGATGGTGCGCATGTTCTGCTGGAACGCAGTAGCGCGCGCCGCGTCGATTTGCGCCTGCGCCTGGCGGAAAGATTCTCTGTCGCCGCGCGAAAGAACGGACGGGAGAATCAATGGCAGCGTGTCGCGCCCTAGTCTCAGGCGGATGCCAGGAGTGCCCGGTGTTCCAGTGGGAGGAGTGACCGGCGGAGCCGGCGTGATTTTGCGTGTCGTGTCGCGCGGGTCCTGCGCGCGCGCAACTCCCGTCGCGGCGAACAGCGAGAGAAACATCACCGTTGCGAGCGTCGCAATCCGTCCGCCGCGTTCGCGGACGCGCGCGGAACTCGTTGTCTGCGTGTCGCTTACCCCCGAGCGCACGGTATATTTCACTCTGTGAAGATACTGCACCGCTACGTTCTAAAGGAACATGTAGGGCCGCTCGCGTTCTCTCTCACAGCGCTCACTTCGATTCTGCTGTTGCAGTACATCGGAAAGCATTTTGGAGAGCTGGTTGGCAAGGGACTGCCGACGCTCGTGATCGCTGAGTTCTTTGGCCTGTCGGTTCCGCTAACGGTCGCTCTCACGCTTCCGATGGCCGTTCTCGTGGCAACTCTATACGCGTTCAGCAGGTTGGCGGCTGAAAACGAGATCACCGCGCTGAAGGCAAGCGGAGTCAGTCTCGTCAGCGTGCTCAAGCCGGTGCTGTGGGCGGCGCTCGGGGTCACCATAATCATGATTGGCTTCAACGATCAGATCCTCCCGAGGTCCAATCACCGGCTGGCGGTCCTGCAGCGCGACATAGCGCAGAAAAAGCCGACATTCGGTTTGCGCGAGCAGGTGATCAACGAGGTCAGTCCTGGAAAGCTCTACCTCCGCGCCGGACATCTCGACGAAGCGTCGAACATGATGCGCGAGGTCACCATTTACGACATGGCCGACCCCACCCGGCGCCGCACCATCTACGCCGACAGCGGCAACATGAGGATGAGCAAAGGCCTGACCGATCTCGAGCTCACCCTCTACAACGGGAACATGCAGGATGTTCCTGTCGCGAGCCCCGCCGAACTCCAGCGCCTCTACTTCAACGTCGATCTGGTGCGCGTTCGCGGCGTCGGCAACCAGTTTCAGAAGACGAGCGCGGATACGTACAAAAGTGACCGAGAGATGACCGTGTGCGAAATGCAGGCGGCGCAGGACAAGGCGCGACTAGACTATCAAACGGCGCGCAAGGAGTTTCTCGGCGGCAGAGCGCAGCTCAAGAAATCGAAGGCGATGTTGAGCAAGGCGGTAATCGATACGAAGACGAGCCCGCCCTGGGACATCGGCCTGGGACGTCTATACTGCAACGCGATCGCGCTTTTCCTTCCCAGGAAGGCGCATGCACAAGGCGTGCGATCGGGACCGAGGGCGATCCCGCCCGAGGGAGCTTCGTCAACGCCGGCTGTTTTGCCGTCCGCGTCGTCGGGACCGATAGCGCGGCCGCGGGCTGCACAGTTCGATAGCGCTCTGTACAAGGGGCCTACTCCTACCGCGAGCCAGTTGGCGATGCTCGAGGGTACGCGAATGAAGCTCGAGGACAGCGCCAACCTGATGAACTCGTACGGTGTCGAGATACACAAGAAGTTTGCCCTCGCCGTCGCGTGCTTCGTGTTCGTTCTACTCGGCGCTCCGATTGCGCTGCGATTCCCGCGCGGGGGTGTGGGGCTCACAATCGGGGTAAGTCTTTTCGTGTTTGCGCTGTATTACGTCTGCCTGATCGCCGGCGAGTCGATAGCCAAACGTGGTCTGATGCCGGCGGTGGTCTCGATGTGGATGGCTAACGTCATCTTCGCCCTGCTCGCGCTCTGGATGCTGGCGAAGATGGGACAGGAAGGGAGCACGTCGCGGGGCGGCGACATGAACGAGATGTGGGGCGCGATCGGCGGCTGGATTCGCTCGAAGATCGGCTGGAAGGACCGCAGGGTGCGGCGAGAGAGACTAGCCGCTTGAGAATGGTACGCGCGCTCGACCGTTACGTGTTCACGGAATTCTGGAAGATCTTCGTGGCGACGGCGATCGGATTTCCGATTCTCGTCAACATCATCGATCTCACCGACAACCTGGACAGATACCTCGGCCAGAAGCTGACGGTGGGCCGTATCGCGCTCAGCTACGTGTATTGGCTGCCGGACTCTATGTTCATGGTCCTCCCGGCGGCTGTCCTTTTCGCGACGGTGTTTTCCATCGGCGCGCTGACCCGGCATTCGGAGATCACCGCGGCGAAGGCCTCCGGCATCAGCTTCTATCGCTTCATCGCGCCGATCTTTGCCGGCGCGATCCTCGCGACGATCCTGGGTCTAGTTCTGGGCGAGCTGGCTCCGCTGACCAACAAGAAGAGGTTGGAGATTCTGCAGGGCAATCGCGTCAACCTCAGCTCGGACCGCTATAACTTCGCCTACGCGGCCGATCGTGGCCGCGTGTACAAGATCGGCGCGCTGCATCTGATCGAGCCGTCGATCGAGGGAATGGTGATTGAGCGCAAGGGCAATGGGCCCGACTATCCTTCGTACGTGATCACCGCCAGCGCCGCCCGATACAACGCCAGGAAGGGATGGGTGCTCCACCAGGGCGCAATGCACATCATCCCCGATACGCTGCACAACATGACATTCAGCTTCGATTCGCTCATCGATCGCCATTTCACCGAAGCACCCAAGGCGCTCACTCTGACCCAGAAGGCTCCGACGGACATGGGCTTCCGCGAGCTCGGGCGCTTCATCACCTCGATGGAACGTTCGGGAGCTGAAGTGAACGAGCTGCGGGTGGAGAGGATGCTCAAGATTGCGATCCCGATCACCTGCATCGTGATTCTTCTTTTCGGTGCGCCACTCGCGACGAGCACGCAGCGTGGCGGCGCGGCATACGGAGTGGGAGTCAGTCTCGCCACGACGGTGATCTTCCTGATGTTGATTCAGCTCACCAAAGGCATCGGCGGTAAAGGAATGATCCCGGCGGACCTGGCAGCGTGGCTGCCGAGCATCATATTCGGCGTCGTGGGAGTCATCCTCTTTGCGCGCGTGAGAACTTGATCGGGGATCCACTCAGCCCTTTTCGAAAGGTTGGGGACTGGAGTTATTTCCTGCGCGACATAGGCCGCGCGTTCAGGGATCCCAAGACATACGGCCCCGAAACGATCCGCCAGATGCGGAACATCGGCGTCGATTCCCTGCCGCTTGCGGCAATCGTCGCCGCGTTCATTGGCGCGGTCACCGCGTTTCAGACGCGGTTCCAGCTGTTCGGAGGGGTGCAGCTCTCGGTGGTGGGTCTGATCTCGCGGCAATCGATAGTCCTCGAGCTTGGTCCACTGCTCACTGGCCTGGTCCTGACCGGGCGCGTCGGAGCGCGTATCACCGCGGAGATTGGAACGATGCGGGTGACCGAGCAGATCGATGCTCTCGAGACGCTGGCGTACGATCCCGTCGCATATCTGGTGGTCCCACGAGTCATCGCCGCACTGGTCATGCTCCCCGTGCTGACGATCCTCGCCGATGCGATCGGCGTGGCGACCGCGATGGTCACAGCCGTGACTGCGACCGATGTCACGAGCGCCGACTTCACGGCGGGCCTTCGACTCGCGTTCACGCCGTTCCAGATAGTGTATAGCATCATCAAGGCGACTATATTCGGGGGCGCGATAGCCTTCTTCTGCTCCTACGAAGGTTACACCGCGAACGTTGGCGCCGAGGGCGTCGGTCGCAGCACTGCGCAGGCAGTGGTCGTAACGTCGGTTGCCATCCTTGTGTTCGATGCGCTCATCGCGCTCCTGCTCGCTCCCTACCTCCAGGCATGAAGACAAGAGACGAAGTACTGGTTGGTCTGATCGTCACCGCTGCCATCGTAGTGACTGTACTCGGCTCACTCTGGCTGGCGCGCGGGGGATTGTCGAAGGGCTATCCGCTATATGCGAAATTCCCGTGGGGCGCGGGCCTGAAGCAGGGGCAGCCGGTGTTGCTCGTCGGTGTAAACGTCGGCTACGTGGACAAGGTCGATTTGCACCAGGACGGAACGCTCGTCACGACGCTGCGGATCCAGAAGAGTTACCAAGTGCCTGTCACGAGCAAGGCGGCAGTCGTGCCGAACGGCATTTTCGGGGATATGGCGATTGCGGTTACGCCGTCGCGCCCTGACCCGAGGTCATTCAAGCCAGGCGATACGGTTCCCATTGGACCATCCACACCGGGGATCGCGGACCTGACGAGCAAGGCCGATTCGATCACGAAGTCAGTGAATGCAATGACTACGGCGCTCGAGCGCGAGATGGTGGCCGGCGGCGGAATCCGTGACCTGCGGCAGACCATCGCCGCCACGAATCGGATGGTGAACGAGTTCGCCGCCGTAGCATCGGAGCAGTCGAAGCAGCTGACGGCGACCATGACGTCGCTCCGGCGGGCGACCAGTGCAATCGACCCGGCAAAGGTGGATTCCACGATCACGAATTTCCGCACCGCCAGCGCCAACATGGCGGCAATGAGCGCCGACCTCAAACAAACGTCGAGCAAGCTCGACGCGATTCTCGCCAAGGTCGACAGTGGAAACGGCAGTGCGGCGAAGCTGCTAAACGATCCGGGGGTCTACAACGACACACGAGCGCTGTTGGCACGGATGGATTCGCTTCTCGCTGACGTCAAGAAAAACCCGAAGCGATACTTCAACGTGAAGGTGTTCTAGCTACTGTCGGACCGAGGACGAAAAAAAACCCGCCTTTTGGGCGGGTTTTTTTATCGCTATGGTCTTGCTAGTTGAACGTGTATCTGAAGCCGAGCTGAATCTCGAACACGTCTGCTCTTCCAGCCGTGGGCTCGAAGGTTTTGTTGATAAGCTCTCCGTTGACGACCTTGAGGCGGTAGGTCGCTCTTCCCAAAGCGTCGGCGGCGGCGTTGGTCAGAATCTGACCGTTTCCGCCAAGAATGCGCTGACCGATGCCCCAGTGCCTGTTGAGAAGGTTGCCGACGTTCACAATGTCCGCTCTGACCTGGAAGCTGTTGCGCCGCCGGGCGAAATCGGTGAACAGCTCCTGCTGGATGCTGAAGTCAGCGCTCTTCACCAGCGGCAGGAACACCGCATTTCTCTGGGCGTACTGGCCGCGGTGGCTCTTCAGGTAATCGTCCTGCTGGATGAAGCTTTCCCAGGCAGCAGCCTGCTCGGCCGGTGTAAACGTCCTCGTTCCAACAGCGAATGACTGGAAATTCATCTCCGAGACATTGCGTGGAATGTAGATCAGGTCGTTGGTGACACCGTCACCGTTCATGTCATTGGCGAACGTGAAGCTCGTGTTTCCGTTCGTGTGGGCATCGAAGAACAAGGACAGCGTCGTAGCCCCAAAGCTGAAGTATTCCTTGCGGTACGATGTAGCGATGAAGAATCGGTGGCCCGGAGAATTGGCCGAATACGAGAGACCCGGGTTGTTCGGATCGCCTGACTGCGGATTTCCGTTCCAGGAGCCTGAAGCAATGCTGCCTGGATCGATGGTGTTCTTGGCGATTCCGTAGTTGTAAGCGGCTTTGAGGAACATTCCATTCGCGAACGGCCGCTCCAGCGATCCGTCAATGTTCCACGCGCGCCCTATGCTCTGGTTCTTCATGACGATGTTTCGCGCCACCACGTTGCCGGTGGCGTTATTGATACGGTTCACGCAGGGGCCAGGGGTCGGGTTCGTGCACGACAGCCCGACCCACCGCAGCCG
>CAJDUK010000086.1_pt1 | contig 16936 bp, 12 predicted proteins | sample 7390591 | NCBI WGS metagenome assembly CAJDUK01 (sample SAMEA7055672, study PRJEB34461) | soil metagenome | biome: terrestrial ecosystem; feature: Peninsula; material: soil | place: Antarctica | collected 2016
GCAACCGCGCGCGCGCGTTTGACGGCGAGCGCGATGTCGCCATCGACGGCAGCGAGGTGATTGTCCTTGATCAAGACTCCCGATGACAGGTACAAACGATGGTTGAGCCCGCCGCCACAGCGCACGGCGTACTTCTCGAGTCGCCGCCAGCCTGGTGTCGTCTTCCGTGTGTCGAGAATGTGCGCACCCGTGCCTGCTATCGCCTCGACAAACCGAGCGGTGAGCGTCGCGATTCCCGACAATCGCTGCACGAAGTTGAGCGCCACACGCTCCGCCGACAACAACCCGCGTGCGTGACCCGAGAAGAACATCACGGGAGTCTGCGGCTTGACGCGCGCTCCGTCCTCGTGGTCGGTGCGGATAGTCACCGCCTTGTCCAGCTGCTCGAACGCCTCACGCGCGAGCGCCAGCCCCGAGATCACGCCCGTCTGTCGCGCCACGAGCCGGCAGCGGGCCCTCCTGTCCGACACCACTGTCGCCGCCGTCGTGATGTCGTGCTTGGCGTCGTCCTCTTTCAGCGCGGCGGCAACCAACGCCTTCGTCTCCTTCTTCGTCAGGGGAAAGTGAAGTCCTTCCTCCCAGTAGAATCCGTGCGCGGCGAGCTCGCTCTCGCGGCGAGGCGTCATTCGCCGGGATCGACGGAGGCTTCGGGGACCGGCGACAGCGGCGTCTGCCCGCCGATCGACACCATGCGCTCGATCGCGAGGCGTGCACGCGCTGCAATCTCGGGAGGCACCGTTATGCGATGCTCCATCCTCCGCAGCGATCTGAGAACCTTGGGGAGCGTCGTCACCTTCATGAACGCGCATACCGCTTCCGGATTCGCCGGATGAAAGATCTTGGTCGGATTCTCTCGGCGCAGCCGATGCAGAATCCCGACTTCCGTCGCGACGATGAACTCGTCGTTCGGCGAGATCTTCGGCCGCTTTATCATCCCCTCCGTCGAGAGGATCTGCACTCCCACCGGATCGATATCCCCTGCCGACACCGCTTCGACGACGCTCGTTGCGCACCCGCACTCGGGATGGATCAGGAACTCCGCGCCCGGATGCGCCGCTCGTTGAAGCCTGATGTCTTCTGGATCGATCCCCGCATGCACGTGACACTCGCCCATCCACACGTGCATGTTCTTGCGGCCGCTGATGCGGCGCACGTGCGCGCCGAGGAACATGTCGGGGAGAAAGAGAATCTCCTTGTCGAGAGGAATGGAGTTGACGATCTCGACGGCATTGCCCGACGTGCAGCAGTAGTCGCTCTCCGCCTTTACCTCGGCCGTCGTGTTTACATACGAAACGACGACAGCGCCTGGATGCTCCGCCTTCCAGTCGCGCAGCTGTTCGGCATCGATGGTCGCCGCGAGCGAGCAACCGGCAGCGAGGTCCGGAAGCAGCACCGTCTTCTGCGGCGAAAGAACCGCCGCCGTCTCCGCCATGAAGTGAACGCCGCAGAATACGATGACATCGGCCTTCGTCTTCGCGGCTTCACGACTCAACCCGAGCGAGTCTCCGACGAAGTCGGCGACATCCTGGACCTCGGGACGCTCGTAGTTGTGAGCGATGATCACCGCGTTGCGCGTTCGCGCCAGGTGCTTGATCTCGGCGTGCAGCGCCGCGTACTGGCCGTCTATCGTGTCTACCATTCGATGTGCTTGCCGCTCCACTTTCGTTTTGCACGGGGGAAATCACTTCTATAATGCCCTCCGCGCGACTCCTTTCTCAACAGCGCGGCGTCGGCAATCAGGAGAGAGGTCTGTACCATGTTCGCCTCCTCCGTCGCTCCTTCCGGCAGGCGCGACTCGATCTCTGTCAGCTTGGCGAGACCGAGCCTCAATCCCTTGGCGCTGCGGTCGATGCCACAGTAGTCCCACATCACCTGCCTGATCGTGTCAGCTGCGACCAGTGGAGCACCGCGATCTCGCAACACCGGGACCTCCCAATTTTTCTTTCGTGGCGGCGTTGGCAGTTTCTTCACCTCTAGCATGTCTCTCGCCACTCGCTCGGCGAATACCAGACCCTCGAGCAAAGAGTTCGATGCCAACCGGTTCGCACCATGAACCCCGGTGCGCGACACCTCGCCGCACGCGTACAGCCGGTCGAGGCTCGCGCGGCCGCGTAGATCCGTGACGATTCCTCCCATCATGTAGTGCGCTGCCGGGGTGACGGGAATCAGATCCTTTCCTGGATCGATACCGCGCGCTCGGCAAATCGCAAAGATTCCGGGAAAGCGTTGCTCGAACTCCGCGCCAAGCATGCTCGCGTCGAGCCAGACGTGTCTGCCACCGGCTTTCTCGCGAAAGATCTCACGCGCCACCACATCGCGCGGCGCCAGCTCCGCCAGCCGATGCTTCTTCAACATGAAGCGCTCGTGCTCCTCGTTGAGCAGAACCGCTCCTTCGCCGCGCACCGCTTCCGAGATCAGCTGCAGCGGACTCTCGGGCGTGTCGAGAGCCGTCGGATGGAATTGCACGAACTCCATGTCAGCGAGCTTGGCGCCGGCGCGGTGCGCGATCGCGTAGCCGTCGCCGGTCGCGACCTGTGGATTAGTCGTGTACCGGTAAACCTGGCCGCACCCGCCGGTAGCAAGCACCGTCGCATCCGCAATTATCTCAACCGCTTTACCGGCGACCGCCGCACGAACCCCGAAAACCACGCCATCCTCCACGATCAGCTCGAGGATGCGTGCCTTCTCCAGCACCTCGATCCGCTCGCTCTCCTTCACCTTCTTGATCAGCGTGCGCGCCACCTCGGCGCCGGTCTGATCTCCGTGCGCATGCACGATCCGCCGGCGAGAGTGGGCAGCCTCACGGCCGAGTTTGAAATTCCCTCCCGGCTCCAGATCGAACTGCGCACCTGCGGTCGCCAACTCACGGACCCGCGTGGGACCCTCTTCGACAAGGACCTGGACTGCTTTCGCGTCAGCGAGGGCCGCGCCAGCGGCGAGAGTGTCCTTTCGGTGCAGCTCCGGCGAATCTCCGGCGCCGAGCGCGGCGGCAATTCCGCCTTGAGCGTAAGCGGTCGCGCTGTCGAACAGGGAGCGTTTGGTGAGGACCATCACATCGCCTTCAGCGGAAGCGCGCCACGCAGTGTGAAGACCAGCAACTCCGCTCCCCACAACCAGAAAGCGCGTCCGTATTCGCTCGGCCATACGGTGAAATCAATGTGTGGCGCGATGCATTTGAAAGGGGGCCGTTCGCCTTGCAAGCGGGTGTGTTCTGGGCGATTCTTCAGTTCAGATGAGAAAGCTGATCCTCGTCACTTCCCTCCTGCTCGCCGTCCACATCGCTCTCCTTTTCACCCGTCGGAGCGCCGCGGCCGAGGGAAAGGGGGCGTCGCCGACCCGTATTGGAATAGTGCTCGATGTCGGTGGCCGCGGCGACAAGTCGTTCAACGACGGAGCCTACGCCGGTGCCGATAGCGCGACGAGGCTACTCGGCTCGAACATTCGTTTCATCGAGCCGGGTGAAGGAGCCGATCGGGAAGCAGGCCTGAGATTGTTGGCCGCCGAGGGAATGAACCTCGTCATCGGCGTGGGCTTCATCTTCACCGATGACCTCGCGAATCTGGCCAAGGAGTATCCGAACACGGCGTTCGCGGGGATCGATTACGCGCTCGCGACCGACAAGAACGGCAATGTCATTCCTCCTCCACCCAACGTTGCGGCGCTCAAGTTTCGCGAAGAGGAAGGCTCGTATCTCGTGGGCGCGCTGGCTGCGCTCGTGGGCCACACGAAAAAGGTCGGATTCGTCGGAGGGATGGACATCCCGCTGATCCACAAGTTCGAGGCTGGTTATCGCGCCGGCGTTAAGAAAGTGTGTCCGGACTGCCAGGTGATTGCTCAATACGCCGGCGTCACTCCCGACGCGTTCAAGAATCCCGGCAAGGGCAAGGAGCTGGCGCTCAGCCAATACAACCAGGGCGTTGAAGTGATCTTCCACGCCGCCGGCTCCACCGGTCAGGGAGTGTTCGAAGCGGCCCGCGCGACTAACAAGCTCGCCATCGGAGTCGATTCCGATCAGAACGATGAAGCGCCGGGTCACGTTCTCACCTCGATGGTGAAGGGCGTCAACACCGCGACCTTCGACGCGATCCGCAGGGTGCAGGAGCACACCTTCAAGGGCGGCATTTACTCTTTCGGACTGAAAGAGGGCGGCGTCGGCTACGTCTACGACGACCGCAATCGCGCCCTCATTCCCGACAGCGTCCACACTCGCGTCGAAGAGCTGAAGCAGGAAATCATCGCCGGACGCATCAAGGTCCCCAGCACGAGATGAGCAGCAGCCTCGCGCCGACCGGCAAGGGTGCGCGAGGCGCGACCGCTGGTGTTCCGGCCATCCGGATGGCCGGTATCGACAAGTCGTTCGGCGCGATCATGGCCAACCGCGGTGCGTCCCTCGAGGTAATGGCTGGCGAGATACACGCTCTCGTCGGTGAGAACGGAGCCGGCAAGTCTACGCTCATGCGCATCTTGGGCGGATTGATGAAGCCCGACGCGGGACGAGTCGAGGTGAACGGCCGGGATGTGACCGGCTGGTCGACGAACGACGCGATCGCTGCAGGAATCGGAATTGTCCACCAGCACTTCATGCTCGTTCCCACTCTGTCAGTCGCCGAGAATCTCGTGCTGGGGTGCGAGCCGAAGACCCGGGGCGTGGTACTCGACTACACACGCGCCGCTGACGATGTACGAAAGCTCTCGAGTGAGACCGGGCTCGTGATCGCTCCCGAGCGACTGGTCTCCGATCTCTCTGTCGGCGAGGCACAGCGCGTCGAGATCCTGAAGGTCCTGTTTCGTGGAGCGAGAATCCTCGTTCTCGACGAGCCCACCGCGGTGTTGTCGCCGCCCGAGGTTCGCGAGCTGTGGGCGGTCCTGCGCCGGCTTCGCGACAACGGCGACACGATCGTTCTGATCACTCATCGGCTCGACGAGGTCGTGCAGCTGTCGGACACGATCACGGTGATGCGCGCGGGTCAGACGGTAGCTCGCATCAAGACTTCCGAGACCACTCCCGCTGAGATCGCCAGATTGATGGTCGGACGGGAGGTTTCTCTCTCCGCGGGCAAGAGGGTGCAGCCGATCGCGCGACCGAGCGACGTTCGCCCCGACCAGGGCCTCGATGTCAGAAATCTCGGCATCACTGGATCGCACGGCGTTCGGGTAGTCGATGGCGTCAGCTTCAAGGTGCAGCCGGGCGAAATACTCGGCATCGCCGGAGTCGAAGGGAATGGTCAGACGGAGCTGATCGAAGCGCTCGCTGGACTCAGATCTGTTTCGAATGGCGAGATTCTGATCGACGGCACCGACATCACTCGAAAGCCCGTCGCTGTGCGCCATGATGCCGGTCTTTCCCATATTCCGGAAGACAGGCACCGGCGCGGACTGATCCTCGAGTACACGGTCGCCGATAATCTCATACTCGGCCTCCAGAAGTACTTCGCCAGGAGGGGCGTGATCGACAGCGACCGCGTCCTGAAGAGTGCCGTCGAAGAGATCTCCGCCTTCGACATCAGGCCTGCGAATCCTGTTCTTCCCGCACGTGCACTGTCGGGCGGTAATCAGCAGAAAGTTGTCGTGGCCAGAGAAATGGGCCGCAGCTTCTCCGTTCTCCTTGCCTCACAGCCGACACGAGGCGTCGATGTGGGCGCGATCGAGTTCATTCACCAGCAGCTGCTGGATGCGCGGGCAAAGGGCAAAGCCATCCTGCTCGTGAGCGCCGAGCTCAACGAAGTGCTCGCGCTGTCCGATCGGATTGCGGTGATGTATCGCGGCAAGTTCGCAGTGGTGATGCCCGCTGCCGAAGCGAGTGAAGAGGTACTCGGCGAATACATGATCGGCACGAAGAAGGGCAACGCCGCGTGAGTGCATCAGCCGTGACGGAAAGCACCAAGCTGGCGTTTGCCGCTGCGCCGTGGCGAGAGCGCGCGGAAGAAGCGCTCATTCCTCCTCTGGTAGCGCTGCTCGTCGCGTTGATTTGCGGGGATCTGTTGATCCTGAGTTACGGCCAGTCGCCAGCAGCGGTGTACCGGCTGCTGCTCGAAGGGACGTGGGGCAATGCCTACGGCTTCGGTCAGGTCTTGTACAAGGCAACCACGCTCGCCTTCACCGGGTTGGCGGTTTCGTTTGGCTTGCGCGCCGGGTTGTTCAACATCGGTGCTGAGAGTCAGCTGGCGGCCGGAGGATTCGGTGCCGCGCTCACCGGGCTCGCGCTTCCCCTCGGAACGCCACTCATCCTCGCTCTTCCCCTCTGCATGATCGCCGCCGGCCTGGCCGGCGGAGTCGTCGGATCGGTGCCCGCCTACCTCAAGACGAGATTCGGCGCGCACGAAGTCATCGTCACGATCATGCTCAACTTCATCGTGCTGGCACTGCTCAACTGGTTCATCGCCGGACATCTCCACGTGCCGGAGACGTTGCACACGCCGGAGATCCACGCGGGAGTGCTGCCGCGGCTCGCGGACATGTCACCACAATTCCACGGCTCGGCCGCAAACCTTTCGCTCGTCGTCGCTGTTCTCACTGCGGGTGCTGTCTGGTTCTATCTCTTTCGCTCGCGTGGCGGCTACGATCTCCGCGCCGTCGGACTACAACCCCCAGCCGCCGAGTACGGGGGCATCAACGTCGGTCGAGTTTGGTTACGCGCACTTACGCTCTCGGGGATGATCGCGGGCATCGGCGGCATCAACTACGTCCTCGGCTACAAGCACTACTACGAGGATGGCTTCGCCAGCGGCGCCGGGTTCATGGGCATCGCGGTCGCGCTCGTGGGACGGAATCATCCGATCGGCGTTCTCGTCGCCGCGTTCTTCTTTGCGACTTTATCGCAGGGCGGTCTCGCGATCCACGCTTTCGTGCCCAAGCAGATGATGGACGTGCTCCAAGGCGTCGTCATTCTCGCGGTCGCGGTGTCTGTCCCCGAAGTGAGACGGATTCTTCGCGGCGCGCGCAGAAGGAGTGACGCGTGAATCCGGTCACTTTCCTGACGCAGATGATCCGGATCGCCATTCCGTATCTCTTCGCGGCGAGCGGAGGCGTGGTGGCGGAGCGCGCCGGCATCGTGAGCCTCACGCTCGAGCAATTACTCAGGGAGCCCGTGGGTCGGCGTTCTCACCGGCATTCTTGGCGGACTCATCTTCTCTCTCATTCACGCCGTTGCGACGATTCGCTATCGCGCTGACCAGGTCGTGGTTGGCGTCGCGATCAACCTGTTGGCGATTGGAGTGACGCGGTTCTTCCTGAAGTTGTTCTTCGACAGCTCGTCGAACTCGCCGAGGGTCACTGGCTTTGGCGGCAACATCAAGGCGGCAGGATTCGACAACCCGCTGTTGTGGCTCGGTCTTCTGGTCGCGCCGGTGATGGCGTTCGTGATCTATCGCACTCCCTTCGGATTGCGCGTGCGAGCCGCCGGTGAGCATCCCGACGCCGCCGAGAGCGTCGGCGTGAGCGTGAAGCGCGTGCGTTACGCGGCGGTGGCGCTTTCCGGAATGCTCGCGGGTCTCGGCGGAGTGTATCTCGCGCTCGACCAGCACCAGTTCACCGATCAGATGACCGCTGGTCGCGGATTTATCGCGATCTCCGCCGTGATCTTCGGACGGTGGGATCCGATTCGGGCCGCGCTCGCCTGTCTGCTCTTTGCAGCCGCCGAGACTTTGCAGATACAACTGCAGGGCAGCCACGCGATCGCGTCGCAATTCATCGAGATGATTCCCTACGCGCTGACCATTGTCGCTCTTGCCGGCGTCGTGGGAAGAGCCGTTCCTCCCGCGGCGTTGGGAAAGGTAGAGGACTAGGTGGCGTCGCCTCTTCGTAGCAGGGCTTCGGCGGTGACTGGCCGAATGTCGAAGGCCGCGAGCGGCAAGCTGTTCGTGCTCATCATCACGAACTTCGTCGACATGGTGGGATTGCTGATGATCATCCCGCTGATGCCGTTTTACGCGCGCGAAATGGGAGGCGGAGGACTCGTCGTCGCGATTCTCATGAGCGCATTCACCGCCGCCCAGCTCCTCAGCGCCCCGATATGGGGGAGATTCTCAGATCGCTACGGCCGGCGCCCCGCTCTGCTCGTCGGACTCACGGCTTCGTGCATCGCTTACGTGGTATTCGCGTACGCGACTTCGATTTGGCTGCTACTGCTCTCGCGCATCGTTCAGGGTGCCGGTGGTGGAACCGTCGGTGTCATCCAGGCATACGTCGCTGATTCTGTCGAGCCCGACAATCGCGCGAAGGCACTCGGCTGGCTTTCAGCCGCGACGAATGTCGGTGTCGCGATCGGCCCCGCGATCGGAGGGGTAGCACTCAAATTCGGCAGGAGCGGGCCCGGTCTCGCGGCGGCGACTCTGTGCCTGGTGAACATCTTCTTCGCCTGGAAGTTCCTGCGCGAGTCGCGTGACATGACCGAGGCGCACGACAAGAAGCCGCGCGCATCACGCACGGTGATCGCTCACGTGATCACTCACCCAAACGAGCCGGCCCACCGTCTCATCTGGATTTACGCGATAGCGATCGGTGCCTTCTCGGGACTGATGGCAATACTCGCGCTTTTTCTCGCCGACAGGTTCGGAGTCGGAAAGGATCAGATTTGGATCTTCTACACTTACGTTGGCGCGATCGCGGTGGTGACCCGCGCGGGAATCCTCGGCAAGATGGTAGAGCGATACGGAGAGGCGCGGCTGGCGCGCATCGGTCTCGCTTTTCTGGCTACTGGGTTGGCGACACTTCCGATCGCGCGCGGCTACTTCATGCTCGCGATTGCGGTGGCACTGATCCCGCTCGGCACGGCATTCACGTTCCCCTGCGTGACATCGATGTTGTCGCGGGTGATCTCGAGTAGAGAGCGCGGACTATACATGGGCGTGCAGCAGACGTTCGGTGGATTGGCTCGGGTGATCATTCCGCTGTGGGCTGGATTTTCCTACGATCACTTTGGCAAAACGGTTCCGCTCTTCACCTCGGCGGCGCTTGTGTTCGGAACGATTGTGCTCGGGCTGGGGATTGACGACGGAAGGAAAGCGGCAGTGCCGGCTGCTTCTCCGTGAAGGTGTAGCAAGAGCGTAAGTGAGCTTTGCGACGGCAGGGAACCGCTGTAACTTGCAACATCCCCCAGACCCGTCAAAAGAGCCGGCATGGCCTGTTACACCGACGCCTCGAATCCAAAGAACTACCATAAGGTCGTAGACTGCCAGTACGCCTGTCCGGCCCACACGAATGTGCCGGAATACCTGCGACTGATAGCCCAGGGGTCCTACCTGCTCAACCGGGAGTCCAACGTCTTCCCCGGCATCCTCGGGCGCACCTGCGACCGACCGTGCGAGCCGGCTTGCCGGCGCGGGAGAATAGACGGAAAGCCTGTCGCCATCTGCCGCCTGAAAAGAGTGGCGGCCGACCTGCGGGACGACATCCAGGAATACCTCCCAAAGGCGCCGGCAATCAGGAACGGAAAGCGCGTCGCGCTCATCGGCGCCGGCCCGGCGTCGCTCACAGTCGCCAACGACCTCATCCCGCTCGGCTACGAGGTCGTGATCTACGAGAAGTATGCACGCGCCGGCGGCTTGATGCGCTTCAACATCCCGGCCTTTCGCCTCCCTGAAAGTGTGCTCGACGAAGAGACCGGCTACATCATCGACATGGGCGCCGAGGTCCGATACAACACATCAGTCTCGAGCCTCGAGCAGCTGCTGAGCGTCAGCAACAACTTCGACGCGATCTTCGTCGGCAGCGGCGCACCAAAGGGAAAGGAGCTCGACATCCCGGGCCGCTGGGATGAGGGCGCGCGCGAGCGCATCCACATCGGCATCGAGTGGCTCGGCTCGGTCCACTTCGGCCACATCGACAAGATCTCACCGCGCGTCCTGATAATCGGCGTCGGCAACACAGCCATGGACTGCTGCCGCACCTCACGCCGGCTGGGCGGTATCGATACGAAGGTCGTGGCGAGGCGGTCGCGTCCGTACTTCAAGGCCTCGCCCTGGGAGCTGGAAGACGCCGACGAGGAGGGAATCCGCATCGTCGAGAATCACGCGCCGAAGCGTTTCGTCATTGAAAACGGCAAGCTCGTCGGCATGGAATTCGAACGGCTCCGCTGGACCAACGACAGCAGCCGCCAGACGAGCACCGTGATCGACAGGGTCACCCTTCCCTGCGACGAGGTCATCCTCGCCATCGGGCAGGACAACGCGTTTCCCTGGATAGAGCGCAACATCGGCATCGCGTTCGACGAGCGCGACATGCCAATCATCGACAAGAAGACTTTCGAGTCCACTCGACGCGGCGTGTTCTTCGGCGGCGATGCCGCCTGGGGTCCGCAGAACATCATCTGGGCAGTCGAGCACGGCCATCAGGCCGCGATCTCGATACACCGGCATTGCCAGGGCCTACCGGTCGAGGAGCGCCCACCGGAGGGAATGCATCTCGAGAGCACGAAGATGGGGCTCCACTCGTGGGCCTACTCGAACGACTTCAACCCGTCGGAGCGCTCGAAGATGAAGCACGCCGAGTTGGTCGAGCGCTTTTCGGCGATCGGCGTCGAAGTGGAGCTGGGCTTCACGCCCGAGCAGACGGCGACTGAAGTCGAGCGCTGCCTGAACTGCGACATCGAAACGCACTTCGAGAACACTCTCTGCATCGAGTGCGACGCCTGCGTCGACGTCTGTCCAGTGAGCTGTCTCACGATCACGCCAAACGCGGCGAGCGAGATGGATCTCCGGACGATGCTCTCCGCCCCCGCGCAGAATATGACCCAGGACCTCTACGTGTCCGATGCGCTGCCGCAGACGAAACGTGTGATGGTCAAGGATGAGGACATCTGTCTCCACTGCGGGCTGTGCGCCGAGCGTTGTCCGACGGCGGCCTGGGACATGAAGAAGTTCGCGCTGGTGCTGCCGTATGCGTTCGCGCCGGCGGAACCGGCTTCGGTGGCGGTCGTATGAGCGGCGTCAACGACTTCGCATTCAAGATGGCCACCGTGAACGGCACGGGCTCGGCCAGCGCCAACAGCCTCCTCATGCAGGCGATCTTTCGCATGGGCATCCCAGTCACGGGAAAGAACATCTTCCCGTCGAACATTCAGGGACTGCCGACGTTCTACGACATTCGCGTCAGTAAGGATGGCTACACGGCGCGGCCCCGGGAGGTTGATCTGGTCGTCACGCTCAATCCGAGCACGTACGCGAAGGACGTCGCATCGGTGAGGAAGGGCGGGTATCTCCTCTACGATTCGTCGTGGCCGCTCGAGCCCGACCTGGTGCGGGAAGGCATTACTATCCTCGGCATCCCCTTCGGGAAGATGTGCGTCGAGAGCTTTGAGGGCGATCGGAATCGCACGCTGCTTCGCAACATCGTGTATGCGGGCGCGCTGGCTGCATTTCTCAGCATCGACATGGAGGTTGTCGGTCAGATGCTGACCGAGAAGTTCTCGAAGAAGAAGGGGCTGCTCGACGCGAATCGTCGTGCCATCCAGCTGGGTTTCGATTACGCCAAGGCCCATTTCGACTGTCCGCTGCCGTTTCATCTCGAGCATATGGATGCCACCGGCGACTCGATCATCATCGACGGCAACTCCGCGGCCGCGCTCGGCGCCGTCTACGCCGGTGCGACGGTTGGCGCATGGTATCCGATCACGCCATCGACATCGCTGATGGAAGCGTTCACGTCGTTCTGCAAGAAGTTCAGAACGGAGCCGGACACCGGGCTTGCCAGGTACTGCATCATCCAGGCGGAAGACGAGCTGACGGCGGCGGGAATCGCGATCGGAGCAGGGTGGGCCGGCGCGCGCGCCTTCACCAACACTGCGGGACCGGGCATCTCGCTGATGCAGGAGTTCGTCGGGCTCGCGTACTACACGGAAATCCCGGCCGTCTTCTTCGACATTCAGCGCACCGGGCCATCCACAGGTATGCCGACGCGCACGCAGCAGGCAGATCTGTTGTCGCTGGCGTACGCGTCGCATGGCGACACCAAGCACATCGTGCTCTTTCCGTGCAACCCGGAAGAGTGCTTCTACATGAGCGTGAAGGCGTTCGATCTCGCCGATCGCTTTCAGACGCCGGTGTTCGTGGCGAGCGATCTCGACATCGGGATGAACGACTGGATGTGCAAGCGACTGCAGTGGGACGACAGCTTTCGCCCGGACCGGGGCAAGTGTCTGACTGCCGACGAGCTCGAGTCCGTGAAGAAGTTCTCGCGCTATCTCGACGCGGAAGGCGACGGCATCGCTGCGCGGTCGCTGCCGGGTGTGCACGGCCACGGCGCGTACTTCGTTCGCGGCTCAGGGCACGACAAGCACGGCACATACACCGAGGATGCCGACGCATATCAGGAAGTCGTCGACCGGTTGGCGCGCAAGTTCCGGCTTGCCGCCACTGCCGTCCCGCCGCCAGAGATTCACACTGTTCCGGGTGCTGAGGTTGGGATCGTGTCGCTGGGCGGCTGTCATGCCGCGGTGCTCGAGGCGATCGATCGCCTGCGCGACATGGGAATAGTCGCCGACTATATGCGCATCAGGGCGTTCCCATTCGACGCGCCGGTTCGCGCATTCCTCGATTCACACGCGGTGAATTTCGTCGTCGAGCAGAACCGCGATGCGCAGCTCCGGTCGCTGTTGGCGATCGAGACCGGCAAGCCGCGCGACGAGATGGTCCCGGTGCTTGATTACGGCGGGATGCCGCTCACGGCGATGGCCGTGGTCACCGCGGTATCGGGTCATCTGTCCCGGGACGGCGTCGGGCCTTCGGTTCGTTCCGCGCGAGAGGTGGTAGCATGACGTCGATCGCCAAGCCACAGGTTCGGCACCCGGGTCTCAAGAAGAACGCGCTGGGGTTCACTCAGCGCGATTATGAAGGCGCGATGTCCACGTTGTGCGCCGGTTGCGGGCATGACTCGGTGACCGCGGCACTGGTTCAGGCCTGCTTCGAGCTCGCGCTGCCGCCGCATCGCGCGGCGAAGATGAGCGGCATCGGATGCTCGTCCAAGACGACCGCGTATTTCATGCGGCAGTCGCACGGATTCAACTCCGTTCACGGGCGCATGCCCTCGGTGACCACGGGCGCCAACGCCGCGAATCGCGATCTTACCTATATCGGCATCTCCGGTGATGGCGATTCACTGTCGATCGGACTCGGGCAGTTCTGTCACGCCATTCGACGCAACGTGCGGATGCTGTACCTGATCGAGAACAACGGCGTGTACGGCCTGACGAAAGGTCAGTTCTCCGCGTCAGCCGACGTCGGCTCGAAATCGAAGAAGGGCGAAGTGAACGTGCAGCCACCTATCGATCCCGTGCTCCTCGCACTAACGCTCGGCGCGACCTTCGTGGCGCGCAGCTTTTCCGGAGACAAGCAGCAGCTCGTGCCCATTCTCAAAGCGGGGTTGTCCCACAACGGCCTCGCGCTGGTGGACGTGATCTCACCGTGCGTGACCTTCAACGATCACGATGGTTCGACGAAGAGCTACAAGTTCACTCGCGAGCACGAGGTCGAGATCTCGGCGGCGGATTTCGTTCCGCTTCGTCGCGAGATCACGGCGCCGGTGACGAACGAGGCCATCTCGACGGTAACCATGCATGACGGGAGCGCCGTCCGCTTTCGGAAGACGCACGAGGGCTACGATCCGACGAATCGCGAGTCAGCCTATGCGCACGTGCGCGCTTGCGAGCAACGGCATGAAGTGGCAACGGGGCTGCTCTTCATCGACGAGAACGGCGCGGACATGCACGCCGTCTGGAAGACAGTCGCGACGCCGCTCGTCGATTTGAAGTATGAGCAGTTATGCCCGGGGAATGCGGCGCTACAGGCTTTGATGGAGAAATATCGGTAGCTTACCGAACATGTCAGACGAAGCCAAATCGCGCGCGGCTCCGCTCGCACTCGCGGTAGTGGTCGTCGTGGCTGGGTTGACCGCCGGGTACGTTCTCCTTCCTCGAAACGCTGGCGACAAGACCAAGGCACCTCTCCGAGGATCGGGCTTTCAGGAGCGCGCTCAGCAGTCCGGAATCGCGTTTCGGATGAATTTCCTGCCAAAAGAACAGGGCGAGCACTTCAAGATCAACCTGTATGATCACGGCTCGGGCCTGGCCATCGCCGATTTCGACAACGATGGCCGCGAGGACATCTACTTCGTCAACGAGCACGGAACGAACGCTCTCTACCGCAATCGCGGCGACGGCACATTCGAAGACGTCTCCGCGAAAGCCGGCGTTGCCCTCGGCGACCGGATCTCCGTCGGGGCCACGTTCGCCGATTACGACAACGACGGCTGGGCCGATTTGTTCGTGACCAGCACCCGCGGAGGCAACGTGCTGTTTCACAATCGCGGGAACGGCACCTTCGAGGACGTCACCGCGAAGTCCGGCCTGAAGCACGTCGGCCACTCGCAGACTCCGGTGTTCTTCGACTACGACAATGATGGCGATCTCGATCTCTACGTCACCAACACCGCCAAGTGGACCACCGACGTCTTCGACTTCAGCGGCGGGAACTACGAGGGTAAGGCCGATCTCAAAGACGTGATGACCAGTCCAAAGGAATCCAACATTCTCTACCGCAACAACGGTGACGGGACGTTCACGGATCAAACCGCTAACGCCGGCCTGCGCGGCCGCGGCTGGGCCGGCGACGTCGCAGTCTTCGATTACGACGAAGACGGTTTTCTCGATGTGTTCGTGCCGAGCATGTTCGGCCGCGGTCAGCTGTATCGGAACAGCGGTCACGGCACATTCACCGACGTCACCGCTCAGACTCTCGGCCGCACTTCGTTCGGGGCGATCGGCACCAAAGTGTTCGACTACGACGGCGACGGACGGCTCGATCTCTACGTCGTCGACATGCATTCGGATATGTGGATCGACGCGCGCTCGGTCGAAGTCGCGAGGGAGGTACAGAATCATCGGTTCCTCTCTCCACAGGGGCCGCAGGTAAACGAGGCGGCACCTGGCTTCATCGAGTCGCAGAAAGCGATGTTCGCGAAAGAGGGCGAGAACTACGACGATCTGATCTTCGGCAACGCCCTTTACCGCAATCTTGGCCAGGGGAAATTCACCGAGACCGCGATTCCCGCTGGGATGGAAACGTTCTGGCCCTGGGGCATCGCTACCGGGGACTATGACAATGACGGGCACGAGGACGTGTTCATCACGTCGGGGATGGGGTTCCCCTACTTCTACTGGCCGAACGAGCTGATGATGAACAACGGCGACGGCACGTTCCGCGATCGGGCCTCTGCCCTCGGGGTCGAGCCACCCAATGGTGGTATCTATCAGGACCAAACCATCGGAGGCCACTCGGCTACGCGCAGCTCGCGCAGCGCCGCGGTCGCCGATTTCGACGGCGATGGCCGGCTCGAGATCGTGTCAAACAACTTCAATGACCGACCGTATTTTCTAGCCAACCGGTTTCCCAAGCGGAACTACGTGGCCTTCCGGCTGACAGGAACGAAGAGCAACCGCGATGCAATCGGCGCCGTGGTTCGACTCTGGATAGGAAAGACTGTTATGGTCCGGCAGGTTAATCCAGCGGGCGGATATCTGTCCCAATCGAGTCGGATTCTCCACTTTGGACTCGCCGACCAGACAAAGGTCGACCGGATCGAGATTCGCTGGCCGCGAGGCATCGTGCAGACGGTGGAGAATCCTGCGATCAATACATTACATCAGATCAAAGAGCCACAGTAACGCTGCTCGCTGCAGAGACAGGGTATTGGCGTGGGATCTTCATTCCGCCCAATCGCTGTGGTGGATCTAGTGTCGCTTCACGAACTTGAGGTGAGTCACTTTTGGCGCCGCGACCGTGCGTACGTGCTCGAGCCCGTGAAAATCGTCGCCGACGCCGTCGAAAAGCCGCTCACCGCTACCGAGGAGCGTAGGCACGAGGCTGATCTCCATCTCGTCCACGAGGCCGGCCGCGAGATATTGCTGTGCCGCCTTCGCTCCTCCGGCAAGCGATACGTCCTTGCCGCGTGCCGCTCGTCGCGCTTGGTCGAGCGCAGCCTCGATGCCTTCGGTGACGAATGTGAAGGTCGTTCCGCCCTCGAGCGCGAGCGGCTCGCGCTTGTGGTGCGTGAGCACGAACACCGGGTGATGGAACGGCGGGTTGTCTCCCCACCAACCGTTCCACGGTTCCCTTGCTTTCCACGGGCCAGGATGGCCGCCGAACATGTTACGCCCCATCACAGTCGCTCCGATGTTGGCGAGCGACTCTTCCACTACTGCGGTGCTTTCGTTGACCTCGCCACCTTCCATTTCATGTTGGTCGCGGAATATCGCGAGCGCGAATGCCCACTCGTGCAGCCGCATGCCGCCGATCCCGAGCGGATTCTCCCGTCGAGCGACATTGAGATCTTGAAGCGCAGCCTGGACACGACTCAGCCTGCCCTTAAAGCTCCAAGCACCGCAGGCAACGCTCCGACGAGCCAGGTGATCCCAGCCACGATCCCTGCCTGTTGCTTCGGAATCCTTCCGACCACGTGTAGTCCGATCGCGAGCAGCACAGTAATCCAGATCGTGAACAGATCCACTCGGCTTGCCAGCGCAATCATCACCGGGGATGCCTTGTCCGGATCCATGAAGCGAGCCAGATTGAAGGCGACGGAGTTGATCGAGTTGAGCCTCTCCGGGCTCATGATCAGTCCCTGAGCGGCGTTCGTCAGGATCTGAACGAGCCTCGGAACTTCCGAGTAGGTCGCGATCATGATTGCCGCGGTGGCGGTCTCCTTCGCGTCGAACAGCTTTCCGACTAGCCACAAAACGAGACCGGTTCCGAAAACGCTGACGGTCAGCCCGATCGCGAAGAAGATCGGCGCGAAAGTCTCGAAGACTCCCTGCCCCGATGCCATCTGTTCCGCGGTCAGGTTCGGATTCTTCCGCATCGCCGCCGCTCCCTGCCTTGCAAATTCCGCATCCATGATGGGCGACATCGCATTCTTCGTGAGGAAGAAGAGGACAGTCCCCACCGCG
>CAJDUK010000012.1_pt1 | contig 16791 bp, 15 predicted proteins | sample 7390591 | NCBI WGS metagenome assembly CAJDUK01 (sample SAMEA7055672, study PRJEB34461) | soil metagenome | biome: terrestrial ecosystem; feature: Peninsula; material: soil | place: Antarctica | collected 2016
CAAATGCTCCTGCGCAATCTGTTTCCTGAATCGATCTTCGGTCGCAAGCTCAATCCCAACGCTGAGCGGCGGTTACGGCTGTCGCAGGCGCGCGCCGAGGAGACGATCATTCGCGGTCACGTGGACAACGCCCTAATGTTCGTCGATACGCTGGCGGAGGACCTGTCGTTCGACCGCGCCATCGACACTTACATCCGCGTAATGGGCATTCCTGAGCCGCTAGCGAGCACCGTAGCCACTCGCGCGCTCGTGCACCTTGGGCGGGATCTGGTGCCGTTCCGCCGGCGCATGCAGCGCGAGGGCGAGGACGTCGTCGCCGAGAAGCCGCGGCTTCGGTTGGATGAAGCCTCGCGGGCGCAAGACATCAAGAGAGGGGCGTAGCAGCACGGCGCATCTCCCTCAAATCCGCGATACTGACGAGGGCGATCGCCGCTACGATGGCAGCCGAAGTGACGCACCAGATGCATATGGCGTGAATCACGGCCAGCTCCAGGTACGTCAGCCAGGCTGAGAAAAGCACCCCGATCAGCGCTTGTCCGGCGAGCACGACTGAAATGAGCGGCTCGCTCTCAAATCGCGGGGTTGTGCCGACCACGGCAATCACGAAGACGTCCAGGTAGAAGAACAGGCCCCACGCTGCGACAGGGAGGCCGAGAAACACCGACCACCGGCTCGTGTTCACCGTTTCGCACGAGCCGATGCTGCAGTTCAGCTCGCCGATCATGCCGAGCTTGTAGAGAGTCAGGTAGGTGCTGATGAAGATCCCGGCCAGCGCAAGCGCGGCCACGATCATTCGCCTGGTCACTTCTTCTTTGCTGCTGTCGGCACCGTCACGACTGGCGTCGTCGTGGCTTTGGCGATCGAATCGACGATCGCTTTCATCTCGTCATACCCGCCCATGCCGCGGTACAGCTTGTTGCCGATGATGAAAGATGGTGTGGAGCCGACCCCACGTCGCAGACCGTCGGCAAGATTGGCGCTGATGCGCTTCTGGTACTTCCGCGCGTCGTAGCAGCTCTCCCATTTGGCGACATCGACTCCCACCTCAGTCGCGTAGCGCTTGAAGAAGGGCTTCGGGCTGTCGGTCGCCTCGCCGTTCCACTCGTCCTGCGCCTGGAAGAGCCGGTCGTGCATGGTCCAGAACTTCCCCTGCTCATCGGCGCACGCTGCCGCGTTGGACGCCGCGAGCGTGTTGCGGTGCTGGGTAAGGGGAAAGTCATAGTAGGTGATGCTGGCAAGGCCGGGCTCGATGATCCTCGAGCGGACGTCGGGCTCGGTGACGGTCGCGAATCCGGCGCAACCCGGGCACTCGAAGTCGGCGTACTCCAGAATTTTCACCGGGGCATCGACCTTGCCCATCAAGTATCCCTGAGCGGGCCCTGCGTTGGTGGTATCGGCAATGTTCTTGACATCCGTCGGAGCAGCTTTGGGCTTGGTGGCGACGTAACCGAGCGCCGCGACACCGATGAGCGCGATCACACCGAGGAGCCAGTAGAATGCTTTTGGCCGACTTGATGCATTGCGGGCTTCCCTCGCCGCGCTCTTGCGGGGTAGGTTCCTGTCTCTCGGCTGATCGCTATTGGGAGGCATCGTCCGTTGTCGGATTGTGCGTGCGGCTGGGGAGTAATTGTGACGCGAAAGCTAAGAGAGGGGTATAGAGATGCAAGCTGACATCCTGAGAGCTCCGGTCGGACCGGGAGCGATGCACGTGGAGAGATACGGCCATGGAGGAACCGCCGTCATCCTCCTGCACGGATTCGGCACCTGCAACTTCCTCTGGCGCGCGATCGCGCCGGCCATCACTGCCGCCGGACACACGGCCTATTCGGTCGACCTGCTCGGACACGGCCAGTCGGACCGGCCGCTCGACGCCGATTTCGGAATAGCGGCGCAGGCGGAGTACCTCGATGCCGCGATGACAGTGCTGCGCGTCTCGCGCGCGGTGATCGTGGGTGTCGACCTCGGTGGAGATGTGGCGATGAAGCTGGCCGCCAATCGCGCCGACCGCGTCGAGAAGCTGGTGCTGATCAATACGCCCGCCTTCGAGGAGCTTCCGGCCAAAGACATCACCCAGATGCAGCGCCGGACGGCGAGGTTCGCGTTCAGCCTGACTCGGGGGGTAATGGGTGCGGCGCCACTCCTCGAGGGGGTGCTCACTGGAAGCGTTGCCAACCCCGAGCACATGCCGATGAAACTCGTGGCGCGCTACCTGGCCTCATTCGTCGGGAAGGACGGCGCCAACCATCTTCTCACGCTCGCGAGCTCGATTCACCGAGGCGATCTGGACGAGGACGAGTACGGGGAGATCAAGGCGCCGACGCTCATCGTCTGGGGAGACGAGGACAAGTGGGTCGACCCGAAGCTCGCCGACAGGCTCGTCAATGCGATTCCGGATGCCAGGCTGGTGAGGCTCGCGGGCGTAGCGCGGCTCGTTCCCGAGGAAAACCCAGAACATCTCTCCGAACTGCTGCTCGATTTCATCAAGAAACGCGCTGCTGCATGAACCTTTTCTCTATGAAAAGGTGTCTAATACGGGTAGATTGTAGTAGCACTATTTCATAGACGTTTTTACTCCAACCGAATTGATGAACACTCAGAAAAACAGATTCCGGAAGGAGCCAGTCCGGGCCGCGTCACCATTCGCGGACGCTCGGGACGAGCTGTTCCAGCATATCATGCGCTGCGGCGTAGTCGGCTCGGCGCCCGAAGACCAGAAGGATTGGTTCGACAACACGATGGATTACCTGACGGAGCGCTACCACGAGCTCAAGCCGTCGGAGATAGAAGAGCTAAGGGTGCTCGGCGAGAGGTTCGCCCAGCCGCCCAGGGCTAAGAAGGCTGTTTGATCGATTGATCGAGAAAGGGGCGCCGTGAGGCGCCCCTCTCTCTTTTTTTCGGCAACCAGTTTTCAACTGAACTAAACGGGGTGGGAGGCGTCAGTGGCAGTTCAGTTGACAACTCAAGCTGCTACCTCCGCGCGTTAACCCCACGCCGGAGAATCAGCCCGACTCGCGCCCCACCTCCGAGCCCGACCTCTAGAGCGGGCACCCACGCCGACAGCTCCCCGAGAGGAAGCGGCCCCTCGACGCCGAGATAGACCAGGAGATAGGCCCGAGCGCCGCCGTCGAGCTCCGAGCGGTACCGGCCCGAGAGACCGGCGCCCGCGTACGGAGCCCAACGGGTCTGACGGAACGGATCGAAGCTGAATCGCGAGACGAAATCGGTACGGCCTTCAGCCCCGTGCCGCCCTACGCCGACTCCGGCGACGATGCCGGACCGAACGTAGATCCCGACGGGAACTGTGAAGCCGTAGGCGGCCTCCACGCCTGAACTCCGCGCGAAAATTGCATCGAGCCGGACTTCGCTCTGAATGCGCTGCTGAACCACCTGGCCACCACCGGCAACCGGCAGCGTCGCCGCCAGGCCAACGCAGACCATCACCATCACTCTTCTGGTGCGCATGGGATCGGCCAGCCGAATCGAGCGCTTAGCGGGTGCGTCCGCGCCAGAGCGCGATGGTGTAGTCGACGATCGACGCCACCGAGACGATTCCGATGATCAGGATGAGAACCCGCGTCAGCTCCGGCACCACGATGATCACGACGAGCGTAATCAGCTGCACTACGGTGACGATCTTGCCTAGCATTCTCGCTCTGAAGACGGCGGGCCGGAGCGTTGGAATAATTTTGGCGACTACGAACCCCACGGCCGTTGCCACATCGCGCGTCAGAAAGACGAAATACTGGCCAGTCGTGAGCAGGCCTTCAACGAGGTAAGTCGAAATCGCAACGAAGACGAATACGCGGTCCGCGAGGGGGTCGAGGAGTGCGCCGGTTGTGCTCTCCGATTTTTCATGGCGCGCCAGCCAGCCGTCGATGAAATCGGTGAACCCCGCCACCGCGATCAGCGCTATCCGATCCCACGGCTCCGAAACGAGCACGAACGCGAGCGCGAGGACTACACGCGACAGCGAAACCGTATTGGGAAGAGTGAACAGCGCGCTACGATTCATGCGACCGAAAAGTACGGCCGGGTGTGAACGCTTGCCAGCACGCGCGAGCGTGTCTAGCTTCGCTCGATGACCTCGCACAGGGTGCTCGGGGCAATCTACTTCGCCCTCACGGTCGCGATGATCGCGTGGGACATCCTGATGGCGGGGCGGATCGTGCAGCTGCGACGCACGCCGCGACCGTTCCAGAGGATCACCGGCATCGCGGCACTGCTGCTGGTCCCCGCGCTCGTCGTCGCATACACAGCTCAATCGCTGCTCTACGGGAGGGCCATCTACCTCGTGGCGTGGCTGTGGCCGTTCACGACGGTGCTCTTCGTGCTCCAGAGCATCTATGCGCTCGCGCGCCGGCTCGTGACGCCGCTGCTCGGGTTCCCGCTGCTCGTGTACAACGTGATCATCGCTACCGTGGCCGTGACCAAATTCGTCATCAGTCGCGGCGGAGCGCCGGCGGAGTTCGCGCTCGCCCTCAACGCCGCGCAGGCGAGCATGCTCGGCACGTTCTTCGGAGCTCCCGCGCTCTGGAATCCGATCTACCTCCAGGTCCCGCTTTTCGCGCCGTCGCTTCCTGCCCGGTGGGGATTCACTCGACTCGCGCGTGTCGCGCTGGCTGGAGCCGCGATAGCGATGACGGCGCTGGTCGTGGTCGAGCTCCCCGGAGCATACTCCGGAATCAAGAGCTACGCGGCGCACGAGAAAGACCAGCTACAGGAGCACCCGGAGGGGGATTTCCGCATTGGACTGAAGATTTTCCCCGATTTGAGAGGCGGTCCGCCCCCGCTGGCGATCACGAATGATCTGGCTCTCTCCGATACACTCGACGTCGATGCGCTATCGGTCGTGATCGATCCGGAAGCAGCTCGGGGCGTCGCACTCGATTCGCTGGCGCGCTCGATAGATCGGGCGCGATCCGACAGCACGCTCCTCATCGTCGCGCTCGGCTACCCGAAAAAAGGCGAGCAGGAGATCGGGCAGTCGCGCGAGGCGTACACCGTCGCGCGACTGAAGGACGTAGATCGAATCGCCAGACGGCTGAAGCCGGACTATCTGATCCCAGCCGTGGATCCGCTCGAGGAGGGCGCGCGCGTTCTCGGGGAGCAGACTCCCCAGTACTGGATCGATTACTTCACGCGCGCCGCTCGAGTCGCCCACTACATCTACCCACGCACCAAAGTCGGCCTTCCGATAAGCAGCTACGGCACCCGTGACAGCACGCTCTACGCGTGGGCGGCACGCCGCGGCTCACCGATCGATGTCGTCGGATTCTCTCTGATGGCGGGTTTCGACGGCGCGAGATCTCTCGACACTCATCTCCGTGTAGCACAGAGGTGGATGAGACAGTTCCCCAATCCGAAAGAGCACTGGGTCTTCGCCGCCGGCGGGTACCCGCTCGTGCATGGCGAAGAGAATCAGAGGCTCGCGATCTGGGGCGTCCTCGCCTGGGCAACGGCGGAGAAGGCGATCAAGGGGCTCGTGGTGTACGAGGGCGGCGATTACTACACGATGCGCGGACTGCGAGCAGCGGGCGGAAGACTGAGGCCGGCGACCGCCTGGATTCTCAAGGCGGAAAAGGGGCTGAGGGCGGTGCCGCAGTAACAAGCTAAACGGTTCGCCCCACCCCTCGCACTATCCCCTCCACGCGCTTCTTTGGATCGAAGTACTGCCGAGCGACGGCTTGCATCTGTTCGCCCGTAACAGCTCTCACTCGCGAGTCGTGCTCGAGGATCTCGCCAAGCCCGGTGCCGAACATCCACGCGTCGAGCATCTCGGCCAGCAAGGCGCCGCCGCTCTCCTGACCGATCGCGTGCGAGCCAACGACGTACTCCTTGGCGCGCGTGAGCTCCTCTTCCGTCACCGGCTGCTCACGCAGCTTCTCGAACTCGGCCAGCAAACCACTGCGCGCGATGTCTTCCTTCTCAGGGGACGTCGCGATGTACGAGACGAACGTTCCAGCCAGTCGCTTCTCGCTCACCGCCGCCTGCACGGTGTACGCTAGCGATTGGCGGTCACGGAGCTCGTCGAAGAAGCGCCCGCCCAATCCGCTGGCTACAGTCGCGATGAGAGCCGCGGCGAAGCGCGAATCGTCGGCGCGAGACGGCGCCGGAAACGCGAGCGCAATCGCAGTTTGCGCCTTGTCGCGAGACTCGGCTGCGATTTTCACGCTCTTGGGCCACCGCGGCTTTCCCACCTTTGGAGCTTTCTCCGGCTCGAGCGCGCCGAACTCACGCGCGACGAGATCAGCCACCTCTTTGACATCCACGTCAGCGACGATTCCGATCACCACCGCGGAGCTGAGCACGCGCGACCGGTGCCATTCTCTGGCCTGCTCCGCCGAGATTGCCCGCAGCGACTCTTCCGTTCCCATCGTCGGACGTCCATACGGATGCGTGCCGAACGCGACCGAGCTCGCGAGGCGCATCGGGTACCGGTACATGTCGTCTCGCAGCATCGCGACGTTGGAGAGCGCGACGGTTCTCTCTGTCTCGAACGAATCTTCTGGAATGGTGGGCCGCTGAATCGCATCGCCCATGAGCTCCAGCGCCTGGGCAAGGCGCGCCTTGGGCACAGAGAGAGACCAGCCGAAGCTGTCACTGCCCGCGCCGGCTGAGATGGATCCGCCGAGCATCTCGGCGTCTTCGGCGATCTGTCCCGCGGTGCGCGTAGTGGTGCCCTTGAGCATGGTGCGAGCAGTGAGGAGAGTCAGGCCCGCCTCGTTCTCTTCCTCCTCGACGGCGCCGCCGACGATGTAGACGCCAATGCTGGCCATTGGGGTGCCGGCCTTTCGCCGAACGAGAACGGGAATTCCCTCGGCCGTACGGAAAACTGAGACGCCGGCCTCTTCCTTCTCGAACTCGGCACCCTTTGCCTCGGGTGTCGCGGGTGCCTCGCGCGGAGGAATCGACGCGAGCCGCTCCGACCGGCCGGCACCCAGGAGCCGCTTCATGTCGGCAGCGTCCTGCGCGACGACTTGCGCGCCGGTCGGACGATAGACGAGTGCGGCGGCCTTTTCCTCGGCCAGATATTTCCGCATGACGCGCTGAACATCGTCCGCCGACGCCGACATGAACCGCTCGAAGTATTCCTCACCCAGACGCCAACCACCCAGCGCCTCCCACTCGGCGAGATAATTGGACCGCCCCTCAGCAGTCTCGAGCCGCCTCACCCACCGCGCCTCGAAGATACGGCGCACTCGGGTCAGCTCGTGCTCTTCGAGCGCTCCGACCCGAAGCTGGTGGAGCTGATCCCAGATGACACCCGCGGCCTCCGCGACATTCTCCGGCTCCGTTTCAGCGTGCACCACGAACACGCCGAGCTCGGTCGGGGTGTAGTCGTACGCGGTTATTGACGACGCGAGCTTCTTCTCCCGCACCGAACGGTACAGGCGCGACGCGCGTCCCGTTGCCAGAATCGCCGCTGCCACGTCGAGAACCGCGGTGTCAGGATGCAGAGTTCCCGGTGTCCTCCAACCAATCACGAGCTGGCTCTGCGCGATGTCGCCGGCGAGCTCGCGGTATCGAAAGCCATCGTGGTCCGGCTCAGCGGGGCCCGGGGTTCTGACCGGATCGGAGCTCTCGAGCCCTGCGTACAGCTCGGTGACGCGCCGCAGCGCATCCGCCGTATCTACATCGCCCGAGATGCTGAGGATCGTATTGCCGGGACGATAAAAGTTGCGGTAGAACGCGTTCATCTTGTCGCGAGTGAACGCCCGCAGGCCCGCCTCCCGGCCGATGCGCCAGCGTCGCATCCGATGCGCGTCGTGGAGCATCTCGTACAGGGTCTCGGTAGCGACGGCGGACGGACTGTCCGATTTCCGCTTCGCCTCCTGGATGATGACTTCCATTTCCTTGGCGAGCTCACCGGCATCGATCACCGAGTTCGCGTAGGCGTCAGCCTGGATCTCCAGACCCTTCGCGAATCCGGACGACGGCAGCACCGTGTAGTAGGTCGTGTTGTCGTAGATCGTGTGCGCGTTCAGGTAGCCGCCACTCGATTTCGTCTCCTTGGCGATGTCGCCGACGCCGCGCTTCTTCGTTCCTTTGAAGAACATGTGCTCGAGCGCGTGGGCGAGGCCGTTCTCGTCGTCTCTCTCGTCGAAGTAGCCGGCCTTGACGTATGTGACGATGGCGACGACCGGCGCCGTCCTGTCCTCCTGCACGAGGACAGTGAGGCCGTTGGGGAGGACTGTGCGGTGAATGCTGTTGGGATTCATTGCTGCACTTCTGGAGTGAGCGAGCGGGGTGTAGTGCTAGTCAGCCAACGATCCCCGATGCAGGAGCAGGAGTCCAAGCGCAAAAAAGAGCGCACCGTAGCCGAGTAGCCAGAGGACGTCGCTGGTGTGCGCGGTGCCGCTGGTGATAATGGACATCGAGACGTCATGGAGCTTGTGGACCGGGGGGAGCAGCTCGACCGCCTTGCTTTTCCAGCCGGGCTTGGCGCCATAAAAGTCCCGGACTATCCGCGAACCGAGCCATATGGCGGCGAGGGTGACCCAGTCAAACCGGGTTGCGACCGATACGAAGAATCCGATGCCACCCATCGCGATGTAGATGATCGCGGCGTAGACGAGAAAATTTACGATCTTGAATGTGGGGACGATGGTGTGCAGCACTCCGGACAGGAGCAGCATCGCGACGAGAACTCCGGCCATGTACACGAAGAAGAGCTGCGCGTAGTACGCGACCGCGCTCACCGGCTTCGAGAATAGGAAACGGTAGTAACCCATCTTGCGGTCTGTCGAGACGATTCCATTGAGCGCGATCAGCACGGCCAGCGACACGACCGAGGACGTGACTGTGATTACGAGCGGCCACGCCGGCGAACGAGGACCAATGTCGAATGCGGCTCCCATCGCAGCACGCATCGGCGCGATAAGAGTGTAGCCCCACAGCAGACCGATGATCATGATCGCGATTCCGCGGTCGATCGCGAAGTCACGGAACTGCCAGAGCGAATATCTCGCGAGTCTCGCGCGGCTCACTGCGATTCTCCGACTGCTTCCCTGAACTGCTGCTCCAGAACGGAGCGCTCGGGTACCACGCTCGCGACCAGGCCGCCTCTGCTCATCAAATCCGCCAACGCGGTGTTCAGCTCCTTGATGCTCCTGACCGTCACATCGTACTCGCCCTTCCCCGCTTCCTCGGCGTTGGGAAACGATTCCCGAATTCGCTCGTGACCGCCCGCCAGCGTGAGCCGAAACCGTGTTGCCGTCTGTTGCGCCTGGTCATAGCCGGTGCTGACCACCCGCTGCAGCCGTCCGTGATCGATGATGGCGACGCGATCGGCGAGCCGCTGAAGCTCGTCCAGATTGTGGGAGGCGATCAGTATTGTTCTGTCGGGGCGTCGCAGCCCCTCGACGATGTCGCGGAAGCGCTGGGTCCACACCGGATCGAGACCGTGGGTCGGCTCGTCGAGGACGAGCAGCCGCTCGTCACGCAGGAGAGCCTGCGCCAGCCCCAGCCGCTGGAGATTTCCTTTCGACAGCGCCTTGACCTTTTTATCGCGGTGCTCGGCCAAGCCGAGCTTCTCGATAACCGTGTCGACGTGCGCGCCAATCTGCGATTCGGGAATTCCAGCGAGCGCTGCATAACGCACCAAGGCGGTATCGGCTCGCCATTTCGGGTTGATCGCGATCAGCTCGGAGAGGTATCCGATGCCATTCCGCTCGACGAAACTGCGCGCCGGCATCCCGTCGATCTCGACGGTTCCCGTAGTCGGCCGAAGAAAGCCGAGCATCATCGCGATGAGCGTAGTCTTGCCGGCGCCGTTAGGGCCAGCGATGCCGAGGATCTCTCCCTCACCTACCTGCAACGAAAACTCCTCGACCGCTTTTACCGAGTTGCCGAGGAGTGATCTGTATGTCTTCCCGACGTTCCTGAATTCGATCACAAGGGCGGCGGGGTTGCTGTCGTCAGTGGTTGAAGGCAGGCCGTCCACGGACCTCTGCCGGCCGTGTTGATGAATTTCGTTCCTTCCTGCACCCGATTGAGCCGCATCAACGCGCAGCCGAGGTAGCCCTGCGACGCGCGATCCTGCGGATTCCCCTGAACGGCGCGCACGAAGAATCTGCGGGCCAGATCATACTGCCTGCTGGCAAAGAGAATCAGCCCCATCTCCCTGAGCGCGATGGCGTTTCTTGGCTCGAGGCGGAGCGCGGTGTCGAGCTGTGCGCGGGCGGTGGAGAGATCTCCTTCCTCGCGCGCGATTCTCGCGAGAAAAACGTGGGGCGTAGCGGCCTTGGGCTCTGCCTTCACCGCTTTGGCGAACTCACCTCGTGCTTTTTCCCGCTGTCCGTTCTTCATCGCGTCAATTCCGGCAGTCAATCCGTCGCTGCTCGATCCGCCCCTGTTGAAGGCGTACCAGACGCCGATGATGAAGAGAATGACGACTGCCGCGCCGATCAGAACCGGGAGTGACAACTTCGGAAAGCGACTCCTCGATTCGGCGGCGGCGAGCGCCTGCTCGACATTGCTGCGTCCCGCGCCACCTCCACCGAATTGCGAGCTTCCTCCTCCGGCCGGCGTTGCGAATGAGCCCGGCGGCGGCAGCTCCACGGTCGGCGGGCCGGCAGTCTTCCTGGTCGGGTAAGTAGGCGGCGGCTGTCTGTAACCGCCGACTCCCGGTGTTGGCGGGGCGTAAGGCGATGTCGGCTGACCCGGTTTCGTTGTGTGCGTGCCGCGCGGCGTGTACACCGCCTGCATGGGGCTCGAAGGCTCCGCGCGTTTGACAGGAGCGTTTCCGCTAAGCGCGGATTCTAACGCCCTGTATCCCTCGACCGCGGAGTCGCCGTCAGCTTGCGTCGGTTTGTAGCTGGTGCGATTGGCCCGGTCTCGCGCGGCAAGAAACTCGAGCAGCGAATGCGCCTGCTCGAGCGTTATCAGCTCCGCCTGGCGGGCGGCGCGAACCAGCTGCTGGCCAGTGAGCGAAGAGTTGCCGACGAGCGCCTGGATGGAGCCCTCGACGCCAGCCCAGAGATCGATGATGTCCGCGGCCAGATCTTCCGCGTTGCGTGGGCTCTCGAAGTGCGCGAGGACGGGGCGCACTCCATTCAGAGCGGAGAGTGCCGCCTGCGAGCTCTGCGGACTCATCTCAGGATGCGCAAAAGCCCTGCATCCGCACGGCGACGAATGAAGCTCTCTGCATCCTGCTCCGGTTTTGGAGTCTCCGACAGGCAATTCGCATCGCGCATCTTGTCCACGATCTCCTCCCAGGTGCCTTCGAATGTATTGCCATCATCGAGGCTAATGCTATGGGATTCGGGCGTCGACTTGACGTCGGCGAAGCTGGAAAGGAGCGCGCCGAACAGCTCGAGCTGACCCTTCGCTTCAGATTGCGCCGCGTCCATGTGCTTCGCTTCGATCTCGGCCAGCATCTCGTCGATGTCGTCGAGCTCGCCGGCGAGGTCGCGAAGCCTGTCCTCCCAGGGGCGCAGCTCCGGATCGTTGTCGCGCAGCCGATAGATCATCTTCTTCAGCTCGATCAGTCTCCAGATGCCAAGCTCGTCCCAGTGATCTTCGGGAGTCGAGCGGTCGAGATGATAGAGTGCGGCTTCGTAATCGCCGCGGTCGTAGAAGATGTTGCCGAGATAGATCCGCGCTTCGGTGTGATCGGGATCCATCTGGAGCGCGCGTCGCAGAGTTGAAATTGCCGATTCATCATTGCCGAGCCTGTGCTCGGCGTAGCCGATGCACGACACAGCTTCGGCCGCGTCAGGCGTCTGCTGCGCGGCGATCTCGAAGAACTGCTTGGACTCGTCGATCAGACCTTCGCGAAAAAGCGCGCGCCCGATCTGGAGCATCAGCTCGACATCATCTTGGTATCCTAATTCCAAGGTATGGCGGAAGCTGCGCAACGCTGGCCCCTGCTGTCCGAACTTGAGAAGCGTCTCGCCGAAGCCGGCTAGTGCATCCTCGTGGTCGGGATCGAGAACGAGCGCTTCCTCGAAGCTGCGCCGGGCCCACGCGTACTCTTCACGCGCATGGTATGCGTAGCCAACTCCAATATGGAGCTCCACCGAATTGGGGTAGAGACCGAGTCCCTCTCTAAGTACGTCCAGAGCTTCGTCATACTGTCCTTCGTTGTACAGCTGATGCGCTCTCTCGTCGTACTCTTCAGAACTCAAAAAAGGTGTTGGCATGACGACGCACCCTCCGAGGAGTCGAGTATAGGTCTATTGTACTCTTTAGACAGTAAGATGTTCAAGGGAGTAACATCCTAGGAATCACGGCTCAGGTGACCACCGCGATTTTTTCGGTGAAACGCTGCCAGCTCCCGGACTCGAGAGACTGGTCGATCTCATAAACGACTTCTTCCAGCTCGTCCTCTCTCGTAAAGAAGTGAGGGGCAATCCTGATACCAGCCCCGACGCGGTAGTCGACCAGGATGTTCCGTGAAAGGAGGTGCTGGGTGACCTCGTAGCCGTGAGGAACATCGACTGCAACAGTTCCTCCTCTCTGCGCGGGGTCGCGCGGCGCGTTGACTTTGAAGCCACGCTCGTCGGCGAGCGCGATCAGGCGCGAGGTGAGGCGCAGGCTCTTCTCCCTGATTGCCGCGACTCCGACGCGACGCAGGATCTTCGGACCTTCGGCCGCGGCGTAGAGCGCCGGAATTACGGGAGTCCCATTCAGCCAGCGGAACGCGCCCGTCGTGTACTCCATGGAATCCTCGAAGGCGAACGGCCGTGAGTGCGCCTGCCAGCCTGTGAGCGCGGGCTTCAGCTTGTCTCGAACCGCGGGGCTTACGTATAGGAAGCACGCGCCCGGTCCGCCGCAAAGCCATTTGAGACATCCACCGGTTAGAAAATCGACCTTGCTCCGTTTCACGTCTACTGGGAGAATCCCTACCGCGTGAAAGGAGTCGAGCGAGACGAGTGCGCCGACTTCGTGGGCGCGCGCGCAGATCGCATCGGCGTCCATCACAAAAGAGCTGCGGAAGAGAACGTGGGACACCGCCACCAGGTGCGTCCTATCGTCGATGGCCGCGAGCAACTTGTCGCGATCGATGGTAATACCATCGTCCGATCTAACAACGACAACTCGCGCTCCGAGACGCTGCGCCATCTCCTGATACGCATAGCGCACCGATGGGAAGTCGAGCTCGGTCATCACGACCGTGTCGCGCTCGCGCAGAAAGTCCATTGCCGAAAGCACCGCTGTCTGCGCGATGGTCACGTTGGGCATCATCACGATCTCGCCCGGCCCGGCGTTCACGAGCGGCGCGATCTCGTTGCCGACGTCCACCGGCAGCTCCCACCAGCCGCGGTTCCACGCCTTGACGCCGAGCTCGCCCCAGTCGCGCGCGTACTCCGCGAGCTTTTCGGGAACGGTGCGAGGCATCGGTCCAAGAGAGTTGGAGACGAGGTAGGTCGTCTTCTCGAGGATTGGGAACTCCTCGCGGAACGCGATCAGCGGATCCGGAGCTCCAGATTTCTCCTTTTTCACGGCTCGAAGGTCGCGCCCGATCTTACTGACCCTTCCGCGATGCGTCGCGCATCGCTTTGAACTCCGCGTCGGCGTTCCATACGGGAACGCTGCGCGCGTTGCCGAGCTCGACGCCGAGGCGATAGACGATCTCGCCAAGCTGCGCGGCTCCGGTGAGATCGAAGTCGGAGCGGTATTCGTCCGAGGGTTGGTGGTAATTGTGCGCGGTCCAATCCTCCGCCTGTTTCTGCCCCCAGCCCGCGGGTCTTCCGACGTAGTCGACTCCCGGCCCGATTGAAACCGAGGGTATGCCGACCTTGGCGAATGAAAAATGATCGGAGCGGTAGAAGTGCCCCGCCTCGGGATGAGGGTCGGGCGACAGGCGAATGCCCTGCGCTCGTACCATTTGTGCGAGCGTCGGACCCAGCGAGCTCTTGTTGTCGCCCATGACGTTCAGGTCGCGTACGCGCCCGTTCACGTTCACGACATCCATGTTGAGCGCGGCGACGATCTTGCTCGCCGGCACTGTCGGGTGCTGGCCGAAATATGCGGAGCCGAGCAGACCCGACTCTTCCGCCGTTACGAAAATGAATAGCTGCGAGCGGCGTGGCTTCACGCCTTCCGCGGCGGCGTGAGCGATCGCCAGAACTGTCGCTACTCCCGACGCGTTGTCGACGGCTCCGTTGTAGATCGAGTCGCCGTTGACGACGGGGCCAATTCCGAAATGGTCCCAGTGGGCGCTGTACGCGACGTACTCGTCACGCACTTTCGGGTCGATGCCACGCACGACGCCAACGACGTTGTTGGCGGACATGTGCTGCATGCTGTTCTTCATCGATGCGTCGATGATGATTCCCGTCGAGACCGGACGGAAATCGCGAGATTCAGCCTGCCGGCGAAGCTGGGTCATGTTGAGGCCGGCTTGCGCGAGTAACACGGTCGCGGCGCTGTCCGTAATCCAGCCGCGCACTCCGATTGGAGCCGGTGCGGCAGGGTCGCGCGGGAGCAAGCGATGCTCGGTCGAGTTCGAGTTGACAACCACGTGCCACGGATAACCCGCTGGCCCGGTGGTGTGGACGATCAACACTCCGGCTGCCCCGCGACGCTCCGCCTCCTCGTACTTGTAGGTCCAGCGACCGTAGTACGTCATCGCCTTTCCGCCGAAGAGATTCGGCTCAGCGGCGGGAGCAGGCGGATCGTTGACGAGGACGAGCAGGATCTTCCCGCGCACATCGGTGTTCTTGAAGTCGTCCCACTTGTATTCGGGCGCGACGGCACCGTATCCGACGAACACGAGCTCGCCGCGGGCGCTGCTGGATTCGGTTGCCGAGCCGGGCCACACTACTACGTCATCGGTGAATCGCAGGTTGGCGTTCGCCTTGCCCGAGGCAACGACGCGGATGGTCGCTGGGTCGGCTTTGACAACGTCGATCGGCACTCGCTGGAAGTACGAGCTGTCTCCGACGCCTGGCTTTACACCGAAGGCCTGGAGCTGAGTGGCAATGTATTCTTCGGCGATCCGTCCACCGCGCGTGGCGGGTGCTCGGCCTTCGAGGAGATCGGAGGCGAGGAAGCGAAGGTGCGCGTCGATTTCCTGCGCAGTGATCCGGCTGGGCGCGTTGTCGGTCTGCGCCTGCGTGGATGAGGCTGAAATGAAGAGCGCGAACGGAATCCGGAGGAGAGCGGTGGCACGAGTCATCGATTTACTCTGGGTGTGTGTTGTACGTCAGTACATTATAGCTTCCCGCACCCAACCTTAGCATGCCCCGCCAGACCCCACGCAGCGCGAAACGACTATCGCCCGCCAAGCCGCGATCCAAGGCGCACAAGATCGCGTTGGTGCTGGGCGGTGGCGGGCTGAAAGGCTTCGCGCACATCGGGGTGTTCAAGGCCCTGAAGGAGCTCGGAATCGAGCCCACGGTGGTCGCGGGCACGAGCATCGGCGCGCTCATCGCCGCAGCGTACACTCGTGGAATGGACATCAGCGAGATGACGGATCGCGCGCGTGCGCTCAAGCGCCGTGATCTCTTCCGCCTGAACCGGATGGGAATGCTGCTCGAGCGACAGCACTCACCGGCGATTTACCTCGAGGATCCGCTCAGAGCGGTCGTAAAGTCCGTAGCGACGGACAAACGGTTCGATCAGTTGAAGAGGACGCTGCTCGTCAACACCGTCGATATCACGCGGGGATCGCAGATCGTTTGGGGGCTGCCTGGTCTACGCGATGTGAGCGTTGCCGACGCTGTGTACGCATCGTGCGCGCTGCCCGGGTTTTACCCGCCCGGTCTCGTCGGCGGGAGGCTGTGCGTCGACGGCGGCGTGCTCGACAACCTTCCAGTCTCGATCGCCGGCCGCGGGATGGACGCCGTAATCGCGGTCGACACGGGCTCGAGCGATCTCGAACCGGAAAACGACATCGCGACTGCCGGGTTCGCGTCCATCTACGTGCGGGCGGCGACGACCATGATGCACGCGCTCCAGCTCGCGCCGTTCGCCACCTGGACTCGCCCGCCGATGATTCTCATCAGACCGAGAGTGAATCACATCGGGTGGTTCAGCTTCTCGCACACCGACGAATTGCTCGAAGCGGGCTACACAGCCGCCATTGAGGCGTGCAAGCATTACGAGGAGTGCATTGCCTGGGGCATCGGCGTCTTCCCCCGCAGGCCGATGCAGATCACGGTGAACCGCGACAAGTGCATCGGGTGCACGCTGTGCGCGGCTCTCGCGCCCGATGTGATGGCGATGGATGCGCACCAAAAGGCGTACCCGCTCACGCCCGTCGTCGAATGGTCGCCTGCGGATGGCGATTTCGTCCACCACTGCCCGACGCTGGCGATTGAGGCTACGCGGCTGGACATGACCACTGGGCGTGAGGGAAAGACGACCGTCGATCCCACCAGCGAGCCGACCACGAAGACGGGCTGAATCTGGAAACAGTTTTCAACTGAACTGAACGGGGTGGGAGGTTTCAGTAGCACAGACGCCTGGCTTCAGTTCACGACGCCCAGACTTCCCTCAGTGGCGCGATGACACAGGCAGTTGCCTGTGCCCAGACCAGCGCCGGTGCCGTCCGGACGTAGTGAACTGAAAACTGCCACCTACGCCACTGACGACTCCTACCCCGTTCAGTTCAGTTGACAACTGGTCCTAAGATTCAGTTAAGGGCTTTGTATTAGATTTAGAAAGCCTGTCGAGCCTCGATACCCGCTCGGCAGTGGCTCCGCGCACTACGGCCAGCGCATGACGCGGCCAAGTTCGGACAAAATCAAAATGACACACCCGAATTCCTTCGGTAGCCGATCAACGCTGGACGTTGCGGGTCGGCAGTACACGATCTTTCGGCTCGATTCCCTGTCCTCTCTC
>CAJDUK010000013.1_pt1 | contig 16728 bp, 18 predicted proteins | sample 7390591 | NCBI WGS metagenome assembly CAJDUK01 (sample SAMEA7055672, study PRJEB34461) | soil metagenome | biome: terrestrial ecosystem; feature: Peninsula; material: soil | place: Antarctica | collected 2016
CGGCGTCCTCGATGTGCTGCATGACTCCGCCGATCACGACTCGCTCGCCATCGGAGATCGCGTCCACGTCCGCTTCGAACGCATCCTCGAGGAAGCTGTCGATCAGAACCGGCTTGTCCTCAGACACGCGCGCCGCTCTCTCGAAGTAACCCGTGAGCGATGGCTTGTCGTAGACGATCTCCATCGCGCGGCCGCCCAGCACATACGAGGGGCGCACCAGCACCGGGTAGCCGATCCGTTCGGCGGCCGCGATTGCCTCTTCGATGCTGGTCGCTGTTCCGTTCTCCGGCTGCTTGATCCCGAGGCGGCGCGCGATTGCATCGAAGCGCCGGCGGTCTTCGGCGATGTCGATCGCATCGGGCTGGGTGCCGAGTATGTGAACGCCCGCTTTCGAGAGCCCTTGAGTGAGCTTCAAAGGCGTCTGTCCGCCCAACTGTACGATGACGCCAAGTGGCTGCTCGCGCTCGACAATGTCGAGCACGTGCTCGAGAGTGAGTGGCTCGAAGTAGAGCTTGTCCGAGATGTCGAAATCGGTGGAGACCGTCTCGGGGTTCGAGTTGATCATGATCGTCTCGTAACCCTGCTCGCGCAGGGCGAGGGCGGCGCGTACGCAACAGTAATCGAACTCCACGCCCTGCCCTATCCGATTTGGGCCGCTTCCCAGAATCACGACCGACTTCTTGCCCGTCCTCGGCGCTTCGCTCTCCTCGTCATAGCTGCTGTAGAGATAGGGAGTGGCGGAGGGAAACTCACCGGCACAGGTGTCCACCATCTTGTAGGCGGGCACGATTCCCAACTCGATTCTTTCGGCGCGGGCAGCGGCTTCAGACTCTCCGCGCAGGTCACCAAGTTGCCGATCGGAGAACCCCATCCGTTTCATCCGCCAGAGGACGTCGCGCGTCACCAGCGGAAGCTTGGCGAACGCACGCTCCGCTTCGAGCAGCTCCGCCATCTGCGATAAGAACCAACGATCAATCCCGGTCAGCTCATAGATCTCATCAACTTCGAGTCCCGCCTCCATGGCGCGCTTGACCTGGAAGATGCGCTCGGGGGTGGGCTGCCTGAGGGCGGCGCGCAGTTTGTCGATCGAGTCGCCGTCCAGGCGGTCGTCCGCGAGCGTCGACGCTGTCGTCCAGCCCGCTCGGCCCGTCTCGAGCGCGCGCAACGCCTTCTGGAACGCCTCCTTGAACGTGCGGCCGATTGCCATCGACTCACCCACGGATTTCATCTGGGTCGTGAGCCGGGGATCCGCAGCGCGGAATTTTTCGAACGCGAAGCGCGGACATTTTACTACGACGTAGTCGAGCACCGGCTCGAAGGAAGCGGGCGTCGTCCCGGTGATGTCATTCGGGATTTCATCGAGCCGGTAACCAACGGCGAGCTTCGCTCCAATCCGCGCGATCGGGAATCCCGTCGCCTTGGATGCGAGCGCAGACGAGCGTGACACGCGCGGGTTCATCTCGATCACCAGCATCTCACCGTCGTTCGGATTGATGGCGAATTGGATGTTGCATCCGCCCGCCTCGACCCCGATCTCGCGAATCACCGCGACCGCGGCGTCGCGCATGATCTGGTATTCGCGATCGGTGAGCGTCATCGCCGGTGCAACGGTGATCGAGTCGCCGGTGTGAACGCCCATCGGATCGATGTTCTCGATCGAGCACACGATGACGACGTTGTCGGCGCCGTCCCTCATCACCTCGAGCTCGAATTCCTTCCAGCCGATGACGCTCCGCTCGACGAGCACCTGCGTCACGGGCGACAAGTCGAGCCCGCGTCTCACGGTGTCCTCGAACTCCTGGCGGTTGTAGGCGATGCCGCCGCCAGTGCCGCCGAGCGTGAATGCGGGGCGGATGATCGCTGGAAATGCGGTGGTCTCAACGATGTCGAGCGCCTCGTCCAGCGTAGTCGCGATTCCGCCCTGGGGAACCGCCAAGCCGATCCGACGCATCGCTTCACCGAAGAGCTTCCTGTCCTCGGCCATGGCAATCGCGCGCGCATCGGCCCCAATCAGCTCGACTCCGTATTTCTCGAGGACTCCGTTCTCCGCCAGCTTCATCGCGACGTTGAGTGCCGTTTGGCCGCCCATGGTGGGCAGCAGCGCGTCGGGACGCTCCTTCGCGATCACCAGCTCCACGTACTCGGGCGTCACCGGCTCTATATAAGTGCGATCCGCGAACTCCGGATCGGTCATGATCGTGGCCGGATTGGAGTTGACGAGGATGACCTCGAACCCTTCCTCCTGAAGCGCTTTCGCGGCCTGAGTGCCCGAATAGTCGAACTCGGCGCCCTGCCCGATAATGATCGGGCCGGAGCCAATCAGGAGGATGCGGTGGATGTCAGTTCGCTTCGGCATTCGGTATTCTGCGATTCACTAGAGCAAAGTTAGCGAACACGTTAACGCTGAGGTACAACGGCATTCTTAGTTGTCAACTGAACTGAACGGGGTGAGAGGCGTGAGAGGGCGTAGGTGCCAGGCGCGAGTTCACGACGCCAAGACTTGTCTCATTGGCGTGATGGCGACTGCCCTCGCTTGTACCCAGAATCGCGCTCGTAACGTCCCGACGTCGTGACCTGAGGACTCGCACCTGTGCTACTGAGCACTCTCACCCCGTTCAGTTCAGTTGACAACTAAGAAAAAGGGAGCCCGCAGGGCTCCCCTTTTCGTTGATAGATATCACCAGCTTAAGCAGCGGAGACGCCTCTGGGAGCGCGCTGAATCTTGCCGGCGTGGAGGCAGCGGGTGCACACCTTCACCTTCGTGATCTTGCCGTCGATGACGATGCGCGCGACCTGCAGGTTCGGCTTCCAGGTGCGGCGTGTCTTGTTATTCGCGTGCGACACGTTGTTCCCGTAAGCTACTCCCTTGTCGCAGACATAGCAGCGGTTTCTCTTGATCTGTGCCATATCGTTAAGCCTCGGTCGGGATGAGCTCGATGCGCGCCATCTCGGCGCCATCGCCCTTGCGGTGTCCCGTCTTCAGGATGCGCGTGTATCCGCCCTGCCGCGTCGCGAACTGGGGTCCGATCACCTGGAACAGCTTGTCGGCTGTCGCACGGTGTGGGACCTTGGCGCCGGCGAGGCGCCGGTTATGGAGCGTACCGGTCTTCGCCTTCGTGATCAGCTTCTCGATGAACGGACGGAGCTCCTTGGCCTTCGCCTCGGTGGTCTCGATCGCCCCACGCTCGATCAGCGCTTTTGCCAGACTCTTCATCAGAGCCAGCTTTTGCTCGCTGGTGCGGCGAAGCTGCCGGCCAACCTTACGGTGACGCATGCCTAGCCTTCCTCTTCATCATCGGCGCCAACTGTGGCGACGTTGCGGTTGGGTGGCGTACCCTGATCGGTGATGCGAACGCCGTCCGGTGTCTCCTCGTACTTCATCCCGAAGTTGAGGCTCTCGCGCTCGAGAAGGTCGGCGATCTCATTCAGCGACTTCTTGCCAAAATTCTTGACCTGAAGGATCTGGCTCTCGCTCTGGCGGACCAGATCACCGAGGGTGCGGATCGCGGAGTTCTTGAGCGAGTTCACGGAGCGAACCGAGAGCTCGAAGTCTTCGATCGGAGTGCGGAGCGCTTCGGCCAGCCGATGTGCATCGCCGCCCGGAATGTCGGTGCCCGGAACCAGCGGAGCGGACGCGTGCGAGCCGAAGCCGGCGAAGTACTGGAAGTGGGTCTGCGCCAACGCGGCCGCGTAGCTCACCGCCTCTTCCGGCGTGATCGTGCCGTTCGTCTCTACCGTCAGCGTCAAGCGATCGTAGTCCGTGCGCTGTCCAACGCGCGTCTCGGCGACGGCGAAGTTGGCGCGGCGAACCGGGTTGTAGATCGAATCGATTCGGACGACATCGACCGGAAGAGTCTTGTCGACGACGTGTTGATCCGCTTCGACGTAGCCGCGACCGCGGCCGACGTACAGCTCGACGTTGATGTCGCGGTCACCTTGAAGCGTGAACAGGTGCTGGTTGCGATCGACGATGGTGACTCCGCCCTGACCCTCGATGTCCGCGGCGGTCACGGGACCGGCCGAGTTCTTCGTGATGCGGAGAACGGTGTTCTCGACGCCTTCGTCGAGCGAAAGCGTGAGGATCTTTAGATTCCCGATGATCTGGTGGACGTCTTCGACGACGCCCGGAATCGTCTGGTGCTCGTGAAGAACGCCGTCGATCCGGAAGCCCCACACGGCGGAGCCGCGAAGCGAAGATAGAAGGAGACGCCGCATGGCGTTCCCGAGGGTGTGACCGAAGCCGCGCTCGAGCGGCTGAAGACGAAATTCTGCGACATTGGGATTGTCTTCGCGCTTCGTCGCTTCGACTAGCTGCGGACGGACAAGTCCCCTCAAATCAATTGCGGTTGCCATTTTTTTCGATTCCTTGAACGTGCCACCCCGCCCCTAACGCGCGGTGAGCCCGTAACGAGAGTTAGGGTCTCGTCCTGCTCTATGATTGCAATACGACTGCGAATACGATGCTGCTGATATGATCCGGTGCCAACGATAACTGCGGCGTAGCTACTTGGAGTAAAGCTCGACCACCAGCTGTTCCTGCGCGGCGATCGGGATGTTCGGTCTGGTCGGTCTTTCGAGCATCTTGCCACTGAACGTGTCGCGATCCACGGCGATCCATGATAACGGCGCGCCGCGCGACGACTGATCCATCGCCGCCATCACGCTCGCCTGCTCGCGTGACTTCATGCGGACGCGGATCTCCTGGCCAGGCTGCACCAGGAAGCTCGGGATGTCGACAGACTTCTGATTCACTTCGACGTGGCGGTGACGAACGAGCTGGCGCGCGGCCTTGCGGCTGCCGGCGAAGCCCATCCGGTACACGACGTTGTCGAGACGCGACTCCAGCGCCGCGAGAAGATTGTGTCCGGTGATTCCCGGGAGCGGTGCAACGCGCTCGAAGGTATTCCGGAACTGTCTCTCGCTCACGCCGTAGATGCGCTTGATCTTCTGCTTCTCACGGAGCTGCTTCGAGTACTCCGACACCTTGCGGCGGCGGGCAGTGGACGCACCGTGCTGTCCCGGCGGCGTCGGACGACGCTCGACTGGGCATTTCTCGGTGAAGCACTTGGTCGCCTTGAGGAAAAGCTTTGTCCCCTCGCGGCGGCACTGGCGGCAGCTCGCATCTGTATAACGCATCGGCTAGACTCTCCGACGCTTGGGAGGACGGCAGCCGTTGTGCGGAATCGGCGTGACGTCCTTGATCGATTTCACCTGCAGGCCGGCGGCGACGAGCGCCTGAATCGCCGACTCGCGTCCCGATCCCGGCCCCTGAACTCTCACGTGCACACGACGAACGCCGAGTGTGACGGCTTCTCGTCCAGCCTGCTCGCCCGCAACGGTCGCGGCGAACGGAGTCGACTTCTTCGAGCCCTTGAAGCCGGCTTTCCCCGACGAGCCCCACGAGATGGTGTTGCCGTGAGTATCGGTGATCGTGATGGTGGTGTTGTTGAATGTCGCGCTGACGTGGGCGACCCCTTCCGCCTCGATCACGCGCTTTACTTTCTTTCCAATGGCCATAATTACTTCGTTACCTTCTTCTTGCCGGCGATAGCGCGGCGTGGGCCCTTCTTGGTGCGGGCGTTGGTGTGCGTGCGCTGTCCACGAACGGGAAGTCCGCGGCGATGGCGAATACCCCGGTAGCTTCCAATGTCCATGAGTCGCTTGATGTTCATCGCGACTTCAGTCCTCAGAGCGCCCTCGACGCGAAAATCTTTCTCGATAGCCTGACGCAGACGATTCGTGTCCGTGTCGTTCAGATCGCGGACTCTCTGCTCGGCGTTGACGCCGGTCGAAGCGAGTATCCTGCGGGCGGTCGCGCGACCGATGCCGAAGATGTAAGTCAGGCCGATCTCGACCTTCTTATCACGCGGGAGATCCACGCCAGCAATACGAGCCATGAATTAACCCTGCTTCTGCTTGTGCTTTGGATTGCGGCTGCAGATGATGCGAGTCACGCCCTGTCTTTTGACGACCTTGCAGTGCTCACAGATCGGCTTCACGCTGCTACGAACTTTCACGTCCGACTCCCCACCTGATAGGCAAAAAGGGCCGAAGCCCTCCAAAAAACTTCGAGGTTAGCCTTTGAAAATACATAGGCTGAACCCTCAAAGCAAGCCGGGGAGACCGGGCAAAGTGTGACAGCAGACGGGGATAGCTCGAGGGTTAAATAGACCTCATTACAGCCAGGAGTTCCGACTTTGGATCCTTGGCCTGGGTGATCATCCGCCCGAGCACGATATAGTTGGCTCCCGCCTGCGCCGCTTCAGCGGCGGTCACCGCGCGCTTCTGGTCGTCGGTCTTGCTGCCCGCCGCCCGGATGCCGGGAACCAGAAGCTTCAGCTTGTCGCCGTACTTGGCACCGATCTTACTCGCCTCCAAACCGCTGCAGACCACCCCGTGCGCCCCGACGGTCGCGCAATCGCCCGCCAGTCGCAGAACTTCGCCATACACCTCGAGGGTCTTCCGCCCCCATGCCGTGCGCAGCATCGCCGCATCGAGGGACGTCAAAATCGTGACGCCAAGGACTCCACACCGCTTCCCCGCTCCCTCCACCGCCGCGGCGAGCATCTCCTGCCCGCCCGTCGCATGGACCGTAAGCAGTTTCGCGCCGATCTCCGCGGCGCTCCGCGCCGCGCCCTCTACCGTCTTCGGAATGTCGTGCAGCTTGAGGTCCAGGAAGACGTCATTCCCGAGCGCGCGCAACGCCTGCACGACCTGTGGGCCCGCCGCGGTAAAGAGCTCTCCGCCCACTTTGTAGAATCTGCAAGTGTCGCCGAGCCGATCCACCATTGCCAGGGCCACATCGGCGCGCGGAAAGTCGAGCGCGACGATTGGTATGGGCCGCGATGTCCGGGCGGGTGGTCCGCTCTTCGTCGCGATCTTGGTCCTCGTCCCCGCCGGTCGCGAGTTGGGACTCATCTCAGCTCTCCCACGTGAGAGATCCGCGGAGCTCGGTCAACGCGCTCACTCCATGCTTTCGACACCACTTCTCCAGATCGTCCACGAGCTTCTCGGCTAGCCTCGGCTGCTGCATCGCGGCAGTTCCGACCGCGACGAGTGACGCACCCGCGATCACATACTGCACAATGTCGGTCGCGCTGGAAATCCCGCCGATTCCTATCACCGGTAATCGCACGGCCTTTGAGACTCTGTGTGTCGCAAGAACGCCGACCGGCAACAGGCCTGGGCCGCTCACGCCACCCGTGCCGAAGCCAAGCGCGGGTTTCCGGCTCTCCACGTCGATGACGAGACCCGGCAGAGTGTTGACCACCGAGATGCCATCCGCGCCTGCATCGGCCGCGGTCTGTGCGCTTCTCGCAATGTCCTGTAGCGTCGGTGAGAGCTTGACGAACACGGGCTTCTTGGTCGCCGCGCGGGCTCTCGTCACGACCTCGGTCAACGTCACGGGGTCGGCGCCGAATTCCATCCCGCCCGCCCTGACGTTCGGACAGCTCACGTTCAACTCGTAACCGGATACAGCCGGCGAATCATCGAGCATGGACACGACGGTCGCAAATTCTTCCGTCCGGCTGCCGACGACGTTAACGAGCACTCTCGCTTCGTGAAGGTTCTGCGCCAGCCACGGGAGGTGCTCCGCGCGCACTTCGTCCATGCCTGGATTTGCCAAGCCGATCGCGTTGATCATCCCGCCTTCAAACTCCGCTACTCGCGGGGAGCGCGCGCCGTGACGGCGCTCAACGCTCACTGCCTTGGTGATGAGGCCTCCGAGCGCGTCGAGCCTGATGACGCTCGCGAGCTCGCGACCATATGCCGCGGTTCCGGCGGCAAGCAACACTGGATTTTGAAATTCGATTCCCGCGGCGGTGACTGCTAGCGCGGATGGGGTCACCGCTATCGAGTGCCCCCAACGCGCGACTGATAGTGCCCCAGGTAAGCGACCACCGACTCCGCAATGTTTCTGGCGAGGGCTCGCTGATTGTCCTGATCACTCAGGAACGTCGCCTCGGACTGATTGCTGCCGAACCCGATCTCCACCAGCACAGCCGGCATGTAGGATCCCCGTAGCACGGCGAAATTGGCCTGCTGCACTCCGCGGTTCGGACCCGGATGCACGTCGATCAACCCGTTCTGGATTGTGAGAGCGAGATCGCTCGACTCTCTAAGGTGTTCGTTCTGCGCCATGTCGGTGATGATGAAGCTGAGCGGATCTCCCTTTGGCGCGTTCGCGCCAGTCTCGAATTTGACCGATTCGTTTTCCATGTCCTGCACGCGGCGTTCGTCTTCGGTCTTCGCCTCGGCGAGGAAATATGTCTCGAACCCGCGCTCGCGAGCTGCCGCGGCCGTCTGGTAGCCGGGTGCGTTTACATGGATCGAGATGAAGACGTCGCCGTGATTGCTGTTGGCGATCTTTCCCCGATCTGCGAGTGCGATGAGGGTATCGGTCGTTCGCGTCATCATGACGTCTACTCCACGCGCGCGCAGCACGATGGCCAGCTTCTTCGCGACGGCGAGAGTGACATCCTTCTCGACGAACCACGACGGCGTTCCAATCGGGCCCATCATTCCATTGTCGGGCCCACCATGGCCGGCGTCGATCACGACCATTCTTCGCCCAACTGGTTTCGGGACGACGGTTGGTCGCGGCGGCGGATTGGCGGATTGAACCGGCGCAGCGGGGCGGTCAGCAACCTGGGTGGCGAAAGTTCCGAGGACGCCATGCGGGATGTCGTAGTAATAGCCAACACCGTAGCGCGGAATGACATCGCTCACGAACTGGAAGGGCAGATATAGCTGTCCGCCGCGCACTTGTGGAGCGCGCCCGAGCGGAATCGTGAGGCTGTCGCGTTTGGCGAAGGGGATCCCGTCGATCAGGTCGAGCCGCGCGCGTGGGAGCACGAGCGTGTAATGGAGGTTGGTGCCGGTCACAAGCATTCCGTGCATCGCCTTCATCAAGACGTCAGCGCGCACGCTCGCCTCGCCGCCGTCGATCGTTACCGGAACCGAAGTGACCGTCGCGCCATCGCGCACGACGATGAACGTCGGGATAGGCGCGGATGCCTGTGCAGCCGCGATCTGAAGCGCGAGGACAACAGCGATCATCGGGTGCGAACCGCCCGCTGCATGTCGCGCTCGTCGTCGCGGCGCTTCTCGTCGGCGCGCTTGTCGTAGAGCTTCTTTCCCTTGCCCAGGGCGAGAGCGACCTTCGCCTTCCCGCGCTTGAAGTAGAGCTCGAGCGGAATCAGCGTCAGTCCCTGACGCTCGACCGCGCCGATCATCTTCCGGATCTCCTTGCGGTGCAGAAGGAGCTTCCGGGTTCTCGTGGGCTCGTGATTGAAGTAGCTCGCCTTTTCGTAGGGCGATATGTGCAGGTTGAGCAGAAAAACCTCACCGTCTTTAACGATCGCGTAGGAATCAGAGATGTTGGCCTTGCCGTCGCGAAGCGATTTTACCTCGCTCCCGGTCAGAACCACCCCTGCTTCCCAGGTGTCGATGATGTGGTAGTCGTGTCTGGCGCGTTTGTTCCGCGCGATCGACTGCTTCACATCTTTCTCGACTGTCTCTGTCATTGGACTTCGTGCTCAAGTTAGACGCAACACATATCTCGGGAAAGGCGCGTTGCGTTGACTTGCCTATTCCCAGGTTGGTATCTTCGGAGTTGAAGTTGCCGAAGTGGTGGAACTGGTAGACGCGCTGGCTTCAGGAGCCAGTGGGCGCAAGCTCGTGGGGGTTCGAGTCCCCCCTTCGGCACTAAAAAAGAACGGCGCGTCTGCTGAGACAGGCGCGCCGTTTCTGCATCCGTCCGTTTGATCTAGACCGTCTCGAGTATCGGCAGTCCGCCCTTCTCCGGCCTGCTCCGCTCGACACTCGGCAGACCAACTCGCTCGCGGACAGTCGGTTCGTCGTGCAACAAATCGGCGAGGCTCACGCCCTGAAGAACGTCGTCGATCCGTTGCTGCAACATCACCCACACCGGTCGGATGCTGCAGTTGTGCGAGGCCGAGCACCGCTCTTCTTCGACTGGATGACTGACGCAGTGGAGGTCGAACGTCTCGAGCTCGGAGGCGTGGATCACGTCCCTCATCGAGATTTCCGCCGGAGGCTTGGCCAGAACGTATCCGCCTCGTGCGCCGCGGGTGCTGGCGATCACGCCAGCACGCCTCAGCCGCAGAAGGATCTGCTCGACGTAGTCGGCCGGAAGACGCTCCTGCCTGGCAATCTCACGTCCGTTGACGGGCCCAAGCTCGCTGCGCTTCGCCAGGTTGAGCGCGCATATGACGCCGTACTCTGCCCAAGTGGTTATCCGCATGTATTCAGGATATGGATTCGAGAGAGATGGGACAAGGGGCGCCAGTTTTCAACAGAATCCTGACACCTGTGCAAATAGATGATCAACCGGCCGAGACTCCTCCGTGCTTCCCTCCTGGCACTCCGATCTCAGTCATTTTCCGAAGATCGAGCACTTCGTCGATCTCCTTCGCCGGCAACACTTTCTCCCGCTTGACCAGATCGCGGATGAGCACGTTCTCCTTGACCGACTGCTTGCTGAGCTCGGCAGCGCGGGCGTAGCCGATCTGGGGCGCGAGTGCGGTCGCGAGCGCGGCGGAGCGCTCGAGCCAGTACTGACACTGCTCTTCGTTCGCCTCGATGCCCTTGACGGTTTTGTCGGCGAATACCTGCGCTGAATTGCGCAGAATCATCATCGAGAGCAGAACATTGTGGGCGATCACCGGCATCATCACGTTCAGCTCCAGCTGCCCATGTTCGGCCGCCACGCTCACGCAGGCGTCGTTGCCGAACACCTGGAAGCAGACCTGATTCACCATTTCCGGAATCGAAGGATTGACTTTCCCAGGCATGATCGACGATCCAGGCTGAACCGCGGGCAGACGAATCTCGTCGAAGCCGGTACGCGGACCGCTCGCCAGCAGGCGCAGATCGCTGGCGATCTTGCTGAGATCGAGCGCGAGAACCTTTAACTGCGCGCTGAATCCGGCAACGTCTCCCATGCTTTGCATTAGCTGGATCCGGTCTTTTCCCTCGCGCAGGTCCACCTTCGCTGATTCACGAAGGTGCTTGACCATGAGCTTCGGGTACTCGCGCTCGACGTTCACGCCGGTGCCGACGGCGCTGCCTCCTATCCCGAGGTCGCGCAAATAGTCCGCGGCTTCCACGACGCGCTTGAGTCCCCTACGCAGCGAGCCTCCATACGCTTCGAGCTCCTGTCCCAAGCGGATCGGCATCGCATCCTGAAGGTGAGTGCGGCCGGACTTGAGGACTCTGTCGAACTCCTTCCCTTTCTTCTCGAACGCCTTCGCGAGTGCCTCGAACGTTTTCTCGAAGCCGCCAAGCTCTGTCAGACAGGCAAGTCGAATCGCCGTGGGAATCACGTCGTTGGTGGACTGCGCCATGTTGACGTGATCGTTCGGATGGACGGGCGTGTAGGTGCCGCGCTTTCCGCCGAGGATTTCGTTGGCTCTGTTGGCGAGCACCTCGTTGCAATTCATGTTGTGCGACGTCCCGGCGCCTGCCTGATAGACATCCACCACGAAATGGTCGCGGTGCTTGCCCGCCAGAACCTCATCCGCCGCCTTGACGATTGCATCGGCAATCTTCTTATCGAGTCGTCCCGTTTCCTTGTGAGTGAGGGCCGCGGCGCGCTTGATCCTCACCGTCGCTTCGACGAACGCGGGAAGCGGGCGCATCCCGCTAATCGGAAAGTTCTGCACGGCGCGCAGCGTCTGCACTCCGTAAAGAGCGTCGGCCGGAACTTCGAGCTTCCCGAGCGGATCTTTCTCGGTGCGAGTTTTATCGCTCATCGTCGTTGCGTGTGAGTAAGCGCATCACCGCCCGACAATGCGAGCGGTGCCGTTGAGGAACGGATTTGAGAGCCGCTCCTCAGCGATCGTCGTGTCGACGCCGTGTCCCGGATATACCACAGTCTCGGGCGGAAGGGCAGATATCTTCTCCAGCGACGCGGCGAGCTGCGGTGGATTCGAGAACGGCAAGTCGGTTCTGCCAATGGACCCGGCGAAGAGGCAATCTCCAACCAGTGCGATGCCGTCTCCGTGGATGACGACGTGGCCGGGTGAATGACCGGGAGCGTGCATCACGTTGAGCTTCACATCGCCGACGTTCAACGACTGACCGTCGGCGAATTCGCGCTCAGGCGGCGGTGGCTCCTCGAATGGGATCCCGTAAACTTCGGCTTGGCGCGAGGCCGCTTCGTAGAGCCGCCGGTCAAGCGGATGGAGATAGATCGGAACGTCCCACCGCCTCTTTACCGACGCGATTGCACCGACGTGGTCTACGTGCGCGTGAGTAATCCAGATCGCGTCCAGCGTCGCCGTCGAATTGTCGATTGCTTCCACGAGGCGATCGCCTTCACCGCCAGGGTCCACTATCACCGCGCGGTTGGTGCGATCGTCCACCAATAAATAGCAGTTCTCCTGGAACGCGCCGACGGTGAAGGTCTGGACTACCACCGCTGATTCTTCTGCGCGGCGCGCACCCGACGCTTCATCAAGTGTAGCCACCGGCGCTGATGTGCGAGCTTTCCATTGCCTCGCGCGTCGCCTCCGACGAACCCTCGCTCTCAGTCTCTTTGAATCGCGTGATGTACTTGTCGGCAGCGATCGCCGCCGTCGTTGCATCACCCGACGCAGTCGTAACCTGTCGCGTCAGCTGGGATCGTAGATCTCCGGCGACGAAGAGACCGGGGATGGACGACATCATCGCGTTGTCGGTGAGCACGTAACCCATGACGTCGTGCTCGAAATGTCCGGCGATCACTCCAGTGTTGGGCCGGAACCCGACGAAGATGAACAGTCCTGTCGCGTCCAGAATGGTTCTCTTGGCGGTGATGAGATTGTGCAGGTGCAGTCCGGTCATTCCTGTTTCCGGATTGCCGTCGACCTTTTCTGCCACCGTGTCCCAGATCACTTCGATCTTCGGGTTCTCGAACACGTGCTTCTGCAGAATCTTGGAGGCGCGGAACTCGTTGCGACGATGAATGAGGTAGACCTTGCTCGCGTATCGCGTCAGGAAGTCGGCTTCCTCGACCGCGGCATCACCGCCTCCCACGACCGCTACGATCTGCTGCTTGAAGAACGCGGCGTCGCAGATCGCGCAATACGAGACGCCCTTGCCGGCGTATTCGAGCTCGCCGGGGATTCCAAGCTTGATCGGCGTTCCGCCCGCAGTGACGATGACCGCGGGAGATCGGAACAGGTCTCCGTTCTCAGCCTCGGTCTGGAAATAGCCGTCGGGCATCTTCGTCACCGAGATTACGCTGGTAGTCTCGAAGAACTCGGCGCCGAACTGCTTGGCGTGGGCGGCGAACTTTTCCGCCAGCTCGTAGCCGAGGATCTTCGGGAACCCGATCACGTCGTCGAGATACTCGGTATTGAGCAGCTCTCCGCCCGGAAATCCGCGCTCGAGCACGGCGGTGCGCAGCATTGCGCGTCCCGTGTAAAGCGCGGCCGTCATTCCAGCGGGGCCCGCACCAACGATGACAACATCGTAGTCGCGTACTTTCGCCATCAGTGAAATATAACCCGACTCACGCGCACTCCGGCTGCGTCACCGCTGCGTTAACCGCGGATGTGACGCCCGCCGTCGACGATGATCGTCTCGCCAGTGACATAGTCGGCGCTTAGCAGGTACAGCACCGCCTGCGCGACGTCTTCGGGGCTGCCAATACGACCAAGCGGTGTTGTAGCGACAAGTTTGTCCGCCTGTTCCTGCGTCCAACCCTCCGGCAGCAGAACTGAGCCCGGCGCAATCGCATTCACACGAATCTTGGGCGCGAGCGCGTGTGCAAGTCCGCGCGTCATCTGGATGATGCCCGCCTTCGTAATCGAGTGAGGGATGTATCCGCGCCATGTCTCGAATGCCGCGAGGTCGGCGATGTTGACGATCACCCCACCGTGGTCGCGCATCGCTCGCGCCGCCGCCTGCGCCAGGAAGAAAGGGGCGCGCAGATTGAGCGCGAACATCGCATCCCAGTCCTCGACGAGCACTTCGCCAACGGGTGTCCGCAGCATGACAGCCGCGGAATTCACGAGAACGTCGAGCGAGCCGAAAACCTTCGCGGTGTGCTCTACCAGCCTTGGCGCAGTAGCCGGGTCAGTGAGATCTCCGGGAAGTGTGCGGGCATCGCTTCCCATCGCCACGATCTCGTCGGCGGTCTCGCGCGCTCCCTTTTCCGACCCCGCGTAATGAACGCCAACACGCATTCCTGCCCTGCCGAGCGCGAGAGCGATCACGCGGCCGACACGAGTGCCGGCTCCGGTGACTAGGGCTACGCGACCATCTATTTCCATTCGACAGCCACCGTTACGGGCTTGTTGAAGAAGCGAGCGATGCGACTCTCTCGTCCTGCCGTTCCAACCACTCAGCGGGGACGTTCATCATACCCAGACGGCGCGGGCCCTCCATTGCGCCGTGCCAATCTGATCCGCCACTCGGCACGAGTCCAAAGAAATCGGTCAGGGCCTGGAGGCGCTTGATGTCTTCGCCTGAGTGGCTGGGATGCCTGATTTCGACGCCGTCTAGTCCAGCGGCGACCAACGGCTCAAGCTGCTCCCGGCGGCCTCCGTCTCCGGGGTGAGCCCAGATTGCGAGAGCGCCCGCGTCGTGCGCGATCGCGATCGCATCCTCGATCGAAAGCTTGTCCTTCGGAACGAACGCACTGCCGTTGCCGCCAAGGTATCTCATGAATGCATCGCGGAAGTCGTGCACCACGCCGCGCGCGATGAGGGCGCGCGCGACGTGCGGCCTACCGACGGCTCCGCCATTCGACTGCAGAAGAACTTCGTCGAGCGTTATCGGTATTCCGAGCGCGTTGAGTTTCTCGACGATCTTCTCGGCCCTGCTGAAGCGCGATGCTCGCAGATCTTCCAGGCTTTTGTGAAGCGTGTCGAGTTGCGAGAGGTGGAGCGCCAGCACGTGAACTTCCTGCCCCTCCTGGAAGGCGCTTAGCTCGACGCCCGTGATTACGCGGATGCCCAGCCGCTCGCCCGCTTCGCGCGCTGCTGGAATCCCTCCAATCGTGTCGTGGTCAGTGAGCGCGAGCGCCTTGAGGCCGCACCGCGCGGCAGCCTCGATCACCTGTTCCGGTGGGAGCGTCCCGTCTGAGGCGGTCGAGTGAGTATGCAGGTCGATGAAAGCCGGCCCGCCCGCCTCTGCGCTCACTTCGCGTAACCGGCCTCAGGCGATGTAAAGCTTGGCTGAGACTGTTCGAACAACTCCTTCAGCTGTGCCTCGGAAAGCTCGGCGAACGCCTGCTCGCGCGAACGACTTCCCTGCGGAGAGTACCGGCTGACGCGGACCTCGCGGTCCTTTCCGGATCCGCGCGAAAAGATCAAGGCGTACTCGTCCTGAGTGTACTGAGTGATGTAGCCCGAGGGGTAAACTTCCCACTTCTGCCCGTCGACCTCGATCTTACGCGTCGGCATCCTAGAGCTCGACCTCCTGATAGACGCGCGAAGGATCAAGTGTCTTGTGCGGCGCGTTGGTGTGCGCGACGGTGAGTGTCTGCTCGTCATCGGCTTCGGTGAACTCGATGAACGCTCCGGGAAGCGAGGACTCTTCGAACACCCAGAACCGGCAATTGGCCGCCGCGTAGTGCGAGCGAAGCTCCTTGAGACGCTTCGTGTAGTTCTTTCGCTCGGCGGTCGGTACGGTCGAACGCTGAATGGTAAGAGCCTTTGGCATCTTAGAGTCCGGTCTCCGGAAATGATTCGATGGTCTTCTTGACGAACGCCAGAAACTGGTCGGCAACAGCGCCGTCGATCACGCGATGATCGAACGAAATTGAAAAATACGCGCAGATACGGATCGCGATTGTGTCCTCGCCATCGACGCCTGGAAGAACTTTCGGACGCTTCTCGATCGCGCCGACGCCGAGGATGGCGACCTGTGGCTGGTTGATGATCGGCGTTCCCATCAGCGAGCCGAAGACGCCCGGGTTCGTAATGGTGAACGTCCCTTCCTGAACTTCTTCGGGAGACAGTTTCTTGGAGCGAGCGCGGGCGGCGAGGTCGTTGAGCGCGCGGGTGATTCCGGAGAGCGAGAGGTCGTCAGCGCGCTTGATGACGGGAACGATCAACCCCCAATCGAGGGCCACTGCTATCCCAATGTTGATTTGCTTGCGGTAAATGACGTTCGTCCCGGCGACGGACGAGTTCATTATCGGGAAGGCTTGAATGCCCTGCGTGACCGCTTTGATGATGAACGGCATGTAGGTGAGCTTCTGACCAGTCGCGGCCTCGAACTCCGCGCGCTTCTTGGCTCGGATTCGCGCCACGCGTGTGAAGTCGATCTCGATGAAGGATGTGACGTGCGCCGATGTATGTCGCGACGCGACCATGTGGTCGCTGATGAGCGCGCGCATTTTCGACATAGGCTCGACGACGTCCCCTGGCCACGCCTGTGGCAACGGCAACGCGTGTCCAGCTGCGGGAACACCGCCGCGCATTCCGGGAGCAGCAGCGGGCGAAGGCGCACCGGACTCGATGAAGCCGATGATGTCGCGCTTCGTTACCCGGCCAGCGATACCGGACCCCTGGAGCGAGGCAATGTTGACTCCGTGCTCAGCGGCGATCTTTCGCACGAGGGGAGAGGATTTCGTGCGCACCCGATCCTCGAAGGAGTTGCCGTTGCCCGTGTGAGATGCGGCGATGGCGGGAGCGGGAGAGGGCTGACGAGGTTGGGCGGGCGCGGGGGTACCTTCCCGTTGGGGAGAGGAGGTTGCCGGCTTCGGCTCCG
>CAJDUK010000032.1_pt1 | contig 16434 bp, 15 predicted proteins | sample 7390591 | NCBI WGS metagenome assembly CAJDUK01 (sample SAMEA7055672, study PRJEB34461) | soil metagenome | biome: terrestrial ecosystem; feature: Peninsula; material: soil | place: Antarctica | collected 2016
AGAAACTGGTTGGCGAAGCGATTGTGAAACTGAAGAGCCGCGTCGAGGCGTACGCATACGGAGAGGACGACGCGGATCTTGCTGCCGTCGTCCTGGAGCGGTGCCGCGCATTGGGATACAAGCTCGCCGTGGCCGAGAGCTGCACGGGCGGATTGCTGGGGGAACGGCTCACCAACATACCGGGCTCGAGCGACGTGTTTCTCGGCGGCGTCATCGCCTATCACAACGATGTCAAGCTCGACCTGCTCGGCGTCCGGGCTGAAGACCTCGAGGAATACGGTGCAGTCAGCGAGCAGGTGGCGCTGCAGATGGCGTCGGGGGTGCGGGAGAAGCTGGGCGCCGATGTCGGGGTTTCCGTGACAGGGATCGCTGGGCCTGGCGGTGGCACGGCTGAAAAGCCTGTAGGACTGGTGTGGATTGCCGTGCATGCTTCGGGGGTCAAGGCACGGCGCTTCCATGTTGGAGGAGATCGCGCCGAGATCAGGCAACGCGCGGCTCAGGCTGCGCTGGAGATGGTGCGGCGCGCGCTTTCAAAAGGTTAACTTAGGCACATGAGACAATCGAAAAAGAAAGGCGAGCAGACACCGTTGGGCGAGCAGGACGTCATGGGCTCCGAGAACGACTTTGCGCCCGGCGGAAACGCCGGCGCCGCGGAAGGCGGCGACCCGTCATTCGATGCCTCGGGCGGCACTGCGGCTGCCGACGGAAGCGGCGCGCGGAAACGCCGGCGCCGCGGAAGGCGGCGACCCGTCATTCGATGCCTCGGGCGGCACTGCGGCTGCCGACGGAAGCGGCGCTGCGGGAGCGGTGAACGCGGGCGCGACCGAGACCTCGGATGTGGCGAGCGAGAGAGACAGATATCTCAGACTGGCTGCCGAGTACGACAACTACAGGAAGCGGTCGGCGAAGGAGCGGTCGGACGCTGGAACGCGCGCCCAGGCCGATCTCGTGCGCCAGCTCGTCGAGGCGCTGGACGACGTAGCGCGTTTCGCGCACGTTGATCCCGCCACTACCGATGCCGCGACGATCGTGCAGGGCGTCGACATGGTAGAGAAGAAGCTGCTCAAGACGCTTGGATCGGCCGGCCTGGAGATCATCAACCCCGTCGGCGAGACTTTCGATCCGGCGCTGCACGAGGCCGTCGCTACAGAGCCCACATCAGCGCGGGAAGACGATCATGTCGTCTCTCGCGTGTATCAGCCCGGATACCTGTTCGGCTGAACGTCTTGGCGCGCTGAGCGGACATGGCACAGACGAAAGACTTCTACGCCACTCTTGGCGTAGGCTCCAGCGCGTCTCAGGACGAGATCAAGAAGGCGTTCAGGAAGCTCGCGAAGAAGTTTCACCCCGATGCAAACGCGAGTGATCCGAAGGCAGGGGAGCGCTTCAAGGAAATCTCGGAGGCGAATAACGTCCTGAGCGATCCGGCAAAGCGGAAGCAGTACGACGAAATGCGGCGGCTCGGCGCTTTCGACGGGGGAGGATTCGGGGGGTTCGGAGGGGGGGCGAGGTCAGCGCGCGGAGCGGGCGGTCGCGGCGGGGCGCAGAGCATCAATTTCGAAGAGTTCGACATCGGCGGGCTGGGCGGGCTCGGCGATCTCTTCAGCTCGATGTTCGGCGGTGGGGAGACGCGACAAAGCTCTCGGTCTCGCGGGCCGGAAAAAGGGCAGACCGTCGAAGCGTCGCTCGACATTCCGTTCCGCACGGCAGCTCGCGGCGGAAAGGTCCCCATCGAGCTCGAGGTGGCCGAGGAGTGCAACACGTGTCACGGCAGCGGTGCTGCTCCCGGCGCCCAGCTCAAGACGTGTCCGGAATGCAACGGCCGCGGCGTGATTTCGTTCGGTCAGGGTGGGTTTGCCGTGAATCGCCCGTGCCCGGTGTGTCTCGGGAAGGGTCAGGTTCCGACCGAGCCGTGTCCGACTTGTCACGGGACCGGGGAAGTTCGCGCCCGGCGGAAAGTGCTGGTGAATGTCCCTCCGGGAGTCGATACGGGTTCCAAGATCCGTTTGAAGGGTCAGGGCGGGAAGGGAAACGCGAACGGACCGCCCGGCGATCTCGTCATCACGTTCAACGTGCTGCCGGACGCGTTCTACAAGCGCGACGGACTCGATGTGATCGCAACAGTGCCGCTCAACATCGCGCAGGCCACGCTGGGTACCAAGATCAGCGTGCGAACGCTCGACGGGAGAAAAGTGGCGATCAAGATTCCACCGGGAACGCCGTCAGGAAAGCGATTTCGTGTGCGCGGTCAGGGCATCCAGAAAGGCGACAAGAAGGGCGACCTGATCGTCGAGGTGTCGATTCAGGTTCCCGAAAAGCTGTCGGAGGAGCAGGAGCGGATGATGAAAGAGTTCGCGGAGTCCGGGGGGATGAAATACTAGCGGGCGTTCGCCTCGAGACCCATTTCGGTGAAGTCTGATGAGAATTGGAATCCTGGGAACCGGAGTCGTCGGAAAAACGCTTGGCACCAGGCTCGCGAAGCTGGGTCACGATGTGCGCATGGGCTCCCGCACCGCCGGTGGCGAGAAGGCAAAAGCGTTTGTGAAGGAAGCCGGTGCCAAGTCTTCCGAGGGCACGTTTGCCGAAGCGGCAGCGCATGGTGACATCGTGTTCAACTGCACTTCTGGAGGGGCATCCCTCGAAGCGTTGAACTCCGCGGGCGCGCAGAATCTTCAGGGCAAGGTTCTCGTCGATGTCTCCAATCCTCTGGATTTCTCCAAAGGGACGCCGCCCACGTTTCTAGTCTGCAACACCGATTCGCTCGGCGAACAGATTCAGCGGGCGTTCCCGATGACCAAGGTCGTGAAGTCGCTCAATACGGTGACCGCGGCAGTGATGGTTGAGCCCTCGATTGTAACGGGCGTCCACACGATGTTCATCTCGGGTAACGACGAGAGGGCGAAGGCCGAAGTAATCAGTATCCTCAAGACCGGATTCGGCTGGAAGGAAGTGATGGACCTCGGCGACATCACCGGCGCACGCGCGCAGGAGATGCACCTCGCGCTGTGGGTACGGCTCTACGCCAAACTCCAAACACCGAACTTGAACGTCTACGTCGCGCGCTGACTGAAGCGTTTCGCACCACCGTCCCGCCCCAAGGCAAATGGAAACTGAAACGCCAACCACGCCTGCGCCGACCCGCAAGCACGCGCTCGTGTTCATCGCGGTCACGCTTCTCCTCGACACGATCGGATTCGGCCTCATCATGCCTGTGTATCCGAGACTGCTCGTCGACCTCACCGGAGAGAGTCTCAGTCGCGCAGCGGTTTACGGAGGCTGGCTTGGTTTCGTGTTCGCGACGATGCAGTTTATTTGCGCTCCGATACTGGGGAATCTCTCGGACCGTTACGGGCGACGACGCGTCTTGCTGTTCGCGGTCGGCGCGCTCGGAATCGACTACATCGTCATGGGATTCGCCCCGACGTTGGCTTGGCTATTTGTCGGTCGGGCGATTGCCGGCGCCGCTGGGGCATCATTCACACCGGCCTATGCCTACGTCGCCGACATAAGTCCGCCCGAAAAACGCGCTCAGAACTTCGGCATCGTTAGCGCCGCGTTCGGAATTGGCTTCATCATCGGGCCGGCAATTGGTGGAGTGTTGGGCAGCTTGGGACCACGAGCGCCGTTTTTCGCCGCGGCCATATTGAGTCTCATTAATTTCAGTTACGGATTCTTCGTGCTGCCCGAGTCGCTCCCTCTGGACAGGCGGCGCGCGTTCGAGTGGAGGCGAGCCAACCCTCTGGGCACGCTCGCCCAAATGAAAAAGCACCCCGTCGTTCTGGGGCTTTTGTTCGCGCTCTTTCTCTGGGGCTTGGGGAATCAAGTGATGCCCAGCACCTGGGCCTTCTACACGAAGTTCAGATTTGGCTGGTCCGAGGCGATGATCGGAGCGTCGTTCGCGGCAGTCGGGGTAGTGATGGCGTCGAGCCAGGCAATCGTGATGCGGTTGCTGGTACCACGTCTTGGGGAGCGCCGAGCGGCGATGATAGGGATTCTGTCAGGAACGATCGGGTACGCGGGTTTCGGGCTCGCGACTTCGACCGGGATGATGTTCGCGTTCCTCGCAACCTGGTTCTTCGCGGCGATAGTGATGCCGACGACTGTCGCCCTCATGTCACACCGTGTCAGCCCCGACGCGCAGGGCGAGCTGCAGGGAGCCGTGGCCAGCCTGTTCTCGCTCGCCGCGATCATCGGGCCGCCGATCATGAGCCATCTTTTCGCGCGATTCACGGCGCCCGAATCGACGATTCATCTTCCGGGCGCGGCGTTTCTCGCGGCGTCGGTGCTCGCGCTAGGGTGTCTGCTCGTATTCTGGCTGTCTACGCGCGAGCCCGCGGCGGAGGCCGGTGCCGCCGCGAGCGATGCGGGACTTACAGCCGCCTGATCCAGATATTCCGGTAGCGCAGAGGATTGCCGTGGTCCTGCAGGCGCAGCGGCAGCTGTGGTGGATGCGCGATGTAGATAGCCGGCCTGTCGTTGTAGGTAATGCCGTAGATCTCGACGTTGTTCTGAATCAGGAGCCCGTTGTGAACGACAGTGACGCGAGCGCGGTCGATCACCTTGCCCTGCTCGTCAAATCTCGGCGCGTGGAATATGATGTCGTAGGTCTGCCACTCGCCCGGCTTGCGAGAGGCGTTGACGAGTGGAGCGTACTGCTTGTAGACCGAGCCTGCCCTCGTATTGACCCATGAGAAAGACGCCGCTGTTGCCGCGCTCCTGGCCGTCGCCCTTCGGCACCGCTGGCGTCGCCCACTCGATGTGCAGCTGGACATCGCCGAATTTGTCTCTGGTTTGAATGTCGCCAGTACCCGGTGCGACCTCGGCGTAGCCGTCGATCACTTTCCATTTCGCGGCGGAGCTGTCCGCGGATTGCCAGCGGGAGAGGTTCTGACCGTTGAATAGAACGATCGCGTCAGACGGCGGATCGGAGCTGTTCTTACCGGGCGTGACTATGGGTGGTTCGGTCTTTGGTGGGGGAAAGGGTCCAGCTTCCTGAGCCGCCGCAAGAATAGGCGCGAGCGCAGCCGCTGCGATGATACCGAGCTTGATTCGCATCAGCGCAATACTACGCGGCGAGAATGGGAAGCGCCGCGCGCTTTGGCCGCGACGCCTCGATGAACCCGCCGCCCAATACCCGGCGTCCGTCGTAAAAGGCGACCGACTGACCCGGCGTGATTGCAGATACAGGCTCATCCAGCGCAAGCTCGATCTCGTCGGCGTCGAGCCGTACGATCTCGGCTCGCGCGAGCGGCGCTCTGTGGCGAACTCGTACGCTCACGCTGTCGCCGACACGCGGCGCTGCGCTCAGCCAGTTCACCTCACGCGCGACGATGCCGCTGCCGAGAAGCTCGTCGCGCGGGCCGATGACGACGGCGCGCTGCTCGGGACGGATCGCGATGACGTACATCGGGTGCGCATAGCCGCCCGGCACTCCGCGTCGCTGGCCGATCGTGTAGCGCGCGAATCCGTGGTGCTCGCCGACGACCGCACCACTCGACGTGATGATCGGTCCGCGCGACAAAGCCGGAGCGTCCGCCGGAAGCCGCTGCTCCAGAATTCGAGCGTAGTCACCGTCCGGGACGAAGCAGATCTCCTGGCTCTCCGGCTTTTCCGCTATCACCTCGAGTCCCATCGCGTGCGCACGAGCGCGGGTCTGCGCCTTGTCGAGGCCGCCTACAGGCAGCATGAGGCGCGAGAGCACGGAGCGGTCGATCCCCCAGAGGAAATATGTCTGGTCCTTGTTCTCGTCTACGCCGCGAACCAGCTCGGCCCCGACAACGCGCGCGTAGTGACCAGTCGCGATCCAACGCGCATCGATTGCATCCGCCTTCCTCAGAAAGTCTCGAAACTTCGTAAACGTGTTGCAGCGCACGCAGGGGATCGGCGTGCGGCCGCGCGCGTACTCGTCGACGAAGTTGTCGACGACGTCGTGTCCGAAGCGGCTCTCGAAATTGAGGACGTAGTGCGGGATCCCAAGCTGCTCGCACACACGTCTCGCATCGTTCACCGAATCGAGCGAGCAGCAGGGTCGATCGGGAACATCCTCTCCGTGGCAGAACAGCTTCATGGTCGCGCCGACCACGTCGTATCCCTGCTCGACGAGGAGGCCCGCCGCCACCGAAGAATCGACGCCGCCTGACATGGCGACCAGCACTCGTTCACGCATGATGACTATTCCGCCGTCGCGAGCTGCCGCGCCTTGGCCACCAGCGCCGGGAAAACATCGATGACGCGATCGATGCACTCGTCGGTCGTGAGAGATCCAAGGCTCATTCGAATCGCGGCACTCGCGAGATCGGGACGAACGCCGATCGCCGTGAGGACGTGAGATGGGCTGATGCTCCCGCTCTGACACGCAGAGCCGCCGGACGCCGCAATTCCGCGGAGATCGAGCGCCATCAACAGCGATTCGCTGTCGGTGCCTGGCACCGACACATTGACGATATGCGGAGCGCGCTCGGCGCCCTTCCCATGAATGACGGCGTCAGGAATGCGTGCAAGGATGCCCGCCTCGAGCTTCTCGCGGAGCTTTCTCAAACGCGCGCAATGCGCTTCGCACTCCGCGAGCGTCAGCTCGGCCGCACGGGCGAGGCCGACTGCTGCCGCAACGTTCTCCGTTCCCGGCCTGCGTCCGCGATCCTGCGTGCCGCCGTGCATCAAGGGCTCAATCGCCGTCCCGCGCCGAATGAAAAGCGCGCCGATACCCTTCGGCGCGCCGAACTTGTGACCGGAGATCGTGAGAAAATCGAACTGCTGCTTCTGCGCGTCGATGTGAACCTTTCCAAACGCCTGCACGGCGTCGGTATGCACGAGTGCCCCGCGATGCTTCGCCTTCTCAGCCAGCGACGGAATCGGCTGAATCGAGCCGATCTCGTTATTGACCCACATTATCGAGCAGACCGCAACGGAATCGTCGACGAGCTCGTCGAACGACGCAAGATCGACGACCCCGTCGGCAGTCATCGTCAGCATTCGCTCCTCGGCGCCTTCGTGAGCCGCCTGGTGCACGGCACCCAGAATTGCTTTGTGCTCGATTGTCGTCGTAACGACTGCGGTGCGGCCCTTCTCCTTGAGCGCGCGCCAGGCGCCCAGGATGGCGAGGTTATCTCCTTCGGTGCCGCCGGAGGTGAAACAGATCTCGTCGGGTCGCGCGCCTAGACATCGGCCCACTCGTTCCCGCGCCTCGTCCAGCGCTGCGCGCGCTTCGCGCCCCCACCGATGCGTGCTGGAAGGATTGCCAAAGCGGGGGCCGTAAAACGGCTTCATCGCCTCGAAAACCTCTTCCCGAACCGGCGTCGTGGCGGCGTGGTCGAGATAGACGGGATTTGGTGCGGGAGTCATCTCACCAATTTAAGGGGGGCGACCGGGCCGAGCGAGGGCGGTTTGGAGAGTCCTTCCCTCCTTATGGCGGATGCAAGTTTTCAGTGGACAGTAATGAGTTGCTAGTTGGTCAGTGGTTGTGAGTGGGAGGCACTTCACTGGGAACCACTAAAGACTGATCCACTAACCAACTGAATCACTCAAAACTTGCATCCCCTCAGCCCAACCCCGAACTCTCTCCGCCGGTCAACCTTTAAAGAACTTGCTCCTGACTTCCCAAAGCTTGGGGAAGAACTTCTGCGAGATGGTCTTCTGCAGGTACTTGGAGCCGAGCGTGCCGCCCGTGCCCGAGGTGGCCGGTCCGATGATTCGCTCGACGAGCTGGACGTGGAGGAACCGCCACATCGCGAATCCCTGCTCGTACTCCAGCAGTCCCTCAGCGAGCATCTGAAGTGGGCGCTGGTCCCTTTCAGCGTAGACCTGCTCGAGTGTGACGTCGTGGGCGACGAGCAGGTCTTCGAAGAGCTGCTGGAGCGTTGGCCTGGACAGGGCTTCCTTCACGAGCGGGGCGATCTCGCCGTGCTGCTTCAGCACCTGCAGGAAATGTTCGCCGCGCATTCCTGACATTGCTTCGATCGCGCGAAATTGCACGCTCTGCGACCCGCTCGATGTGCCGAGGTATCCGCGGAACTGAGCGAAGCGCTGTGGCGGGAGCGTCTCGAGCGCCGAAAGCTGGCCAGTCACGATATGAACGAGCGCGTTAACCCGCCGAACAGATGTTACGGCACCAAGAGTGTCCTTCGCTTCCAGCAGCTCGATGAGGCCGTCCAGCTCGTGGAGAATGAGCTTGAACCACAGCTCACTGGCCTGATGGACGATGATGAAGAGCAGCTCGTCGGGATGCTCGGGCTTCGAGCGCGGCCGCTGCAGCTTCAGCAGATCGTCGAGAGCGAGATATGAGGGATAGGTGACCTCGCCATCATCCGGCTTTTTCGCGGCGGGGGCTGGCTGCGCCTTGCGACTCTTTTCCGTCAAAACGACGAGACCTCGAGCGCGGCTACATCGTCCACACGCATCGTCTCGGTCGTGTAGAACGGCTCACCGTAGCGACAGCGGATCAGCGACCCGTAGTGAGCGGCGTGATGACGGATCAGATCGTGGAGAGGCTCGCCGTTGGGGTAAACCTCTCCCGCCTGCACGGCCTCACCGAACTGCGACTCGTAACACCCGATCGCTTCCAGCTTTTTCTCGAACGCGTCGCTGATGTCTACAACGAACGTTGGCTTCTGGTTGTCCTCGCGGAACGACAGCGCGTGCAAAACCTTGCGCGGGCGATGGGCCGGCACTTTTGGCTCGACCTTCTTGAGACCGGCGACGAAGCACGCGTCGCGAACGAGCTGCGCTACGATCGGATGATCCGGATGCCTTCCGTGCAGCGAGTGCGTGATGACGATCTGCGGCTTGAGCCTTCTTATCACCACCGCGATGTTGGCGCGCGTCTCGGGCGTGTTCTGAATGCCACCGTCGGGAAGGCCCAGGTTCTCGCGGACCGCGACACCCATCACCTTGGCCGCCTTGTCGGCCTCCTTCGCACGGAGCTCCGGTGTCCCGCGACTCGCCAGCTCGCCCGCTGCGAGATCCAGAATTCCGGTTGTTCTGCCGAGCATTTGCGCGCGGATGAGAGTGCCGCCGCAAATCAGCTCGATGTCATCGGGGTGAGCGGCGATAGCCAGGATGTCGACGGGTTTCATGCGCGAAAGTTACCCGTGCGGGCCTGACGACGATACTTCTCGATCACCACGCCTACTCGTAACGCAATGCAGCTATCGGATCCATCTTCGCCGCGCGCTGCGCGGGTAGAATGCCGAAGATGAGTCCGATGCTGACCGAGACCAGAACGGCCACGACCGTAAGGGTCACCGGTACCGCCGCGTCGATCTTCATCGCCAGCGTTGCAACCCGGCCGAAGAGCAGCCCGATCAGGATTCCAATCACGCCGCCGAAACCAGTGAGCGTCGCGGCCTCGATGAGAAACTGAAAAAGAATCTCCCGTTTCGTGGCACCCAACGCCTTCCGGATTCCGATCTCGCGGGTGCGGCTCGTGACCGACACCATCATGATCGCCATCACGCCGATGCCGCCGACGAGCAGGCCCACGCTCGACAGCACGATCATCACCAGGAAAAACACACCAGTGATCTTGTTGAAGGTGTCGAGGATCTGGTCCTGCGTGATCAGGTCGAAGTTGTTCTTGTCGGCTGGATGGAGTCGCCGCATTTCGCGCAGTGCTATCGTTACCGCCTCCTGTGCGTCTGCCGTCGTTACGCCTTTCTTCGGCTTCACCGGGATGTAGAGGGCATTGGTCTTGTCGATCGTGAACTGGTGGTCGAGCATCGCGTACGGCACGATTGCGCCAATGTCCTGTCCGGGCGGCGAGAAAATGTTGCCGGGCTGCGCGTAGAGTCCGATGACGCGCGCCGGACGCCCTCCAACCTTGATCTCCTTATCGATTACCGACTCCCGGCCGAACAGCTTGTGCGCCGCATTCTCGTCGAGAACGGCCACGTTCGCGCCTGAGGTCAGCTCCGCCTGCGTGAACCAGCGACCGTCGAGCAGCTCTCCGCCCTGAATCTCCTGATACCGGTCGTCCGCCCCCATGATGAGGATGAACTGGGTGCGCTGCGCCCCATAGGACAGACGTCCATTGGCCTGTGCCCACATCGCGGCGTAGGAAATCTCCGGAAGCTGTCGGATGCGCTCCGCTTCCGCCTCGATGAGGTCGGGCCGCACGCGAATCCATTTCGGAAGCCGGTCGGGATTCACCGGCGTCTGCGAAAAGACCTTGACCACGTAGAACGTCGTCGGCCCCGCGATCTCGATCGTGCGCACGATCTGATCCTGGATGCCCTGAACGATCGCGGCCATCGCCATGACCGTCGACACTCCGATTACGACGCCCAAAATCGTCAGCGACGATCGCAGCTTGTTCGCCCTCAGCGTATCGAGTGCGATCTGTACGTTGCTCTGAATCCGCTCAGCGATGATCATTCTGCGCGGAGTGCGTCGATCGGGTCGAGCTGTGCGGCGCGCGAGGCCGGATAAACTCCGAATAGCACGCCGACGCTCGCGCCGAGCGTCAGCGCGAGAATGATTGACCACAGGCTGACGCGCGCGGGAAGGGGCGACGCGAGGCTCACCAGTGAGGCCAGAGCCCAGCCCGCCGCGACCCCGCAGAGTCCGCCAATGCTCGCGAGCACGATCGCCTCGACCAGGAACTGCTTCCGAATGTCGGCCGATTTCGCGCCAAGGGCTTTGCGCACTCCGATCTCGTGCGTGCGCTCGGTGACGGACATCAGCATGATGTTCATGATGACTATTCCGCCAACGACGACTCCGATCGCGACGATCGCTGGAATTACGGAGAAGAGAATTCTCGTGAGATTCTTCCAGAATTCGACGAGCGCGTCGGCGGTCTCGACCGAGTAGTTGGGCTCGTCGCCCGGGCGCAGGTGGTGCGCTATCCGCATCGCTTCGTTGGCTCGCTCCATTCCGCTGGCGACCAGCAGAGCGGTCGGCATCTTCACCGAGACGGTGTTGGTCTTTCGGCGGCCGTAGAGCATCTCGAAGGTCGGCAGCGGCAGTAAAACGAACCCATCGAAAGACTGGCCGAGAACGCGTCCCTTCTTGGCGATCGTTCCGATCACGGTGTAGTGCTGCCCGAGGATTCTGATGTCCTGCCCGACGGGATCCACGTGCTCGAATAGCTTTTCAGCCACATCGGCGCCGATCACCGCGACTGGTCTGCGCCCTCGCACATCGAAATCGCTGATCGGCCGGCCGTTCGCGAAGACATAGTCCTGCACGATCTGATACGGAGCGGTGACGCCGAATATTACGACGTCGCCCATGGTGTTGTTCCGCCAGACGATGTCGGCTATCGGCGCCGGCCAGCCGGACTGCAGGCTGACGGCGAGCGCTTCAGGGACGGCCGCGATCACCGCGTTCGCATCCGCCTCGGTGATGCGGGGACGTTTTTGCAGCCTCTTGAATTCCTCGTCGTCGAACAGTCCGATACGAATCGGCGAACGCCTGACCTGGAACGTGTTGGCGCCGATGAGCGCGCTCGCGAGGTTCTCCTTGACGTAGGCGTTCATTCCCGTGATGATCGCCACGACGGCGACCAGGAACGCCACCGACACGATGATTCCGAGCAGCGTGAAGAACGACCGCAGCTTGTTGACGCGGATCTGCTCGAGCGCGGTGATGATTACATCGGCGAAACGCATGGGCCTAATTTCGGGAAGCGATCAAGGCCGCGCTACAGCTTTGTCGCTTGGATCGCGCCAGGAGCGCCGTCGTGCCTGATGAGGATACGGGTAGCAATCATGATCGCCGCCAGCAGCGGAACAGCGACGAGTAGGCCGAGAACTCCAAACACGATCGCCATCAGCGCTTGCATCACGATCGTGAGCGCCGGCGGCAGGTCAACGCCCTCTTTCATCAGGATCGGGATCAGCAGGTGATTCTCGATGAATTGGATCCCCACATAGGCTATAGCGACAGCCAGCGCCTTCTCCGGAGAGTCGACAAAGCCCATCGCGATTGCCGGGAGCGAGCTGAGAATCGGCCCCAACGTCGGCACGAATTCCAGGAGTCCGGCGAGAATGCCGAGCGGAACCGCGGCTCGCACCTTGAGCGCCATCAGCACGACGGTGGTCACGGCTCCGATCACGATCATCGCGATTAGCTGAGTGACCAGCCATTTCCTCAGCGTGACCGCGATCGCAGTTAAGACCACCTCTGTGCGTCCGCGCGCTCTCTCAGGCAGGAGGTGGATGAGTCCGCGACGGTATACCGAGGGGTTAATGGCGAGATAGATCGCCAGGAAAATCACGAGGACGATTCCGCCCAACACGGCGAGAGTCGATCCCAACAGGTGCAGAAGATACCGGCCCGCTCCCCCGACCTGCGCGACCAGGCGGTCGCGAAGCGAGGCAGGGGCGGTCTTCGTCGTCACGGGCTTGGTTGCGGTGGCTTTCGCCGAATCCGGAGCGGCCACCGCGGTTCCGGTGTCCGCGGCAGCGCCCACCGCGGAATCTCCCGCCGCGACGGGCTTTGCTGGGGGCACGTCTTGCCCGAAGCCAGTGATCGTCGAAATCACGCCGCCACCGCGCGACTCCACCCAATCCTCCAGCTTTCCCAGAGCCTCTGGAAGCTTGGTTCGCAGCTCCGTGGTCTGCTCCCGCACTGTAGGGCCGATCCAGCTGCCAAACGCAGCGACCAACCCGATAAACGCGAAGACGATGAGCGGAGCGGCGACACCGCGCGGGATCTTCCAGCGCTGCAACCGGTCCGCGCCCGCGCTTACCGCCAGCGCGAACAGCACGCCGAGGAATACGGTGAGGACGAGGTTTCGCGCTACCCAGAGCAGCAGAAGCGCGATCGAGAGACCGACGACGATCGCGGCCGTGCGGAGCGCGTCACTGCGCTGTGCTTCTCGGGCTTCGTTCATCGGTCCAGTCTATCTCCGTAGGGAGATTCCCGGAAGCGGCGCTACTCGTACCTGAGCGCTTCCACCGGATCGAGGCGTGCGGCGCGCGCGGCGGGCAGGAGTCCGAAAAGAATTCCCGTGAATGCGCTCGTGGCCAGAGCCGCCGCGACTGCCGAGAGTGGCGTCGACGCCGGAATCGCGGGGAACGCGGTCTTGATTCCAAGCGCGACGAGAATGCCGAGCACGAGACCGATCCCCGCGCCGATGCTGGTGAGCGTTGCCGCTTCGACCAGGAACTGCCAGAGAATTGCGCTCCTGGTTGCGCCCAACGCCTTGCGCACTCCGATCTCGCGGGTGCGCTCGGTCACGCTGATCATCATGATCGCGACTACGCCGACCCCGCCCACCAGAAGTCCTACCGACGACAGCGCGATTCCGACCACGAAGAAAGTCCCGAACAGCTGATTGTAGATGCCCAGTAGCCGGTCCTGCGTCACGATCTCGAAGTTGTTCTTCGCGCTCGAGCGCAGCCCGCGACGGGCGCGCATGAGCGCTGTCACGTCGTCAGTCGCTTCCTGCGTAGTTACACCCGGCTCAGGCTTCACGATGAAATCGACGCCGCGCATCCACGGGTTGAGACTGCGGCGTGCCGACTCGAAAGGTACGATCGCCTTTGCCTGATCGCCGCCGCCGGCCGACGTGGGTGTTCCCATCGGGCTGGCAGTGTAGTGGTACACTCCGATCACTTGGAAGCCAACGCCGTCGACGTTGATCATCTTGTCGATCGGATCGGACGTGCCGAACAAACGCTCCGCCAGCTTCTGATTGACGATGATCACCCTCGACGCCGTCGTGTTCTCGGCGTAGGTGAAGCTCCTGCCGGGATAGATGTCTCCGCCATCCACGTCCACCCAGTTCGGCGTGTAGATCTCCATGCCGGTGCTGGTCTGCTTGTCTTTGTACTGGAACTTGGCGCCCGACCCAAGGTGCGCCGTCACAGCCTTGATCGTCGACAGCCGCTCGATCGCGGTCGCGTCGTCGATCGTCAGCGCAGGGTTGCGGCGCTCGGGGCAAGTCTCGTCGGAGCCATCGCAGGCATTGAAGCCGCCGATCGGGCGTCGATAGATGTAGAACGATGTCGGGCCAGCGGCCTCGAGGTCTTTGGCGAAGCTCTCGTTGATCCCGCGCACGACTGACGACATCGCCACGACGACGAACACCCCGATCGCGACACCCATGATCGTGAGGGCGGCGCGAACCTTGTTGGAGCGTATCGAGTCGAGCGCCATCCCGACGCCCTCCAGCGCGTTGAATATCCGCTGTCCGAGGTGCATTGCTATTCCTTCCTCAACGCTTCGATCGGATCGAGCGAAGCCGCCCGACGAGCGGGGTAGACGCCGGAGATGATCCCGACGACGGTCCCGAGCAGCGTCGCTACCACGATAGACCACGGCGCCACCGCGGCCGGCAATGGAGTCTTCCACTCGATGATCTTCGCGATCACGATGCCGAGAATGATTCCGATGACCGCTCCGAGAGTGCTCAGGGTGGCGGCTTCGACCAGGAACTGGCGCATGATGTCGCGCCGACGCGCGCCCAGAGACTTCCTGATCCCGATCTCACGCGTGCGCTCCGCGACCGCTACGAGCATGATGTTCATGATCACGAGGCCGCCGACGACCAGGCCAATTGCGGGGAATGCGGTGCCGGCCATCGTCATGACCTTCTTCAGCTTGTCCATGAAAGCCAGCGCGCTCGCTGACGTTTCCATGAAGAAGTTGTCCGGATCGCCGGGCCGGAGCTTCCGGCGTCCGCGCATGACCTCGCGCACGGACTCCATTGCATCAGCCATCAATAGCGAGGTCGGCGTCTGCACCATGATGCCGTCAACGTCGCCGCGAGGATTGGTGAAGTGGTGGAGCGGAGAATTGTAGGGCGCAATCGCGACGCGATCGAGGGACAGGCCGAAGACAGAGCCTTGTTTTTCGAGGACTCCGATTACCTGATACGGCATTCCCTTGATTCTCAGCTGCCGTCCGAGCGGATCCAGATCGCGAAAGAAGTACTGCGCGACTTCATCGCCGATCACCACGACTGGCGCGCCGAGGGTTGATTCCTGCTGCGTGAAGAGGCGTCCGACGTGCACGTCGTACTTCTTGATCGTGAAATAGTCGCCGTCGACGGCGTGCGCCTCGACCTGCTTCGGGCGCGAGTACTGCGACTGCGCCTGGAGGAATTCCTGACTTTCGACTGCGTATCTCGAGCCCGGGGGAAGCACGCTGGCGACGAGCGGGAGATCAGAATGATAGATCCGCGGGCGGCGCAGCCACGTCCGCCACTCTTCTTCAGTGCTGGCGCCGTCTCCGAACCACGGGAAGCGGCGGAGCGTGAAAGTGTTCACGCCCAGCATCTTCGCCGCGAAGTCGTTCTCCATGTAGCTGCTCATGCCCTGAACGATCGAGATGACCGCGATCAGGAACATGACGCCGATAGTGACGCCGAGCAGTGTGAAGAAGCTCTTGAGCTTCTGGACGCGGATCTGCGCCAGAGCGAGCCAGATTGCCTCGACGAACGGCACGCTCAGTCCTTCCTGTGAATATCAGGCGGAGCGATACCGGCGGATTTGATGAATGTCGAGCGCTTTTCGTCGCTGGAGACCATTCCGTCGTGAAGGAGAATGACGCGGCGCGCATGGGCCGCGATGTCGGACTCGTGGGTAACCATGATGACGGTCTGGCCCTGCTCGGCCAGACCCTCAAAGACCCGCATGATCTCTTCTGATGTCGTGGAGTCCAGGTTCCCGGTGGGCTCGTCGGCGAGAAGAATGGAGGGCTGATTCACAAGTGCGCGGGCGATCGCGACGCGTTGACGTTGACCGCCGGAGAGCTCGTTCGGTCTGTGCTGGATGCGATCTCCGAGCTGCACGCGCTCGAGCGCCTCAGTGGCTCGCTTCCTACGCTCGTCCGATCCCACGCCGGCGTAAACCAGCGGCAGCTCCACGTTGTGCAGAGCGGTCGCGCGTGGCAGCAGGTTGAAAGTCTGGAACACGAAGCCGATCTCGCGATTGCGGACGCGCGCGAGCTCGTCCTCGTCCTTGTCGGAGACGAGCTCGCCGTTCAGCCAGTACTCGCCGCCGTTCGGGGTGTCGAGGCAGCCGATGAGATTCATCAGCGTCGACTTTCCCGATCCGGACGGACCCATGATCGCCACGTACTCGTTGCGACGGATGGCGATGTCGACGCCGCGCAGAGCGTGCACGACTTCGCCACCCATGTCGTAGTCACGCTTCAACCCGCGCGTGACGATTACCCAATCTTTTTCCGGAGCGGTGCCGGCTCCAGCCGCAACCGCCTGACGCTCAGCGGTGGTGCTGAGCGGGATTTCATCAGTATGCATTAGGTCTTCGCCGGCTCGCCGGCCTTCTTCGGTGTTTCCTTCTGTGCGCGCACAGTTGCGCCGTCCTTGAGCTCGCGGATGGCTTGGTACGTGCCGCCGACGATATTCTCGCCTTCCTTGAGGCCGGTCAGAACCTCGAAGTACTTCTCACCCGCTATACCCACCTTTACGGGGCGGAAGCTGACTTTGTTGTTGGCGCCCACCACGAACACACCCTCGACGTCGCG